>Ga0308391_1000184_pt1 | contig 26732 bp, 26 predicted proteins | sample Hotspr20Samplet1_FD_202363 | JGI IMG/M metagenome (GOLD analysis project Ga0308391, IMG submission 202363) | Hot spring phototrophic mat microbial communities from Octopus Spring, Yellowstone National Park, Wyoming, United States - 20050623_t1 ... | reverse complement strand
ACGGCGTCCTCGGCCAGCAGGGTCACCGTGCCGTTGACGAATTTCACCACCCGGCGGTAGGCGCGCGACTGGTCCATCGAGAAGCGGTAGTAGTTTTTTGCGTCTTTGTAGCCGAACATGACGCCTAGGGCGTCGTCATCGGTGGCGAGCATACGCACGCTGACGCTGTAGTCAGTCCAGTTGGGATCGCCCACGAGCAGGTACGTGCCGAGTTTCGGAAGGACATTTCGATCGTTGGTGTTGTCGTGGATGTTGGAGCTTTGCTCCAGGACGCCGCCCGTGACCCACCAGTTGGAGGGGCGGTAGTGGGTTCCTTCGTCGATCACGCTCCAGGCCGATGACAGGCCGGCGGCGAAATCGTCGCTGAACAGGACGGTTTGGGCTAGAGCCGTCGGAGGCGTCATGCCTGCGGCGCAGCACAAGGTCGCCACTGCAATGCAGAGCCGGCAACGATCGCCTCGGTGGTCGTTGTCAATTGCCACTGTCGTTTCTCCGAACAGGGGATTTCGATTCAAAGAAAGGTTCGTGCAGCGACGCGCCTCCCAGGACCAGGGAATCCTCCCAACAGTTGCAAGAATTGCTCTCTTTCTGGGATAAGCAGGTAATTTTTCCCGGGACTGGGTGCCAAATTCGCTGAATAGTGGTCGCTGAACAGCCGCCCGACACGATTTAGCAAACCGCGTGCCAAACCGGCGGAGTTGACTTTACCCATGTCCGCGCGCTAACGATAGAAGAGGCAGAGGTCGAAAGGCGCGGTAGCCAAGTGGTAAGGCGGAGGTCTGCAAAACCTCTATACGCGGGTTCGATTCCCGCCCGCGCCTCCACACCGGTTCTTCGCGATTCCCGCTGAGGCCCCAGAATGGACCCGTCGCCACCCATCACTGCCCTCGTGCACGGCGCGAAGGTCGTCATACCGGGCTAAAGTTCTCGTAGATTGAGTTCCATGAAATTCTCAGCAAGAACGCTTGGCGTTTCTCCGGGTCCCAGTGGCCCCTCTCGGTCCTTGGCGCTCTCCGCCCTGCTCGTTGCCGCTCTGGCCCCACCGCTCGCCGCTCAGCCGGATCGGCTTCGCGTGGCCGCCAACGGGCGTTACCTCGAGCGGGGCGACGGCCGCCCGTTCTTCTACCTCGGCGACACCGCCTGGGAGCTGTTCCACAGACTGAATGCCGAGGAGGCGGAGTTCTACCTTCGCAATCGCGCCGCCAAGGGTTTCACCGTCATTCAGGCGGTCGTGCTCTCACAGCTCGGTGGGCCCGACGGGCCGAACGCCTATGGTGAGGCGCCCCTCATCGGAGGCGACCCCAGGCGCCCCAATGAAGCCTACTTCCGCCACGTCGACCGCATCCTCGATCAGGCCGGATCGCTCGGGCTCTTCATCGGGTTGTTGCCGACTTGGGGCTCGTACTGGAAACAGGTCGGACGCAAGCAGGCGCCTCTGTTCAACGTGGAAAACGCTCGCGCTTGGGGCCGCTTCCTTGGGCGCCGCTACCGGGATAAGGCCGTAATCTGGATTCTCGGCGGCGACGAGAACATCGAAAGCGATGCCGAGCGGGTCGTCGTCGAGGCGATGGCGGCGGGCCTGAAGGAAGGCGACGGCGGCGCCCACCTGGCAACGTACCATCCGCGCGGCCCCGGTCTTTCCTCGGATTACTTCCACGGCGCCGCCTGGCTGGACTTCAACATGTTGCAGTCCTCCCACGGCGGCCACGACCACGACAATGGCCTATACGCCGAGCACGACTACGCCCTCACGCCGCCGAAGCCGACGCTCGACGGCGAACCGCGCTACGAGACGATCCCGGTCGGCTTCTACTTCCGGGACGCCAACCGGCTCGACCGTTTCGACGACTACGATGTACGGCAGGCTGCATACTGGTCCCTGTTGGCTGGAGCTTGCGGCCACACCTACGGCCACAACAGCATCTGGCAGATGTGGCAGCCGGGCCGGGAGCCGCTTGTCGGGGCCAACATTCCGTGGCGCGAGGCGCTGGATCGCCCCGGCGCGTTCCAGATGGGCCTGCTTAAGAGGCTGTTCACCTCGCGCCCTTTCGAGAAGCTCATCCCGGCGCCGCAGATGATCCTGGACGGCCCGCGTTCTGGCGGGGCCAAGGTGCGCGCCGCCTGCGCGCGCGACGGCTCGTTCGCTTTCATCTACTCGCCGAGGGGCGAACCGTTCACGGTGAATAAAAGCCTCATTCGGGCGCGGCGCCTCAAGGAGATCTGGTTTGATACCCGGTATGGTGCAAGCTACGAGGTCCATAGGAGCGAAAACGCCGGCTACCAGACCTACACGCCGCCCACTTCCGGACGGGGCAATGACTGGCTGCTCATCCTCGAGGCCGCCGAATCGGGCCAATCGGACCGCTAATGGCCTCGCACTGGACCCTCAGAACGTATACCGGGCGCCGAACTGGATGGTCCGCATGGGGCCTGCCGAGAACGTGCGGCCGAAGTTGACGCTGGTCAGGTCGGAGATCGGAGCGGTGAAGTTCGTCCGGTTGAACGCGTTGAACCATTCCGAACGGAATTCAAGGAAACGGCTCTCGCCGAGCGGGATGCGCCGGGCGAGCGAGAGATCCTCGTAACGGTTGTAAGAGCCGCGGAGCCAGCTCAGATAGGGGCCGAGGTTACCGAAACTGAACGGCGGGGGCGTGGAGAAGGCGGCGCGGTTGAAGGCGACATCCCCGGTTTCTCCCGTGAGAGCGTTGCCCGGGCGAAAGCTCTTGTAGCCGCGCTTGACGTATGGATCGACGCCGGCGTTCGGATTCGGCCGGAGCTGCCCGTTGAAGATGGGCAGCCCGTTGGGAATTCGCACCGAGATGGGCATGGCGCTCTCGTAGGTCAGGATGCCCGCCACTGACCAGCCGCCCGCTAGCCATGCCCCCAGGCCGGAGTTGAGCCACGGCTTTCCTTTGCCGAAAGGCAGCTCGTAAGCGAAGGAGACGACGAGGCGGTGCGGAATATCGATATTGGCCACCGAGCGCTCGGCTCGACGGTCAAAGGCGTTCTGTAGCAGGAGCACGCCGCCCTGCACCATCTCGAGGTCAGAGATGAGCTTCGAGAAGGTGTAGGAGCCAAGTATGGTGAGCCCGGCCGTGAAACGCTGCTCGTACTTGGCCACCAGCGCGTGATAGTCGGAATTGCCGCTGGGAGCATCTTCGTAGCGGATCGTCTGCACCTGAGGAAACGGGCGCAGAGCCTGAGCCAGCGTTCCGTTGAAGCCGGGATACGGGGGCCGAAACCCGGCGGCCTGCACGGCGGCGCTGTTGATATTTTGGCCGAGCAACGGACCAAGGGCCAGATACTGCGGATCCACTTGATTGATGTTCTCGAGCGTATTGTTTGGTATGTGCCTTCCTTGAGTGGAGATCCAGCCGACCTGGATCAATGAGTTGCGGATGCGCTGCTGAATGTTCACCTGCATCTGATACGTCGTGCCGAGCCGACCGGAGCCGTTGTTGGCATCCGGGTTTACATGGATTGCGGCCTGATTATTTACCAGAGTCGGCGAGATGATTGGCGGCTTGACGGCGACGCCGGCCGGCCAGCCGCTGTCAAGGAAAAATGGCGGAGTGAAGCCACCGTCCGGACTCGCTAGCGTGACATTGGACGAGTAACCCTGCGTATAGGGCGGCGCATAGCGTCGCGGTGCGTAGAAGATGCCCGCACCGGCGCGCAACACGGTGCTCCCGGTGAGCTGGTAGGCGAAACCGAGACGCGGCCCCCAACCCCCCGCGCGAAGTCGTCGATAATTCGGGTTCGTCCCAACCGCCCCGGGCCCGTGCCCGCAAAGACCATCGCACCCGGCCGGTTAGCCGCCGCAGGATTCGGCGCGCTGAGATCGAAGGTGGAATTGTTGCCGTCGCGATCGTACCAGGGGCTCTGGCGCTCGTAGCGGAGGCCGTAGTTAAGCGTCAGCCGCCGGGTCACTTTCCAGTCGTCCTGGGCGTAAATTCCAAGCGCCGGGCTGCGCCAGATACGGCAGGCCGAACTGCACATTCGCCGTCTGCGGAGCGCCCAGAAGGAAACTGGCGAACGCGTGACCGGAAGTCGCCATGCCGACCAGCCCCGAAGCGAAAGGGCCGAATGTGTAGGTGCCGTTCTTGTTGCCCAGGGTCTGGGTATTATCTTGCTGGTGGTCGTAACGGAATCCGAATTTGAGTTTGTGCGCGCCACGGGTCCAGCTGAGCGCGTTCTGAAAATTATAGATCCGCGAGTGCACGGTTCGGTCGACGTTGGCGCCGATAGCGGTGAGATTGTGCGCCGCCAACCGCAGGGCAGGGAAGCCGGGACCGAAGGCGTTCGGCACCCGATAGTCGATGTGGGGAGTCTGCCGGAAATCGCCAAACCAGTCGGTGCCGCCGAAGGTGAATTTGCAGAGTAACGTGGGATGGAGAATCCAATCCCAATGCACCAGGCCGTGATATGCCGTCGGGAAATCGTTATAAAAATTCGAATGAATCTTGGTCTGCGACGCCGAGCGATCCTCGTAACTTTCCATCCAGTTGTAACGGAATACGGTGGTGACGGAGTGCCGGTCCTTGAAGCGATGATCGATCTTCAACATCCACACCAGTTGATTCTCCTTGATTCTCTGCATGCCAAGGAAGTTCAACGCCTGCGTAGGCACGTTCGGACGAGGAATTACCGCAAGCAGGGCGCGGGCGAAGTGCGAGGAGCGGCTGGAAGGGATGACGTTGCCCGCGAAAGGCACCCTGTTCGCGCCGCCCGACCCGGTCGCGGGATCGTAAACGGTGCGCCCGGTGGGGGCGAAATCGCCCAACCGCATGCGCTCGGTGGGACAGGTGTCCGCCACGCCCTGCGGCTGATTGATGCGGCGAAATACCATGAGGTCGGTAAAGAAGAAGGTTCGATTTCGGCCGTCATAGATCCTGGTCAACACCACGGGTCCGCCCAGCGTCGCCGTGGCCCTCGCCCTGACGGGTGACGTCGGCCGAGAGCTGGTTAAAGCGGCGGGCTTCCAAAGCGCAGCCCGAATGCACTCGCGAGCCGCTTGAGCCGAATGCAGCCCGCTGTGCTACCATCCGGGTATTGATTCGGTTCGCTGCGACTCCGCGCATCCAGGCGTTTCTGTTGGACATGGACGGTGTCCTTGTAAATTCCACGCCGGTGCACAATGAGGCTTGGCGCCGTTACCTGGCGCGACACGGCCTTCATCTCGATTTGGCTCTTATCGAGAGGGTGATGCTCGGCAAGCACAACCGGGAAATCGTCCGGGCCTTCTTCGGTGACGGCTTGACCGACCTTGAAATCGAGCGCCACGGCGCCGAGAAGGAGAAGTTGTACCGCGAGCTTATGCGGCCGCGCCTCAAGGATTGCCTGGTGTCCGGCGTCGCGAGCTTCTTGCACCGATACGGCCACATTCCCATGGGCCTGGCCTCTAACGCCGAACCGGCCAACGTCGAGTTCATTCTCCAAGAGACCGGCTTCGGCCCCTATTTCCGAGCGGTGCTCTCGGCGCACGACGTGCAACAGCCGAAGCCCGACCCGGAGATCTACCTCGAGTTAGCACGCCGGCTCGGATTCCATACCGCCGAATGCCTTGTCTTTGAGGACTCGGTGACCGGCATCGAGGCGGCGCGTCGAGCCGGTTGCCGCGTCGTCGGCCTGGCAACCACAACCGCTGCACTTGACGGCGCCGACTTGGTGGTCAAAGACTTCGCGGACCCGGCTCTGGAGCTCTGGTTGGAAAGCGTGCTCGAAGCGTCTGCGGGACGCCCGGCAACGACAGGAGACTGACCGCATGTCAGGCTCAGAGCTCCTCGTCGGGCTGTTCGCCGGCGCCGGCGCGGCGTCGGTCCTCTGGTTCTGGTATTGCCGGCAACTCCGCGAGGAGTTCGAACGCGAGCGAGAACGCCAGGCGCGATTGGCCCGCCGCAGCCGCTTTTCGGCGCCCGCCTCGCCAAAAGACGAAGCACCCGCCGACGACGTCCGCCCGGCGAAAGGGGAAAGCACGGCGCAGGCCGCTCCCTCGCACCGTCTCACCGTCCTGGTCGTGGATGCCGAGGCTGAGGCGCGCGCTGTTCTCATTGCGAGGCTGGCGGACCGCGGGCATCGCCCCGTGCCGGCCTCCGATGTCGGACAAGGACTCGAAATGGCGCGGCGCCTTCGCTTCGACCTCGTACTTGTCCAGGCCGGACTGCCTGGCGCGGACTGGCTGAAACTTTGGGAGCAGTTCCGTGCTCTCTCGCCCACCGTGGCGCTGCTCGTCTCCGGAGGCAGCACGGAAGGCTTCGCCTTGCCGCCTCAGCTCGACGTGCAGGTCCTCGGAAAACCGGTCGACGCCGACCAGCTCGACGCGCTGCTTGCCCGGGCCTCGTCGCGCCGGCGAGGCGCCAGGCTGCGGGTTTGAAAGCGCCGCTCGCTAAAATAATCGACGTGGGCAGGCTGATTACCGTTTTGGTCGCGTGGGCGGTCCTGTTCGGGGCGCAGCAGAAACCTTATAACGGTCCGCGGCCGCCCAAGCCCGACATTCCGTATCTGTTGCACGCCGACAATCTGATAGAGACCGAGGTCGGCGAGGCTCGCATGGAGGAACGCAAGAACCAAACCGTGCACACCCTACCCGGCGCGGCCTCTCCGGTCCGGACCCCGCTCGCCGAACCGATCTTCCTGTTCCTGTCCGACAAGATCAAGCCCGAGAAGCTGGCGCTTTATCGCTTGGAGTCGACCCGGGGCCAGCGCGAAATCGCATTCCCGAACAATCCTCGTGACATGGTCCGGAGCGGTCCGCGGCCCGTCCACCTCACCTTCAAACGCCTGGAGGAAAACCTCTACTGGATCGAGGTCAACCAGTATTTGGAGAACGGCGAGTATTGCCTGTCGCCGAGCGGCTCGCAGGCCGTCTTCTGTTTCCAAATTTACTGAGACGCATCGGCCCGGGGTGGGGGGCGCGATCTTGTTAAAATCTCGATATGTTCCAGGGACTTGAACACACCGCAATCGCTTCGCCCGACCCGCAGAAGCTGGCTCAGTGGTACGTGGACGTGCTCGGCTGGACCATTAACTTCACCTATGCCGGCAACTACTTCGTCAAGGCGCCGAATGGCAGCATGCTCGAGATTATCCCCTCCGAAGGCGAACGCGTCGAACTCACCATGAAGACGCCGGGCATCCGGCACCTGGCGATCATCCCCGAGGACTTCGACGCCGCTTACGAGCGCCTGAAGGCGGCGGGGGTCCGCTTCTACACGGAGCCGTTTGAAATCGAGGGCAATCGGCTCGTGTTCTTCGCCGACGGTGACGGCAACTATCTCCACCTGATCGCTAGGCGCACACCCCTGCCCTGACCGGTCGCGCCGTTGCTCTCGCACGTTTTCCGGGCCTTCCGGTACCGCGACTTCCGCATCCTCTGGTTCGGCGCCTGCACGTCCGGTGTCGGCACATGGATGCAGAAACTGGCGCAAAGCTGGCTGGTCTTGCAGATTTCAAACTCGCCGTTCCTGCTCGGCCTGGATGCCTTCCTCGGTGAAATTCCCATCTTCCTGTTCTCGCTGGTGGGGGCGCCGTAGCCGACCGAATGGACCGGCGCTATCTGCTCATCGCCAGCCAGGTGATCCAGATGAGTTGCGCATTCACGCTGGCGGCGCTGTTCGCCTTGGACGTGGTTCGGGTCTGGCACATCCTCTGCCTGTCGTTCCTGGTCGGCCTTGCCCAGGCTTTCGGCGGTCCTGCCTATGCCGCGCTGATCCCGGCCTTGGTGAAGGCCGACGACCTGCCGAACGCCATAGCCATGAATTCGATCCAGTTCAATCTGGCGCGCGTCATCGGCCCGATGCTCGGCGGTTTGGCGCTCACCCGGCTCGGCGCCGCCTGGTGCTTCGCCTTGAACGGACTCTCCTACCTGGCCGTGATCGCGTCGCTCGTTGCTCTGCGCGTTCGGTTCCGTCCCGCGGCGGGCGAACGGTCGATCTTGGCGAGCGTCAAGGCCGGCATCGCTTTTATCCACCGCCAGGCTTCCATGCTTTCCCTGATCGGCCTGGCGTTCTCCACCACCGTGCTTGGCGTACCGGTCGTGGTTTTTCTGCCCGTCTTCGCGCGCGACGTCTTTCATCGAGGCGCAGATGTTTACACCCTCCTGCTATCGCTCTCGGGCGCGGGTTCGATCGCAGGCGCCTTGCTGGTGGCCGGCATGAGCGAGCATCGGCACAAGGGATGGGCCGCAGTAGCGGGTCTGATCACGCTCGGCGCCGCCATTGCCGGTTTTGCCATGTCACGGAACCTGGTGGCCAGTTGCGCCTTTCTGTTCGTTGCCGGCGCTTCGCTGATGGTGGTCTTCGCCATGGTCACCTCGCTCGTTCAACTGCTGACACGGGACGACATGCGAGGCCGAGTCATGAGCGTCTACAATGTGGCCTTTCGCGGCGGCATGCCGATCGGCAGTCTCCTGACGGGCATGCTGGTGCCGATCTTTAGCGCTCCGCTCGTCGTGGGCGTCGCAGGCGTGCTGCTCGTGTTGCTCGGGCTTTATTTGATGACGGGACGGCATGGCATTGCGAGCCTCTGAACGCTCATGGGGCTGATCCGCGGCACGACCAGACACCTGCCGCTGGCATTCGCGGTAGTCCTGTTGACGGCGTTGAGCTACCGGGTCTTTCCCGGCCACACCTATCTCCAACAAGACAATCAGATCTACGCCGCCATCCTCGAGCATCTTTACGACCCCTCTGTGCTGGCCGCCGATCCCGTCGCCACGCGACATCACGTCACCTTCACGGTCTACGACGAGTTGGCGCTTGCGGTGCGGCGCCTTACCGGATGGGAGTTTCAACCACTGCTGGTGGCCGACCAGTTGCTTCATCGCGCGCTGGGAATCCTGGGCGTCTATCTGATGGCGACGGCGCTTGGGCTCTCGCGCGCCCTGTCGCTGTTGGTCGCGGCGGCTTACACGCTCGGCGCGACCGTGGGGGGGCCGGCCGTGCTTACCGTCGAATACGAACCCAAACCCCGCTCTTCCGCCCTGCCGATGACGCTGCTGGCCGTCGGCTTGATTGCCCACCGCCGTTACGTCGCCGGCGGTTTCGCCGCTTCGCTTGCCTTCCTTTATCATCCGCCCACCGTCTACCCCTTCTGGCTGGTTTATTTTGTCGTGGAACTCTGGCCGTCACGCCCGGAGGAGATGAAGCGGCGGATCGAGGGCATCCTCCCGCTCGCCGGCGCCCTCGTCGTGCTGATGATCGCCGCTCGTCTGCAACCCGGCCTTCCCGAGCCCGATCCATTCTTCGGCACTGTCGATGCTGAACTCGAGCAGCTTCAAAAGTGGCGGGCCCCCTATGCCTGGGTCTCGCTCTGGATGGGAGAACGGCTCGGGCATTTCCTCATCCTGTGGGGCATCGCGCTCGCCGCCTTCTTGCGCTTGCGGCCAGTGATGCCCTTGACGCTCCGCTTCTTCGCCGTGGGCCTGCCGCTGGTGGGCCTGCTGAGCCTGCCGGTCAGCTACCTGTTGCTCGATCGCTGGAAGTGGGCGCTGGCTACCAAGGCGCAACCGGCGCGTGCGCTACTGTTCGTCACCCTGATGGCGGTGATCCTGCCGATGGCCGCCGGGCTTCGGGCCGGCGCGGCGCGGCGCTTTGGGGAAGCCTTTGCCTGGTGCACGCTGGCCTTCCTGCCCCCGCTGACCAGTAACGTCGTCGCCTGGCTGGGGCCCGGACTCGCCGACCCGACCGCGCTGCGCCGCCTGGCGCTCGCGGGAGCGCTTGCAGCTCTGGCCGCCGGCGCCGCCTTGCTCGCGGAGCGCAGACATCGGCTCAGTCGGTTCGTCTGGGCGACTGCTCTCGTGGCGCCGTTCTTCCTGATCCCTTCGGTCGGCAGAATCGTAAACTACCCCCAGATCGAAACACCGGAGCTTGACGAACTGATCGCGTGGGCCCGGGCGAATACCCCCAAAGAGGCCGTCTTCGCCTTTCCCGGCGCGGGCCGCAGCCTCCAGCCGGGCGTATTTCGCGCCAAGGCTCTGCGGGCGGTCTATGTGGACTGGAAAGGCGGCGGCCAGATCAACATGGTGAAGGGCTTCGCCGAGGAATGGCGGAAGCGCTGGCAGGAGGTCATGGAGGCGCCCTTCGAGGAAGCTCGCCTCGCCGACTGGGCCACGCGCGGCATCGACTATATCGTGGTCGCTCCGAGCCGCCGCCTTGCCGCAAGACCGGCGGAGTTCGAAAACGCCGCTTTTGTTGTCTATTGTCTTAGGAAGCCGTCAGGCTGAGGCGCGGGAGCCGTTTCCGGCCCGCGCTGCCAGGAATGTGTCCACCTCCGCGCGGCTCGGAATCGAAGCCTGCGCTCCGACCCGGGTGACCGAAATGGCGGCAGCCGCGTTGGCGAACCTGAGGGCCTGCTCCATGGGCATGGCCTCGGCCAAGGCCACAGCCAAGGCCCCGTTGAAGGTGTCGCCTGCCGCCGTGGCGTCGCGCGCTTCCACGGCGAAGCCCGGCGATGGCAGGGAGCGCCGCGCATCAGCGAAATAGCAGCCGAGCTCCCCGAGCTTTAGGATCACCGCCTGCGGACCCATCTCGAGCAGGGCGGCCGCCACCTCCGGGGCCTCCTCGAGCGTCAGCCGCTGCGGGGACCGACCCAAGAGCAGGCAGGCTTCGCTTTCGTTCGGAGTCAACAGATCCACCTGCTCGAGCAGTTCGCGCGTTAGCGGCTGAGCAGGCGCGGGGTCAAGAACCGTGCGGGCGCCCTCCTCACGCGCCAGCCGCAGGGCCGCCGCCACCGTTCCGAGCGGCGTCTCGAGCTGAAAGAGGGCCACGGCCGCCCCGCGAAACACCGGCCGGAGAGCTTCGACCTCGAAGGCGTGCAGGGCCTGATTGGCGCCCGAGGCCACAACGATGGCGTTCTGGCCGGACTCCTCGACCCAGATCAGGGCCACACCGGTCGGCTGGCTGCGCGTAGCGTGCACGGCGCCGACGTCCACGCCGGCGGCGGCCAGGCTCGCCTTCAGATGATCGGCAAACAGATCGTAGCCCACGCGGCCCGCCATTCGGGTGAGAACACCCCCGGCGCCCAGCTTTCCCGCTGCGCAGGCCTGGTTGGCGCCCTTGCCGCCGGGGATCATCTGGAAATCGCGCCCGAGCACCGTTTCGCCCGGCGCCGGCAGACGAGGCACCAAGACCACAAAATCCATATTCAGGCTGCCCACCACCGCTACGATCGGCTTCATGCAGAGAGATCGATTCCAAGCTTTTTCATCTCATCCGCGTAGTAGCGGCGATGCAGCAGATCCCACTCCTCGCTTCCCTCGATGATTTCGCGCTTCTGCGAGCGGATCTTCTCCCGCGCGGCACGGTCGACCCGCTCTTCGGCCATCAGCAGGTCGGTCATCTCTCGCACGATCTCCAGCCGCACGTCGTTGGGCTCGAGCTTGAAACGGAACAGTTTGGACTTCCGCATGGCCGCCACCAGTTTGTGCGACAGATCGTTCACCTTATCGCGCGAAAGCTTCATCGGATCGCCGGTCTCGCGCCCCGAGGCCCGGACTACTTTTCGCTGGGCGATCAGCGTGTTTTTGATCTTGCGGAACATTTCCTGGTAGCTGACGCCCTCGCGGCGCATGTAATCGCTGTATTGACTGAGGATCTCGCGTACCTCCTCATTCAGGCGATCCTCGACGGCGAGATCCTCCTCGATCACCTGGGCGATCGTGCTGACGGCGTTTTGTGGATTGTTGGTCTCGATAACCTTGGGAGTGAGTCTTTTTACGATCTCGCGGGCAATATATGCGATAAATTCCCTAGAAAGCAGCATTCCTGGGCTGAGCGCTCCGCACCACCACTCTAGCGCCAGTGTAGCGGCCCGCGCCTGCCAGTGTCAACCGAATCGACGGTCGAAAATTCCGAAGCAGTGATTCGTTACGGCGGCACGATCCGCCCGCCCAGCGCCAGGATGACCTTGAGCGTCTCGGCGGCGTTTTCGCGATCGTACGCCTTCTCGCTTTCCGGCAATTCCTCGTACGGTACGAGCAGGGGGGTCTCTTTCCGCTCCTCGTCGCGGCGGGGTCCCCAGCGCCAACCCTCCATCATGCGCCGCCGCGCCCACAGCTCATGATTGTTGCGTGCGAGTAACTCGACCAGAGCGACGAGCTCCGGGGCGAGCTCGATCGCGGAGGTGTCGATGGGCCGCGGTTGGTAGCGCGTCGGCTGCCGGGATTCGTCGTCTTGTCGGCAACCGCCGGCCTCAGGGCTCGTCATAGCCGCTCAGCCGCCGCACCCAGATGTTGCGGTACCGGATCGGTACGTCGTGATTCTGAATCACCAGGGGCGCCTCCGGCGGATGCGGCTCGAGCGGTTTGTGGATTCGGTGCGCCATTTGGCCGATGAAGGCCTGGTGATTGTGGACGACCACGCCGTTGTGGAGTACGGTTACGATTGGGGGCTTGACGACCCGGGCGCCTTCGAATTTCGGCGCTTCAAAGACAATGTCATAAACTTGCCACTCACCGGGCGGGCGGCAGGCGTTGACAAGAGGCGGGAATTGCCCGTAGAGAGCTGCGGCCTGGCCGTCGGCATAGGTGGCCACTCCGTAAGAGTCGAGCACCTGCACCTCGTAACGGCCCATCAGAATAATGCCGCTGTTGCCGCGCCATTGTCCGACCGTGCGAGGTTCGGGGGGAACCATCCACTCCACATGAAGCTGGATGTCACCGAAGCTGTCTTTGCTGACGAGGTCCTGGCCCTTCCCGGTCACCTCCAGATAACCGTTCTCAAGCTTCCAGCCTCGCGCCGGCCACCGAAGCCGCGAGGTGTCCTTGCCGTCGAAAAGAACGACCGCGTCCGAAGGCGGACGCCCGGGGGCCTGCTGCGTGCTGGGCGTGCCGGGATCGACCACGCGCGGCCGCGGCCGGTCGATGTCGTGCACGCGCCAGCGCTGACCGGGAAGCATCGGAGTGTCGCGGTAGCCGAGGTCGCCTTCGACCTGCGTCTTGGCGGGCGGCGTTTGATCGGCCACGATCAGAAAGGCAGCGGCCGCCGACGCCCCTATCACAACAACAAGAATCTTCGCTTGCGCCGTCTTTCTGCTCATGGACACATCCTATTCGAAACCTAGCAGGCTTCGGCCGACCGTTTGGCTTCTTGCAACCGGCGGGTTAATCTGGTAGACAGTGGTCTCTGTGCCGCCGCTCGCCGGCGTCAAGCCGGCCGGCGTCCGAGGAGGATCCCAACAGCGATGAGCAAGGGAGTCAGCCGACCCAGGAAAGCTCCCCAGAAGCCGGCTGCGGAACCGCCCCGTGCCGGAGATGAGAAAACGGCACCCGAGGCGCCACCGACCAAAGAGAGACAGATGGAGCTGTACGAAAGGGCGATGAAGTTGTTTCACGCCGGCGAGTGGGCCAAGGCCGTCGATGCCTTCGAGCTGGTGCTCGCCGGCCCGAGCAAAGAGATCGCCCAGGCTGCCAGGCTTCACCAGGCCGCCTGCCGAAAACGATTGGCCTCGCGCGAGGTCGTGCTGGAGTCTCCAAGCGAGCACTACGACTATGCCGTGGCGCTCATCAACCAGCGAGAGCTCGACCGCGCGCTCGAGCATCTCGAGCAGGCGCTCGCCGCCGTCCAGAACGGCGACCACATCCATTACGCCTTGGCGCTTTGCTACGGACTCAAACAGGACATCGATCGGGCGGCGGCGCATCTGCGGCGGGCGATCGAGCTCAACCCTCGCAATCGAATCACCGCACGCAATGATCCCGATTTTCAACCCCTGCTCGACCGCGCCGGGATCCGCGAACTGCTTGAGACGGAGAGAAAAGGCTCTGAGCAAAGTTGAGCAGTTCAAGCCTCAATCGCCGCTGCGCATCGTCGCGATCGGCGGGGGTACGGGTCTGGCGACCTTGCTGCGCGGGTTGAAGGACTACACTCACTACCCGTGGTACGGCTCGGGCAAGCGCCTGCGCCCGCCGGTGGACATTACCGCGGTCGTCACCGTAACCGATGACGGGGGCAGCTCCGGCCGCCTCCGGCGGGAGTTCGATGTGCTGCCTCCCGGTGACATCCGCAACTGTATGGTGGCGCTGTCGGAGGATGAGGCCTTGCTGGCGAAACTCTTCCAGTACCGATTCGACGCCGGCCGGGGCCTGAAGGGACACAGCTTCGGAAACCTGTTCCTGACGGCGTTGACCGCCGTCACCGGCGATTTCGCCCACGCCGTGCGCGTCTCCTCGGAAGTGCTGGCGATCGTCGGCCGCATATTCCCCTCCACCGCCGCCAATGTCGTGCTCGAGGCGCTGTTGGCCGACGGCAACGTCGTCACCGGCGAAACCAAGATCAGCCGCAGCAAGGCTCGCATCGAGCGGGTCTGGCTGCGGCCCAGCCACGCCGAGCCGCTCCCTGAGACGCTCGAAGCCATTGCCGCCGCCGATCTGATTACGCTCGGTCCCGGTTCGCTGTTCACCAGCGTCATTCCGAATCTGTTGATTCGAGGCATCCCCGAAGCCATCGCGGAGTCGCGGGCGATCAAAGCCTATTTCGTGAACCTGATGTGGCAGCCGGGCGAAACCACCGGCTTCACCGCCTTCGATCACGTGGATGCGATCCACCGTCATGCGGGACGGCGCCTGCTGGATTGCGTCGTCGTCAACACACGGCCGATCTCCTCGGCCCTGCACCGGCGCTATGCCGCCGAGCGGTCGCAACCCGTCGACATGGATGTCGACCGGCTCAAGGCCGCCGGACTTCGCGTGCTGGGCGAGGATTTGCTGGCGGAGGGCGACAAGGTGCGCCACGATCCGGCCCGCACCGCCGCCGTCGCGGTTGGCCTGGCGGGCGAAGGCCGCGCGCTCAAGGCGACCCACCTGCGGCGGAGGCGGGCCGGTGGGGCCTGAGGCCGACAACGATGGAGAGTCTTACCCATGTGCTGATCCTGGCTGCGGGTCTGGGTACGCGGATGAGGTCGCGAAAGGCGAAGGTGCTGCACCGGGCCGGGGGCCTGCCGCTGATCGAACACGTCGTCAGAACGGCGCTCGAGCTGGCGCCGCCGGAGCGGGTAACCGTCGTCGTGGGCCATCAGGCCGACGAGGTCCGACGTGCGGTCGCCCGTTACGGTGTGCGTTTCGTTCTTCAGTTGGAACAGCGCGGAACCGGCCACGCCGTGATGGCCGCCCGAGATGCGCTCGCCGGCGCCGGCGGCCTGCTGCTCGTTCTCTACGGGGACTGTCCGCTGCTGCGCGCCGAGACCCTGCGCCAGCTCGTCGGCGTCCACACCCGATCGGCCGCCGCCGCCACCCTCATCACCACGGTGCTCGACGACCCGACGGGCTACGGCCGGATTCTCGCCGACTCCGACGGCAACGTGGCGGCCATCGTCGAGGAGAAGGCGGCCACGGCCGAGCAGCGCGCCATCCGCGAGATCAACAGCGGGATCTACTGCTTCGAGGCTGAGCCGCTCTGGAAGCATCTGGGTGAAATCGGCGCGGACAATCCGGCGGGCGAATTCTACCTCACCGACATCATCGCCATCTTCCGCCGCCACGGTTACTCGGTCCGGGCCTTTCGCCTCGCAGATTCCCATCAAGTGCTCGGCATCAACAACCGCATCGAACTCGCCGCCGCCGACCGCTTCCTGCGCGAGGCCAAGCTCCGCGAGGTGATGCTCGCCGGGGTCACCGTGGAGCGGCCGGAGACAGTCACCATTGACCAGCCCGTGCGCATAGGCCTCGACACCGTCATCGAGCCCTTCGCCCAGATTCTCGGGGAAACTTCGATCGGAGAGAATTGCCGCATCGGGGCCGGGGCTATCGTCCGCGATTCGCGTTTAGGCGACGACGTCGAGATCGGCCCCTACACCCTCGTCAACCGGTCGGTGCTCGAAGACGGTGCCCGCGCGGGCCCGTTCGCACGCCTGCGCCAGGACAACCACGTCGAGGCCGGCGCGGCGGTCGGCAACTTCGTCGAGATGAAGAAGGCGCGCCTGGGACGGCGCTCGAAAGCTTTGCACCTGGCCTATCTGGGCGACGCGGTGATCGAAGAGCAGGTCAACATCGGCGCTGGAACGATCACCTGCAACTACGACGGAACTACCAAGCACCCGACCCACATTCGGCGCGGGGTCTTCGTCGGCAGCAACGCCACGCTGGTCGCCCCGGTGGAGCTCGGCGAGGGCAGCTATGTGGGCGCCGGCAGCGTCATCACCGAGTCCGTACCTGCCGATGCGCTGGCCCTTGGCCGGGCGCGTCAGGTGATCAAGGAAGGCTGGGCGCGCCGACGCCGCGAGCGCTCCCAAGCTCCCGGCGCGGAGCCGACCCCGCCTACTCCGGATTCTGCGGCTGAGTCGGCCTTCGGCCCAGAAACGCCTCGATCTGGCTGAGCTGCTGGCGGACCAGGTCGGCGTTCTGCGCCTGCGGGGCGAGTTCCAAGTATCGCTTCAGATGCTCGGTCGCCTCTTCGAGCTGGTTCTGCTGCGCCAGAACGATGCCGAGCACGTGTTCCACTTGCGGGAACCGCCGATGTGCGTTGAGTTTGATCGCCTCGCGCGCGCTCTTCTCCGCATTGCTTAAGTTGTTCAGGTTCAGGTGAGCGACCGAGTTGTAGAAGTAGGCGTCGGGGAAGTCATAGGGATTGAGCTGAATCACCCGGTCGGTCGTGTCCGCCACGGCGCGCCAGTCCTGTTTGCGCGCGTCAAGGAGCGCCAGATTCAGGTAAGGGCTGACGAACTTTGCATCCGCCGCCAGAGCCTTCTCGTAGGCGCCGCGCGCTTGCTCGGGTTTGCCCATGGCTTCATAGACCTGCCCGAGAGCCTGCCAGGCCACGGCGTACTGCGGGTAAATGTTCACCGCCTTCTCCAGCTCCGCCTGCGCCTTGTCCCACTTCTTCTTCGCCGCTTCCTTGGTCCCCTTCTCGAAGGCTTTCTTGGCCGGATTCGGCGCGCTCAGCGTCGTCATGGAGATGGTAAAGCCCTCCACGTTGGCCAGCCTGCGAAGAATGAGCGTGCCCACGTCCGGGTTATCGAACATGCGGCGCCCGGTGAGCTCGACCGAGGTAGAGCGGTAGCCGGGCAGCGAAGCACGGAGCTCGCAGCCCATCAAGTCCCGCTCGGTGATGGTGCGCCCCGACATGCCGCCGAAGCCCGGCTGGTTACCGGCGCCCCCAGGCAGACCTCCGAAACCCGGCTGTTCGGCCCCGCTGTAGCTGGCGTCGGCCATCATGCCTTGGTTCTGGCCCACCTGGAAGCTGAAGCGTCCCTTGGAATCGGTGTAGGCCTCGGGAATTACGCGGCCGCCGCAGACGCGCTCGATGACCACCGAAGGCGGCGCCGGCGTGCCGTCCTCCATCATGACCCTGCCTTGAAGGAAGATCGGTCGTTGGAACTCCGGAAAGCGCTCCGGCTGTTGCTGACCGGGGAATGGCGTTTCCTGGCGTCCTGGAAACGGCGTGGGCTGCTCGCCTCGCCCGGGGCTGGGCGCCGGTCCCGGCGCAGGGCCGGGGGCGGGCGTCGGTGCTTGACCCGGGCCTTGGCCACCCCCGGGTTCCTGCGCCGCCAACGAAACGCAAACAAATGTCACCGCCACGGCCACCGCCATCCGGCGCCGAAACATGCCCGACTTTCTCATGGAAGCCCTCCTCGAAGAGCTAGCATCATTATGGCACAGATTGGCGCGCAAATAGCTCGGTAGGCTAAAATACGCAAAAACATGGGCGCTCGATCAAATCGGTTAATTCTCCTCGCCGCGGCGGTCCTTGCCGTCGCTTGCGGGAGGGCGCCGCAGCCGGTCGCCACCCAGGAACAGCCGCCGCCGGAGCCGGTGGACGGGCAGAAGGCGTTTTTCCAGTGTTACGTCGCCGCGAGGGGATGGGCGGGCGACGTGCACGGCCTGCGGCTGGAAAGCGTCAACATTCCGGAAGTCAAGCCCGTCGGCGGCCGCTACGGCGCCTGGCGGGCCAGCCTGGTCTCTCCGAGCAAAGGGCGAATCGCCATTTACAACTATTCCGTGGTGCAATCATCCGGCAAGTTCATCAAAGGCGTATTCCAGGATCACGAGGAAGCTTACAGCGGGGGCCTTGAGAAGCCTTGGTTGGTGAGCGCCTTTAAGGTCGGCTCGGAGGAGGCCTTCAAAGCCGCGATGGAACGCCGGGAAGCTCAGGAGTATGTCAAGAAAAACCCGGACAAGCCTGTCATCCTGCTGCTCGAGCAGACCCGTCGCCACCCGAACCTGGCTTGGCGGGTTATCTGGGGCGAAAGCGTTTCGCGAAGCGACTTCTCGGTGTTCATCGACGCCAGCACGGGTAGGTTCCTCGAAGTGATGCGCTAGAGACCGCCGTCAGGGTCGGACGAGCGGCGTCACCACGAGTTTGCGGATCTCCACCCTGCGGTGGTCTCCTTGGATGCTGATCGGACCGGGCCGGTCCTCGTGCGGGTCGTGGGCCATCGCCGTGAGCCCCTCGAGAACGGCTTTGTCGATCACCTTCGTTCCGTTGAGCGCCACGCTCACGTCGCGCCCGATAAGCGTCACTTCGAGCGTTTGCCACTCGCCGGCCGGCTTGCTCGCATTGACCGAAGGCGCAATGCGGCTGTAGATGGCGCCGTGCGATTGAACCGACGGCGGCCGGCCGAAGTCGTCTAACACCTGCACCTCGTAGCGCCCGCGCAGTCCGATGCCGGAATTGGAACCCGGCACCAGCCGGTATTCGGCTTCGAGCTTGAAGTTCCAAAACGTCTGTTCGGAGACGAGGTTGTTGGCATTGTCGACATTGCTCAGAATGCCGCCGGCGACCGACCAACCGAGCTCCTTGCCGGGGATCATCGCTTTCCAGCCGGCCAGATCCTTGCCGTTAAATAGCTCCACCGGCGTGCCCTCTCGCCAACTGCCGTCATCGCGGTCGGCGATCACCGGCGCCCGCTCGCCAATCCAGGCCAGACGCGTCTCGGGATGCCCTTCCACTTCGAAGGTGCCGCGGAGCTTGCCGCCCTCCAGCCGGGCGCGGTAGATTCCGCGGCGCTCGGGCACCTGAGCGTAGGGTAGCTGCTCGTCGGGCAGGGAATAGCGCCGGGTGAACGCAAATCGGAGTTCGCCGTCTTCGATTGCGATCTCCGGTGTCTCGTAGAGCCCGCCGCCCGGCGCGCCGACGAAGCGGCCCTTGAGCTGGCTCGTGCCTGCGCCCTCCACCTCCAGCCACCAGGCGCGACTGCGCGATTCGCCGGGAACCTCGATGTTCCACCGGCCGTTGAACTCGGCCTCGCGAGCGTTCGGAGCCTGGCGGCAGGTGATCGTCATGACCGCAGCGGCAAAAAAGATCGTGATATGGGCCTTCACGGCGCCAATGTAGCACAAGTCGCCCGCGGCGCTGATAGACTATACTGGCCGAAACAAGAGGAGGTGGTTCTATGCCCGAACCCACGGTTTTGCGTCGGGCGCGCTTGGCAGCGCAAGCCCCTGCTGCGCGCACCGGCAAGCCCTCTGACGTGATTCGCGAAGTTACCTGGCGCCGAGTTCGCGAACCGGTATCCGGCCGAAGCTATACCGTCCTCCAAATTGTCACCGGGCGCGGTCTGGTCGGCTACGGGGAGTGCGGACCGATCGACCCCCGCCAGGCGCAAGCCGCGGCCGAGGCAATCCGCGATGAGGATCCGTCGGCCTATGAGGTGATTCGCACGCGTCTGGCCGCCCTCCCCGGCGCGCATGCTGCCGTCAACATGGCCCTGCTCGACATCCTGGGGCAACGCGCCGGTGCACCCGTCTATCAGCTCTTGGGCGGTCCCACCCGGAACAAGGTGCGGGTACTGGCGACTTTGGAAGGCGCAACGGAGGACGAGTTGAAGCGTGCGGCCGAGGGCGCGCTCCGGGCGGGCTACAAAGCCCTCAGCGTGCCGCTGCCCGAGGTCCGGGCCCCCAACCAGGGCCAGGCCTTCGTTTTGGCCGTCCGCAAGCGCCTGGAAGACCTCCGCGCCGCCACCGGCCCCGGCGTCGATTTCGTGCTGGACGCCGCCGCCCGCCTGAGCCCGGGTGACGCCGCCTCCGTTGCCGCGGCGCTCGAGCGCTTCCATCTTCTATGGCTCGACGAGCCCTGTCCGGTGCTGAACCTCGGGGCGCTGCGCAAGATCTCGGATGAGACCGTCACGCCGGTCGGCTACGGGCGCGCGATTCATCAGGCCGCCCAATTTCAAGACCTGCTCCGCGAGGGCCTGATCGACGTGTTGCGGCCGGACATCGGCCTGAACGGCATCAGCCCGATCCGGCGCATGGCCGCCATCGCCGAGACCTACTATGTCGCCGTCGCCCCGTTTCACCGGGGCGGCCCCATCGGCACGGCCGCCGCCATCCACCTGGCGGCCAGCCTGCCGCATTTCTTCATTCAACAGATCCCGCTTCCGGTCGATGCCAAGGACCGCGCCATGCGGGCGGCCCTGACTTCCGGCTCGATCGAGGCCCCCAAGGACGGCTTCGTCGCGCTGTTAACGGGGCCCGGCTTGGGAATTCGGGTCAACGAGGAGGCTTTGAGGGAGTATGCGACGACGTGAATTCGTCTCAGGAGTGCTCGGCGGGGCGCAGGCGGTGCGTGCCGCCTCGCCCCTTTGGTGCGGCTGCGGCATGATGCCGACGCAAGCGCCGATCGGCGCCGAGGCCTTCCAGGGACTCGGCTCGAAGATGCGCGTGACGAACATGAAAGTTTTCGGCGTCACGCTCGATCCGAAGTCCGACCGGCCCTATGTGTTCGTCAAGCTAGAAACCAATGAGGGACTGGTGGGCTGGGGTGAGGCGACGCTCGAAGGCAAGGCCGGCGCCGTCATGGCATGCATCAACGACTTCCGGGATTTCATTCTCGGCGCCGATCCCATCCAGGTCGAGCACCACTGGCAGTCGATGTATGTCCACACCTTTTACCGCGCCGGTCCGGTCATCGGTTCGGCCATCTCGGGCATCGATCAGGCGCTTTGGGATCTGCGCGGCAAAATCCTCGGCCTGCCGGTCTACCGAATGCTGGGCGGGCCGTTCGATCCGCGGGGCGTCCGCGGCTACTATCACGCTCGCGCGCGCAACCTGGAAGAGCTTCGCGCTCTGCGCGCCTCCGCCAAAGAGTTCGGCATCACCTGCTTTAAGAGCGGTATCCCGGGCTACTACGAGTGGATCGAGACGCACGAGAAGATCTCACGCGCGGTGAAGTGGATGGAAACGCTCCGCGAGGGGCTCGGACCGGACATCGACATCGGCGTCGATTTTCACGCTAAAACCAGCCCAACCGTAGCCTCCATCCTGGTCAAGGAAGTCGAACCGCTCAATCTGCTCTTCATCGAGGAGCCGTGCCCGCCGGAGAACGTCGACGCGATGGCGCGCATCGCCCGGCGCTCGACCACGCCCATCGCCACCGGCGAGCGCCTGGTGGCCAGCTACGGCTGCCAGCGGCTCATCGAGTTGGGCGTGGCCGACATCCTTCAGGTGGACATCAACCATGTCGGCGGCATCACCGCTTTGTGGAAGGTTGCCGCTATGGCCGAGGCCTCCGGGATCTCGATCGCGCCGCACGCTTGCGAGGGCCCGATCGGCGCCATCGCCACGCTCCATGTGGACGCCGCCGTCCCCAACTTCCTCGTCCAGGAGATTTGCAGCGGCGTCGAGCCGGGCTTTCAGGAAAAGGTCTGGCAGGAGTGGCTGGGCTTCCCGGCCATGCGAATGGTCGACGGGCGTTTCCCGCTTCCGGAGAAGCCCGGCCTTGGCTTCGAGCTCAGCGAAGAGTCCCTGAAGAAATACCCCTTCCGGGGCACCGTCCCCATGGCGCGCGTCTTCCACGAGGACGGTTCCGTGGCCGCCTGGTGATGGCTCAGCGGTAGTTGACCATCTTCGACGACAAGATGTCGTATTCGAAGACGGCGTGTTCGACCTGGCCGCCCGCCCGCAGCGGCGCGTTGAACCGGCCGCCTTCGACCGGGCCGCTGTTGGACAAGAACAGAAAGCCGAGCCCGGCGCCCGTCATGACGTCACCGCTTTCGGGCAACTGGCTCAGGATCGAGGCGGGCACAGTGAAGTTGCCCGCGCCGGCATTGGCGAAACAGACGAAGGCGGCGCCGTCGTAGTCGGGATTGTCGTCGGTGCCGCCGATGCGCCGCGCCGAGACGCCTGAGATGATCATGACCCCGGCGCCGCCGCTCCAGGTGAGCCCGAGCCCCTGCGACCGCTTGATGTTGCTGATGCCGTCGCGGTTGGTCCAGACAAAGGGCGCCGGTACGGTCACGCTGGCCTCGAACGGGCCGATGTCGGTGCCGCCCGGACCGGTGAGCCGGTAGGTTCCTGCGGCAAGCACCGGCGTGCCTCCTCCGCCCGGAAAGCCCGGAATGCCCGACTCATACAGCGACTTGAAGCACTAGTTGCTCTCCGCCCGGCGCTCGACCGCCACGTTGCTCGCGTTCGGTCCGTTCAGCCGGAGCGGGTTGCCGGCATCGAGCGGCGTCGACGGCTGGTAGCCGATCTCCGGCTGCTCGCCGCGAAACCGCGCCGCCTGGCAACGGCCGATGAGGCCCCGGTAGTCTCCGCCGTAGTCACCGAACTCGCCCAGGTTGCCCACATGGTAGCGGTCAAAGCTGCCCGCCACGTTCTCCGAGGTCTGGTCGAGCGTCCCGAGGCCCGGGATGGTCATCGAGGTGGTGGACCGGCCGATCTCGAAGAAGCCCATCACAATGCTGCCGCCTTCGGAGAGCTGTCGCAGCCGCTCGGCGCTTAAAAACGGATGGCGGCACACAGTCTCCCCGCGCGGGGCGATCGCCAGTGTCACGACGTTGCTGGCGGTCCCCTGAGCGATCACCTGCACGGGCACGCTACAGCCCGTGGGAACGTCATCGCGGAGGACGAAATTGAACTGGTCGGTGCCGGGCAACTGGCTGGCCCGGCCCGCGTAGATCGGCGTATATTCTTGCTCGCCGATCCGGATGCGCACCTGCGCTGCCGACGTGCGGTCTCCGCCGGTGCCGCCGTCGCGGTCCGAGGCCGCGTCGGCGCCCAGCCCGGTGCCCCAGAGGACAAGCGTTTCACCCGGACGCGCTACGGCCGTGTCGAACCGGTCCAGCCGGCCGAGCGAGAAACGGTTCAAGGCCCACTGCGTCGCCGTGTAATAGATCTGCGCCTGGGCCTGCCCGCCGCCTGAGGCATCGGCGCTCACAATGCCGATACTGCGGGCGATGACCCGCGCAGGGCCCGGCGCAGAGGTCTGGTTGTTGTAGGTGACGGTGACGTTGTATTCTCCCGGCGCCGCCGTCGAGGGCAGCAGGCCGGCGATCTGGTTTCGGGTCGTGTAGACCATGAAACAGTCGATTGGGGCGCCGCCGGCCCGCGGGGTGAAGCGGATCGAAACTCCGGCGAGCGTCGTTTCAAGCGGCAGCCGAGGTGCCAGGACGACGTCGGGCCCGGCCAAATTCGTGCCGAACACAACGAAGATCGACCCCGGCGCGATCAGCGATGAGTAGCTGGCGCCGTTGACGACCGGATTCTGGGAACGCAGCCGCGGCTGCGCCGATAAGGCGAGCGCGCTCGACAACACGGCTGCGCTAATTAGGTTCGCTTTCAATTGTTTCTCCTCCTTAGACGTGAGCGCCTGCGGGGACAAGCCCGTAGCGGTGACCTTCGAAGTATAGCATCAAACCGCCTGGGCCGCCTCCGCCGCGGAGTGCACCTTTGGCATGACGATCCAGCAAATGAGGTAGGCGATGAATCCGACGCCGGTGAAAATCGCCGCGCACAACCAGATGATTCGCACGAGCGTAAGATCGACTTCCAGATAATCGGCAAAGCCGGCGCACACGCCGGCGATGCGCTTCTTGTGCATCGGACGCACGAGGCGCTTGCGCGGCGCCGCCGGCGCGCCGCCGCCGGCCGTGCTCCGGCCGCACTGAGAACAGAAGTGATCGGCCTCCCCCAGCGGCTGTCCACATCCGGTGCAAAACATGGGTCTATGACCGGCCTCCTCCAAACATGGGTACGGCCGTCTGCCGGAAATGTTCCCACAAATCAGCGCTCGAGCGCCAGTTGGTCGCCCGCCTGCGTGCCGCTACGCCGCAGCGCGCCCGCCGGAAGCTCGAGCACCGAATGGGCCCGCAGGCAGACGGCAATCCGTCCGCGGGGAACCGCCTCGCGAACCTTCAGCACCTTGTGCGAGCGGCTGAGAAAGACGACGTCGATGGGAAACTTCATGCCGAAGGTATGGACCGCCTCGCAGGGAACGATCCACAGACCTTCACCTTCGGCCAGGCTCTCGCGACCGAGCAGGCCTTTGCGCCGCTCCCGGCTCGTTTGGGCGACGCTCACTCGATCGGCGACCAGGGTGTTGCGCGTCAGGTTACGTACACGCACGACCTAGGTATCTCGAGTTTCGGAAGCGGGCCGCGCCAAAATTGACGGCTCGACATGCACAAGCACGTCGGCCACCCACGGTAGCGCCTCGCGCAGGCGGAACCGTACCTTCGTGGCGATCTCATGAGAAGCCAGGACGCTCATGTGCGGGTCCACCTCTACATGCAGATCCACATGGTATTGCAGCCCCGTTTTGCGGGCGAAGCACTTTTCGATTCCCTCGACGCCCTCCACTTCCGAGGCCACCCGGCGGATCTCGGCCACGAGCGCCGCCCCGGGCATCGTGTCCATCAGGTGTAGCGAGGTGTCGCGCATCACGCGCAAACCGGCGAAAATGACCACCAGGCCGACGGCAAAGCCGCCGAAGTGGTCCGCGTCGAGGAACCGCTCCGGATCCGACAGCGTCAGTCCCAGCGCCACCAGCGCCGCCGCGGCCGCCAAAATGTCGACCAGGTCGTTCCAGGCGTCGGCAAGGAGCGATTCGCTGCCGATGCGCTTGCCGACGCGAAACTTCACTGTCGCCATAACGGTCCGGACGGCGACGGCCATAACCAGGGGCCACACGGACCATGAGCCGGGCGGCGGATGGATTTCGCCGACGCGAGCGAGCGACCGCCAGGCGATGCCCGCGCCGCCTGCGGCCAACACTCCGCCCACCACCAGGCCGGCAAGCAATTCGATTCGGCCGTGCCCGTAAGGGTGGTTGCGGTCCGGCGGCTTGGCGCCCGCCACCATCCCCGCCAGCACGACGAGCGACGCCAGCACGTCCCCCAGGAATTCAACCCCCACCGCCAGCACGGAGCTCGAACCGGAGACCCAGCCCGCGGCGATGTTGACCGCCGCAAGCAGGGCGCTTGCCGCGATGCCCGCCGTCGCCACCCGCCGCCCGGTGCGGTAGTCGGCGCCTTCGAGCGGCGAGCGCCACACTTGAGCTTCAATAGGCAAGCAACCGCTCCACCGCCTGGCGCAGGCGCGCCCGGGCCGAGTAGATCTTCTGCTCCAGACTACTGGAGAACGGCACCGGGATATCCTCTCCCGCCACCCGAATGGGAGGGGCGTCGAGCGACTGGAAACACTCCTCGGCGACGCTCGCCGCCACCTCCGCGCCGAATCCGGCGGTCCGCGGCGCCTCGTGCAACACCAGCAGTCGGCTCGTCTTCTTTACCGAGTCGAACACGGCGCGCCGGTCCCACGGGGCGAGCGTCCGGAGATCGATCACCTCGAGCGAGACGCCCCGCCCGCTCTGGTACTCAGCCTCCTCGAGCGCCCACCAGACGCCGATGCCCCAACTTACGATCGTGGCGTCGCAGCCCTGGCGGGCCAGGCGCGCCACCCCGAGCGGGATCTCAAACGGCGCCTTTGTCACCGGACCTTTGACGGCGCGGTATAGATACTTATGTTCGAAGAATAAGACCGGGTTTGGGTCGGCCACGCTGGCCAGGAGCAATCCTTTGGCATCCTCCGGCGTGGCCGGCGCTACCACCTTCAGGCCCGGCACGTGACAAAACCAGGCCTCCATCGACTGGGAATGAAAAGGTCCGGCCCCGACGTGTCCGCCGAACGGCGCCCGGATGGTGACGTTCAAGGCGCCGCCCCAGCGGTAGTGGGTCGTGGCCAGATTGTTGACCACCTGGTTGAACCCGCAACTGATGAAGTCCGCATACTGCATCTCGACGACGGGCTTGAAACCCTCCAGGGCCAGACCCATCGCGGCGCCGATGGCCCCGCTTTCGATGATCGGCGTGTTTCGCACCCGCTCGGCGCCGAACTCCTCAAGAAAGCCCTCGGTCACCTTGAAGACGCCGCCGTATTCAGCGATGTCCTGGCCGAGCAGGATCACCCGCTCGTCGGCCCGCATCGCCTGGCGGAGCGCCTCGCTGATGGCGTCCACGAAGCGCCGCTCCTCGACCGGGCCTTGCGGGGCGCGCCAGGAGCGCGGCCCCGGGGCGTAGACGTCGCCTCGCTCGGCCTCCGGAGTGCTTTCCGCCTGGGGTCGGGCAAGCGCCGCTTCAGCGGCCTGCTCGATTTCGGCCTCGAGCTCCCGGCGCGTGGCCTCGACCTCCTCGCGTTCGAGCACGCCTTCGGCAATCAGCCGCTCGGTGAACCGGTCCACGGGGTCGCGCTTCCTCCACTGTTCGATGAGCTCGGCGGGAACGTACTTGGTTCCGGAAGCCTCCTCATGGCCGCGCACCCGGAACGTCTTCGCCTCAACGAGCGTTGGCCCCTCGCCGCGGCGCGCGCGGGCGGCGGCGCACCGCACGGTCTCCGTGACCGCCAGCACATCGTTGCCGTCCACGATCTCGCCCGGCATGCCGTAACCCGAGGCCGCCGGGGCGATGTCCTCGATTGGAATGGCCTGGCGGACGGGAGTCGAAAGCGCGTACTTGTTGTTCTCCACCAAGAAGATCACCGGCAGTTTCCAAACCGCCGCCAGATTCAGCGCTTCATGAAAGTCGCC
>Ga0308391_1000182_pt1 | contig 26927 bp, 26 predicted proteins | sample Hotspr20Samplet1_FD_202363 | JGI IMG/M metagenome (GOLD analysis project Ga0308391, IMG submission 202363) | Hot spring phototrophic mat microbial communities from Octopus Spring, Yellowstone National Park, Wyoming, United States - 20050623_t1 ... | reverse complement strand
GCACCGCCGCCTCCTCGCTGTTGAGCCCACCGTGGGCGTAGAGGACGAGCTTGCCGCCCCCGAGCTCCGCGAGCCCGGCCGCCGGCAAGCGATGGCACAGAAGATCGACCTCGTCGGCGGCGCTCGTGGCGTCGGGCTGCCGGCGAAGCGGCCGGCCGTCGTTGCCGAGCACGAGCGTGTGCCGACGGGCCCGGGCCTCGTCCCACCGTGCATCGTCGAGGGCCGGCCGGCGACCGGCGAGCCCCGCGCGGGCTTGCAACGATCGGCCGATCGCCGCCGGTGCCAGCCCGATGGCACCGGGTCGGGCGATCGGCGCGCCGGTCACCGCGACCCAGGCATCCATCCCGTTCGCCAGCCAATCGTCGTACCCCAGGATCGCGAAGCCGCGGTAACCCCAGCCCTCGCCCCAAGAGTTCTGAACGATGAAGCCGCGCCGCTCGTAGCCGACGAGTGCGAAGGCGTGGCCGCCCTCGAGCCGCTGCCGCGTCCAGAGGATGCGCGGCAGTTCGGGCGCGCGACCGAGCCGCCAGCCGGCGTGCACCATGGCCGAGACGTAGACGGCACCGACCTCGTGGATCGCCGCCTGGAGATCGCCGATGGCGCTCCGGTCGATCCGGTAATAGGCACCGAGCGGCCGCTCGGCCGCATCCTCCGCCCAGCCGGGATCCGGCCGACCCTGCATGGGCCAGAGCGTCTCGGCGCAGACCCCGTGCTTGTGCCAACCCTTCATCGCGCCCCGGCAGGACGAGCCCTCGTAGTCCTCCCCCGGCCACTCGTCGTAGAGCCGGGCGAGCTCGTAGAGCATCTTCGGGCTGACCCGAACGGGACGTCGCTCCGCCGGACGACCGGCCGCCACCCAGCGGCGCCAGAAGAGATAGTTGATACAGGCGGCGAGCCCGTACCCCGTGCAGGCTCCCTCCCGTCCCTGATCGAGGATCATCCCGTCGGCACAGTAGGTTTCGAGGTGCTGCGCGACGAGGTCCGGCGGCGGCCATTGCTCGGGCAGGGGCACGAGCGGGGGGCGATAGGGAAGATCGCGAAGGTCCACGCGATCGGGCGCGACGTCCAGCACCGGCAGTGGCGCGGCGGGGATCGCCGTTGCGGGGGCACGCGCCGCGCCGATGGCCGGTGCCGCTGCGGCCGCGCGGCCACGCTCGAAGAGTGCCGCCTCTTCCTCCCGCCGGGCTTGCAGGCCGGGGCTCCCGGGCCAGAGCCGCTTCATGTCCCGGAGCAGCTGCGGGATGCGGTCGAACGCCCGCTCCACCATGCACGTCTTGATCGCGCGCATTTCCGTGAAGCGCGGCGCCGGATTGTCGAAACCGGCAGCGCCGCGATTGAACACCAACGAGACCAGCGCGCCGAAGCAGTCGTCGGGCAGCTCGTCGGTGTGGGGCAGGGCGCGTTCGGTCCGGGCGACTTCCGCCGGAACGGTCTCGGCATCGAAGACCGCTTCGGCGGTTTCCCAGGGGATCCGGATGTCGGCGAACGCGCGGACCAGCGCCTTCAAACGCGCCACCTTCGCGCTGCGATCGGGCTCGACCGCGCGCAGCCCCACAGCCGCCGCGAGGCGATCGACGGTGGTAGGCCCGAGATGGGGCCGCCAGGCCCGGTCCAGATCGGCGCGGCCGTGGTAGCCGAGATCGAAGCCGAACCCGATCGTCAGACCCGAAGAATAACCCGGCCAGTGTGGCCGGCTCTTGAGGACCTTTTCGTAATAGTCGCGACCGCCGCTCTCGTGGCGGACGATCAGTTCGCGGGCCAGCGGCGAGAGGGCTCGACGCCCACCGGCAGCGACCGGCGCGGCAACGAACGTGCCGGGGGCTTCGGCGAGACCGCCGGGCTCGGATCGATCCTCGCCCGAGCCGGAGGCGCGACGCCCACGGGTCCCGCTCGCTCCGGCCATGACAGCCTCCCCACATCGGCCAACTTCAACCTACAATCACAAAGGGAAATGCCCCGCAAGGCTCTCGCCGCTGGTTCGGGCCGGTCCGGAGAAGGCGCTCGGCACCAGGGCGCGGTCCCGGCGGGAGTCGGATCGCCCACCGCAGTGTGCCATGAACGAGGTTTCATCTTCTCGAAAGCAAGGCAAAGGGTCGGTCGGGCAAATAGTCGGTGGGCGTCGGCGCGACCCTTGCGGTCGGCGTCCGTCGGCACATATGGTTCGAGCGACCGGCACGGCCCGGCGCCTCGCGGAGGAACGACAGCCATGGCGTTTCGCATGGACCCCAGGGTGGCGCAAGCCCGCGGTGTCGCGATCGAGCGCATCGACGAAGGCCTGCGCAGCTACATGCTGGCCATTTACAACTACATGGGCCTGGGCCTCGCCATCACCGGGCTCACGGCGTTCGTGGTGGCCACTTCACCGCCGCTCATGGCGGCGATCTTCGGCACGCCCCTCAAGTGGGTCGTGATGCTCGCACCGCTCGCCTTCGTGTTCTTCTTGAGCGCGCGGGTGAGCAGGATGAGCGTGAGCGCTGCGCAGCTCACGTTCTGGGCGTTCGCCATCGTGATGGGTCTGTCGATGGCGAGCATCTTCCTGGTCTTCACCGGGACGAGCATCGCTCGCGTCTTCTTCATCACGGCGGCGACGTTCGGCGCGGTGAGCCTTTACGGTTACACGACCAAGCGTGATCTTTCGCAGTTCGGCTCGTTCTTGATCATGGGCCTGATCGGCATCGTGATCGCGAGCCTGGTCAACCTGTTCCTCGGCTCCTCGGCTCTGCAGTTCGCCATCAGCGTGATCGGCGTGCTCGTGTTCACCGGCCTCACCGCCTGGGACACGCAGCGGCTCAAGGAGGAGTACGTCGCGAGCGTGACCGGTGAGCTCGTCGCCAAGCAGGCGATCATGGGCGCGTTGAGCCTGTACCTGAACTTCATCAACCTGTTCATGATGCTCCTGCAGCTGTTCGGCCAGAACCGCGAGTGAGCGCACCGGTCGCTCGAGCTGCGAGGGCCCGCCCCGAGGCGGGCCCTTTTCGTTTCACGCAGCACGTCGGCGCGGTCGTCCTCGCGATCGCCCTCGCCGCCGGGCTCCCGGCCTGCGCTGAGTTGGCAGGCGATCCGGGCCGCACGCCCATCGTTCGCGCCACGCCTCTCGACGCCGAGGAGCTCGCCTCCGCAGCGCGGCTCCACCCGGGCGCCCGGCTCGGAGCCGCCTGGCGGCTCGAGTCCCCGGATCCCCGCTTCGGCGGCTTCTCGGGCCTTTTGGTGGAGCGGGATCGGCTCCTCCTCCTGAGCGATCGCGGCTGGCTGTGGTCCGCCGAGCGCGCGCCGCTCGGCAGGGTGCCGTTTCGCGACGGCTCGTGGAGGGTTCGCGCTTTGCGGGTGGACGGCCGAGCGCCCGATGCGGAAGACCTCGCCCGCTCGCCCGACGGACAGATCCTGGTGGCCCTCGAGGGTCGGCATGCCATCGCGCGTGTCCCGAGAGGAGCACTGGAGGACCGGCCCGTCCTCGACCTCGAAGCTCGGCCGCTCCCCGAGCCGCTTTCCGGGCTGCCCGGCAATCTCGGGATCGAGGCGCTGGCTGCGCTTCCGGCTGGCGCCCTCTTGGCCATCGCCGAGCACGGCTCGGGGGAGCGCCACATGGCGGCGCTTCTCGGCCCCGGAGGCCCTCGGCTCCTCGCCTACCGGTCCGTGCCGGGCTTCGCGCCCACGGGCGCGGACCACCGCGGCGGGTGGCTCTACGTGGTCGAGCGCAAGCTCTCGGCATTCTCGGGGTTCGCCGCGCGGTTGACGGCCACACCGGTCGGCGACCCGGCCGACCTGCCCGATGTCCTGGAGCCGGCCCTGGAGCTGGCTCGCCTGAGCGGCCCGGGCATTGTCGACAACATGGAAGGCGTCGCGAGCGAACCGATCGTCCCGAACGGAACGGTTCGACTCTGGCTCGTCTCGGACGACAATTTCAGCCCGCTACAGCGGACCCTCTTGATGACCGTGGAATGGGCGCCTCAAGTGCTCGCCCGGGCCTCGATCCGCCGCTTCAGCCGAACCAGCTCGGAAGGCAGCTCGGATTCGGAGACCGAGCGCAAATAGCCGTCGATGCCCCCGCGCTTCTCGATCGTCCGCAAGGTGCTCGTGGCGATCCGCAGCGCCACGGTCTCTCCGAGCACCTCGCTGTAGAGCCGCCGGTTCTGCAGGTTCGGCAGGAACCTGCGCTTGGTCCGGTTGTTGGCGTGGCTGACATTGTTACCGGTGAGCACGCCCTTGCCGGAGAGCACGCAGCGCCTGGCCATCGACAAATCCCTTTTGCCGAACGACAAAAGGCGGGCCGCCCGGCCCGCCGCGTTGCGGCGCATCTAGGCCGTGGGCAGGCTCCCCGTCAAGGCCGACCGGGCGGCAGCACCTTCCCCAGGAGGAGAGGCCGGCGAGAGGGCGGGCTTTCGTCGATCTCGAACGCGGCCGCGAGCTCGGCTCGGACGGCCGCGATGTCCGCCGCGTCGCGGGCGTGCACGACGCACAGTGGCCGACCGCCGTCCACGCTCTCGCCCGGAGCCGCGACGTCGGACAGCCCAACAGCCGGGTCGATCGCGGCACCGGGCCGGGTCCGCCCGCCCCCGAGCCGGAGGATGGCGAGCCCGAGGGCTCGCCCGTCGATCCGCGCCACGCGGCCCGAGCGGGGCGGCGGCAACGGATCGCGGAACGGCGCCGAGGGAAGTCGCTGGGCGGGTCGCTCGAGCAGGTCGCCCGGGCCGCCGAGTTCGGCCACCATACGGCCGAACCGCTCGGCGGCGGTTCCGTTCGCGAGGGCCTCGGAAAGCCGCTGGTGCGCGTCGACCTCGCTCGCCGCAAGCCCTCCCATCACGAGCAGCTCGGCGGCGAGCGCCATCGTCACCTCGAGCAAGGCCGGATCGGCCGGCTCGCCACGCAGGACCGAGACCGCCTCGGCAACCTCGAGGGCGTTGCCGGCCGACCGACCGAGGCATCGGCCCATGTCGGTGAGCAGCGCCCGGCAGGCGAGCCCCGCTCCTTCGGCGACCTCGACGATCGAGCGGGCGAGCGCTCGCGCCTGGTCCAGCGCGGGCAGGAAAGCACCCGAGCCGACCTTGACGTCCATCACGAGGGCCGAAGGACCGGCGGCCAGCTTCTTCGAGAGGATCGAGGCGGTGATGAGCGGGATCGATTCGACGGTCGCCGTCACGCCGCGGATGGCGTAGAGCCGCCGATCGGCCGGGGCGAGATCGGCGGAGGCGCCGACGATGGCGCAGCCGACCCGACGGACCACCGAACGGAACCGATCGAGGTCGACCTCCGCGCGATAGCCCGGGATGCTTTCGAGCTTGTCGAGCGTGCCGCCGGTGTGACCGAGGCCACGACCGGAAAGCATGGGCACATAGCCGCCGCAGGCGGCCACCAAGGGTGCCAAGATCAGGCTCACCTTGTCGCCGATGCCCCCGGTCGAGTGCTTGTCGAGCACCGGGCCCGGAAGGTCGGGCCACGACAGAACACGGCCCGACCCCGTCATCGCCCTGGTGAGCGCGACCGTCTCGGCCGGGCTCATCCCGCGCAGGCACACCGCCATTGCGAACGCGCCGACCTGCGCGTCGGCGACCCGCCCGTCGACCAAGCCCGCGACGAACGCTTCCACCTCGTCGGCTGTCAGCTCGAGCCCGTCGCGCTTCTTCCGGATGATCTCCTGCGGCAGCAGCATCGCGCCGGACCTATGCGGTGGAGCCCGTGCCGGCGACCCGCACCAGGCCGTCGAGCAGCGCGGAGGCACCGAAGCGCAGCCGGTCGGGAGAGGTCCAGCCGGTACCGAGCATCGACTCGACCAGAGCCAGATGAGGCGCGGCGTCGCTCGCCGTGCAAAGCCCGCCCGACAGCTCGAGGCCGACCCGGCCGCCGGTCTCGTCGACGACCTGCAGGAGGAGGGACGCCGCTTCGAGTGTGGCGCCTCGAGCGATCTTGCCGGTCGAGGTTGCGGGGAAGTCGACGCCACCCCGGACCGCTGCTCCGGAGGCCGCCGGATCGGCCGGGAACACGCACACGGCGGCGACACCGTGCTCGACCGCGCGTGAGCAGAGAGCTTCGGACGGCGGGTTCAGGAGCATCGCGCGAGCTCCGGCAGGGCGGCCTCGAGCAAGGCGGCGAGCCGATCGGCGGCCGCGGCGGCGTTGGCGAGCGTCTCGGCGTGGCCGGGCGGGGTGGCCGCCAGACCGGCAGCCAAGTTGGTGACGATGCCGATCCCGAGGACACGCAGGCCGCAATGCCGCGCGGCGATCGCCTCCGGTACCATCGACATCCCGACGAGATCGGCGCCCAGAAGACGCAGCATCCGGATCTCCGCCGGGGTTTCGAAGCAGGGGCCGAGCCAGCCCGCGAGGACACCCTCGGCAAGGGCGGTCCCCCTCGCCTCGGCGACGCGGCGCAGGACGGCCCGCAGCGTCGGGTCGTAGAGATCGACGAGATGGGGAAAGCGCGGCCCGATCCGATCGTCGTTGGGACCCACCAGGGGGTTCGTGCCGTGGAAGTTGAGGTGATCGGCGACCAGGACCAGGCTGCCGGGACCGAGGTCGGGCCGCAGCGAGCCGACCGCGCTCGCGAGGATCACGCGCGAGCAGCCCAGGGCGCGGAGCAAGCGCAGCGGTTGCGCGAGCTGGGCGGGCGGATGGCCTTCGTAGAGGTGGGGGCGACCCTGGAGACACGCCACCGGGATGCCGGCGAGCTCGCCGAGCCGCAACCGGCCACGGTGGCCCTCGACCGCCGGCAACGGGAATCCCGGCAGCTCGCGCATGTCGAGGTCGGCCACCGGCTCGATGCGCTCGGCAACCGACCCGAGGCCCGAGCCCAGGACCAGCCCGATGACGGGCAGGAAGCCGGGTGCACGGGCGCGAACCACCTCGACCGCGGCGGCCCTGCCTGGGACCGAGCGAGAGCCCGAGCGAAACGCCAGCGGCAGGAGCTCGCCCAGGGTCGTCGAGAGGAGCACGGAGCCGTCCGGCGCGGCCACGTGCACCGGCGTCGCAGGCTCGGCGAACTCGGCGAGCCGCTGGCGACAGCCACCGCAAGGCGTGCAGGGCGGTGGTCCCTCGGCCACGACGAGCACCTCGACGACACGCTGCTCGCCGGCCGTGACCAGGGCACCGAGCGCGGTGGCCTCGGCGCACTGGCCGAGCGGGTAGGCGACGTTTTCGACGTTGCAGCCGGCTACGACGCGGCCGGTCGCCGCCCGCAGAGCGGCACCGACGGCGAAGCCCGAATAGGGTGCCCAAGCCCGCGAGCGGGCCAGCGACGCGGCAGCCAGGAGGTCGTTCATCGGTCCTTCACATAGGGCCGGCCGAGCGACCGGGGTGCCACGGCGCGGCCCACGAACCCGGCCAGGAGCAGGATCGTCAGGAGATAGGGCAGGGCTTGGATCGCCTGGGTCGGGACCGTGCCGACGAGCGGCAACGAGGTGCCTTGGAGGCGCACCTGGGCGGCGTCGGCGAAGGCGAAGAGGAGACAGGCGAGGACCGCGGGCACCGGCCGCCACTTGCCGAAGATCAGTGCTGCGAACGCCAAGAAGCCCTTGCCGGCCGTCATGTCCCGGATGAAGCCGGCGTTCTGGGCGATCGAGTGATAGGCGCCGGCGAGCCCGCAGAGCACGCCGGCGAGCAGCAGCGCCCGGTGGCGCAGGCCCTCGACCCCCACCCCGGCCGTGTCGACCGCTTCGGGGTTCTCGCCGACCGCCCGCAGCCGCAGCCCGAAGCGAGTTTTCGCGACGATCCACGCGACCGTCGGCACGGCCAGGACCGCGAGATAGACGAGGAGATTGTGGCCGCTCACGATCTCCGCGTAGAGCGATCCCAGGACGGGCACGCCTGCCAGCTCGACGGCCCCGGGCAGGTCGATCGGCGCGAAGCGGGCGCCGCCGGGAAGAGGAATTCGTCCGGCCTGGCCGAACCAGGCGTCGGCCAGGGTCGGGCCGAGCCCGGCGACCACGATGTTGATCGCCACCCCGCTGACCACCTGCTCGCCCCGGTGGGTGATCGTGGCGAACCCGTGCACGAGGGCGAGGCCACAGGAGAAGGTGATGCCGGCCAGGAGCCCGACCCAGGCCGAACCGCTCACGGCAGCGGCCGACGCGGCGGCGAAGGCACCACCCAACATCTTGCACTCGAGGGCGATGTTCACCACGCCGGCGCGCTCCGAGAGCAGGCCCGCGAGCGCGCAGAAGACGAGCGGCGTGGCCAGGCGCACCGTGCTGTCGGCGAGGAGCAGGCTCTGCAGCCAGAGGCCGTCCATCTCAACGCTCGACCTTTGGACGGAGAAAGAGGGCCTCGAGCGGTGCCCGGAACAGGTGCTCGAGCGCCCCGGCGAAGAGAATGACGAGGCCTTGGATCACCACGATCATGTCGCGGCTGATCTTCGGCATGTCGAAGGCGAGCTCCGAGCCCCCCTGGTAGAGGGCACCGAACAGCAGCGCGGCGAGCAAGATCCCGAGGGGATGATTGCGGCCCATCGATGCCACGGCAATGCCTACGAACCCGTAGCCACCCGTGAAGCCGAGGACGAGGCGGTGCTGGCTGCCGAGGATCTCGTTCACGGCGAGAAGCCCGGCGAGGGCGCCCGAGAGGGACATGGCGAGCATGGTCACGCGGGCAGGTGCGATCCCCGCGTAGATCGCGGCCGCCTCGCTGCGGCCCACGACCCTGAGCTCGTAACCCGGCCGGCTCCGCCAGACCAAGAGCCAGAAACCGAGGCAGCAGAGCAGAGCCAGGATCGAGCAGAGGTTCGCCGGGGCGCGGCCGAGGTCGAGGCCGAGAGGCGTCAACAGCGGGTCCAGAGGCGGGAGCCAGACGGTGGTCGCGAAGATGTCCGTCTCGGGGATCTGTTGGCCCGGCTTGATGAGGACGTTGACCACGAGATAGGTCATCAGCGCGGCCGCCACGAAATTCATCATGATCGTGGTGATGACGACGTGACTGCCACGCTTGGCGTAGAGCCAGCCCGGAACCAGCGCCCAGGCACCCCCGAACAGCGCGGCACCCGCGACGGCGAGCGGGATGGCGAGCAGGCTCGGGAGGTCGCCCCAATGCAAGGCGACCAGGGTCGAGCCGAGCCCGCCCAGATAGGCCTGCCCTTCCCCGCCGATGTTGAAATGGCCGGCGTGAAAGGCGAGCGCCACCGCGAGGCCCGTCAGAACGAAGTTCGTCGTGTAGAAGAGCGTGTAGCCCACGGCTTCGCCGTAGCCGAACGCGCCGTACACCAAGAGGCCGACGGCAGCGATCGGGTCCTCGCCGATCAGGACCACGACGAGCCCGGCGATCATCGCCGCCGAGACCAGGTTGAGACCAGGCAGCAAGAGCAGCTCGACCCAGGTCGGAAGGCGGCTCGTGCCGCGCATCAGGCGGCTTCCGCACCGATCCCGGCCATCAAGAGGCCGATCCGCCGTTCCTCGGCTCGTTCCGCGGGGAGCTCGCCCACGATCCGGCCGTCGAACATGACCAGGATCCGGTCGGCGAGGGCCAGGATCTCGTCGAGCTCGACCGAGACCAGCAGTACCGCTTTGCCGGCGTCGCGCATCGCCAGGAGCCGGCCGTGGATGAACTCGATCGCCCCGATGTCCACGCCTCGGGTCGGCTGGCCTACCAACAAGAGCTGCGGATCGTGCTCGAGCTCGCGAGCGACGACGAGCTTCTGCTGGTTGCCTCCCGAGAACGCGTTGGCCGGCAGCATCGGAGCGCGCGGACGGATGTCGTAGCGATCGAGCCAGCCGGAGCAGGTCTCGACGACCCGTCTCCGCCGCAGGAGGCCGCGAGCGACGTAATCCGGCCGGCGATGGTAGCCGAGAATGGCGTTCTCGCAGGCCGGCAGATCGGGCACGAGGCCCATCCGCAACCGGTCTTCCGGCACGTGCCCGAAGCCCCGGGGTCGCGCGTCGACCGAGCCACGCGGCGGGCTGCCGGCGATCCGGATCTCGCCCCGGGTCGGAGCACGGATCCCGGCGATCGCTTCGAGAAGCTCGCTCTGCCCGTTGCCGGCGACGCCGGCGATTCCCACGATCTCGCCGGCGCGAACCTCGAGGGTGGCACCTTTGACCCGCGGCACACCCCGATCGTCGGCCACCTCGAGGCCGCGGACTTCGAGCACGGGCCTCCCGGGCCGGGCCGGTCCCCGGTCGGGCCGCATCTGGACCTTGCGGCCGACCATGAGCTCGGCGAGCTCCTCCCGACTGGTCTCGGAGGTACGCCGGTGGGCGACCATCCGGCCGCCGCGCATCACGCTCACCCGGTCGGTCGCGGCCATGATCTCGCGGAGCTTGTGGGTGATCAGGAGGACGGTGCGTCCCTGCGCGCGCAGTCCGGCCAGGATGGCGAACAGTTCGTCGGCCTCCTGGGGGGTCAGCACGCCCGTCGGCTCGTCGAGGATCAGCACGCGCGCCCCGCGGCACAGGGCTTTGAGGATCTCGACCCTCTGCTGGAGACCGACCGGCAGGTCGCCGACCCGGGCATCTGGATCGACCTCGAGGCCGTGCTCGCGGCCGAGGCGCACGAGCAGGGCCCGCAGCCGCGCCGCTCCGCTCGCGAGCAACGGACCGCCCTCGGCGCCGAGCAGGACGTTCTCGAGGACCGTGAACGGCTTCACCAGGATGAAGTGCTGATGGACCATCCCGATGCCGGCGCGAATGGCGTCGATCGGGCGGGCGATCCGGCGGGGCTCGCCCTCGATCGCGATGGTCCCCGCATCGGCTCGGTAATAGCCGTAGAGGATGTTCATCAGGGTCGACTTGCCGGCCCCGTTCTCCCCGACGATACCGTGGATCGTCCCGGCCTCGACGACGAGATCGACCCGGTCGTTGGCGAGGACCGGGCCGAACCGTTTGGTGATGCCGCGCAGCTCGACCGCCGGCGCAGGCACGGGAACGGCCCGACGAAGCGGGCCTATTTCTGCGTCGAGTAGTAGTCCTTCACGACCAACCGACCGGCGATGATGTCGGCCCGCGCGGCCTCCAGCTTGGCGACCATGTCGGGTGTCAGGACGCCGCGGTTGTGCTCGTCGAGGGCGTAGCCGACGCCGTCTTCCGCGAGGCCGAGATCGAGGCGACCGGCCTTCCAGGTCCCGGCGCGGGCGTCCTTGAAGGCATTGTAGACCGCGACGTCGACCCGTTTGAGCATCGAGGTCAGCACGCTGCCCGGATGCAGATGGTTCTGGTTGCTGTCGACGCCGATCGAGAGCTTGCCTTTGTCCTTGGCCGCTTGGAGCACGCCGATCCCGGTGCCGCCCGCCGCGGCGTAGACCACGTCGGCACCGCGGTCGAACTGACTGATCGCGAGTTCCGCCCCCTTGCCCGGATCGTTCCACGCGGCGGGGGTGGTGCCGGTCATGTTGACGAACAGCTCGGCGTTGGGGTTGACGTACTTGATCCCCTGCTCGTAGCCGAAGGCGAAATTGGGGATCAGCGGGATGTCCATGCCGCCCACGAAGCCGACCTTTCCGGTCTCGCTGGCGAGCGCCGCGGCCATGCCGACGAGAAAGCTGCCTTCGTGCTCCTTGAAGATCACCGATTGAACGTTCGGCAAGTCGACGACCGCGTCGATGATCGTGAACTTGCTGTTCGGATTTTCGGCAGCCACTTTCTTGAGTGGTGTGCCGTTCTGGAAACCCAATACGACGATCACGTTGGCGCCGCGCCGGGCCATGCGCTGCATGGCCTGCTCGCGCTGCGCTTCTTGGGTGACCTCGAACTCGAGGTAGTCGATGCCGGTCTCTTTCTTGAACCGCTCGGCACCGTTGTAGGCTGCCTCGTTGAAGGACTTGTCGAACTTGCCGCCCATGTCGAAGATGACGGCCGGCAGGAAGTTCTGCGCCGCGGCCGACGAGACGGCCGCCCACAGCGCCAGGGCGAGCCCGCCAACGAACCGGATCATGTCGACCTCCCTCCGAGCCCCTCGCCTCCCTAGGGCAGGGGTCTCGAAAAGCAAGCGGAACTCCGTCGCCCGCCCTCGAGGCGTGAAGTCGCTCGGCGCCTCGAAGCTCGCCATGCCGCGGCGCCAACCCGGCGCGGGCGGCCGAGCGGCGACCGGCGGCAGGCGGACCGGCTCGGCGAGCAGGCAACTCGCGACCGCATCCAGACCGTCGTCGCGGCACCGCCGCCCCGGCCGCCACTCCCGCATCTCGTCGAGGAACGGGGAGAGCAGGACGCTCCGGTGCACGTGCAACCGCCGGGCGGCGAGCAGCGGGTCGAACGCCTCCAAGATCCGCCGGTCTTTGACCACCGAGTTCGCCCGCTGGATCACCGTCGCACCGACCCCGGCGCGGCGCAGCTCGTGGCGCAGCAGCGCCGGCAGGAAACCGCCGATCCCGTTCGTTTCGACCGCGATCGAGGGCAGGTAGTTGCGTTCGACGAAGCGGACGACCGCGCGGCAAAGCTTGGTCGCATCGTCCACCTCCGGGTCGGTCCCGGGCCGCAGCACCAAGTACTCGATCGCGTGCAGCCAATAATGGCCCTCGGCGTCGACGAACACCGCGGTCACCACACTCGAATCGCCGCGGTCCGGACGGCCGTAGGCCGGGTCCCAGGCGGCGGCCGCGGAGATCATGCGGCGTCCCCCGATCCACAGCTCGTCCCGGCCCTGGACGGGCACGATCGCAGCGGGTGCGTCGTAGGGAACGAGCCGGTCGGGGTCGAGGCGAACGTCCTCGGGCCGGGTCGGCAAGAGCTGCAGCTGGCTGCGGAACTTCGCGGGCCCGGCCTCGGCCAGCAGCCGATCGACGACCGGGCCGGGGAAGCGCTCCTTCCAACGCTGCTCGCCCGTCGGCCGGACCAACGGCAGCGTCAGCCGGCGGAAGCCCGCGAGGAACGGCTCCGACTCGTTCAGCTCGGGTCGCGGTATCTCCGAATAGATCGAATGGTGGCTGTGGGGTGTCCCGATGTAGAGCTGTAGGCCGCCCGGCACGAGGATGAAGCTCAGCTCACGCAATCGCTCTCGGAGAAGCCGTCGCTTCTCCTCGGTACCGGCGGTGTTCGGCACTTCGACGTCGTCGCAGACGATGACATCGGCTCGACAGCCGGTGATGTTGCCGCCGAGGCCCCGCGCGAGCAGCGAGGGATCGCGGGAGATCCGGCGTCGCTTGACGGTCAATTGATCGGCCGCCCAGCACTCGGGGCGCGTGTCGAGCAAGCCCTCGGTAGCCGGGTGCCGCTCGAGCACGCCCCGGACGTTACGCGTCATTTTCGTGGCGAGCGCGTGTTCGGCCGACAGGACGAGGATCCGAAGGTCGGGGTTGCCGCGCAGCAACCATGCACAATACAGAGCTGCGAGTGTCGACTTGCCCGAGTTGCGAAAAACGAGGAGAAGGAGTCGGCGATCGTTAGCGCGCCAGCATTCGTCGAGCCACTGGCAAATCTCCAAGTGCAATCGCGGCGTGTTTCGGCCTTGAGCGCGGTTCCACCGCATCACGAACTGCATGAAGTTCATCGGTGGGAAAGCTGGTAGAGAAGAACTTCCGCGTCCCGACTTAGGCGTCGAAGACGAAGATCCGCTCTCTCGCATCTCAATCGAGCAGGCTGCGGCGGGCCGAGCCGAGCCGACCCGCCGCCCGAACTCCGAGCTCGCCGAAATGCGCGGCGGTGTCGAGCAGGCTGCGGCGGCCGCGGGCCTCGTACCGCTCCCGCACCGAAGCGATTCGTGCCGCGGTCTCCCGGCTGCGAGCATCGCGCAACGCCCGAGCCTCCTCTTCGAGACCGCGCAACACCGCGTCGATCGAGCCGCCACTGCTGGCGACACCCGCGGCGCCGGCCCGGGCACGCTCCTGGGCGAGCCGCCGGGCGAGCGCCGCTTGCTGGCGGCGCTGCTCCTCGGCCTCGGCGGCCCGGATGCGCCGGATCTCCTGCCGGCGCCGATCTTCGAGCTCGTCCTCTCGTTCCTCGCGTGCCTTGTGGGCCAGCGCGAGCTCGAGACCGAGCGTAGCGAGACTGCTCAAAGCACCCATCAGTCGTTCACCTTGAGTTCGGTTTGGGCTGCGAGGAGGGTGAAGGCTGCCGGAGCATCGTCCCGGATCCGCCAGAGAAAGGCGCCGAGGCCCCGCCGCCAGCCGGACGCACGCACCGTGTAATCGCCGCTGAACGCCGGCCCCTCGGGAGCCGCCAAGGCCACCGCGCGTTCGCCCGCGCCCGTGTCCAAGACCAGCCGAAGACTGTCGACCAGCCTCAGGGTCAGCCGGATGGGGCGATGGAGGGCATCGAGCGCCACCCCCCTCGATGCCACCGCAGGGGGCGCGGGCTCGATCTCGTGCGCGAAGGGCACACCGACGACGACGCGCGAGGCCGGCGCGTCGAGTTGGATCGTTTCGGCGGCCAACGTCCCGCGGAACACCTGCCGCCCGTCGGCCGACACCACGACCTCGGTGCCGACGTGGGAGGCGAACCCCGACCAGGTCGTGGTCGGTGCCGCAGCTTCCGCTTCCCGGGCGTGGTCGACCCAGTATTCCTCGGCCAAGACCTCGAGGAAGGTTCGCCCTCGCCAGCGGACGAGCAAGAAGAGCTGCCCGCGCGAGGCGGTCACCGCGAGGACCCGGCCATCGATCTCTTGCAGGCTCCAAGCCGCGACGTTGGCGTTGCGGTCGATCGTGACCGTGGCGAGCCGGCCGTCCCGGCGAACGATCCAGAGGAGCCGCCGGCTACCGTCGAACGTCGCATCGATCGGGTCGACCAGGAGATGGCGAGAGAGGGTCGCGATGTCGGCCGCCTGGTAAGCTTGCTCGACCTCGGTGTAGAGGAACTCCCGCAGCTCCCGCCCGCTCGCCGCGACGAACAGCGTGGCACCGTCGACGTCGACCGGTCGGACCCGAGGCGTCACGCGCGAGCCGATCCGGGTCTGCCGCTCCACCTGCGTACCGCTCGGCGTCACCGGAAAGCCCTTGACGATCCACTCCCCGGTCGAGGTGAAGATTTGCAAGTTCCGGCCCGGCACGAGGGCCGTGACCACATGACTGCCGTCGTCGGCCAGGCGGAAGGCGATCGCCTCGTCGTCGAGGCCGGTGCCGGGGTCGAAATTCATCGGGCGCCCCGTCCGCGACATCCAAACCCAATCGGGCAAGTCGCGCGAGCCGCCGATCACCATCCGATCTTGGTGGAAGGTGATCGAACGCGGCCACCCGCGCGCCGGGCTGAAGGCCTCCTCCTCCCAGCGCAACGTCCAGGCGCTGTCCGGGAAATTGTCGTAAGCTTTGGCGAGGACACGGTTCGGGGCGAGGTAGTTGACGATTCGCACGTGACGGCCGCCGATCCGCAGCCAGACGCCGTAATGGCCGGGCTCGAAGACCCGATCGGCGGACGCCCCTTCGGTGTGCCGCGCATCGACGATGACGAAGTCCCCCGGAGCCGCGCCCGGCGGTGGATCGGTGCCGTCGCGGCGGACCCTGAGCGCCGTGTCGGGCGGGGCGATCTTGGCGAAGGGGGCGAGCGGGCGGACGACGCCGGGCTCGACCTCGACGGATTCGAACTGCCAGTAACGGAGCTGCCAAAGATCGGCGGAGCCGGCAGCGCCGCGACGGCGCACGATCTCGACCCCGCGGACCTCCGGGTGAACCAAGTAGAGGCGGTCTCGATAGCGGGCCCAATCGATTTCCGCGAGTTGCGCGGCGGTCCACGGCGCCTCGAGTTCCGCCAGGATTCGGGCATTCTCCAGGATCACAACCCGACCGGGTGCGAGCGCCAGGAGGAAGCCCGAGTCGGTGTCGTCGAACGGAACCAATCGAACGGCGTCGGGGATCTCGGCCAAAATCCGGGTCCCCGGCCGGCGCGACACCCCGCCGCCCGCGTGCACGACAACGTTGCGCAGACGGCGGGCACCGTCCTCGTGGGCGCGCAGGTCGACGCGCCCGAGCATCAGCGGATCGAGCTCGCCCGAAGCGAAGCTCGTCTTGAGGAGGAGCTGCCGGGTCATGCGAGGCGGGCCCGCAGGAGCGTGAAGTCCTCGACCCGCTGGGGTGTGGATTGTTGGCTGTCGATCAGCTTGGCGAGCTTGAGCTCGCTGGCGGCCAAGCGGGTGAGGACCTCGGCGCGGGCAGCGTTCTCGGTGAGCGGAAGACAGAGTTCGGCTGCGAGGCGCGCCACCAGGACCGGGACGAAGTACGCGGGAAACTCGGCCTCGCTCGGGCGCCGCTGATAAGTGAGCAGGACACTTTCGGCATCGGTGTGGAGCCGGCCGCCGAACACGCGGTAGATCAAGCCGCGCCCGCTGCCGCCGCTGCCCGCCGAGACGGTCCGCAAGATGTCGGTTGGCAGGCGGTACGAGAAGGCGAAGTCGCCGGCCGGCGGTTCCGTGTCGCGCTCGAGAAGCGTCTGGGCGAGGGTGAACGTCCAGGGATGCGCCATCAGCGTGGCGTCGCGGACGACCGGGTAGAGGCGCGCCGCGCACTCGGCCTCGGCCGTCGGCTCGTCGAAGGAGGCGATCGGCCGCGCGCCGAGCTTGGCGAGCGCGGTCGAGCACAGGCTCACAGCGGTTTGCGGCATGACAGGCTCCGTTCGCCCGGGATCCGGCTCAGACCGCCGGTCCCAGCGCCTCGCGCAAGCGACGCCAGAGGGCGGCGCGTTCGGTTTCGAAGGCGCCAACGACGCAACCCCGGCGGGTGAGCGCGACGAGCAGCGGAAGCCCGTCGCGAGCGAAGATGGTGGCGCCGTCGGGTTGCAAGCGATCGGCCAGCGCCGGATCGACGGGCCACAAGGTCAGGAGGAAGGGCAGCAGCTCTTCGGCCACCGCGAAGCGGCGGGCCTTCGGCAGATGCTGGGCGAGGGCCTCGAGCCCCGGCCCTCGACAAGACGCGGGCTCGTCCGCCCTCGGCGGCGACGCGAGGGCCAGGACGAGCGCGAAAGCCAGGCAGGACGCTGCATGCCCGTGGCACCGAGCTGTCGGTTCCAAGGCTCAAGACTCCGGATCGGGGGAAGGTCCGGCACGGCCGCGGCGACGAAGCGAGGCTCGCGACCGTGCCGGCACTGCAGGAACGCTGGGATCCCGCGGGCTCAGTTCGCGTTGGTCGAGCCGACCGGCGTCACGTCGGAGAGATCGACGATCCCACCCGAATTGCCACGCACCACGAGCAGGCCGTGCGTCGGAACCACCCCGATGCCCGCGTTGGCGATGACGAAGTCACCCACTCGGAGCATCGAGGCCGCCGGATTGAAGTAGCCGTTGGCGCTCACGTCCGCCATCGTGTCGCTCGTGCGGTAATGCCAGAGCGTGAATCCGTTGGCATAGGCGAGCGCGCTCAAGTTCCTCGGGTCACACGCCATGATCACGCCTCCAAGCAAGGCATCTTGACGACACCGTTCTCGTCGATGAGCACGGCGCCTTGGGACATCGAGTTGGCGACGAAGTGAGCCGCCCGATCGCCGTGCCAGGTGATGTCCGTGACGACCTCCTGGCCGACCGCGTGTCCGACGGCGCTGCGATGGTACCAGAAGCAGGTTCGGACCCCGGCCTGGATGGGCAGGCCGGAGTGCGCGATCCACATGGTGCCGAGCCAGGTCTTGGCCTGCGAGCCGCGCCAGGGGAGCTGGTCCTCGCCCACGAACTCGGCGCTCGCGAATTCGGGAAGGGTCAGGAGCTCCGACCACTGCTTCCATCCGACGACGGCGAACCGCTGGCCATCGTCCGGCACGTCGTGCGCCCCGAGCAGCTCGAAGGCCGCGAGCACTTTTTCCTTGGTCAAGCCCGTGCTCGGCGAGCCGACGACATGCGGGCTCTGGGAGAGAGCGGCGATGATCAGCTCGTCGGTCTTCCGCCCCAGCGCGTAGGCACCCGCGTTGGCGAGCACCTGCCGCTCGTCGATGTTGGTCTTGAGCTCGTCGAGCCGGTCGACCCATTCACCGGCGTAATAGTCGACCAGGACGGCCTCGACGTTGGTGAACTCGACGCTCATCACCGGCACCATGCCGTGGCGCGCCTTGGTCGCAGCCGTTCCCTTACCGACCTTCTGGAAGACGGTCGTGCTGCCCCGTACGTTGGTCTTGGTGCGGACGGTCGGACGGAGCTTGGAGCCCAGCCGCTGGTAGGCGGCGTGGACCTCCCGCTCGAACTGCTTGACGAACGCTTGGTCGATGCTCGTCGACATCGGCATCCTCTGTGTTGGTTTCGATCAGGCCCGGCGCGCCGCGGTTGTCCCGCCGGGGCCGCGCGGCCGGGAACGATGCCGGATCGGGCCTCGCGGTTGTCCGTCCGGCGCGGCGCGTCAGTCGCCGTACAGGCTCTTGAAGCCCTCGGTGACGCGCGCGACGAAGCTCGGGTCGCGATCGCGCCAGTAGCGCGGATCGCGGACCATCCGATCGAGGGTCTGCTCGTCGAGCCTGCGGCCGGCATCCTCGGTGCGGCCGAGCAACTCGGGCTCGCTGCCCCGCATCATCCGATGCAGGGTCAAGACCCCCTGGTAACTGGTCGAGAGAGCCTGGAAAACCTCGGGCTCGAGATGCGCCTCGGCCCAGGTCTTGATCTCGCGCGCGACTTCGCGCCAACGGTCCGGCCCCCCGAAATGGGAGACCAGGCGCTCGATCTGCCGCGCCGTTTCGACTTCTTCACTCAGCCGTTCGACCATCGGCAAGAGGCGCTCGGCTGCGAGGTCGTAGACCAACTGAACCTGGGCTTGGGTGAAGCCTGCAGCGTGCAGTCGCGCGTTGAGGTCGGGATCGGGGGCGAGGAGGTCATTCTTCGGGGTGATCTCGTACTCCTCCGGGCGAGACGGACGCCCGAGGGCTGCGAGCAGCCGGTCGCGTGCCTCTTTGTCGTCGGGTCCTTCGGGTTGCGGTAGACTGCGGCCCAGTTTCCGCTCCAGCTCCAGGTAGGACCGGAGCAGGGCGTCCACCCGGATCGTACCCGCCTCCGCGTCCCAGAACTTCTCCGGTACCTCGGCCGGCCGGGACGGCTTCGTCGGTGCGAATTCCTCGTTCGCGGTCGGCGCCGGCTGCTGGGCGCCCGACGACTGCTCGAACTCGCTATTCACGGCAGGTTCCTTCGTTCGTTGCTGGGGTGTGCGGCCCCTCTCCGCCCGCGCTCGATCAGCGCGAGGATGTGGGCCACCACCGATCGCTGTCCTTCGACGTGCCGGAGCTCGGCGTCGCTGGCCGACGGTCCGACCCGGCGCTCCAGGAAGAGCTTGCGAAGGTGCTCGAGCACGGTCGCGCCGGCCGCGTCGCGGAAGCAGTGGGCGAAGGCGCGGGCGACGGTGTCCAACGGCTCGGCGGGGACAGGGGGGTCGACGAGAGCGTCCCATCCCTCGCCCTTGGGCTCAAGGTGCATGGTCGGCCTCCGTACCGAGCCCGGACAGGGTTGCGGCGAGGCTCCGACCGCTCGGCCCGGCGTCCTCCCGGACGAGTTCCCCGGCGACCCCGAGGGCCCGGGCGAGCCAGATCGCCGCGGCCCGGGCGTCGACCACGGCCTGCGCTTCCGGTCCCAGTCGGCCGACCGAGTCCAACCAAAGGAGCGTGTTCTGCACGTCGGCGCGCGCTTGGGCCCTGGCCAGTGGCGAGCGGTAGTCGATCTCGACCGCTCGGCCGTCGATCGGCAGGGCGGGCACTTCGCCGCGGCGGCGCAGGATCGCGAGCCCGCGCTGGACGAGCGGCAAGAGGAGTTCGGTCTGCAGGCGTCCGAAGACCGCACCCAAAAGCCGCGATGTCTCGGCGGAACGCTCCAGGATCTCGGTCGCCGTCATCTTCGGCCCGCGTACGGGTCCCAAACGGTCGACCAAGAGGGTGTGCCGGATCCGCGCCCGAAGATCCTCGAGCACGAGTTGGGACACGTCGAAGCGTCCCGGCGCCTGGAGTGGCGTGAGACCGGCCGAGCCGACCGCCTTGGGGATGATGCTGCCGGGCTGGAGCCGGATGTTGGCGGGGTTGAGCACACCGTCGTCGTCGGCGAGCCAGATCCCGGTGACGGCGATCGACGCGTTCTTGAGGATGAGCTCGACGACCTTGTTCGCGGTCTTGATGTCGGGCAAAGCGGCCATCACCGGCGACCGCCCGTACAGTTCGCCGGCACCCTTGGTCCAGCGGAAGCAGTGGAACGGGCAGGTCTCGAACAGTCCCTCGGCGAGCACCGCACCGCGTTCGAGATCGGGCGTTCCCGGCGGCACGAAACGGACGAACCGCATGCCTCGACCGCCCTCGGGCTCGACCGCCTCGACGACCTCGATCGGCCGTTCGGGATCCCCTGCGAGCCGATCGGCGAGACCTGCGGGCAACGCGGAGGTCGGCATCCGCTCGAGAAGCGCCTTCGCCGTGTGAACCGTCACCCGGTAGAAGCGGGTGATCTCGCCGCTGTGGTCGCCATCGAGGAACATCTCGGCCACGGGCACGGCGGTGAAACGGAAAGCCGAGCTGCTGCCGGGCGGCGCTTCCTCGAAGAGCAGATGGGCGGTCCCACAGGTCACCAAGTCGAGGAAGCACTGGTGGATCTCGACCGCGAAGTTGGACCGGTCGAAGTGGCCTTGCAGCCGGCGCGCGATGGTCTCGAGAAGCTCGGCCACGGCGCCGCGCTCGCCTGTTGGGACGTCGATCCCCGGACGCAACCCGAACCATTCGGACCACGGGGGAACGAGCTCGGCCATCAAGCTCGCCGCGAGCTGCTCGACGGCGTCGATGGCCGTGCCGTCGAAGAGGCGATCGGCGAACCGAGCGGTCGCACCCGGACCGAAACCGCCCGCGCGTCGCGGCAGCGCGAAACCGTAGCATTCTTGCCAGAGCGGTTCCCAGGGCGCGCGACGCGCCTTCGCTCGATCGACGCGCGCGCTCAGGAGTTCGAGGGCATCCGGCGCCATGCTGCACCTTGGAGGTAACGGACGGATCCGCTTTTATACCTATTTAGGTAACTTTGTCAACGCCTTCTTCTAGTCGGACGGCGGCCCTTCGAATCCCGCACGGCGCAGGGCGCGGTAAAGCTGGTGGGGGGTCCACACCATCGGCGCATGGAGCCCGATGACCCGTTTGACGACCTCGACGCAGGTGAGGGGGCGAAGCGCAAGCCGTCCAGGCTCAACATCGAGGCACGTGCCGACCAACGCGATCATGTTCCGCTCTCGATAATGACTCAAAAGCGCGCGCTCTTCGTAAGGGGCGACAACCTCGAGACGTGTTCGCGACTTCACCGGATCACAGACGACCCAGCCAGCGGGCCGGCGAAGGAGGCAGAAGCAATGCCGGAACCCGGATCGAAGCCACCGGAAGCCGAAGCCGGCGCAACGGTCCTCGAACACGACGATCGCGCGAGGAGCGTTTTCGCATGCGCCCGTGTCAGGCGCCGGGAGGCCGTGGCACCGAAACCGCTTCATGGATTTATACCTACTGACAGGACGCATTCCTGTCAAGAGAATACACCGAGAGGCAGTCAGCAACTCCCCATGACCGGAGCGTCATCCTAATGCTCACCCACAAGCAGGTTTGGGACGGGATCGACCGCTTGGCCGCACGCAACAAGCTGTCGGCGTCCGGCCTCGCCAAGCGGGCCGGCCTCGACCCGACCACCTTCAACAAGAGCAAGCGCATCACCAAGCAGGGCAAACCGCGCTGGCCGAGCACCGAGAGCGTGGCCAAAGTGCTCGACGCCACCGGCACCTCGATGCGCGACTTCGTCGAGCTCATGCAGGGCGGTTCTCCCGGCAGCCCGGTCGGCCGCGGTTTTCGCCTGCGCTGCACGGGCCTGAGCGAGGTGGAGAGCGGGGCCTGCCTCGACGCGGCGGGGTTCCCCCTGGCCGCGGGTTGGGAAGAGATCGAGTATCCGGCGATCGACGACGAGCACGCCTACGCCGTCGAGCTGGATCGGGACGTGGCTCCGCCTTTCTACCGGTCGGGCGACATCGTGGTCGTTTCGCCCGGCAGCAGCATCCGGCGGGGTGATCGTGCGATCGCTCGGTTGCGCACCGGCCAGGTGTTGTTCGGCGTGGTGTTGCGCCGGACGGCCCAGCGGGTCGTGTTGAGCGAGCTCGGCGGCAACAAGGCCGAGGAGGTCGTCGAGGCGGAGCGCCTCGCTTGGCTCGCGCGCATCCTCTGGGTGAGCCAGTAGCCGGCGCGTCGCGCCCGCTCGGCCGGGAGTTGGGCTCGCGCCGGGGCAGCCCCCCGGAGACCATGCGGCGTCTTATCCTTTACGTTGACAACAATCCTATAACGCGATAGGTTGCGCTCGCGATCGTCGCCCGGCGGCTCGCCGGGTCCGCTCGGAGACGCAACCATGAGTTTGCTCCTGCCTCTGGACGACAACGGCAACCCGATCGCCGTCCTCGGGTTCGATTACCGCGGAACGCAGAAGGTGGCGGTCGGGGCCACCTCGGTCCGGAACCCCGTTCCGATCCCGGCGGACATCGAGATCGTCACCCTCTACGCGACCGGGCCCTGTCGGTTCGAGCTGGGCGACGAAAGCGTGACCGCGGATCCCGTCTCAAGCCCGTTCCTGGCGCCCGGCCATTATGTCGACGTTCCACTTCGACGCGGCGAGCGGCACGTCGCTTTCATCGCCGAAGGCGACGCTTGCGAAGCCTACGTGATCGGCCGGATCTGAGATGCCGCTCTGCCTCGCGCCGACGGCGGTGGGGCTCCGGATCACGAGCCGCGACCGGAGCACCGTGAGGCCAGCTTCGCCGCCCCTCGGTCCTCCCGTCCTCGCAACCGAAACCGGCGAGCCCCTCGTCACCGAGTGGGGCGAGCGCCTGGCCGCGGAGCCCGGACCATGAACACGAGACAGATCCATGAGCTCCCGGCCGTCGCCGTCGCGCGGCCCGAGGATCAGCTCGTCCTTTCGACGGCGACCGGCAACTTCACCCGCCGTGCCTCCGTGGAGGCGCTGTCCTGGCGACTGTCGGCCGCGACCTCGCCCCGCTTGCTGCGCGACAAGCTCGCCGAACGCGTTTCCGTCCGCGATTTCGGTGCCGTGGGCGATGGCGTCGCCGACGACGCGCCGGCGTTCCAAGCAGCTGTCGACGCGGCCCTCGAGATTCACGTCCCGGCAGGGCATTATCGGCTGGCGAGCGTGGTGCAGGTGCGGCCTCGGCGACGGATCGTCGGCGCCGGCCGCGACGTCACCATCATCGAGGCGCTCGCCGCGCGGGCCTTCGTCTTCCACAAGAACGAGGGCCCGTACGCGGTCGATCCGACCGCGACCAGCGATTGGAACCGCTCGTCGATCGAGGAGCTTTCGATCCGGATGAGCGCGTCCGGCATTCTGGTGCACGGCCACGAGTTCATCGCCCAGAAGCTGCGGTTCGCGGGCGGCGCACCCGCCGGGTGGTGCCTCGAGCTCGCGAATGCCAACGAATGCTGCATCCGCGAGATCTCGGCCGGGCCCGGGGGAGGAGCCCACGACCTGTACGCGAGCGGGATCCGCCTCTACGCCGACGAGGCGGGCGCGGCGGTGAACTACGGTGACAGCCTGGTCGAGGAAGTGTCGATCAAGCTCAAGGGCGCGGGCACGACCGGCATCCTGATCGAGCATCTGGGCTCGGCGGTCGCCGGCAAGCTCTACGTGATGAACAACCTGCTCCTCAACCGTGTGCAGGTGAACAGCGCCGGCGTTCCCGCCGGCAGTACGGGCATCTGGCTCAAGCGCGTGATGCGCTCGGCCCTCGTCAACTGCGATGTCGAGTTCCTGGAGACGGCCTTCCGCGTCGAAGGGGCCGCCGGCGGCGGCAACTCGGGCAGCACGCGCCACGTGAGCTTCGTCAATTGTTACGTCCTCAACTGCACGACACCCTGGGTCGACAGCAACGGCACGTTGCCCGGCTCGGTGATGCGCTGCTTGTTCACGAACTGCAACGGTTTCGGCCTGCTCAACCCGGTGGGCGTGGCGAGCAACGACGCCGCGGCCCGTGCCGGGGAGGGGGACACGTTCCTGCCTTCGGCGCTCTGGTTCAACGAACCGAACCAAGGTGGAGCCGCCCTCCAAATGCGCGCGCCGAACGTGGGGCAACTCCTCCTCACGGGCGATTTCCACGACGGTGCCAGCCCCACGCGCGACGGCAACGTGAAGAATGCGAGCCCGCGCCAGGCGCTCGGCGTCGACATCACCTCGTTCAACGTCTCGAGGCTTTATCGACCGCGCGGCTACGCTCCCGGCCAGGAAAGCCGGATCGCGATCGGCAATGGCGAGGGCCACCCGGCGGGTCCGCTGCATCGGATCGAAATCGCCGACCCGCTCTATTTGCCGCCGCGAACGAGCGAGCCCAGCCAGCCGCGCAACGGCTTCGTCGTCTATTGCGAGTCGCCCTCGGCCCTGCCGGCCGGCACCCCGTGGGCCGGCCCCGGCTGGTACTCCCGCCTGGCGAACGGTTGGGGCCCGGGGGTGAGCCTTCCCGGTCGGCTGCCGGAGCGCGAGCGGAACGCGAGCTTCAGCCTCTCACCGGCCGATTTCGGGCGAGTCCATCGGGTCAACAACGCCAACCCGATCACCGTGACGGTCGCCTCGACCTACACGATCGGCAGCACCACCGCACCGCTCCTGGAAAGCGGCGATCCCGCGGCGGTGCTTTGGCTGATCCGTCAAGGTACCGGAACCGTTACGGTTCAAGCCGGCGACGCGAACGTCGAGATCAAGAACCCGAACGGGGGGACCACGCTTTCGATCCGTCGGCAGCACCAACTCGTCGCGATCCTGCTCCGGCACAACCCCAGCTCCGGGAAGATCGAGGTGTACGAGACCACCGTGCCGGACGGCGAGTTCGCCTACGAAGAGACGGTCGGGTGGACCAACGCCAACCAAGGGAGCAACAGCGAAGCGACGCCTTACGTGGTCCCCGCGAGCCGGGCGGGGCAGCTCCTGCGGATCAGCTCCTCCGATCCCGTGAGTTACGTGGCCTTCGAAGCGGCCAGCATGCCCACGGGCCTTACCGCGGCGATGTTCCGGCTGGTGACCGTGAACAATCCGATCCGGATCACGGCGCGGCCGTCGGGCTCGCCGCAGCTCACCCTGCGTCGGAGCAACATGGTGAGCCCCGGCGGCATGCCCTGCTTCGAGGTCACCGAGCCCGGTCGCGTCGTGACGGTGCACCTCCTGACGAGCGACTCCTCGCAACCCAACTCCATCTACATCGAAGGATGAAGACGATGAGGGGCTTCTCACTCCAGCGGGTCTGGTGCGTCCTGGTCGATTCGCTTTGGCTCGGTGTAATCCGGGCGGCTTTGACCGCGATCCAAACGGCCGCAGACGCTCTCGGCCTGGACGCCGACGGTCGGCGGGCGATCGTCGGCCGGCTCGAGGGCATGATCCTCGCGTCGTCCCAGAACGGAGCGGTCGGCTCGGGCTGAGCCACGGAGGCCGTGCGCCTCGCTCTGTCACCCGGGCGGCGAAAGAGCTAAGCTTCACCCGCCGCGGGTGGAGCGGACCATGGCCGAGCCGAAGATCTTCAAGTTCGACACGCTGGCGTTGCACGCCGGGCAGGTCCCCGACCCGGCCACCGGCGCGCGTGCCGTACCGATCTATCAAACGACCTCCTACGTCTTCCGCGACACCGATCAAGCGGCCGGCCTGTTCAACCTCGAGCGGGCCGGCCACATCTACACGCGCATCTCGAATCCGACGGTCGCCGTCCTCGAGGAGCGGATCGCCGCGCTCGAGGGAGGCGTCGCCGCGGTCGCCACGGCGAGTGGCCAAGCGGCACTCCATCTCCTCGTCGTGACCCTCATGGGCGCTGGCGGTCACATCGTGGCGGCCCGCAATCTCTACGGCGGCAGCGTCAACCTTCTGCGCCTCACCCTGCCGCGCTTCGGCATCGAGACGAGCTTCGTCGACCCGCGTGACCTCGGTGCGTTCGAAGCGGCGATCCGCCCGAACACGCGGCTCGTCTTCGGCGAGACGATCGGCAATCCCGGCCTCGAGGTCCTCGACGTTCCCCGGCTCGCCACGCTCGCCCACGCGCACGGCCTCCCGTTGGCGATCGACAACACCTTCGCGACCCCGTACCTCGCGCGGCCGATCGAGATGGGCGCCGATCTCGTCCTGCACTCGGCGACCAAGTGGCTCGGGGGGCACGGCGTCGCCATCGGCGGGATTTTGGTGGACGGAGGGCGCTTCGATTGGACGGCGAGCGACAAGTTCCCGACCCTGAGCCGACCTTACGAAGGCTATCTCGGCGTGACCTACGCCGAGACCTTCGGGCCGGCGGCGTTCGCCGCGCGGGCCCGCACCGAGGGCCTGCGCGATTTCGGGGCGTGCTTGAGCCCCCACAACGCCTTTTACATTTTGCAGGGTGTGGAAACACTGTCGCTGCGGATGGCGCGGCACATCGCCAATACCGAGCGTGTCCTGCGCTTCCTGGTCGACCACCCGGCGGTCAGCTACGTGCTCCACCCCAGCCTGCCCGATCATCCCGATCACGCGCTCGCCCGGCAGCTCCTTCCGCGCGGTGCCGGCTCGATCGTCAGCTTCGGCGTCAAGGGCGGACGGGCGGCCGGAGCCCGGTTCATCGAAAACTGCCGGCTCGCCTCGCATTTGGCGAATGTCGGCGACGCGAAGACCTTGGTCATCCATCCGGCTTCGACGACCCACCTGCAGCTCGGTGAGGAGCAACTCGCGGCCGTGGGCCTGCGCGACGACACCATTCGACTGTCGGTCGGTCTCGAGGATCCGGAGGATATCCTCGCCGACCTCGACCGGGCGCTCCGTGCCTCGCAGCGGCGGCCCTGACGTGCTCCCCCTCTCGACCTGGCCCTCCTCACCCCCGATCGCCATCTCCACCTACGGCCGCGCGGTCGTCCGCGGTGCCCGCACCGCGATCCTTGTTCACGGCGCCGGCATGGATCAGAGCGTTTGGACCCTGCAGGGTCGCTACTTGGCGTTCCACGGCTGGAACGCGGTCGCGGTCGACCTGCCCGGTCACGGCCGCGCCCGGGAGCAGCCCGCCCTGCGCTCGATCACCGAGATGGCGGAGTGGCTCGCGGCGCTGATCGGAACGCTCGGGGTCGAACGCGCGGCCGTCGTGGGTCACTCGATGGGCGCGCTCGCGGCTCTGGAACTCGCGGCTCGCCATCCCGAACG
>Ga0308391_1000180_pt1 | contig 26967 bp, 24 predicted proteins | sample Hotspr20Samplet1_FD_202363 | JGI IMG/M metagenome (GOLD analysis project Ga0308391, IMG submission 202363) | Hot spring phototrophic mat microbial communities from Octopus Spring, Yellowstone National Park, Wyoming, United States - 20050623_t1 ... | reverse complement strand
GACCCAGACCATGCGCTCCGGATGGACATAACGGCGGGCCGCGCGGTTTACCTCCTCGAGCGTGAGCGCCCGTACCTTGGGCACGAACGCTTCAAAGTAGTCGTCCGGCAGGTTGAAGGTGACGATCTCCGCAACGGCCGCCGTCAGCCGGCCCAGGGTTTCAAAGGAGCCGGGAAGCCGGAGCGTCTGCCCGCTTTGGGCAGCGGCGAGCTCCTCCATCGTGATCGGCCGCTCATCTCGGATCTGGCGCAGCTCCTTGATGAGCTCGAGCAGCGCCTCCTTGGTCTTGCCGGTCTCCACCGGAGCGATGGTGAGGAACGGCCGCTCGGCGCGCGCGTCCAGAATGACCGTATCGGCGCCGTAGGACCAATGCTTTTCTTCGCGCAGGTTCATGTTGATGCGCGAGGTGAACTGGCCGCCAAGGATGGCGTTCATGATCTCGATTGCGACCTCATCCGGGTTGGACTTGGGCGGCGCCAAGTGCCCGCCCAGAATCACCGACTGCTGCGCGCCCGGCCGATCGAGCAGATAGATCCGGTTGCGCTGAGGCGGCCGCGGCGCGGGCATCTTGCGCTCGGGCGGCCGACCGGGCTTCCAGGCGCCGAAGACCTTCTCGAGCATGGGCACCAGCTCCGCCGCCGTCACCGCGCCGGCCGCGATCAACGTCGCGTTGTTCGGATGAAACCAACTGCGGTGGAATCGCACCAGGTCCTCGCGCGTCAGGGCGGCCACCGCCTCCTCGGTGCCGGAGCCACTCAGCGGTGCGGCGTAGGGGTGGCCTTCGCCGTACAGCAGCCGGGGCAGCACGCGCAAGGCCAGGCCGAACGGCCGCGCCTTTTCGTTCTGAATCGCCGCCAGGCGTTGTTTCTTTTGCCGCTCCAGCTCCTCTTGCGGAAAGGAGGGATAAAGAATGACCTCGCCGAACAGCCGGAGCGAGGGCTCCAGATTCGTTTTGAGCACGGAGGCGGTTACCGAGACGACATCCAAGCGCGCGGCGGTGGCCAGTTGCGTGCCCAAGCGATCGAGCTCCTCGGAGATCTCGAGCGCGCTGCGCGACGTGGTGCCCTCGTCGAGCATCGCCATGGTAAGCGAGGCGGTGCCTGGCGCCTCCGGCGGGTCGGCAGCGAAGCCGGAGTCCACAAGAAGCTGAAGCTGAACCAGCGGCAGGTCGGGCCGCTCGGCAACCACCAGGCGCAGACCGTTGGACAGAGTCGCCCGCTTGAGTTTGGGCAGCGTGAGCGCGGGCGGGGCGCCAGGCTCGGGAACGCGGCTGCGATCGACGTCGCTTTTCGAAACCGGCCGGCGATCGGCAAAAGGCCGCACCTCGAGCACGAAGACACCGTCGGAGAGCCAGCGCCGGGCCGCATCGCGAATGTTTTCCGGTGTGGCCTGCGCCACGTCGTTGAGCGCCTTGCGGTAGGCGCCGGGGTCCCCTGCATAGACCTGGCCGCGCGCCAGCACGTCGGACTTGCCGCCGAAGCCGCCCACGCGCTCCAGCCCGCGCAAGAAATCGGCGAAGTGACGCGTCCGCACCTGATCGAGCTCCTCGGCCGTGGGGCCGTCGCGAAGGAAGCGCGCCAGCTCCTCGTCCATGGCCTGCTCGACGGCCTTCGGGTCCGCCCCCGGGCGCACGCTCGCCATGACGGTGAACTGGCCGGCGATCTCGCGCGGGTCGATGTAGGCCGCCACCGCCGTGCAGGTCTGGTCGTGATAGACCAGGCGCCGGTACAAGCGCGAAGTCTTGCCCGCGCCCAGAATGTCGGAGGCCAGGTCGAGATAGTGCACATCGGTGTCGAAGATCGGCGGCGTGTTCCAGACCTTGTAAATGCGGGCCTGCGGCACGCGGTCCTCGAGCACGGCCCGCCGCTCGCCGCTCATCTTGGCGATCCAGCGCCCGTGCCGCCGCACCGGGGGACCCGGAGGGATGGCGCCGAAGTACTTCTCCACCAGCGCGAGAGCGCGCTTGGCGTCGACATCGCCGGCCAGAACCAAGACGGCGTTCGAGGGGCCATAGTAGGTTCGGAACCATTCGCGCACGTCCTCGAGCGTCGCCGCGTCGAGATCCTCCATCGAGCCGATAACGCTCCAGGAGTAGGGGTGGCCGGCGGGCCAGGTGTTCTCCGTGATGACGTCATCGACGAGGCCGTAGGGTTGGTTGTCGCCTTGACGCTTCTCGTTCTTGACGACGCCGCGCTGCTCGTCGAGCTTGGCCTGGTCGATGGCGCCGAGCAGGTGCCCCATCCGGTCGGACTCCATCCACAAGACGGTCTCGAGAGCCGAAACGGGAACGGTCTGGAAATAGTTGGTTCGGTCGTGGTTGGTCGTGCCGTTCAGATCGGTGGCCCCCAGGCGTTCGAGCACCTTGAAGTAGTCCTGATTGAAGTGCTCGCTGCCGTTGAACATCAGATGCTCGAATAAGTGGGCAAAGCCCGTCTTGCCCTTCTTTTCGTCCTTCGAGCCGACGTGATACCAGACGTTGACCGCCACGATCGGCGCTTTGCGGTCCTCGTGGACGATCAAGGTGAGGCCGTTGTCGAGGACGAATTTCTGGTAGGGAATCTCGATATGGAGAGCGGGTGCGGGCGACGCGGCCTTCCCGGAGACGGCTGAAACGGCCATTAGTGCGGCGGCGCACCAAAACGGCGCAAAACCCGGTTTGAACATTGCCTCGGTGACTCCCTTGACTCTTCTTCGATGGTAAACGATGAAGTCGCGGCGATGCCCTGTTACACTGTCTGTTCGATCCCATGAGCCGGCTGTGGCGCCTTGCGGTGGGGTACCTGGTCTTGGTGTCGACCGGCTTGTCGCTCGATCTTTCCTCGCTCAAACCCCAGGGTTACGTGAGCGACTTTGCCGGGGTGGTGGATGCGGCCTCGCGCCAGGCGCTGGAGCGGTACGCCAAACAGCTCGAGGCGACTACCGGGGTCCAATTGGCGTTCGTGACGCTCCGCTCGCTCGAAAGCGAATCGATCGAGGACGTGGCCAACGAGCTGTTCCGCCGCTGGGGCGTCGGCCGAAAGGAGACCAACGAGGGGCTTCTGCTGCTTCTGGCGATCGAGGATCGCACAAGCCGGCTCGAGGTGGGCTATGGGCTCGAGCCCTATCTCCCCGACGGGTATGCCGGAAGCCTGCTGCGCCAGATGCGCCCGGCCCTGCGTGCGGGCGACTACGGAGCAGCTCTTTTGGAGGCGGCCGAAGCAATCGGCTCGCGCGTGGCGGCGGCCAAGGGTGTTACGATTGAGCCGGCCGCCGGCACGCCGCGTCGCACGGCGCCCGAGGAGGCGCCCCCCTGGGCGGTCTTGCTCGGCCTGGTCGCGCTGATGCTCTGGCTCACCGTGGTCGGGGGGCGGAGCCATTATCGGCGCCGCGGCGTGGTGCGCGGAACCGATCTGGTCTCGGCGATCCTGCTCACCCACCTTTCCGGCCGCGGCATGGGGGGCTCCCGGGGCCGCTCGAGCGGCGGTTTCGGCGGCTTCGATTCCTTTGACCGCTTCGGCGGCTTCGGTGGAGGAGATTCCGGTGGAGGCGGCGCCTCGAGCAGTTGGTAGCGACAGAAGCGGCATGCAGAAAGTTCTTGACGATCTCGTCGGCCGGTTGCGGAAGACCTTTGCGGACCGGCTGGTTTCGGTGGTGCTTTATGGCTCGGCCGCCGCGGGCGACCATACGGGCCGGTTCTCCGATATCAACGTCTTGTGCGTGCTGAGCCGGATCACGACCCGCGAGCTCGCCGAAGCCGAGCCGATCTTCCGCTGGTGGCGCGAGCTGGACAATCCGGCGCCGCTGCTGCTCACGGACGAGGAGGTGCGCACCTCGACAGATTGCTTCCCCATCGAGTTTCACGACATCCGGGAGAGCCACCGCATCCTGTACGGCCGCGACGTGGTGGCCGATTTGGAGATCGACGATTCCTTCTACCGGGCGCAGGTCGAATATCAATTGCGAGCCAAACTGCTTCGGCTCAGGCAGAAGGGCGCCGGGGTGCTGCGGGAGCGGGACCTGCTTCTGCGCCTGCTGGCCGAGTCCGTCTCCACCTTCTGCGTGCTCGCCCGCCACGCCCTGCTGCTTCACGGCCGGCCGGCCGGCTTTCTCAAACGCGAGATCGTCACGCAGGCCGCCGAGGCCTTCGCCATCGATCCGAGGCCATTTATTGACCTGCTAGACTTCCGGGAGGGAAAGATGAAAGCCAAGGCGCTCGAGCCGGTCCCGCTGTTTGAAAAGTACCTTGCCGAGATCGAGCGGCTCGTCGACGCGGTGGACCGGCTGGCAAAATAGCGAAGAGATCATGAAGATTGTCGTAATCCTGCTTGTGGTCCTGCTGCTCGCCGGTCTGATGGTGGGCGGCAAGGCCATCTCGATTCGCAACGAGTTGGTGGTGCAACAGGAGGCCATCCGCGCCGCCTGGGCGCAGGTGGATGTGGCCTTGGAGCGCCGCGCCGATCTGATTCCGAATCTGGTTGAGACGGTCAAGGGCGTCGCCGCGCAAGAGCGCGCGGTAATCGACTCGGTCACGCAGGCGCGCGCCGCCTTGCTCGGGGCGCGGACCCCTCAAGAGCGCATTGAGGCCAATGGGGCGCTGGATGCGGCCCTCGGCCGCCTCCTGCTCGTCGTCGAGAACTACCCCCAGATCAAATCGAGCGAGAGCTTCTTGCGCTTGCAGGACGAGCTGGCCGGCACCGAAAACCGCATCGCGGTCGAGCGCCGCAAGTATAATGAGACGGTTCAGCGCTACAACACCAACATTGCGCTGTTTCCGAACAATCTGGTGGCGGCGCTGTTCGGCTTTGAGCGCAACAATGATTACTTCACCACGGAGCCCGGCCGGCGTGCGGCTCCGAAAGTGGCCTTCTAAGCCGGACGGAGCGGCCGGACACCGCGGGGACAGACACGGTGGCTATCATGCGTGTTCCGACTTTCGCCAACTACATCAACGGAGAGTGGGTCGGCGGGGAGACGTTTGAAAACCGCAACCCTGCCAACATCGACGAAGTCGTCGGGCTGTTCGTCAAAGGGACGCCGGAGGACATGCGCCGGGCGGCCGAGGCGGCTCAGGCGGCCTTCCCCGGCTGGGCCTCGCTCAGCGGCCCGGCGCGGGGCAACTACCTGTTCAAAGTGGCCGAGATCCTCGACAGGCGCTTCGAGCAGATCTCCGAGGAGATGACGCGTGAGGAGGGCAAGACGCTGCCCGAGGCCCGGGCCGAGGTCCGGCGCTCGATTAACATCTTTCGCTACTACGCCGGCGAGGGTTCCCGGCTGCCCGGCCTCCAGGTGCCGAGCGAACGCGAGCGGGTGCACATGTTCGCCATTCGCAGGCCGCTCGGCGTCGTCGGGCTGATCACGCCCTGGAACTTCCCGAGCGCGATTCCGGCCTGGAAGCTCGCCCCGGCGCTCATCTGCGGCAACACGGTGGTGCTCAAGCCTGCCTCCGCCGCTCCGCTGAGCGCCTGGCGGATCGTCGAGGCCTGTCATGATGCGGGCATTCCCAAGGGCGTGGTGAACTTCGTCGCCGGCTCGGGCGGCGCCCTGGGCGAGGCGCTCATCAACGCGCCGCCGCTCAAGGCGATCTCCTTCACCGGCTCCTGCGAGGTGGGCAACCGGCTTCACGCCATGGCCTCGGCCCGGCGCCTGCGCATCCAGCTCGAGATGGGAGGCAAGAACCCGACCATCGTGCTCGCCGATTGCGACTTCGAGCTTGCCGTCGAGAACGTGGTCAACGGGGCTTTCTTCTCCACGGGACAGAAGTGCACGGCGACCAGCCGGGCCATCGTCGAGGAGGCGATCTACGATCGGTTCCTCGAGGCGCTCATCGAGCGCACGCGGAAGCTCAAGGTCGGCAACGGCCTCGATCCCAGCGTCCACATCGGACCGGCGGTCGACGAGGGGCAGCTTGAGACCGATCTGCGCTACATCGAGATCGGACGTCGCGAAGCCGGCGAGCCCGTGATCGGCGGAAAACGGCTAACCGGCGGGGAGTACGACAAGGGCTACTTCGTCGAGCCGACCATCTTCGCGAATGTGACCCCCGAGATGCGCATTGCGCAAGAGGAGATCTTCGGTCCGGTGCTCGCCGTGATGAAGGCCCGGGACTTCGAGGATGCGCTGCGCATTGCCAATCAGGTGCCCTTCGGCCTGTCGGCCTCGCTTCAGACGACGAACTTGAGCCGCATGTTCGAGTACGTGTATCGTATGGAGGCCGGCCTGCTGACGGTGAACCTGCCCAGCGCCGGCGTCGAGTACCAGTTGCCGTTCGGGGGGACCAAGGATTCTAGCTTCGGCCCCAAGGAGCAGGGTCCGGCGGCGCTTGAATTCTACAGCGATTACAAGACCGTCTACGTGAAATACTGATGAAGCTTTCCACGGTGAAATGGAACGGCGGCACCGTCGCCGCGGTTTTCGAGGCCGAAGGAGCTCGACCCATTCCCGGCTATTCGGTTCTGGACCTGATCCGGCGCGCCGACATCGAGCGGGTTTCGCTGGCGGAGCTGGCGCTGAGCCATGCCAGCGCCCAGCATCAGGTGCTCGAGCCGCTCAAGCCGCTCGAGCCGCGCGAGGTGTGGGCCTGCGGCTGCACCTACGAGGCGAGTTCGAGTTTTCGCGACGCCGAGCACGGCACGCGCGAAGGCTTTTATGCCTACGTTTACCGGGAGCCGCGACCGGAGATCTTCTTTAAGGGCACGGCCCGGGTGTGCGTGGGCCCCGGCGAGCCGATCGGCATCCGGCCGGACTCGACCTTTACGGCGCCCGAGCCGGAGCTGGCGGTGGTGCTAGGGGCCCGGGGCGCAATCCTGGGCTACACGCTCGCCAACGACGTCTCGGCTTGGGACATCGAGCGCGAAAACCCGCTCTATCTGCCGCAGTCGAAGATCTACGACGCCTGCTGCGCCATCGGCCCGGTGATCGTCACGGCCGACGAGCTCACCGATCCCTACCAGCTCGAGATGACCTGCACGATCATGCGGGATGGCAAGACTCTGTTTTCCGGTAGCGTCCACACCTCGAAGCTGAACCGGAAAATCGAAACGCTGGTGGAATACCTGCTGCGGGCCAACAGCGTGCCTGCCGGTTCGGTGCTCCTGACCGGCACCGGCATCATCGTGCCTCAGGAGGCGGCCATCCTCCCCGGGGATGTCGTCAGCATCAGCATCCCCGAGATCGGCGTGTTGTCCAACCCGGCGCGCCGGGTGGGCTAAGCGCATGTTTGCGCCTGGCGGGACCCCTCTGTTCGTAACTCGTGAAGAATACCAGGGCGCCTTTGCGCGGAGCAACGGTGCGCCGCGCCACGGTCCCAGCGGCAAGCGGACCAGGCTGTGCCTGAACCGCGGCAGCCGGCATGCCGCCGAGGTCCTCAAATCGCCGGGCCCCCCAAGCGAGTACGCCGATGAGCGGTCGGGCCGAGCCTCGGGCGCACAGCTCAAGCAGATACGCGCCTGCGCGGCGGCGCGGGAGGAAGACCGGTTGCTCGATCCCGGCGCCACCTTCGACGGAGCCGCCGGAGGTTCTCCGACTCCGGAGCCTACTCGGCCCTGGCATCGCCCCGGAGCCGCCAGCATGGGTGACGCCTCCGCCGGGTGCATCGCCGATTTCTGGCGAGGGAGTCTCATCCGGAAAGCGCCCGCGCCGAGACCGGCATCTCAGCGTACGGTAATGAGCGCCGTGTCCATCGATCCGCCGAGCGCCCGCGGGAGGATCGAGAAAAGGGTGATGTTCGCTGCCTGCTGCGGAAAGGCTACCGAGACGATCGCCTCGGATTGGCCCCTGCGCATGAGCACGGCGCGGGGGAGCTTCGGCGCCAGCGACGAATCGGAGCTGGGCAGCGGGACGTTCGGAAGAATCGCCTGGTAGCCCAGTGAGATGCGCGTATCGAACGGCATGGTCAGGTTGCGCGGCAGCCTGAGAAACAGCGAGGCCGTCGAACCCGGCGCTGCTTGCAATCCAGCGGGCGCCCAGACCGGCTTGTAAGCGGGGGACCCTGCTACTTTCAACTCCGGCCTCAGGGTGAGTGCATATCCCGGCGCCGAGCCCGACACCTCCTTGCCCGGGGCGATGGGGCCGTTCAGCGCGCCGGTAAGGTCGAATTCGCTGAGCATATCGCCACGGTCGCCCACCAGGCGAACGCGCATGGGTCTGGCGAGCGTAAGCGCGTCATTGCCCTTCGCGTCGACGCCAACCGACGCCAGCGCCTCGGCGGGCAGGCGGCAGTAACGTCCCTTGGCCGGGATCCGGACGTTGGCGTCGATCACCAGCCACGAGCGCGGGTTGAGCTGAACCGGAAAGAGGTTGAGCGCATCGCCGAGGATGAGCGGCGCGGTTCGGATCTGGTCGTCATCGAGCTCCTTGCTGCCGACAAAGACCTTGAGGAAAGCCCGGCGCGACTTCTGAATCCAGCCGGGAACCTGCCCCACCCTGAGTTCTTGCAGCCAAAAGCCGAACTCGAAACCCGCCGCGGGCGCCGGCTGCACCGGCGCGGCGGGCGGCGAGGCCGCCAGCGCCACGCCCACGCCGGACGGGGCAGCGCGGCCGGCGATCTCGACACGGTCCTCGCGGAACCGCAGCGACACGGCGGGCGCTTCCAGCCCAAACCACTGGCGCCAATTCGGCCCGAACCACCGCCCCTCGACCACCGTGCCGCCCCCCGGGACGCCGCACCCGGAAGCGACGGCTTCGCGGCACCCATCCGGTTTCAAAGCGCCACGTCCCCTCTCGGTCGGTCTCGACGTCGGGCGTCGTGTCGAGCCGAACGCGCGCGCTCGGAACCACAGCACCGTTCTCTTCGTAAAGAAATCCGGTGAAGCTGACCGGCGCGAGCAGGCCGCGGAGGGCAGCCATCACGAGGACGGCCCCGAGGGCTGCGCCCGAAAGACGGTATCCGAGCGGCGCCGCGCGCAGACCGGCCCAGGCGGCGGTGAGCGGAGTGCGCCGGCGGTACTGCTGGAGGGCGCAGCCAACCAGGTCGTCGATCTTCTCCTGATATCGTGACGGCTTGACAGGCCCCCGGCCCAGCGTCTCGCGCAACTGATCGATCAGTTTATCGATCTCGGCGGCGTTGTCGAGCGCCAGGCAGTGCAGCCGCCGCAAAGGGTCCCGCATCAGGTTCTCGTAGCCGGAGCGGGCGAGGACCGGAATCAGCTTGCGCCGGACGTAGGCCGCACCCGCCTCGACCATGACCCAGTGCGAGGCGAGGCTTTTCTCGGTGACGACGAGGATCACTTTTCGGCAGGCGTCCAGCGCTTTACGGAGCCTTTCCGCGAAGTCGTCGCCCCCTTCCAAGCCCTCGGCGACGCTGGCGGTAAACAGTACGTCACCCTCCTCGTCGAGGTCCAAGGCGCCTGTAGGACGCTCACCAACCGCTTCACCAGTTCCTTGTCCTGGGAACTGTGGCTGATGAACAGGAGTGGAGCCGTCCCCTCCGTGGACATACCAGCAATTATGATGCTGGAGCCCGGCTGTTACAAGTCGTCAATAGACGGCGCCGCTACTCGCCCCCGCCCGGCCGAAATCTACTTCCACTCCCAGACGGCTTCCGTGGCATTGTCTTCGGCGTCGGATTAGAACTCGAAGACGCCGACGACGCCGCTGAGGCGCTCCAGGTCGTTCGTTGCGTTCTGGTAATCGATCGCTCCCCGCCAACTCACGCCTCCGGCGGGTTTGAATTTTCCAATGCCGTGGCCGATCCAAGAGGCTTGGCCGCCGGCTTTGGACATCAAGAGCCCTTGGCCGGAGCCGTAGAGGAACCCGCCGGATCCGGGCGCGGAACAGTAGGTTCCCATCTCCATATATTCGGCGCCGACAATCGTTCCGGCGCCCCGAAACGACACTGCGACCGTCGCGGCGCCGTTGTCAACCGACACGACCCGGTAAGCGGTCAGTTCGGCCCGGCCTTGCCCGAGCAGTTCACCCAGCATGAAATTTCCCTCCTTGGTGTGGCGCGCTCAGTGCGCTGGTTAACTATAGCACGGCCGGCCGTCGGCAGACCGGCTCCGATAGCTTTCAGCATGGAGAGCGAAGCAGACGGGCCGGCGAGGCGGACGCGCGCACTCGCGCCGACGGCCGTCAGCTCGATTCTTTCCGAGCGGTGAGCCTGCTCTGCGCGAGGCGGTGGCCCAAAAACTGCTTCGGGAAACCGGCTTGCGTTTCAATCCCGATACCGCAATCCTGATCCCGAGCGGCGCGACCTTCGGCATTTACGCCGCGCTGATGGCGACGTTGAACGAGGGCGAGGAGGTGCTGCTGCCGAATCCCATCTATGACGCCTCCTCTCTGCAATCCGCCTGGCAGGCGGCCGCCCGCGTTGGGTGCGCGCACACCGAGGGGGCCGCCTTCGGCTCGGCGTGGAGGCGCTGCGCGGGCCGCAGGACTGCGTCGGCCGGATGCGGGAGGAGTATGGGCTGCGCCGGAGGCTGGTGGTGGAAGCCCTTCGGGACCTGCCCGGCGGCGTGCCGGCGCCCGAAGGAGGCTTTTTCGCAATCGTGGATGTGCGCGCCTTCGGCGCGCCCTCTAACGAGATTCGCCGCCGGCTGCGACAATCTGACCCAGGGGCCGGCCTGCTTGCGCGGCGGCCTGACGACCTTGCGACCCCAGACGCACTCGAGCGGATGAAGCAAGAGGCCGCGCGCCCGGGGGCGCAAGACGATCAGGTCGTGGCCAAACTCGAAAATGGGCCGCGCAGTTGCGGGGGCTATCGAGCCAAGATCGCGAACAGGCGCTAAGCGCGGCCCTCGAAACGGTCGCGGCCGGCGACGAGAGCGCGCATCTTGCCGTCAGCGACGCTGCGCTGAAGCATCCAGAAGCCGCAATCGGGATGGACGAAGGGGATGCGCTCGGCGCCGAGGAGCTTCGCCGCATGCTCGATCCGACGGGCAATAAGGTCCGGAGACTCGATCTCGTTATCCTTAATATCGATCACGCTCAGGCCTAAGCCGATCCGCGGATCGAGATCGCGGAGGATCTCCAGCTCATCGTAGCCCCGGCGGGCGAATTCAAGCACGAGATGGTCGGCCTTGAGGCCGTTGAGGAAGCCGAGCAGGTTCTTCCAGAAGCCGCGCTGGACGGTCTGCCCGCCGTAGTTTCCGAAGCAGATGTGCACGGCGCGCCGTCCACGAACGCCTTCAAGCACGTGATTGATGGCCGGCAAAGCCCAGTCGGCGTCCTCCGGATGGCCGCTGATGTTCGCTTCATCTAATTGGATGACGTCGGCCGGAATGCGCTCGATCTGGCGGCGCAGCGCCCGCGCGATGGCCATCGCCAAGGCGGCCGGCTCGCCGTAATACCGATCCGTGAGCACTTTGGCGAGCATGTGGGGTCCGGTGCAGGTGAACTTGAGCGGCGAGCGCGTAAGCGACCGGGTGAGCTCGAAGTCGGCCAGGAGGTTGAGCGTGCCGTCGCCGATCTCGCCCACGACGACGCCGGCCGGCGCGGCCCGGTAGCTAAGCCCGGCATCGGCGCGGAACTGGTCCAGATCCTGGATCGAAAAGCGCGTCCGGATGCCGTCCATCTGCCGGACGAAGTAGTCGATCATGCCGTTGGTTTCCGGGTGGCCGGGGTCGAAGCGGTTGAGTTCCCCGTCGGTCACCAGGTCGATGCCGGCCAGCTCCTGGGTTTTGAGGACCACCATGATGGCGTCGCGAAGCGTCACGCGGCTGGTGTCGCCCCGCAGCCAGTGGGGGATAGGGTAACTGCCGACGACGGTCGTAAGAATCGCCATAAATCAACGATTGTATAGTAGGGCTAGAGGGTGGATCGGGATGGCCGCGGGGTGGTGGCTGGCCTTGGGCGCGCTTGTCGCGGTGCTGGAGAGCGCCGGGGCTGAGGTGCGCCTGGCGGGCCGCGTCACCAACGAAAACGGCGCTCCGCTCGGCGGCGTGGAGGTGGTGCTCCGGGCCTCGCCGGAAGGGCCGGGCACGACGGTCTTTGCCGACCCCTCCGGACGCTTTGAGCTCCGGCTGCCGGCGGCCGGCGACTACTGGGTCGATATCGAGCGCGCGGGCCACTTCCCCTTGCGCCGCCACCGGATTCAACTGGTCGAGGGCGACAACGAGGTCGATTTCACGCTTCACCGATTGCGGGAAGTGTTCGAGGAGCTGGAGGTGACCGCTGCACCGCCGCCCGTCGACATGAACAGCACCGAGACGCGCGAGACTGCCGGCGCCGCCCAGATCGTCAACATCCCCTATCCGGCCACCAACGACCTGCGCAACGCTCTGCGTATCATCCCCGGCGTGGTGCAAGATGCGCGCGGCGGCTTGCACATCAACGGCGGTCACGAGAACCAGACGCTATACATCCTGGACGGCTTCAATATCACCGATCCGCTCACCGGGCGTTTCGAGAGCCGGCTCAGCGTCGAGGCGGTGCAGTCGGTCGACGTTCTCGGCGGAAGAATCTCGCCGGAATACGGCAAGGGCTCGGCGGGCGTGCTGGCCATCCATACCAAGACCGGCGACGACCGCTTCCGCAGCACCGCCACGAACTTTGTGCCCGGCATCGAGTACCGCAAAGGGCTGATGGTGGGCGGCTGGACGCCGCGGGTCAACTTTTCCGGGCCGATCCGGAGGGGACGGGCGTGGTTTTCCGACTCCTTTGACGTGCAGTATGTCACGGCTGTGGTCAAAGAGCTCCCGCGGGGCGAGGACCGGACGGCGAGCTGGCGCGCCAGCAACCACCTCAACACGCAGGTGAACCTGACGCCGTGGAGCATCCTCTACACCGGGTTCCTGGCCAATTTGTACACCGCGCCGCGCTGGGGCTTGACCGCCATCGATCCGCTGGAGACGACCCGGGACCTGCGCCGCCGCCAGTGGTTCTTTCACGTCAAGAACCAGATGTATCTGTCCCGAGACGTGCTCATCGAGCTTGGATACGCCGCCAACCGGACCTTCTCGCGCGAAATCCCGCAAGGCGACCGGCTCTATCAGATCACGCCCGAGGGCACCCGGGGGAACTTTTTTGTAGACGCCACGATGAAATCCTCCCGGGATCAGGTGATCCTGAACAGCTTTTTACCCGCCTTCGGGCTGATGGGGGAGCATCGGGTCAAGATCGGCGCCGATTGGAACCGCCTGCTCCATTGGCAGAAGGTGCGGCGTACCGGCTTTGAGACCTTGCGGGCCAACTGGATGCCGATGCGGCGCACGGTTTTCGGCGGCGGCGGGCTGGCGAGCCTCACCAACTACGAGGGCTCCCTCTATGTCCAGGACTCCTGGCGCCTCCGGCCCAATCTGCTGATCGAAGCGGGCCTGCGCGGGGATTGGGACGAGATCCTCCACTATTGGAACGCCTCGCCGCGGATCGGCGTCGCCTGGTCGCCGCGGGGGCTGGAGCGGACCAAGCTCTCGGGCGGCTACGGCATGATCTATGACGCCACGCCGCTGCGCGTCTTCCTCCGCCCGCGCGATCAGTATGCGCTGACGACCTACTTCAACCTTGACGGCGTTCCGGTGCGCGAATCCGCCGTGACGGTCTTCACCATTCAGCACAACCAGCCGGCGCGTCCGCGCTACCGCAACTTCAGCCTGGGCTGGGATCAGGAATGGGCCGAAGGCTTGCACACACGCGTGGAGTACTTGCGCCGGCGCGGCCGCCTGGGCTTCACCTACGTGAACCTGCTCAATCCGTTCGTCAAGCCGCCGATGGAGTGGGTGGAGCGCTTCAATTATCGTCCCTTCGACGCCATCTACCAGCTCAGTAACGACCGGCGGGACGTGCACGATTCGTTTCGGGTGACGGTGCGCCAGGTGATCCGGCGGCAGTACGAGTGGCTTGTGAGCTACACGCGGTCGCGCTCGCTGTCGAACGCGGTGGCGGATTTCAGTATTGACGACCCGATCATCGTAGACTTCAACGTCGGGCCGATGCCCTGGGACGCGCCGAACCGGCTGCTCGGCTGGGGCTACCTGCCGACGCCATTCCGGAAATGGTCGTTGGCCTACCTGCTCGACTGGCGCACCGGATTCCCCTTTTCCATCATCAGCGAGGACGGTCGCGTCGTCGGCGGGGTGAACTCGCAGCGGTTCCCAAACCACTTCGAGTTGAACCTGCACATCGAGCGGCGCTTTGAATTCCGCAAGAACCTGTGGGCCTTCCGCATGGGTTGCAACAACATCACCAATCACGATAATCCTACCGTGGTGAACAACAACATGGGCTCACTGAACTTCCTGCGCTTTTACGGGGGCGCAGACCGGTCCTACAACTTCCGCATTCGATGGCTGGGCAAGGCCCAATGAAGGCCATCGCCGCCGCTTTACTGGCCGCGGTTTCCGCCGACGCTTCGCCCCCGGTGCGGTTCCTCGAGCACGTGTTGGCGACGGACCTCAAAGGCGGCTATCAGGTTTTCGCCTTGGATGTGAACCGAGACGGCGTTACCGATCTGGTCGCGCTGGCGAGCGCCATGAAAGATCTCGTCTGGTTTGAGGCGCCGCGCTGGCGTCGGCGCGTTCTTGTGTCGGGGCTCGAGCGGATGATCAATGTGGCATCGTGCAGCCGCGACGCCGAGGGATACCCCGAGCTCGTCGTGGCTCACGGTTTCGCGAACGAGGCCGCCCGCAGTCCGGGGATTGTCTCCCTTGTGCGCCGCCAGGGTGCGCCGGAGGAGCTTTGGGCGGCGGCGGAGATCGATCGCCTGCCCACCTCCCACCGGCTGCGCTGCGCCGCTTTCGACGGATCCGGCCGGCCGGTGGTGGTGAACGCGCCGCTCATGGGGCCGCGCGCGGAAAAGCCCGAATTCCGCGACAAGGTGCCGCTTGTGTTTTACCGTCCGGGCGACTGGAAGCGGCATCTGATCGGCGACGAGACCGAAGGCGTCCTCCACGGCATCCATGTCGTGGATTGGAACGGGGATGGCGCCGACGACATCCTCACCGCAAGTTTCGAAGGCATCCATCTGTACTCCTCTGCCCGGGGCCGCTGGCGGCGTCGCGAGCTGGCGCGCGGCGATCCGTCGCCGTGGCCGCGCTCCGGAGCGAGCGATGTCACCGTCGGCCGCCTGGGCAAGGTCCGGTTTCTCGCCACCATCGAGCCCTGGCACGGCCACCAGGTGGCCGTCTATGTCGAGCGCGGCGAGGCCTTCGAGCGGCGTGTGGTCGACGATACGCTCGCTGACGGTCATACGATCGAGACGGCGGACCTCAATCGGGACGGTCGAGATGAGATCATCGCCGGCTTCCGCGGTCCGGGGCGCTCCGTGTACATCTACTACGCCGCCGATGAAAGCGGCGCCTCCTGGCGGCGTACGGTCCTCGATGGCGGCGGGATCGCGGCGGCCTCCTGTGTCGCGACTGACTTGAATGGCGACAGGCGGCCGGATATCGCCTGCATCGGTTCGGCGACCGCCAACTTGAAGTGGTATGAGAATGCCGGCCCGGCGCGCTGAACCTGGCGCGAGGCGCTGATTCCGTACAATCGAGATTTGGCCCAGGCTCGCGTAACGGTCGTGGTCCCGACACTGCTGGGGCCTCCGGTTCTCCACCAGTGTCTGGCTGGCCTCGAGCGCCAAAGCTTTCGCGACTTCGAGGTCATCGTGGTGGACAACAGCGGGAGTGGCTTGGTCCGCTCGGCGGGGCTTCCCGAGGCGATTCGTATCGTGGAAAACCAGACCAATTTGGGGTTCGGTGCTGCGTTCAACCAGAGCTTCCGGCTCAGTCGTGCGCCGTTTTTGGCGACGCTGAATGACGACGCGGTGCCCGCGCCTGGCTGGCTGGAAGCGCTTGTTGAAGCGATCGAAACGCGAGCCGACGCGGGCATGTGCGCCTCGCGGGTCGTTCTCGCCGGCGAGGGGAAGCTCGATTCGGCGGGCATGCTGATCGCCGGCGACGGCAGCTCGAAGCAGCGGGGACACGGCCGGCCGCCGGAAGAGTACGCCTGGCCGGAAGAGGTGCTGTTTGCGAGCGGCTCGGCGGCGCTGTATCGGCGCACCATGCTCGAGGAGGTCGGCTTGTTCGATGAGGATTTCTTTTTATATTGCGAAGACACCGACCTCGGACTGCGCGCGCGATGGGCGGGCTGGAGCTGTCTTTATGTGCCGAACGCCATCGTCGAGCACCGCTACTCGCACTCGGCCGGGCGCGGCTCGCCGTTGAAAGCCTTTTATGTGGAGCGTAACCGGCTCTTTGTTGTGGTGAAAAACTTTCCGGCGCGGGCGTTGTGGAAGGTGCCCTTTTTCGCCGCAGTGCGCTATTTCTGGCACGTCGTTCTGCTGGCGCGGGGGCAGGGAACAGCGGGGGAGTTGCGCCGTGGAGGTCACAGCGCCTGGGAGCTGGCGCGAATCGTTCTGGCGGCGCATGCCGGGCTTTGGGGCGCACGCCGCCGGCTGGCTATCCAGCGCCGCGTCATCCGGGCCAAGCGCCGGATCTCCCCGCGCGAGTTTTGCCGTCTGTTGCGCGCGCACGCGATCGGACTTCACGAGGTGGCGGCGCTATGAGACGCCCAACCGGCGCTGACTCGCTGCTCATCATCGTTCCGGCCTATAACGAAGAGGGCGCCGTCGGCGAGGTCGTCTGCGAGATCCGCCGGGTGATGCCGGAGGCGCCCGTGCTGGTGATCGACGATTGCTCGAGCGACTGCACGGCGGTGGTGGCGCGCATGGCGGGCGCCGACGTGCTCTCGCTGCCCCACCACCTCGGCCTCGGCGGCTGCGTCCAGGCCGGCTATCGACTCGCCTACGAACTGGGGTTCGAGTACGTGATCCGAGTCGACGGTGACGGCCAGCACGACCCGGGCGACCTGCCGGCCATCTTCCGGGCCTTACGTGAATCGGGCTGCGAAATGGTGATCGGATCCCGGTTCCTGGACGGCTCGGAGAACCACACGAGCTTCTTGCGCGGACTGGGCATCCGCTTCTTCCGGCTTGTGCTGCGCCCGATTCTGGGCAAACCGGTGCGCGACCCGACCTCGGGCTTCGTCGGCGTCAACCGAGCCGCGCTGGAGGTCTTCAGCCGGAGCTTCCCGCTCGAGTATCCGGAGATCGAAGCTCTGGTGGTGCTCCAGCGTAAAGCCTTCCGCTTCGTCGAGGTGCCGTGCCGGATTCGGCCGCGCCGGTCCGGGCGCAGCTCGATCACCGCCGTCAAATCCTTCTACTACATCATTCATGTGCTGCTAGGGGTTTTCGTCAATGTGCTCAAGTACGACGGGCGGCGCCCGCGACGCCGCTGAGGCGCGAGGATAGAGCGTATGGATCGTCTGCTGAACGTCGTCATGTTGCTCAGTGCAGGGTTGATTGTCCTGGTGCTGGCGTCCCTGCGGCGGGCGCACATCCGGGTGGAGTACTCGGTGAGCTGGCTGGCGGCCGGGCTGGGTCTGCTCGTGCTCTCGCGGGCCGAGGGGACGCTGATCTGGCTGGCGCGCGTGCTCGGCGTCGAAGAGCCGCCCCTGGCGCTCCTGTTCGTCTCCTTCAGCGTCTTCCTGTTGGTCTTCTATCGGTTTTCGATCATCATCTCCGAGTTGAAGGATGCCAACATCGCGCTCGCCCAGCGCCTGGCGATCCTGCAATACGAAATCGAGTCGCTTCATGAGAAAGCGAAGGCCGGGCAAGCGGGCTGAAACGGGCCGGCCGGTTGCGGCCGCCGCTGCGCGATCGCGCCGTCTCGGGCCTCTGCTGGCCGGCGCCGCCGTCGGCGCCGCGGCCGCCTTCTGGGCTTATCAGCCCGCGTTGGACGGCCCCTTTCTATTCGACGATCGCACGCTGCCGTTTTTCGACCCGCGGGCGCATGAGATGCCCCTGTCCGGCTGGGTCAGCGGCGTGCGGCCGCTGCTGATGTTCACTTTCTGGCTGAACTACCGGCTGTCGGGGCTCGAGCCGGTCGGCTACCACGTGCTGAACCTGGCCCTCCATTGCGCAGCGGCGCTGGCCGTCTATCTGATCGTCCGGCGGCTGCTCGCCTGGGAAGGTGTGCCGGACTGGCCGCGGGAGCCGCTCGCGGCCTTTGCTGCCGCGCTGTTCCTGCTTCATCCGCTCAATACGGAGGCGGTCGCCTATGTCGCCAGCCGCTCGGAAAACTTGAGCGTCGGGCTGCTCTATGCGGCCTTCGCCGTCTTTCTCTACCGGCGCGCTGACGGCATCGGTTGGGCTGAGGCGGCGCTTGTGCTGGTCCTGTTCGGCGCGGCCGTCACTACCAAGGAGCATACGGCGGTGCTTCCGGCCCTGTTCGTGATGACCGACCTCTGGTTCCGCTCCGGACCGGCGCTTGAAGCCGTAAAGCGCAACTGGCGGCTCTATCTGCCCATGGCCGGGGCGGCGGCGCTCGCGGGAGGTTTCGTCTGGCGCGTGCTGCGCTCGGCAGACACCGCCGGCTTCGCCGTCGAAGGCGTGCCCTGGGATAAGTACTTCCTCACGCAATGCAAGGTCATCTGGATCTACCTTCGCATGTTCGCGCTGCCGTACGGCCAGAACGTCGACCACGGCTATCCGGTAGTCATCTCGCGGGCGGATCCGGCGGCTCTGGCAGGCCTGGCGGCTCTCTGTGCAGTTGTGGCGGCGGCGTGGCGGCTGCGGCGACGATTCCGGTTGGCCGCCTTCGGCGTGTTCACCTTCGTGCTGCTGCTGGCGCCGACCTCCTCGCTGGTGCCGATCGCCGACCCGCTCGCCGAACGCCGGGTCTATCTGCCGTCAATCGGACTGCTGCTTGTTGTGACGGCGCTGCTGGCTGGGTGGAAGGTCTCCCCGCGGGCGCTTGCGGGAACGCTGGCGGCAGTTGTCGTCCTTGCCGGCGTGCTCACCTACCAGCGCAACGCCGTCTGGAGCAGCGCGATCGCCCTCTGGGAGGACTCCGTCCGGAAGGCGCCCGGCAACTGGCGCGCCCACTTTCAGTTAGCCTTTGCCTACTATGAAGCGGGCCGCTGCGCGGAGGCTCAGTCGCACTACCGGCGGGTTGCCGAGCTCACCAAGCCCGACACACGGCTGCTGGTGAACTGGGCCCTCGCCTTGGACTGCTCCGGGGCGTTCGAGGAGGCGCTCGACAAGTTGGAGGAGGCGGCGGCGCTTGAGCCGACCGCCCACGTGTTCTCTCTGATCGGGATGATCCGGGGCAAACGAGGCGATCGTGAGCGGGCCCTGGCGGCACTGGCTGAAGCCGAGCGGCTCGACCCCCGCTTTGCGATGCTCTACCTCTACCGCGGACACGTTTATGCGTCCGCCGGCGAGGACCGGCTCGCGGCCACAGAGTATCGGCGCGCTCTCGCCCTCGATCCCTCGCTCGGCATTGCTCGCGAGAGTCTGGCGGCGGCCGAACGGCGCCTTTCCTCCCAATAACTCGGCGAATGCCATCCGGCGGACATTCCCTTCGCATCGGCGTAAACGCGCTCTACTTGATTCCCGGCGGCGTCGGCGGCACGGAGATCTTCCTGCGGAGCCTGCTGGCCGCCCTGGCCGAAATCGACGACCGCAATCGATACTTCGTTTTCACCAACCTGGAGACGGGTGCGCGTCTTGCGCCGGATCGTCCGAACTTTCGCCATCTGCGCCAGCCCGTCGAGGCCCGAGTCCGCCCCTGGCGCATTCTGTGGGAGCAGACGGGCCTGCCGCTCGCCGCTTGGCGTTTGCGCCTGGACGTGCTGTTCAATCCCGGCTTCACGGCGCCGCGGCTGTCGCCGTGCCCCTCCCTCACCGTGTTTCATGATTTGCAGCACCTGCGCCACCCGGAGTACTTCCGCTGGTTCGACCGGCCGGCCTGGCGCCTCCTGCTCCGCCAGGCCGCACGCTGTTCGGCGGCCCTGGTGGCCGTCTCCGAGGCGACACGCCGGGATCTGCTGCACTACTATCCCGTCCCTTCCTCCCGCGTTACGGTGATTCCGCACGGCGTCGACGAGCGCCTCTTCGACGTCGCCGCCGAGCGGGCGGGGCGCAGGCCGGAGCCATGGCTCGTGTGCGTCTCGACTTTGCACCCGCACAAGAATCTCTTGCGCCTGATCGAGGTCTTCGCGCGCCTGAGGCGCCGACGGCCCGAGCTCCGCCTGGTGCTCGCCGGCGTGCGCGGGTTTCAAACGGCGGCGATCGAAGACCGAATCGGCAAGCTGGGCCTGGGCCGCGCCGTCGAGATCACCGGATGGATCTCGCGCGAGGCGCTGTACGAACTCTACCGCCGCGCCCATAGTTGCGTATACCCGTCGCTGTTTGAGGGTTTCGGCCTTCCGGTGCTCGAAGCGATGGCGGCAGGAATTCCGACGGCGTGCTCCGCCATCGATCCGTTGCTCGAGATCGCCCGAGGCTGGGCGCTCACCTTCGACCCGTTGGATGAGCAGCAGATGGAAGAGGCCCTGGTCCGCCTGCTTGAGGACGAAGCCTTGCGGCGCCGGCTTGCCGAGCAAGGGCCGGTTCGGGCCCGCGCCTTCTCTTGGAAAGCGGCTGCGGCGCGCTATCTCGAACTGTTTCACGCAGTCTCCGGCAATCGGTCCGAGACCGCGGCCAGAGCTCGCCGCACCCTCGTTTGAGAACGCCCTTCGGCGCTGTAACGGGGAGGTTTCGCGGTATGCTGAAAGACAGGAAGGGCTCTCGAGCGACAACCCTGAGCGAGTTTCGTGCACGAACTATCGCTAGCCGTCGAGATCATCGAAATCGCAACCAATGAGGCCCGCCGTCACGGCAACGGTCGCATTCAGGCCGTTCACCTGCGCCTTGGACCGCTCGCCGGCGTTGTCCAGGAGGCGCTCCTGGCCGCCTTCCCCTTAGCGGCTCAAGGCACCAAAGCCGATGGCGCCGACCTGGTTATCGAGAAGGTGCCCCTCATCGTCTACTGTCCCCGCTGTCGCGCCGAGCGCCAGATCGGTTTCGAGGTGTGGCTGTTTTGCCCGGTCTGTCGCACACCCACGCCGGAAGTGCGGCAAGGCCGGGAGTTCGAGATCACGGCGCTGGAGTTAGAAACATGAATCGCGAACCGAGAATGGTGCAGGTCAGACAGAACGTACTCAAGCAGAACGACATGGTCGCGCGAGCGTTGCGGGAGGAGTTTCGCCGCTCGGGCGTCTTCGTCGTCAGCCTGGTCTCGAGTCCCGGCGCGGGCAAGACCACGCTGCTTGAGAAGACGCTCGCCGGCTCGCAGGGCTCCCGGCGCGTCGCGGCGCTTGTCGGCGATCTGGCGACGGAAAACGACGCCCGCCGTCTGGCGCGCAGCGGCGCACCGGTAAGGCAAATCGTCACCGGCACCGTCTGCCACCTCGATGCGATGATGGTGCGCCGCGCTCTGGAGGGGTGGGACCTGAGCGCGCTCGATTTTCTCTTCATCGAAAACGTCGGAAATCTGGTTTGCCCGGCCGCCTATGACTTGGGCGAAGAGTTGCGCCTAGTGCTCGTTTCCGTGACCGAGGGGGAGGACAAGCCGTTGAAGTATCCGCCCATCTTTCACGGAGCCGATCTGGTGGTCATCACCAAGACAGACCTGGCCGATGCAGTCGGATTCGACCGTCAAGCGCTCCGGAAAAATCTGGAGGGCGTTGCTCCCGGGGTGCCGATCCTGGAGGTGTCGGCCAGGACGGGCTTCGGGATGGAGGAATGGCTCGCCCTACTAGAGGAGCGCGCCGCGGCTGCACGCACCGTTTGATTCCCGCGCTCGGGCGGCGGTTGTGCTAGGTGGCGCTTCCGGGTTCGGAGGCCGCGGCGGGGCGCTGGAGCATCCGTCGAATGACGAAGACGGTGAAAACGCCTCCGGCAAGCAGGAAGAGGAAGGGCATGATGGTCGCCACCGCACGCGTCGAGCCCTCCGGCTCGATCAGGATGCGCTTTCCGTACTGAGCGATGAAGTGGTCGAGGATTTCGCGGTCGCTCTTGCCGGCTGTCACCATCGATTCGATCTGCGCTCGGATCTCACCCGCCACTTCGCTGCGATGGTGGGCGACCGACTCGTTCCAGCAGCAGGGCGCCACTAGCCGTTCCTGAAGCTTCCGCGCCCGTTCGCTCGCGGCTGCATCGATTGAGACCGCCGCAAGCAGCGTCACGACGAACAAACGTACTCTCATCACCTCTCTCCCCGCCGAGGTTGCCGCCCCAGAGACATATACGCCCATCTTTTAAATTCTAATGATGGCACATTGGCGGGTGGATGTGTTTCTTGCGGGCCGGGCAGGCGGCGAGTGAAAAGGCCTCGTGCCGCAATCCGGCCGGCGCCCCGTGTGGGAGCGCTCACGCCGGCTGCGGCACGAGAGTCAGGAGAAATCTCGCCGGGCTTAGTTCCGGTCCCGCAGGACGATCGCGCTGAAAGGCGCCCCGCCGCCCGCGTTGTCGATGGCGATGATCGTGCGCACCTCCTGCGAGCCCAGCACGAGCCGACCGCTGTCGATCGCCACGGTCTGCGTGCCCGCCACCGCCACGCGAGCCTGATACTGAGCAGTCCTGCCCGTGGGCACGGTCAAATAGTTCGACGCAGCGCCGAAGGGCACGCCGGTGAGCACCGGGAGCTGACCCCGAAGCGCCAGAAACGGCTTCGTCCAGTAGACGTCCACGGCGGGAGCCGAGGGCGCCGCGTGGATCACGCGCACCTTCGCAAAGCCCTCGACCGGCTCGCTGTTCTGATCGACAAGCAGCATCAGGCGGAACGAGGGCGATTTACCGCCGGTGGCGAAACCCATCGCCAGGACGGTGTAGTCCAGCACCGGCGTCAGAAACGCGGCGACATCCGCGACGCGAGTGTTCGTGCCGGCGACGAAAACCGAGAAGGTCCGCTGGCCGCCGGGCAAATTGACGTAATCGGTGTACTCGCCGAACGGGATGCCGGAGAGCGCGATCTGACCGTCGACGTAGACATCGACGGGCGGCGCGTCCGGACTGGCGTGGACGACGCGGACCCGCTGCGCCCAGCTAGCCGTCGCCAGCAGGCACACGGCCGCTAGCATAACAAGAATCTTTTTCATGGTTGAACTTTTCCTCCTACCCTTGAGTTGTTGTCAAACTGAGAGGCGCCCGAATTGACTGAATTCGGAACCGCCTCCCTAGATGCCGGCCGAAAGCGGGGAGGTTTAATTTTGCGCATGCTATCGCCGCAGAGGGCGGCGACGCTTAAAGGAGCGGCTTTAAATAGTTGAAATTACGTCTTAGATCCGCCTCGGCGTCGCCGGAGGGCGAGCCGGTTTCGAGGTTGGCGAAGCCGGAAAAGCCGATCTCCCGGATCGCGGCCATCACGGCCGGAAAGTCGACCTTCCCTTCGCCCAGATAGCCGTCGTCCTTGAAATGAAACTGGCAGATGCGGTCCTTGCCCAGGAAGCGGATCTCGCGCGCCGGGTCGACTCCGACTCGGTTGGCGGCGTTGCCGACGTCGTAATAGATCTTGAAGGCCTCCGAGGCCACCCGGTCCATCGCCCGCGCGTTGTCCTCGGCGGTGAGCAGGTTCTCGAAGCCCAGAATTACGCCGGCGCGCCGGGCCTCCGGCGCCAGATCGCGAAAGAGGTCGGCGACGTAGTCGAGCTCCCGGCGGCTCTCGATGGCGCACTTGCCGAAGAAAACCGTCATGAGGATGCCCGCCTTGAGCCTGCGCGTGATCTCGATTCCGCGCTCCACCCAGGCGGGCGCCGCAGGATCGCTCTTGAGGCAGCTCATGTGCAGCACGTCGATGTAGGCGGAGTTGAGCGGGAGATTCTGTTTGCGGCTCTCCTCGAGGTACCGCTCCTGAAGCGAGGCCTCTTCGAGCGGCAGCCGGTTGCCGGCGTCCGGCCGTCCGAGCGTCACTTGCAGGCCCTCGAAGCCGAACTCCTTTGCCCGGGCGATCGCCTCCGGCCGGCAGGCGAGCTTTAGAATCCCGTCCATGACGCCGATCCGCAAGCCGGCGGCTGGCGGCGCCGCTTCGGCGAGGGTGGCGCCGCTTAAAAGGAATTCTCTTCGTGACAGCATCGGCCTTGTCCGTGCGGGCCGCTCAAGCAACACGAGCGCCCTGCGGACTTCCGAAAAGCTCCTTATCTATCCGGCCCTTTCATTGTATTTTCCGAAGACGAGATTTTGCTAGCATAATGGCGTTTGCCTTCTGTGTTGGGACTTGGGCGGGGCGGGGGAGTCATGCAGCGCGTCGGCGCTCGCTGGCGTGCGGAATGGGCCCGCTGGTGGCGGCTGCGGAGGTGGCCCGAACAGCGGCGTCAAATCGAAGAGCGGTTGGAGTCGATCGTTTCGCGCTGGGAGCCCCGCGAAGATCCGACACGGCTCGTCGTCGTCGCGCTCATGCGCGATGCCGAGGAGCACGTCGAGGACTTCGTCGAGCATCACTTGCGCCTGGGCGCCGCCGGCATCGTTCTTTTGGATAACGGCTCGCGCGACGCCACGGTCGATCGGGCGGCCAGACTCAGCCGGGTCACCCTGCTGCGCTGCCCCTTGCCGTACAAAACGCATTCCTACGCCTACAAGCGGTTCCTCGTGGAGCGCTTCGGCGAGGGCTGCTGGTGTCTTCTGGCGGACATCGACGAACGGTTCGACTACCCGGCTTCGGACCGCCTCGCGCTCACCTCCTTCCTGCGCTACCTGAATGCTCACGGCTACAACGCCGTCATGGCGCAGATGCTGGATCTTTTCCCTGACGGGCCGCCTGCCGGCTGGCCTCGGGGAGGGCGCGAGCTGGTGGAGGCGTCCGTCTGGTACGACCTCAGCGCGGTCAAGCGCCGCCCGCTCGGCCGCACGGCGCGTCTCAACCGCTTTGCGGATGCGCAGATGAGTCTGTATGTCGGCGGCATCCGATCAGCTGCTTTCGGGGCGACGCCGCTGCTCACGAAGTTTCCGCTGTTGCTCCGCAGACGGGGTCGCGGCCCGACGCTCGAAAGCGCCCATCTGTGCCGCAGCGCCCATGTGGCGGACGTCTCCGGCGTGTTGCTCCACTATAAGTACGACGGTCGTTTCCTCGAAGGCTGTCGCCGCGCCGTGGCGGAGGGCAACTTCTTTGCGAACTCCGGCGCCTACCGGCTCTATTTGCGGGCGCTTGAGAGCCGGCCGGACTTGGTTCTGCGGACGGAGACGGCGCGTCGCTACGGTGGCCCCGACGCGCTCGTTTCGGCCGGTCTGCTGGTGGTCTCGCCGGCTTATCTGGAGTATGTAAGGCGGGCGGAGTCGGCGGCCTCATGCCGGTCCGCCGGACCGCAGGTCGACGACAGGCAGCGATGAAGATCTTCGGCATCGGTTTGGCGCGGACCGGGACCACCTCCCTGACGAAGGCGCTGCGAATCTTGGGTTATCGCGCGGTTCATTTTCCCACGAGTTTCGATCAGATTGTTTATCACGACGCGGCCACCGACACCTCAGTGGCCTGTCGCTTTGCGGAGCTGGACCGCCTCTTTCCCGGCTCGAAGTTCATTCTGACCGTTCGAGACGAGCAGAGCTGGCTCGCCTCCTATGCGCGCTTTCGCCGCTTGCAGATTCCCATCGGGAAGAACTGGCCGATGCTGCGCGAGGCAAGGCGGGTCCGCGAGATCCTCTTTGGGACTCAGGAGTTCGAGCCCGAAGCGTGGCTGGCCGGCTACCGCCGACATACCGCCAAGGTGATGGAGTATTTCGCCGAGCGGCCGCAGGATCTGTTGGTGATGAACATTGCGGCCGGAGACGGTTGGGAAAAGCTGTGTCCGTTCCTGGGCAAACCCGTTCCGCCGCTGCCTTTTCCCTACCTGAACAAGAAAAGCCCCCTCAGCAAACTCCCGCCGTGGTTGGCGTCCGCCATCCGCATCCCGTACTTCGGCATGATTCAACTGTACGACTTACTGCTTCAACGCCTCCAGAGCCGGCGTTTGAGACGCCGGCCCCACGGCCCGGGGCTTGACCTCCGTCCCCCGTCAGATCCTTTCGGCTGACCGGCTCGCCTTGCCGGCGCGCGCAACCTCCGGCGGGCTGAGCTCGTCCTACGATGGGAATGGCGGTCAGTCTGGCCAGGCGGTCTCTGTTGGTGCTTTTGACGGGCGCCGGCAGCGCGCAGGCGGCCTTCTGGGAGCGCAAGCGGTTCGCCGAGTGGAGCGAGGAGGAGGTCCGCCGGCTCCTGACCGACTCGCCCTGGGCTCAGGTGTTGAACATACCGCTCAAGCTCGAAAAGCCCGAGCCGGGTGGGCCGGCCACCTGGAAAGACGTCCCCGGCGCCGGGCCTTCGCTTCCCGACGCCTCACCCGGCGGGATGGGAGGCAGCCCGGTGGGCGGCATCGGCGCGCCGCGACCCAAGCTGCCCACCAGCGCCCAGATCATCGTCCGCTGGCGCAGCGCCCTTCCGGTGCGGCAAGCGCTGGTGCGGCACAAATTCGGGGCCGAGATCGACTCGGTTCCGGCTCGGCGCCTGCTAGAGCTCGAGGAACCTTTCTACGTCATCGAGGTCTTGGGCATCCCGTCGCTGGTCGCCCACCGCGGCCCGGAGTTTCTTCAGACCGAGCTCTTCCGCACCGCTTTCCTTCGGACGAGGGCCGGCCGGCTGCTGCGTGCGGAGAGCGTCTATGTCGCCGTCCAGGGGCTGTTTTTGGGCATCACCCTCCGATTTCCGCGCAAGGATCCGCTGCGGCGGGAAGACGGCTGGGTCGAAGTCGGCGGGCGCGCCGAGGCATTCGAATTCCTCCGCCGGTTCGACTTGCGCAGGATGACCTACGCCGGCCGGCCCGCGGTCTAGCGTCGGCCCCGCCTGGCGCGCCGCCCTGCTCCCCGACGCGTCGCCGCGGCGGTTGACAGGTTGAAACGCAGGCGCAATAATGAGGGCAGTGCGGCCCAGGCCGCACGGCGTCAGTGTCTAGAGGCGAACATGACTCCAGACCAGGGGTCGAATTCTAGGAGGTTACGATGAGATTCTCGACGAGTCGTCGACTGGCAGTTTTGTCTGCGACCCTACTCATGCTCGTCGGTTGCCTCAGCTTCGCCCAAGAATACCGCGGGCGAGTCCAGGGCAACGTGACCGACCCGTCGAAGGCCGCAATCGTCGGCGCTAAGGTGACGCTCACCAACGTTGCGACCGGCGTGGAGAGCACACGCGAAACCGACGCTGCGGGCTTTTACCGGTTCGACTTCGTTCAACCCGGCGTCTACAACCTGACGGTCGAGTCGCCCGGCTTTAACCG
>Ga0308391_1000179_pt1 | contig 26986 bp, 48 predicted proteins | sample Hotspr20Samplet1_FD_202363 | JGI IMG/M metagenome (GOLD analysis project Ga0308391, IMG submission 202363) | Hot spring phototrophic mat microbial communities from Octopus Spring, Yellowstone National Park, Wyoming, United States - 20050623_t1 ... | reverse complement strand
AAAGCGCCCCCACGGCAGACGCCGCACCGCCCCGCTCCACGAGGGCTTGCGGACCCAGCAGGCCGGCAGGTCTTCGGACTCGGGATCCTCCGGGCTGGACGCCTTCCCGGGCTTGCAACCCAGTGGCGTGTTGTCCAGCCCGTCCCCCTCACCGCGGCGGGCCCGTCCCGGACTTGCACCGGAGTTCCCTTTTCACCCCGGAGGGGACCGGCCTGCTACCAGATATTGGGTTCAGAGCGCCCTGAAGCTAGCACATGTTGTGGCATCGCGCAAGAGGCGAACGTGTGTACGCATATCGGGCCGTTCACCGCGTCCGATGGGTCTCAACGCCCCTTCTGTTGCAGCCTGTTCTGCTGTGCGCTCTTTCGGTAGTACTCCGGCTTGCGCTTCCTCTGCTGGACCCTCCCGAGGGCTTGTTCGATGAACCGTGTGGCCTCCTCGCAGTCGGCGCCCTCGTAGCCGTGGGCCTCGACGGAGATGGACCCGTCGGGGTGGATGACAACCTCGATTTCCCTCATGGCTCGTCCTCCTGCTGGCCGGTGTGTGGGACGGGCAGGCTTCCCGCGGCGAGTTGCCTGCAGTAGTGAGCGTGCTCGGCCTCCAGGGCCTTCCGCCGGGAGGGGCTGGCGGCCACCTCCTGGCCTGTCGCAATGTCGGTGGCGACCCACTGCTGCCTGGATGGGTCCCACTCGACCCGGCTCAGCCTGGGGGCGGCGGTGACCCTGCCGATCTGGTGCCAGGGCACGTCGTCGGACCACACCCCGGCGACGGTTCCGTCCGGCAGGATGACGAGCACGTCCTCGCGCACGGCGCTACCCTCGGATGCGGACGACGATGCGTCCGTCTTTCTCCCTGGTCACGGAGGCCTGCCTGCCCCGGGCGGCAGCGGAGCGGGTGACGACGCGGAGGGCGTACTCCTGGAGGAGGCGGCCGTAGCGGTGACCGAGGACGCGCTCGACATGTCCTGCCCACAGGTCTGCGTTGAGGCTGTAGGAGCCATCGGGCTGGCGGACTAGGCCCACGGTGTAGTTCGTGCCGGGGAGCTTGATGACGTGGTCAGCGTGCCCCATGTCGCGGAAGAAGCCGACGATTTGGCCGGGTCCCTCCAGCTGGCACCCGAGGGCTTCGCAGGCCTCACGGAGGGCCTCGATGTCCCGGATCTGGGTTTCGACGGTGGTGATGTGGCTCATGGCATGGGCCTCCTATTCACCGAGTTCTATGCGGCGCCTGGGCGCTTCTGCCGGCACGGGTGCCTGTTCCGGTCCGGATATGGTCCTCCGGGACCCTGCGACTTCCTGGATGACATCCGGGATTGCCAGGAGGTCAGACCGGACCTCATCAGACACAGCGACGTCGCGTATTTCGACAACCGTACCAGGGAGGGGGCTTACCTCCGGGTATTTTCTGCTCCCGCCGCTGGAGGGGAACCCTCCGGTGACCAGCACGACTCCGCTTCCTAGCCGAACTCTGGAGTCCCTGGCCGGGCGTTCGGCAACCATTCTGCCGTAGATCCAGATAGCGGAGCTGGTGCTTGCGCGCAGCAGGTCAAGGCGGATCCGCAGGTCCACGACCTCCACCGGGTAGGAACCGTCCCACCCGTAGACCCTGACAAGCTCCTGGCGGACCCGTTCCGCGTCCCGGAGGTCGAACTGCCACGTTTTGCTGCCCGGGTCCCACCTGCCACCCAGGCGTTTGGCCGCGGCGGGCCAGTCCGGGTGGTACGGGGCGCGAACCGTCACGCGCCCGTCTGAGCACTGGAGCTGGACGCTTGGGAGCCACAGGTCTGGCATGTTCTGCCCCTCCGGTGTCAGTCGTGCTCGTGGCCGACCGGGACCGGGAGCCCGGGCCTGTGCCGTACCCTGATGACCGCGGGTTGCCCGTCCGGTGGGCGCAGCGCGACGAACCTGCGGAGCAGAACTGCTGCGACGTCCGGGTCGAGCTGCACGGGGATGCCACCCTGCAGCATGCCGTCAGAGGCGTCGGGGCCCACGGCGGCCACGACCCAGCCGGTTTCCGGGACGAACGCCCGGAAGAACCCGACTTCGACCCCGCTCAGGCCGACGTAGTCCGACTCCGCCGCCGTGAACGCGGACTCAGCAGCCTGCGCGGTGTCGTACACACGGGCAAAGAGCCTGATCTCACGGTCATCTTTCATCCCGCCTACCTCCCGCGCCGGGACGGCGCACACTTTCGGACCCATGCCCGGGCCCGGTGGGTTCGAAGATGAGGATGCGGACATCGGTGAGCCCTCCGAGTGTGCGCTCGATCCTGGGGCGGACCTCGGACTGGGCGAGGCCTCCGAGTCCGCAGCCGAGGGGCGGGATGGCGATGGAGCGGATGCCGCGCCGGCGGATCTCGGCCGCAAGTGCGTGGAGGTCGGCCTCGATGTCCTCGATGCGCGACCTGTCGCGCCAGTGGCGCTTGGTCGGGAAGTTGACGATGTACCGCGGGCTGGCCCGTCCGGTCTCGAAGACGAACAACCTGCCGGGGCGGACCTGTCCCCGGCGGCACGCGGCGGCGTAGGCCCTGAAGTTCTCGGGCCAGACATTCCTGAACTGCAGGGCGATACCGCGCCCTGCAGCCCCGACACAGTTGACCGCGTTGACCAGTGCCTCGGCGTCTGAGTCCAGCAGGTTCCCGGTCGTGTACTCGATCATGTTGCCCCTGTCAGCTCCGCCCGGTGCCCGCGCGTGAAACGCGCGTCGGCCTGGCCGGCGGGCGCTTCTCCGCGGCCTGCCGTCCCCGCTGGCTCTTCTGGTTCCGGATGGGCCTGGAGGGCCGGGACGCTGGAGCGCCGGGAGGGACAGAGAGGCCGGCGATGTCGTCGGCGCACAGGTAGGTGATGCTGGCGAGGAAGTGCCTGCGCTTCCCGCCTGTGGCGGGGATGGTCCTGACGGCCCTTGCAATGGCGAGGCAGAGCGCGGCAAGGGCTCTTGTGGAGGTCCGCGCGTCGATGCGGGTGCAGGCTGTCCAGTCCGGGTTCGCCGGTTCCCGACTGCCATCCGGGTAGTACACGTCCAGGCGGACGAGCGGAGGGTCGTCCGCCTGGCCGGTCCACTCACCGCGGGAGCCTTCCCCGATCCACGTGGCCTCCACGAGGGCGTCCTGCGAGCGTGCACCGGCGAGGAACTGGTCCACGATCCCGCGGAACCGTCTGCCGCTGCGTGCCTTCTCGTTGGGGCCCAGCCGCTGGACCAGGAACGACTTGACGTGGTTGATCGCCTGCTTCCGTGTGTGCGTGATGTGCATATCACCCTCCCAGGTTGCCGTTGTCAGTTCGGGCCGACCCTGCCAGCCCGAGTATTTCGAGCAGTTCGGTCGGGGCTGCGTCCTCCCAGAGGCCGAGGCGCCCGTCGGTGAGGACCGGGACATATGCCCTGTTGAAGCTGTCGGCTGCGCCCGGCAGAGGGAAGGCGGCGTCGTAGTCCACCTCGATGGCTCCTTGCCCCGGGACGAGGACAGCAGCGGTGCTGAGCTCGTCGGACTCTGCGTAAATGCGCACGATCTGAGGGCCTGAGATGAGGTCCTCTCTGGCAAGCTGGTGCAGGAGCTGCATGAGGTCCTGCGGTGTGCTCTTGAAGGCCATCGTGTACGGGACGGTGAGCATGGGCTTCGAGTCCTCGTCCTGCAGGAGCACGACGTCGCCCAGCTCAAGGGCGTCGGCGGCCTGGCGTGCGCGTACGGCGGCGCTGCTGTCCTTCAGCCTGACGGGACTCATCTCGATGTACGCTGGCATCTCGAACCTCCGGGTATCATGTCCGTCCCCGGCCCGCGCCGCGGAGCGGCGCAGCGGGCGCGAGGATTGGGGGTTTCAGTTCTGCCCCGGCACCTGTGCGGGTCGTGCATGCACGCTCTTTGCGTGTCACGGCGGGCTGTCCGGCTGCTGAGGAGCTCCGGAGTGTAGAGAAAGCGCCTGCTCCTCCCGTGTTTGCCGGAACTCCCTGACGGCTTTGAAGAAGACGTGTCGGTCATGTGACCGAGAGCGGAAGACGAAGCTCCCGGGCCGCGTCTTCGAGCCTGCGGCGGGCGATGGCGAAGTACCGCGGCTCGATCTCGACGCCGATGCTGTTGCGTCCCCAACGGCTTGCGGCGAGGTTTGTGGTCCCGGTGCCCATAAAAGGATCCAGTACGGTGTCGCCCACGAACGAAAACATACGGATCAGTCGTTCAGCGAGATGGAGCGGGAATGGTGCCGGATGCTGTCGTGTGGAGGCGCCTGGGAGCCTCCAGACCTGTTGGAACCAGTCCTTTTGAGAGGCCTCTGGGATAATCGACAGCACGCGTGCCGCGGGAGACGGGCGACGGTAACCCCCGGGTTTGCGCTGGAACAGGATGTACTCGACGTCGTTCTTCACAATGGCGTTAGGCTCATACGGCTTGCCGAGAAAGCGCGATCCGTTGCGTACCTCAAGCTGTGCGTTAGTGATCTTGTACCAGATGATGGGCGCGAGGTTGTCGAAGCCGATCTTGCGGCATCGCTCCTGGATGCTGGCGTGCAGGGGGAAGACGACGTGCCTTCCGAATCGTCGGCGCGGGAAGCAGACGTCGCCCACCACGATGATCAGGCGGCCGCCGGGAACGAGCACGCGGTAAACATGGCGCCAGACCTTGTCAAGTTCATCGAGGAAAGCGTCATAGGTGTCGATGAGGGCGAGCTGGCCAGTGCGGCGGGGGTATTGCTTCAGCGTCCAGTATGGGGGTGAGGTCAGGACCAGGTGCACCGTCTCGTCAGGGATATAGTCGATGTGTCGGCTGTCTCCACAAATCAATGCGTGTTCTGTGGGAATTCGTCGGACAGCGTCCTCTATAAGCTGCATTATCCGGGAGTCCCTCGCCAACGTGGGTATAAGACGCTGCGGATTGGTCCCGACCAGAGCAAGAGCCGGGGGTGGTACGTACTGGCGCAGCTCTGTTGCTTTCGGGTTAGTGCCGTCGGGTGACACGGTTAGAGTTACCTTACGCAAGAGTGAGACCGTGTCCTCCAAGACGGCCTGAAGCATCGCTCACATTCTATCACACGTTCGCCTGTTTTTGCAGTGGCAGGCGGGCGTCCCGTGGGGGCCGTGAAGCCGCATAGGACGTCGGACGTCATGGGGATAGGCCCGGAGCTCCCGCTGCTTCCGCGCGGTTTGGTTCTCGGGCCGCAGGGCCTCCTCCCCCAACCGGGGGTCACAAGACCGTTGCTGCGGAGCCCCGCGTCGCGCTCCGCCGGCTTCGCCCGCGTGCCCAGAGTCCCTCGAGCGACACGAGCGCCCGACCGGTCTGCGTGATGGGAGGGTCTGAGCCCCGGGGTTGGCTCGTGTTGCCTCCCGCAGGAACTCCCGGGGATGACGCGCCAGGAGGGTGCGGCTGTGCTCTACAGGGAGGCGACTTTGATGGAGAGGCCGACCACATGGTATGCGGACAGTGCCAGGTAGATCATCGCGGTGGTCCTGAGTGCTGTGAGAATGCGGCTGTTCAGCCTGTTGCGTTCGATGGCGATCCATGTCGCAACGAGGATCACCACGGTTGCTAGCCCCTTGATGGCTGCGATGTAAGGGATCGAGAGTTCTCCGCTGGGGCTGTTGAGGAGGTCGGCGAACAGGGGGTTGGCCTCGCGTACACCGAGCCGCAGGGCGATCCAGGTGGCCCACACGTCGAACTGTGTGGCGAGGGCGATGATCGCGCATGCACTGCCGGCCTGGTAGGCAGCCGCGACATTTCGCGGGGGTGGGGGGGTCAGCACGGGGCGCGGCCTCATGGAGATCAGCGGAGCAGCAGGAGTGCTGCGGTGATTGCGGAGCCGGCTCCCAGGGCGATGTCGGCGGGGGACCCGGTGCGGAGGACCGGAACGCTGTAGCGATGCGTGAGGGGCCAGAGCAAGCGGGTCCCTTCCGGGGTAAGGGAGTCGGCGGCGATGTGGGTGAGCAGTCCGAGCCAGATGGCGGCTCCGTGGAGGCCGGTGCCTGCTGCGGCGAGCCCGATGCCGGCGCTGCCGAGGGCCAGGAGGGAGTGCGTGATGCCCCGGTGGTGGGTCAGGATGCCGCCTGCGAGGAAGGCAATGGCGAGCCAGGCGAGCGCAGAGAGCTGGGTTGGGACCGGGATGGCTGCAAAGTGGACCAGGGCGATGGTGGCTGCGGCGTAGGGGAGCACGTGGCGCCACGCTTTCGAGCCGGGCTGGTCCAGGTCGGGGAGGAGAGCGCCTGCAGCGCCGGCGAGGGCCAGGAGAGGGTCTGGGGCTCCGGACAGCCGGCCCAGTGCGGCCCCGGCCAGAGCTCCGATGGCAGCGTGGCTTGCCCCGGTCATGGGTGAGGTGATCTGCGTCTTGATGGTCTTCCTGCAAAGTGCGCGTCCTGCGGGCTGCTGTGCCCGAGGATGGCGAGCAGTTTGGACCGCAGGACCCTGGTGCTGGCCTCGCTCAGCTTCGACACATCGCGCACGCCGGGCACGAGCCTCCCCGCCCTGTTCCGGAACGTCGTTAGGTTCTCCAGGAGCTCGGCCGGGTCCTGCCCGGTGACGGCGGCGGCCTTCAGGAGGAGCTCCTGCAGCGGCGGCTCCTGCAGCTCGACGGGGACGCCGAGGCGGAGGGTAACTCTGCGGGCGCCCAGCAGGGGGACGAGGCGTGCCAGGACCACTTCGTCGGTGCGTGTGTGGACCACGAGGATGGCGGTGCCCCTGCGGCTGGTGAACGAGGCCACGGAGTACAGCCCTTCGACGTCCCCGATGGCGCCGCGGACGGCGTAGCGGCCGCCCGTCAGAACGGCGATGCGCTGGAGGAGCTCGGCGGCTTCGGGCCTTGGGATCTCGCCGCGGAGGTGGATGCTGGTGTGGGTCCGCATGGCGGTGAAGCTGGTGAGGCGCAGCCCCTCGACGTCGAGGTGTCCGCGGGTGTGCCTCTCTTCGAAGGGGCTTGCCATGGTGCTTCCATGGTGCAGGTCGCGCTGCTCTCGCCTTAGGCGCGTCTCAGCTGCGGCCACGGGAGGCCTCCTGCGCGTCCAGCCACTCCGCGACCTCACGGGCCGTGATCGGGTGCATGCTGACGGTGGCGTCGGGAGGTGCGCACCATGTGCAGAGGGGTTCCACCTTCTCCGGCCCGCCGAGGGCGTCGAGCAGAGCTGCACTGACCCACACCGGCTGTGTGCAGCGGGAGCAGGAGAGCCCGCGGGATTGGACGGCGGGGACAGGCTGGTCTGCCACCCGCATGCAGATCACGCCGGTCTTGCTCTCGCTCATAGTCCACCTGTTGGCTCCAGCTCCAGTGCCCGTGCGGCGCTGCGCGCCCGTTGCAGCAGCTTCCACAGGCAGCGGGCGGTGGTGAGGGCGTCCCCCAGGGCGGTGTGGCGTTTGTCGGGGTCCTGGGGGACTCCCAGGGAGAGTGCGATGGCGTCGAGGGACGCCCTGGCCAGCCAGGGGACGAGGCATGCTTCAGCGAGGAGCATGTATGCGGAGTGGAGGTCCACTGTACGGTAGCCGTACCGTGCGTTGAAGTCGTCTTCCGCGTCCGCGAGGCGGTAGAGCCTGCGCAGGAACGCGACGTCGAACGCGACGTGGTGCCCGGCGAGGACGGCTTTCTGGCCTGCCTGCAGGTGTGGCAGGACGAAGTCCTCGAGGCGGCTGACGGCTTCCTCGGGGGACAGGCCCGTGCGGCGGACCTGCGCGGGGTCCAGCCGGTTTTTCCGGATGGCTTCTTCCGTGACATCCCCGTGCGGGTCGCTGATCAGGAGCTCCAGGGCCGTGGTGTGGCCGCTGGCGGTGTCGAGGGCGACGACGCCGAGGGAGAGGACGGCATGTCGCTGCGGGTCGAGCCCGCCGGTTTCCACGTCGATGACGAACCACGGGCTTTTCACCGGGCGTCTCCTTCAGGGTGATGGCATGTCCTGGCCTCTCTGGTTACGGCCAGCGCGGCCAGGACGGTGAGCGGGAGCAGGATGGCCGCCGTTACCGCAGTCCACTGCAGGATCCCGCGCCAGTTGGCGCGGAGGAACGGCGCCTGGATCACTAGGAACAGAACCAGTCCTGCTGCCGAGATGGCGGCCCGCGTGGCCTTTTTGCGGAACCCGGGGACCCAGCGGAGGGCAAGCGCGACGAGCTTGCCGCCGTCCAGAGGCGGGATGGGCAGGAGGTTGTAGAGGCCGAGTCCGATGCTGGCAGCGCTGAGGGCGAGGGCAGCCTGTGGCCAGCGCAGGAGGCGGTGGACCGCGGTGACCTCTTCTGCGAAGTCCGGGCGCATCCCGGCAGGGGGCTGCCAGGATGGCCTCAGCGCGTCGAGGCCCTGAGCGGTGATTTCCGGCATCGCGTGCCAGAGCGTCTCGGCAAGTGTGCGGACCGCCATGATGGCCCTGTCTGGCCCGGCGATGATGGCAAGCGTGGCTGCGCCGGCTGCGATGTTCGCCACCGGGCCTGCGAGGGTAGTAATGACGGCGGCGGCCCAGGGCGCGGACAGCTCGTCCGGATCGACCTCGGTGAACCCGTAGATGGGCACGGGCCTGATCTCGACGGGGACTCCTGCCACGCGGGCCTTCAGGGTGATCCTGGACCTCCGATCCCTCCGAACCCGAGGACGAGGCGGCGGATTCTGAGGCCGGTAGCCCTGGCGGCGAGGGCGTGGCCGAGCTCATGAATGGCGATGATGGCGTGAAATGCGATGAGGACGGCGACGGCTGCGACTGTGGCGCTCACGTCCTGTTCCTCCTAGCGATTTGTACGGCCCAGTACGCGGGCACGCACCTGACACCTCCGGCGAGGAGTTCGGCGCCGGCGGGCGGCCGGTCCCGAATGGCTTGCAGCACGGCCTGCCAGCGGATGCCGTGGCTCCTCGGGATGGTCTCCTCGGGGCCGGGGCGCATCCATCCGAGGCTGTGCCTCCACACGCGGGCCTCCCCGTTGAGGAGCCCGATGCCAGGCCAGGTCCTGTGCACGTCCCACCAGGTGCTGCAGCTGGCGCACGAGGCGATGAAGCGCCACTCGTTCGGTGTTGCTGCAACAGCTCGGGCAGCCCGGGAGCTGGTTCCCCACCCAGGCGGTTGTGTTCCTGCTCTGCCCGTCTACCGGCATGCCTGTGCGCGGTGTGATGACGGTGCCTCCACCGAGGCCGGTCAGGCCCGAGGCGAGCCCTCCGGCGAGGCACGCAGCGGCCAGGGAAATGTCTTCCTGCAGGCTCACCGCTGCTCCCTCTTCAGCACGGGCCACATCATGCCTGCTGCGGCACCGGCGGCGGCGGCGAAGGCGAGTGCTTTCCACCACTTCCTGCTTCGGCGGCGTGTGCTCACGCGCGGCCCGGGCTGGGTGCTGGAGAGCACGCGGTCCAGGACCAGGTGGACGGGGAGCCCGCTGGCGGTGGAGAGGGCCTGCAGGGCTTCTGCGAGGTCCGGGCTGACCGGGACAGGAACAGGGTTGCTCACGGCGACCCCCTTCCGGACTTTCTGGCTTCGCGCCACGCGTTGAGAAGGCGCTCGGTGTGCTTGACGTTTGGCGGGACGGTCAGCAGGCTGGCCCGGCCTGCGCGGAGGATCTCTTCCTGGAGGAGCCGGCCGTCCGGGAGCCAGAGGTAAGCGAGGAGCCGTCCGTAGCGGTCGCGGGCCTGGACGTCCGTTTCCACGAACACCCGTGTGCTGGGAGGCGCGAGCTGCTGTGCGTAATCGCGCGCCTGGAGCCCGAGCCAGACGACGTTCCACAGGGACGTGTTCAGTCGGCGTGCCTGGCTGCGTGCGCGTTCGGATGGTGATGTTTCCGGGGCGTCGATGCCGATGAGGCGGACACGTTCGACGCCGGAAGGGGTGGCGAGGACGGCGGTATCGCCGTCCATCCACCTCAGGACAGTGGCAGGCCATGCGTGCCGTGGTACGGCCGTCCTGTGCGCTACTGCGCTGTGTGCTGCTGCGGTGAGCAGAACAGTTGCGAGGGCAGCGAGTGTTGCAATACGCGCTCTGTGGCTCTGCCGCCGGATGGCCACGAGAGTCCAGCGGTGTTTCATGGGTGCCTCCTTCTGGCCCGGCGTGATTTTGCGGCGTACTGCCAGGGGCTGACGAGCCACACGTCCTTGCGTTTGGGCTTGTGCTCTGTCTCCGGCAGGTCTGCGGCCCTGACTGCGGGCAGGATGCCCTTGCGGATGAGCTGGTGTACCCGCTGGCGGGTGACTCCCAGGAGTTTTGCTGCTTCTCCGACTGTGACCCAGCGGTTCCGCATCAGGGCGCCTCCTGTGCGAGCGGGATGACGAAGACGGCTGTTCTTTGTGCTGCAGTCCTGCAGGCCGGGTTGCTGCATACCAGTATGGCGCCGGGGCCTGCGGGATTGTCGGGCGACGGGTGTAGCAACACGGCTACGCCGGTGGGAGTGTTGGTCCCGCACACTGCGCAGCGGGCAGCGGGCTGTATGCCGTGATCTTCCTGGTGGCCCCACTTCAGCACGGCTGTTACCTGCCGACCTGGATGGGCTGGCCGGTGTACTGCGAAACACTGACGGTGACCCCGGGGGTGTCCTGGCCTCCCCGGACGGTGACGTTGTCGGCGCTGCCGAACCAGTCTCCCTGGTCGACGGTGCCGTTACCGTTAGTGTCTCTCCAGGCGAAGACGCTGTAGGTACCGGGCTGGACCTGGGCGATGATGAAGGGCGCCGAGTTGTCCCCTGGCGGGATGCTTGCCTGGGCGTAGGTGCTCCTGACAGTGATCGACTGTCCGTTCTGGGTTCCCGCGAACACGTTCAGGGTGAGCGGCTGCTGCTGGGCCTGGGAGGTGGTGACCAGCCCCGAGATGCTGCCTGGTGGCTGGGGGATGAGGGAGGAGATGTCGCAGGCCGTGGTGGCAAGCGCTGCAACGGCGACTGCAAGGACTGTGGCTTTGCGCATGGTCTGCCTCCTGGCTATTCCGTGATCTCGATGGCTCCGTCGGCAGCCGTCCTCCACCGTGTGCCGGTCTGGCGGCTGAGTTCTGCGAGTGCCTGCTGGAGCGTGGTTCTGGGAAGGTTGAGTGCTGCAGGCCTGGCCGCGACGGAGGGGTGGACACGGATGGTGGTTCCGCTGATGGCTGCGATCGTGAGCGCGACGCTGTGGAGGGTCCCGAGGGCGACGATGCTGAACTGTGTTACGGGCTTGGGGGGGCCGGAGGGCCTCGCCTCCTTGGGGAGTTTGAGGCCCTCCGGCTCTGCTGAGGAGGGAATGGAGGTGTGGGTTTGTGCCGGTCTTTCTGGAAACCGGACCTGCACGGTGACGTCGTTTCCTCGGGCGGTGACGGAGTACGCGAACGGGGTTGTACTCTCCACGACCACCCGGGCGGTTGTCCTGGTGAACTGGCCGACGCGGACCCGGACTGCGCCTCCGGTGTAGGCGGTTCCCTGCGGCATGGCGAGGGTTGTCCTGTGGAGGTCGAGGACGAGCATGTTGGGGCTGCCTGCCCAGTACCTGTGGATGGGGTTCACGCTGGCCGAGGTGGTGATGCGGATGGTGGCCCCGGTGTGGTTCTCCTGTGCCGACAGGTGGAGCAGGAGCGCTGCGGTGGGGTAGGCTGCTGCGAGGGCTGCCAGGACGAGAGCTGTCATGGGTCGGCCTCCCTGGGGAGCGTGAGCCTGCAGAGGATTGCAAGGCATGCTCCGTATGCGAGCGCGAGGGCGGCGCCGGAGAGGAGTGTGGGTGCGGCGCGCAGGAAGTCGGCGGACGCCACCAAAGCGAGCGTCAGTGCTGCGGAGGTGGACGGGTTCATGCGCGGACCTCCTCCTGGAGGATGCGGATGGTGCGGGGGCTGCCGTGGATCCTGGCAATGACGCCCTTGCGTTCGAGGGTGTCGAGGTGCGCTTTGACGGTCGAGGTGGAGTGGAGGCCGAGGATTTCGCAGAGTTCCCGGACGGTGGGTGCGAACCCGTTCCGTTCCTGGAAGCTGCGGATGGCCTCAAGCACTCGCTTCTGCGTCGCGGTGAGCTCTCTGTACCTGGGTCTGGCCATTGACTGTTCTCCCGCTGAAAGCTGCCCAGGCTGCTGCGACTCTGGCGAGGAGGCCCTGTCGGCGTGTGGGGACGGGACGGAGGCGTGCTGCGAGGACGGCGGGCCCGTCCCGGAGTGCGGAGTGGAGTGCGCTGACGAGTTCCGGGTCGTGCCAGGGGTTTCCGGAGGCGCGGACGAGCCAGCCTGCGCCGACGGCCTCCTGGGGCTTGACCTGGGTCCACTTGCTGACGAGCTCGTCGACCTGTACTCCCGTGAGGGGCTCGGTTTTGCCGGCGGGCATGAGGTAGAACCCGTCGGCGCGGAAGTGCCAGGTGTTGCCGTATCGCATGGGCTTGGGCTGTTGCCTGGTGATCACGAACACGTCCATCACCCCGCAATTATGTTCGCCAGCTGTCCGTTTGTCAATACCGTTGTGCCGCCATGGCATCCTGTCCCCTGAGGGGGGTGGCGAGGGAGATGCCGGCGGCGGAGACGACGAGGGTGGCTGCGGGCTTGCCCTGGGAGTCCAGGTAGGCGTCCACGTGGACGATCTTGCCGGAGACGACGATGGACTGTCCGGGCTTGAGGAGGTCTGCCAGGGCGGTCATGTCGCGCCACAGCCAGACGTCCACGAAGGTGGTCTTGGCGCCGTTGAGCCCGTCGCGGCGGAGGCAGCGTACGGTGCGGATGGGGGTGCCCCCATTGGTCGTGCGGGTGGGCTCGACGCGGTACACGGACAGGGTGAGGGCGACCATGTTGCAGTCGCTGGGGTAGGGGGACTTTTCAGGCGCACGCTGCGCCTGCTCAGGGGCACGTGCGGTTGCGGGCACGGGTGTTCCTCCCGGGTGCTCTGGCTATCTGGGGGGCCGGCGGTGCCTGCGGCGGGACGCGATGGCCCCCAGGACGGTGAACACAGCCATTCCTACGGCCCAGGCGAGGAGGGGCCTTGTGGCCGGGTGGGTTCCGGGCTGGGAGAGGAGTTCCTCGGCCCAGCGGACGGCTGCGGTGTTCCTGGCGGCCCAGAGGGTAGCGTACCCGAGCGCGAGTGGGACGGCGACGAGTCCTGTGACTGCCCCGGCTGCGGAGGCCCACGCCTGGGCGATGTGCCGGAGCCGTTCAGGCCACATAGCGCTTGCGCACAGTGTACTCGATCTCCGTCACGAAGTGCTGGTCGGAGCTGGCGCGGCCGTCTTCGGCCGTGTCGTCGCGGGTTTTGAAGGTGATTCCGCTGGCGGGCCGGGACACGAGGCCGGAGCTGAGGATGCGGTGCTCGTGGGTGACCCGCCAGGTGATGGTCCTGGGCAGGGAGAGGAAGCCGTTTCTGGTTTTCCTGGGGACGGTGGCCCTGGCGGCCCAGAGCACGGACCCCGGGGGCAGGATGTACGGGATGGAGGACGACCAGACGAGGGTGCCGTTGGCGCTCTGGCCGCTCCAGATGACGGGGCGTACGATGAGTCTGGCGAGGTCGATGTCCCAGCGGTGCCAGAGGAGGTGACGGATGTCGCGCCGGCTCTTCAGCCCCCTTCCAGCTGCGACGCTTCTGGAGACCAGGAAGGTGTGCCAGATGGTGGCGAAGCGGTTGTCGTGGTGGTCCTCGCACCATCCTGTGGGCCCTGCCGTGGCGCCTCCTACGAGGACGTAGAAGCGCAGCCATGGCCTGGGCGAGGTGACCAGGGAAGGGCCGAGGTCCTCACCGGAGAGGGCCAGGCGTTCCAGTGTCTTGCGGTGGGCGAACATGTCCCTGGTGGCCTCCCACTCTGAGGGCACCATCCGTGCAGAGGCTTCGCAGAGGCACAGGTACATGGCCTTGTTGGGGTTCCTCTGCTCGAGCTGCTTGAAGATAGGCGGGCACTTCGCAGCCATCCTGTCACCTCCCTTGTGGATGCAGCTGTTGTGGGGAGCAGGCGTCTCCGAGGGCCGGATCGGTAGCTGGTGGGAACACGGCGATGCAGGTGATGGTGGCGCTCCACTCCGGCTCTGAGGGCAAGCGCACTGTTCTGAAAGCGATCCCGGCGCGGTAAATGTGCCACACGGCCAGAGCGGTCCTGCCGTCCTGGAGGCCGTACACCCTGCTGGCCGCCGTGGAGTCCGGGTAGCCGAACTCACGGAGGGCGGTGGCCAGGAGAGCGCCGACCTGGGCGCCGGCGGGCGTGAGGAGGGCTCCTCCGCAGTTGGTCTGGAGCTGGACGGCTTTGCCGTCGCGGAACAGGGCCTGAACAGCAGGGGATGGCGGAGGCGGCCCGGGACAGCTGGGCGGGTGACATGCCGAGGGCGGCTGGCCCGATGCGTTCTCCTACCACGATGAGGCCTGCTGGGGCTGCAGCGGCTGCGAGGAGCAAGGCTGTAAGGGCCTTCACCGGAGGTCCCCGTTGAAGATGTGGGAGATAAAGAACAGTGCGGCGGCCATCAGGCAGAGCAGGGCTGTTCCGAGGGCCAGGTACAGGTAGAAGGGTGAAAGGTCCACGGGGTGCCTCCTAGTCGTTGTCGAGCATGGACTGGGCGATCATCAGGGCGAGGCGGATGTCGAGATCGTCCACGAGAGGCGGGACGTGTTCGAGTTCCCTTGCGGAGCCCGGCCCGGGCTCCTGTGGGCCAAGCCGCAGCCTGGCTGCGCATTGGCGGCAGATGGGGTAGCCCCAGATGGACAGAGGGGCTGCGGTTTCCGTGCGGCAAGTAATGCAGATTGCCATGGCTGCTGGGAAGGGGCCGCGGCCTGCTGGAAGGTCGCGGCCCCTGTGCTCCTGGGCGCTTTGCGCCTCCGGGTGAGGCGAGCTGCCCTTCATGCGGGGGCCTGGAGCCGGGCCGTGGGGGTGCCCCGCGTGGGAGAGCGCGGGCGGACGGTGGTGGGGCCGTCCGGTGCCGGCAGCCGCACCTGCCGGGCACGCCTGGTGCTACCGGAGCGAGGCGGCGATGTAGAGGAGAGCCGCGATGGCGAGCGGTGTCAAAAGGCGTGTTGCTCTCAGGAGGGTGGAGAGGAGCGCCAGGGCGAGGATGGCTGCGAACCAGACCATGGTTGGCCTCCACGCGCCCGGGTCCGCGCCGCCGGAGGCGGCGCACCCGCGCCTAGGGGGTCCGGGTGGCCCGCCGGGACTGCATGCGGTGCCACCGGTCGAGGCACCGCTCGGCGTCGTCCCGGTGGCGGTGTACGATGTACTCGTTGATTCGCTCGTTGCAGTGCCTGTTCGTGGTTGCCCCGCACAGGCGGCAGCGCCAGACTTCCCAGCTGCCGCCGACGTAGCGCCACTCAAGCAGCCCGTCAGGAGTCCACTCGGGTGTGCGCCTGGGCATCGTGTTCCCCCTTGCGCTCTGCACCTGGCTGTGAAATGCTTGGGCCGTGAATGCTGGCCCTGTATGTCCCGTATGCAACAGGCTGCTGTATCGCCCGGAGGTGCGGGGCCAGCTGTGGTGTGCCGGTCCGCCCTCCTCGCCGCACGATCCTGTGCTCGTGTGGGACACGCTGCCGCGAGGCGGTCAGCTCCCCCTGGGTCTCCAGGGCAGGGACGCGCTCTACGGCTCCCGTGGTGGCAGCACAGGCTACGCCTCTACGTCCATCTCGGGGAAGTTGCCGTCGTCGAAGTCCTCCACAAAGCGCCGCAGGGCCTCCGGAAGGGGCACGAACCAGAACCCGTAGTGCTCGTCGAGTTGCGCCCGGGTTTGCCACGCCCTTGCAAGCGCCGATGCCGTCTCCTGGTCATGCCGCGGCACGGCGGCAACTTTCAGCAGGACCTCTGCTTTCCCCTCCAGGGCCAGTGCGATGGGGCAGTGGGCTGGGCTTGCGCGCAGCCCGCGGGGCAGCTGGTCAAGCAGGGGCAGTCCGAGCTCTCGCCGTGCGGCGTTTACCAGGTGCAGGACGTTTTTTCTCAAGGGCCTCCCCCTCTCTTCTCTCGATGAGTTCCGGGATTTTTCTCGCGTCGAACAGTTTTACGAACTTCTTGAGAATGTCGGGCAGGATCACTGCGGGACTACTGTAGTATTTGTCGAACACTGCCCTGGTCCGCCAGGCTGAGAGGAGCGCACCTACCATTCTCGGGGGGACCAGCACACGGTCCTCGAACACGGTGGGGTGTTCTTCGAGAGCGTGCGCAAGCGGGCATTCGAAAGCGTTCCCTGGGGCTCCACTTGGGAGATGTTGCAGTGGATCCAGCCCCATCTCGTACCGGGCTTCGTTGACGAGGTAGAGGACATCCCGAAGGAGCTCGCTCCTACGCATCACATTCCTCCTCTGCTGTACCGTGTGGAGCGGGAGGCGGGACTTGAACCCGCGTGCTACCCGGTTAGAAGCCGGGGACCTGTCCGAGCTCGGCCACTCCCGCGTCCGGCAAGCTAGTGGGCTGGCTTCCTGTCGGGCCAGGGGTCCATCCACGACTCCAGTTGATGTTCGACAAGCTCCGGCTGGGAGGGGACGGGGGTTCCGTCGGCGTCGCGGGAGAACCGGACCAGAGCGGCCGCGGTCGCGCTCGGGCCGAACGCCGCGATGACTATGATCTCCTCCCGGTCCGGGGCCTCGGAGGGGGCAACGCCGGGCTTGGGGCACCGTGACATCCAGGCCTCCGTGACGTAGGCGATGGGGCAGCCCATTTTCCTGGCAGCGGCCTGTGCTACGGACACGGAGGCCTCCTTGGCCTTCTGGGAGGAGAAGTCCAGCATGATGCCTCCAGCTATCCCTCCGTCCGCGTCGAGGAGGAATGCGAGGGGGAGGACCGCGCCGTCCTGGACGAGGATTTTGGAAGCGGTTCTGGCGAGTCTGAGGACCGCGTCTTTGAGATCCATTCGCGACCTCCTGCTCTGGTTGCGTACCCGTTGCGGCTGGTCAGGCCGCCTTCCTTGCGCGGCGCGTTGCAGGATGGCTTGGAGCCTGGAGCGCCCGGCGGGGTTCGAACCCGCGTTTGCCTGCTTAGGAGGCGGGGCCTTGGTCCTGCTCGGGCACTGGCGCCTGGCAGAGGTTGCGGAGCTGTGCAGCGAGCTGCTGTGCAACGGAGTTTGCGGCCTGCTCGGGCGGGCTAAGAGGCAGCCGCAGGGCCAGGAAGCCCATGCTGACCCAGACGGTAGTTGGGGTGCTGGAGCCTGCGGCCCTGGCTACCGGACGCCCGTCGAGAAGGGCAATGGCCTCGACGTGGTACGAGCCTTCGGAGTAGGTCTGGATGTTCTGCCAGTAGGCCTGTACTCCCAGCGAGGCTGTAGCGGTCCGGACGTGGATGCGCAGCCTGGCGGCTTGAGGCGAGTAGGTTTCTACGAGGCACGGGGCGGATGCCGCCACGTGGTGCCGGATGGCAGAGGCGGCCTGGTACCCCATCGGCCCGGAGGCGATGATGGCGAAGGTGATGATGGCAGCGATCACGGCTTAGCCTCCTTGAACGAACCCCTGGAGCATGCTGCCGGCCTCCTCGCCATGCGGTCTTGGGGTCCTGCTTGGTGGCTACCGGTGCTGCAGGGTGTTTGCCCTGCGCGCGTGTCGGCGGCCAGGTCTGTTCTCCTCTGGGCCTCTGCCGCTTGGCCTTCCAGGCAGCGCGTTTCTGCGGTCGAGTTCGGGGATCTTGCCGTCCTGGAAGGCTCTGAAGAACCGCCGCAGCTCCTGTGGCAGTTCCACGGTCCAGGTGCCGTAGTTCTTATAGGGCTCGGCCCTGGTTCCCCATGCTCTTGCCAGGGCTGATGCCGCAGCTCCCTGCGACCAGGATAGGTAGACTGCTTCGCTCGTAACGTGGACTTCTCCCGGCAGGGAGAGTGCGATTGGGCAGCTGAAGAGGGACTTGCGAAACCCGCGGGGTATCTTACGGAGCGGGCGCAGCCCGAGCTCGCGGCGGGCGGCGTTCAGGAGCTTCAGGACTGTGCTTAGCTGCGGGCTGTCATCCAGTTCCGGGAACTCGCGGCTGTCGAACGCTGCGATGAACTGCCGGAGGGTGATGGGCAAGGCCACTGCCAGGCTGCCGGAGTCCTGGTCGAGGACTGCCTTGGTTTTCCATGCCCGGAGGAGGGGTTCGATCTTGCTGGCAGGCGCGAGCACCCTGTCCTCGATCACAGTCGCCCAGTCTCCGAGGGCACGTGCGAGCGGGCATGCGGTGGCTGATTCTGGGATGCCTCGGGGGAAGTGCCGGAGAGGCCGCATGCCCATCTCTTCGCGGGCTCTGTTGACGAGGGCGAGGGCTTTCTGGAGAAGTCTGCTGCGGGACATTGCTTGCCCCCTTTTCGGCGTCTGGAGTGGGAGGCGGGACTTGAACCCGCGTGCTACCCGGATGGAAGCCGGGGACCCGTCCGGGCTGGGCCACTCCCGCAGGTCTGGCAGGCTAGTGAGCTGGCTTCGGAGCCGGGCCTCCTCGGCCAGCTCCTTCCGGGTGTTGGGGCTGCGAGGTCCCTGACAGGCCACGCTGGTCATCCGCTGCTCCGGCGCCGCTTTCTCTTCCAGCGGTCCATGCACCGCCGTGCGGCTTCCGCGTCGCTGTGGACGATGTGCTCGCTGACGTGCTCGTTGAGGTGCCTGTCGGCAGCTGCACCGCACAGGCGGCAGCGCCAGATCAGGTGGTTGCGGCCGACGTGGCGCCACTCGAGGAGGCCGGCCGGGACCCAGCCGTTTGGCCCGGGTCTTACCGTGAGACTCTTCCTGGTGATGGTTGCCCGGCTGTGAGTGTCCGGATCGTGAGCCACGAGTTCGGGGATTTCGCCCCTGTCGAACAGGGTGACGAACTGCCTGAGGGCGGCAGGCAGGATCACCGCGGGGCTTCGGAGGTATTTGTCGAACACTGCCCTGGTCTGCCATGCGGAGAGGAGCGTGCCGGTCAGATTGGCGGGCGTCAGCACGCGGTCCTCGAGCACGGTTGCCCACTCCCCGAGTGCGCACGCGAGCGGGCATGCGGCGGGTTTCCCCGGGACTCCCACGGGGAGGCGCTGGAGGAGCTCCTTGCCCAGCTCGTAGCGGGCCTCGTTGACGAGGTCGAGGGCCTTCTGGAGGAGATTGTCCTTGCGCACCACGTTCTCCCTCCTTGCTCCGCGGCTAGAGCGGGAGGCGGGACTTGAACCCGCGTGCTACCCGGTTAGAAGCCGGGGACCCGTCCGGGCTGGGCCACTCTCGCGTCTGGCGTGCTGCTCTGGTTGTGCACCCGGGTCTGCGCCCCCGGAGGCGGCGCACCGGACGTGGCCGGTCAGGCCGTCTTCCTTGCGCCCTCCAGGATGGCTTGGACCATTTCCCTGGACTTGAGGGCAGTCCAGGGGCTATCACGAGTGGCCGTAGAACAGGCGGGCCGCCTCTTCGGCAGTCAGGGTCTCGAAGAGGCGGCGAGCATCCTCGCCGGTGGTGACGGGTACGATCCGGCTCCCCGCCACCACAGCAAGTTCGAGGTCTCCGTGGTCTGGGGCCTGGACGAGGGACAGGGCGATGCCGACTCCGAGGTCTCTGCGGAGCGGCCTGGGGCGTGGGGTGTTTCTACGCAGCATCGGGGCCTCCCGCTGCCCGTGCGAGAGTGGCGAGGGCCTCTCCCAGCAGTGCCGGCAGTTGTCCCGCGCGTTCCGGAGCTCCGTCCTGGAGTCCGGGCTGTGGGCGATGTCGGCCCACGCTTCTAGGAGGGCACGTCCACGGAGGATCCTCGCGCGGAGGGGCCCCGGGGCCCGGATGCCGGAGGGCGGTGCCGGGCCCCGGGGTGGGTGGAGGAGGAGGGAGGAGGAGGTGGCGGCTGCCTAGACTAGAACGGAACGTCCTCTTCGTCGCCGAGCTCGTCCGCGGCCTCCACCTCGGGGAGGGCATGCGTCTCGGGCTCGGCGGCCTCGGCGGCGGGGGCCGTCTCCTGGTCGCCGTTGCCGTTGCGCTTCCCGTCGGGCAGGAAGGTGGTCACGCCGACCACCTCAGTGGCCCACCGGCGGGCGCCTTCCCGGTCCTGGTACTCGCGGATCTGGAGACGCCCCCGGACACCGGCCAGGCGGCCCTTCTGCAGGTACCGCGCAGCGGCCTCCGCGGCCTTGCCCCAGGTCACCACGGGGATGAAGTCGGTCTTCCGGTTCTCCTTGTCCCGGCTCGGCCGGTCGACGGCGAGCCGGAACTGGGCCACGGGCTGCCCGTTGGGGGTGTAGCGGAGGGTCACGTCGGTGGCGACGCGACCCACCAGGACGACACTGTTGATCATGCTGCAGACACCTCCTTGGCTGGATTTGGATTCACCTGGGACCGCGCGCGTCAGCGCGCAGAGGCGAGGGCTGCGGCAGAGGTAGCGAGCTGGGCTTCGAGGAGCTCGTCCTCCAGGTCCCAGAGCAGCTGGCGCACTCGCAGCTCCTCGGCCCACGACACCTTCGGGGCAGGCTTCAGGGGCTCCAGCTCGCCGAGCTCGCGCGCGTGGGCGATCCTTGCTTCAAGCTGGGCGCGGTCCAGCTTGGGGATCCTCCCGGCCCACGCCTCGTTGCGGTACTGGCTGCACGAGGTGCAGGTGCAGCCGTCGAAGTAGCTGGGGCCGCAAGGCAGGGGCACAATCACGGCGTCCACCTCCCTCCTGCGGTTAGATCTGGACGTCGGGTTCAGGCTCCACCTCGGGCTCGGGCTCCTGGGGCTTGCGGTCGAGCAGGCTCAGCCGGTCCACGACGACCTCACCGACGCGGTACTGCTTGCCGCCCGCCTCGTAGTCCCGGATCTGGAGGCGGCCCTCTACGGCGAGCAGCCGCCCCTTCCTGACGTGCTGGGCGGCGAACTCGGCCGTCTTCCGCCAGGCCAGGATGGGGACAAAGTCCGTCCCCCGGTCCTTGCCGGGCCGGTTCACCGCCAGCCGAAACCGGGCCACGGGGGTACCGTCCTGGGTGTACCGGAGCTCTGGGTCGGCCGTTGCCCGGCCGACCAGGAACACCTTGTTGAGCACGGGGCACCTCCGGGGTCTCCGCCACCCTGCGCCGGGGTGTCCGAGGGTCTGCAGGGTGGACTCAGACTCAGCGGTGGGCTGCCCGCCTGGCCGCCATGGACGCCAGCCGGTCCGCGGTCCGTATATAGGCCGCGGACTCCCCGTCCCCCTGGCTGCGCCGGTGGCGGAACTCCACCGCCAGGGCCTTTTCCAGGACCATTCTGTGGGCGGCGCTGACCAGCCGCCGCACGAGGCGGTCCCGTGCCCGCCACTCCCCTCGGAACCAGGCAGCAATGCCCTCGTAGTCGTGGACGACCACGAGGGAGCTGCCAGCACGGGCTTGGGAGAGTGCGGCCAGGAATGCCAGCAGCTCCCCGAAAACGTTGCGGAGGCGCGCCGACTCGGCCGGGACGTCCAGAGTCCCGTCGAGCCCCACCATAGCGGTGGCCTCTGCGGGGGTCAGGGAGAACTCACGGGTGGTGATCGCCCCGTTCTTCCCCTTCCGGAGGACGAAGACCACCCCGCAGCCGCAGGCGCCGTCGACAAAGGCGCCGTCTACGAAGGCGTACACGGGAATGCTGCTCAAGGCGTCACCTCCCTTCTCGCATTCCGCCTCTCGCCCGGCCGGGGGACCACGAGATGCCGTTGGGAGTGACAGACGGTCACCCTGGCCGGGTGGCTGCGGGAGGTGTTACGGCATAGGGTACCCCGGGAGTGGGGAGGAGAGGCGTCTGGCCCCGGAGGCCTTCAGAGCGTCAGGGGGATACTCGGGTTGCTACTGACGCCAGGCCGCTAAAGGGGCTACCGGTGCCGCAGGGTCCACGCCCACGGAGGGACGTGGAAGATGCAAAACTTCCGCTCCCTCATCCCAGGGACCTGGACGGCGGCGATCGGCTCCCGGTTGCAATACTCGTACTCGCACCGGAAGTCCTTGCCCGCCTCAGGAGCGAGGTCCCAGATCACGACGACGTCCTCCATGGTGTACCACCTCCCTCCGGCAGATGTTTCTGGGCCGTCCTGCGGCCCCGGCAGCCCTCCGGAGTGAGGGCTGTCGGCGCGGCAAGATGGGGTGGTCGAACGCGCTTGGGGGCCGCGCCCGAAGGGCGTACCCCAGGGAGGGTGGTGGAGGCCGGGGGAGTCGAACCCCCGTCGCCCGGGGAGCACTTCGGCTTTGTCCCCGGGCTCGAACCCGTCGGCCCCCGCTATCCCCCTAAAGTCTTCGAGGCGGAACTCCACGTTCCGCGCCCCGGCCTCGTACCCGTACTCGTCGGGCATGAGGCGGTTGGGGTCCACCTCGAAGACAGCGACAACACCCGGCTCTGGGTCACGGTGCACTTCCGCCCAGAGCCGGGCGTACCACACCGCCAGGGCAGGGTCGGTGGTCACGTACTCCCCGACCTGCCCCGTCTGGAGCATGCGGGCGAAGTCGCGAGCCCGCATGCCACGGTAGACGATCATCGCGCGGCCCCCCGCACGGCCGCGCGGACCATGTCCATGGCCGCGCTGACCGCCGCGGACGCGACCACCGCGGGGTGTGCCCCGTCGGGGTCGCGCCGGACCCGGGACCAGAAGGCCGCGGCTGCGTCCGCGACCGAGGCCTCACCGAAGGCACCCTCCTCGCCGATGCGCCGCAGGTGCCACCGGACGGCACCGCGGAAGAGTGCCGCGACGCTGTCCGGGACCCCCGGCACGGAGGGGCCGGGCTCGGGGAGCGGGCCCATGGCGTCGTCGGCGAGCCGCTCCGCCAGACCCTCGCGGTACGATCCAACGTACCACGGGGTCACACCGAGGGCCCGCCACCAGGCACTCCACCCCCCGTCCTCACCATCCCGGGTGAGCACAACGGCCACCACCCGGTGGCAACACAGGACGGAGGCCAGGACCTGCCGGTTCTCGGCAGACGGGAGGCCGCCGAGGTCGGCGACCACCACGTCCGCCCACCGGCAGAGGCCCTCCAGCTGGCGGGCGGCCTTCTCCACCCACTCAGGGGAGAAGAACGCCCCAGACGCCTTTAGGGCCTGCTTGGCCCGGCGGGCCAGCCCCTCGGCCTGCTCACCGCGCCCGAGGGCGTGGGAGTCGTTGACCCACTGCCCCTCGGAGTCGGGCGAGAAAGCCTGCACGAACCAACGCAGGCTCTGCCCGGACTCCCGGGCGCGGCGCTCGGCAGCCTGGAGCGTACGGTACAGGTCCCCACGGAGGCGGGACTTGCCCGCCTTTGGGGGACCCGAGAGGACTACTAGGGAGGTCACGGCTAGAACTCCACCGTGACCACCGTGGCCTCGCCGGTCGGGACCACGTCCCCGACCGCCGGACCGTTGGGGTCGTGGCTCATCACCACGACCCCGCCACCCAGCCGCGGGTCGAACGTCGCGACCCACGGCCTGGGGTGAAAGTAGTGCGTCAGGGCGGCGAACGCCCACACGGGCAGCCGCCCAGAGATGACGATCCCCTCGGTCCCACCCGCGGGCACGTGGGCTTCCACGGCCCGCAGGAGGGCAGGAAGCTCCCGGGGCTCGATCAAGCCCCGGGAGAGGATGACGTCGATGATCACGTTTCACCTCCTGCATGAAACCCCGGAGGGGGATCGCACCCCCCTCAGCCCTACCCAGGGGCTCACGCCCCCAAGTCCCTGTCCGACCGGGGCTGGTCAGGCCACGCCGGACCGGGTGCGGGCCTTGGCCACGTGCCACCCGGGCTCCCCGACGACACCCGGGCTACTCGCACCGGAGACCGTACGGTGACCAGCCGTAGGTCTGACCGGTGCTTTCCCACCGGTAGCCGCCGGGCGGGACTGAGTCCCGGACCCCCGGTAGGCCGGGGTGGTCGAAGGCGGATCCAGTCCGCCTTCGGCCGCCCGGACCCACCCTTCCGGGCAGGGCCCGCGGGCCGAACCTCAGTCGTCCGGGTCGCACCCGAAAGCCCGGGCAAGCCGGGCCCACCCGGGCTCGCCCGAGCGCATCTTCTCGCGCTCCCGCAGGGCCGCAAGCCCGGCCTCGAACCGGGCCGCCGCCTCAGCGGCCTGGTACTGCCGCACGTCGCGGCAGTCCCGGCCACACCGGCTGCAGGTGGTGGCCACGCCCAGCAGCCACGCCCCGCAGCTGGGGCAGCAAGGGTAGCTCTTCCCCCGCATAGTCCCCCCTCCTTAGCCCGCCGCCGACGGTACATCGGCGGAGGGATATGTGCTACGCCCCCAGGTTCTCCGCGAGGAGGGTGAGCTTCCGCCCCGCCAAGCGGAGGGCACCCAAGGCGATGCGGGCAGAGTTGGACTGCCCGTGGTTCCCGCGCAGCAGTTGGAGCTTGGCGTCGAGCTGCGCCACCGCCTCAGCAGCGGTGGACATCAGCTCGACAGCCCGCCCAATCCGCCGAGCGGGCTCAGCCGCGAGGAGGGAGGTCGGGCGCAGCTCCTTCCCCGCCTCCCGGATGCTGTGGAGGGCCTGCCGCGCGTAGCCGGACTGGACCTGCCCGATGGGGCTCGGGTCGCCCCCGAGCTCCGCACGCACAAGTGCGTCGAGCTCCTCCACCGCCTCGAAGGCGGTGTTGAGGGAGCTCTCAATCGCCCGCACGAGCTCCTCGCTGATCAACCTCCTCCACCTCCTCCGCGGCGGGCGGCGACGGGGGCTTCCGCCCCCGGACCCGCCGCTCTTCCCAGGGCTCCGACGGGGCCATCCAGGCCCCGGACCCACCCCCGGAGACGCCTCATCCCGGCCTCCCCAGAGGCGCCCAGGTCCGCGCCCGAAGGGCGCACTTCCACACCGGCGGTGCCACGCGCTGGCCGGCGATGGCTGTGGGATGAGGATCGAAAGAGCTACAGCGTGACAGTCGGCGGGAAATGGGCATCAACGGGAAAAGCCTAGCTTCCGGGGTGTTGGAAGCACGGGAAAAGAATCCAGGACCCGCGTCGTGTCTGCGTCTGAGGCTCATTTCCCGTACGGGAATTCCCGCGGGAATTCCCGTTGGTGTTCGACGAACAGGAGTGCGCTTTTACACCCTTTTCCCGTAAGCGTTCGACGAACAGAAGTGCGTCTTTTCCCGTAAATGTTCGGCGAAATTATGTTCGCTCCACCTACTGGCCCGGCGCCTTCCCGTTGCTCCTGAGCCACTCCTGGAAGTCGCGGTCGTTGTCGAGGAACTGTGCCAGGACCTGCTCGATCACGTAGAACCGGTCCGTCGCACCTCCCAGGTACTGGGCGTACAGGTCCAGCTTCTCCACCAGGCTCGCCGGAAGGCTCATGCTCAGCTTCCTCTTCGCCTCCACGACCTTGGGCTCGACCCTGATCTTCGGCATCTTCCGTCACCTCCGCATTGACATATACCGGACCTGCACCGGGCCGTCAACCGGGGTGGCGCCGGTACGGCGCCGGACCGTCAACCGGGACGGCGCCGTACCGGGCGACGCCGCGGATCCCGGACGGCGCCGGAACGGCCGTCAGGCCCCCCGGGGGTAAACATCGCCATCTGGCTGCTCCCCAGGCTCCGTATCGAGCAGAGGGCCCGGGAATCCCGTGCGCCGGAGGACTTCCCACCGAAACGCCACGTAGACAGTCCCGGTACGGTCAACCCTGTACACAGCCCGGTCCTCACCCTCTCCGCGGATGATCAGCGCGGCCCTCCACAGTGAGAACACCGTCTCTGGCCTCCCACCCAGGGCGTCGATGTGCCCGGCGAGCACGTCGCGCACCACCAGCAGCAGCTCCTCCCCGGAGCGTGTCACGTGCCTCCACCGGCCCATGGGGGCGGTGCCCCCCTCGCGGAAGTCAGGGTGGCCTTCAAACCTGTCCTTGTGCTGCCGTACCAGCTCCAGGCACTCCCTCAGGAACGGCATCGAAAGGACCGCGACCCCAACGTCCGATGGGTCCTCCCTGGGCTCCTGCTGCTCCGCCCCGGCCGGTTCCCGGACCTGCTGCCTTTGGGTCCCTGTCGGCGTCTGTACTGCAGTCTGCTGGCTCTCCCCGGCCCGCTGCTGTCCGTGCACACGTACGCCACTCGCAGGGACCCGGGGGAAGCGCCGGGCGATCTCCGACCGGATGTCAGGGGGCAGCAAGCGGCTCGCCTGTCGGGTGAAGGACATGCAGTTGATGGCCTTCCCGTCCCTGAGGACGCTCACCCTGGGGCCGACAAGGCCCTCGGCAGACCACCGCATGCTCAGCTCGACGAACTGCACCCCGGCCTTCCTGCCGAAGTCCATGAAGTAGCCGAACGGGACCAGGACCTCGCCCCTCTTGTCGGCGTACACGAATCCGGGGGTCCCGTCGGTGACCCGCTGGTCCTGCAGCTGTCCTGCCAGAAGAGCGCGGAAGAACGCCACCAGGTGGCCTTCGGAGAGGTCGATCTGCTGGCCCTGGCGGCCCCGCTGCGCGGGGGCAGGCGCCCGGTCCGGAGGCTCCACTGGTGTGCTGTCAGCTCCGTCCCCATGCATTTGCTGGACAGCCGGAGGCTCCGGAGCGTGTGCCAGGACCATCTGGGGCGCGTCAGGCTGGGAGGTCGCCTGGACCGGCTCCGGCTCCAGCCTTTCGGACGGCAGCTGAGCGGGCACCGTCGGGCGGATTTCCGGCTCCCTCTCGGATACCATCCTGGGCGGCGTGGGGAGGACGTCGTTGAGCTCCACGTCGCGCTTGTACAGGTGCACCCAGTGAGGCTGTACCGGCAGGGAGGGGGGGATGCCGGGGTCTTCGTGGACGGGCTTCATGTAGGTCACCGCCTTGCGGTTGCCAGGGAGGACGACCACGGCCTCAAACGGCTTCATGTTCCGCAGCTCGTCGGAGGTCAGGAGGGGCCTTGTGGAAACGAGGACCCTGGCGCCGGACCTCTTCTGGCTCAGCAGCCCGCCCTTGTACTCGGCGGTTGGCTCCAGGATGATCTTCTCGCCGAGGTCCCGGCTGATGCGCACAGCCTGTTCCGGCCTCAGGTCGTATCCGAACACGACGCGGGTATGGAGGTTGGCAAGGAGGGTCTCCGCCTGCTCCTTCTCGAACAGGCCCGTGAGCTGCTCGGTGTCCTGAGTGGCAAGGACGAAGGCGACCTTGATGTCGCGGTAGGTGGCGACGTACTCGGGGAGGTTCCCGATGTACCCCAGGGTGCCGATCTCGTCCAGGTAGAGGGTGACGGGGACCGGAAGCCCTTGGGGCCTGCGCTTCTCACCGATGCGTCCCAGCACGTCGAGCAGCTGGCGGATGAACAAAGACGTCAGGATCTGCCGGTTCTCCCGCGGCTGGGTGGGCAGTCCGATGACCAGGGTGGTGGGCTGGAACGCGAGGGTCTCGAGCCGGAAGCTGCTGTGGCTGGTGGCCTG
>Ga0308391_1000177_pt1 | contig 27033 bp, 21 predicted proteins | sample Hotspr20Samplet1_FD_202363 | JGI IMG/M metagenome (GOLD analysis project Ga0308391, IMG submission 202363) | Hot spring phototrophic mat microbial communities from Octopus Spring, Yellowstone National Park, Wyoming, United States - 20050623_t1 ... | reverse complement strand
CTTGCTGGCAGCGGTCTTCTCCTCTCATGGCGTCTCAACTGAGATAGACGCAAAAAACAATTCCGGGGTTATTTGATTTGGCCATTTTTCAGCGACCTGCTAAGCAAGGCCGCATACTCATCCGGAGAGGCTTTCTCGATCCGATCCAGCTCGATCGCCTTGGCCAGCTCCGCCACCGTCAAGTTGCCGGCGAACACAACGTCGAGCGGGAGGTCGACCTCGAAGCGCTCTCGTACACGGCTTAACATCTGGACCACGAGAAGCGAATGGCCACCCAGATCGAAAAAGTTATCGTGAACCCCGACTCGGCTGACGCCAAGCATCTCAGCCCATATCGCGGCGAGTTCGGCCTCAAGCGGCGTCCGCGGCGCCTCGTACGCGGCCGTCTCTGCCGGCGCCGGCTGCCAGTCCGCGCGTACCTCGGCAAGGATCCTCGCCGGGTCCCGGAGCTCATGCGCGATGCGAGCGTAATCCACCGAGGGCGCTCCGGCCGCGGCAGCCGCCTCCGGCTCCGGGGCCACCGGCGCACGAACTTCCGGGTCATAGCGCACCCGAGCCGCCCACGCCGCCGGAAAGGTGAACAAGCAGCCGCCATCGACCGCCTGCTCCCACTCGGCGCCCGTCTCGTGCAAAAAGGCATAAGCCGGCTCGTTCCGCGCCGTCTTGACATAGCGGATCACCACTCGACTCAAATCTCGCGCCAAGGCGATCTCACCAAGCCGCGCCAGCATCCGGTGCTCGACGCCACGACCGAGCGCCCGGCAGCTCAACAGGAAGGTATCGACCTCGAGCGCCTCAGCCGTGCTCCGAAAGATCATGACACCCACCAGTCCGTAGCTGCCGAAGCGGTCTTCCACGTGAACCGCCTGGCACTCCAACCCGCTCCCCGCAAGCGCCGCCACCTCCGCTTCGTTGCGCCGGCGCGGTGCGACGTTCATTTGATTGGTCCGGTGAGTGAGCTGCGCCACACGCGCCAGCTCGTCCGCCCGAGCCGGCTCGATCCGGACTTCCAGCTTCAGCGCCTCCAGAAAATCCCGTAACGTTCCCACTTGATGGGCCAGCCGGATCCGCTTCAGCCGCTCTCCGTACATCTGGGCACGTCGCCGATCCTCTTCGGTGACCGCCCACCGGTCGAACGCCCAGACATGCTCGAGGAAACCCGGAATCTCTTCGTCGGCCTGCGGCAGCGCGAGCGTGAGCACCTCCGGACAGTTCGCCTCCACTTCGGCGCATTCCGCCGGATTGTCGTCCACAAAAATGAAGCTGTCCAGGCCGAGAGCAAGCTCCCGCGCCAGATCGCGCAGGTTCTCCGACTTCGGCCTCCAATTGATTCTCCACGTGACGAAGTCCTCGCGGCCGAGCGGCATCTCGGGATGCGCGGCAAAAACGGCCGCCACGTCGGCTTCGTTATTCTTGCTGACGAGCGCCAGCAGCATCCCCGCCTCACGCTGCCTGCGCATGAACTCTTGCAGCCGGCGTCGCCCTTCGGTGATCTTCACGCCCTCCGGGCCGTCCTCGGCGCACACACCCTGCCAGAGCGTCTGGTCGGCATCGAGCACGATCACCTTGTAGCGCGCCGCCGCCAGCGCATGGATCCGCCGCGCCAGAAAGGTGCCCAGCGCCGCGAAATACTCCGGCTGGTAGGGGACGCCTCCAAGCTCGTCTCCGTGGGGGTCGAACACCACCGGCGCCGGATAGAGCGCGGCGATCTGTTCGTGGCGAATCACCTGCACGGTCGAAGACCCGGCAAAAGCCGTCGCAATCGCCTCCTCGGCGCGCGCCACGCGCTCGCCGTCCGACTGAGACGGACAAACAACGACGAGAAACGGCGCCCCCGCGCGCCCCGCTGCCGCACGAAGCGCCGAGACAAACTCGCCGGCTACCCGCTCTGGCTCTTCCGCTTCTGCCCGCACCCAGTCCGCCAGGCGCACCAGCAAGACGTTCACCCCGCCGCGATTGGCAGAAAGAAGGCTGCTCGGGTCGAGCAACTGCTGGAAGACCTGATTGTAAGGAGCAAACCGGATCCGATACTCGAGTGCTAGCTCGCGAAACCAGAACGCCAGGACTTCCTCGACCGGTTCGGCTGTAAAAGTCGCCGCCAAGGCCACCCTCGCGCTTGCGCGCTCACCGCCAAACGACAGCCTGCCCGCGTCGAACTCGCTCAGTCGCCGCGCGGCGCCATCAGCCAAATCCTCGAGTAATTTGAGATAGAGCTTGACCGCCGCTCGAACCTCTGCCGGCTCGACAAGCTCGGCCGCGTACACAGCCCGGCCTCGCAACCCGTCCGCCTCTTCAATAAGCGTGAGGAACAGCTCGAAATCGGTCGCCCCAGTGTCGACCTCCACGGCCTCCCAGGCAAGCCCGGCCGGAGCCTCACCTTCGAGCGGACCCTTCACCAGGCTCAGCATGGCCGCCACAAACGGCGACGATCCCCAACCAGCCGCCTCCACCACCTGGCCGAACGGCAGCTCTTCATGCGCATAGACCGCGGCAAGCTCCCGGCGGGTGCGTTCGACGATCTCGGCCAGATCCGGATCGCCGCGCAGATCGATCCGCACCAGCGTGGGCGCGGCGAAGTAGCCGATCAGGCGTTCGAGCTCGGCACGCGGTCTCCGGGCCGCCGCGATCGCGAAGACGACATCGGTCCGGCCCGTCCAGCGCGCCAACAGCGCCGCCATTGCGCCGGCCGACAGCGTAAACAGCGTCACTCCGCGCTGCCGGGCGGCCTCCCGCAGGCGGCTCCAGAGCTCGCCGCTCACCGCAAAGCGCTCCAAGCCGGCCTGATAGACCGCCTTGCCCGCGCCCGAACGCCCTGCCGCAAGGCTGAGTCGCGGCGCGCCGGCTAGATGCTCGCGCCACCACAACTGGAGCTCCTCGAGCCGCCTTCCCGCAAGACGTTCGCGTTGCCAGGCGGCAAATTCGCCGTAGTCGGCTCCGAGCGGCGCAAGGTTGGCCGCCCGGCCCTCGCGCTTGGCGCGGTAAAGCTCAAAAAGCTCCTCAAAAAAGAGCCGTACGGACCACACGTCGCCGATCAAGTGGTGGAGGACCACCAGGCACAGCTGGTCGTCCGGACTCCACCGCCACACGCAGAAACGCCATAGAGGCGCTCGTGTCAGCTCGAACGGTCGACGCGCCTCTTCGGTGGCTCGCGCCAGCGCGTCCTCGAAGTCCGCTGCCTCCTCCACGGCCACCGGCGGCGAGCTCTCCAGAATGGCTACCGGGGTTCCTTGCTCGATCTGGAAGCAGGTTCGAAGCGACGCTTGGCGCTCGACGAGCTCGCCCGCACAGCGCCCCAGAAGCGCCACGTCCAAGGCGCCCCGTATGCGCACCGCCGCCGGAATGTGGCGAGCGGCGCTGCCCGGTGCGAGCTGCTCGAGCCACCAGAGACGCTCCTGCTCGAAAGCAAGCGGAGCCTTCAGACGCCGCCGCGCTCCGATCTCAGGCTCCGTCACCCGACCCCGGGCCAGCGCTTCGGCCACGAGGGCCGCCAGGCGGCTGACGCCAGCGCCCTCTAACACCGCTTCGAGCGGAAACGCCACACCCAGGCGCCGCTCGACCTCGTAGGCAATCTCGAGCGCCGCCAGCGAATCCAGCCCGTAGCCGAGCAGCGGTCTCTCCGGATCGATCGCCCCCGAACTCAACCGTAGCTTGCGCGCCGCCGCCTGCCGCAACCATTCCTGTAATCGCCGCTGCTGTTCCGGCCGCGAAAGCCCGGCCAGCTCCTCCCGGACAAGCTCCCGCCCGCCCTCGGCGGCGTCGGCTTCCTCGAGCACGTCGTGGAAGAGAACCGGCAGCTCGCCGGCCAGGTACTGCGCACGGCAGAGTCTCCGCTGCACTTTGCCGCTTGAAGTCCGCGGAATCGCCCCTTGGGCACCATGGCGAAGGCGTAAAGCTGCACCTCGTGCTCTTCGGCGATCGCCTGCCGAACCGCCGCCGCAATCGCCTTGGCGTCGTCGGGTTCTCGGCGCCCCGCTTCGATCACCAGCGCCAGCCGCTCCTCGCCGCCGGCCTCCACCGCGAAAGCAGCAGCTACGCTTGAAGCAACCGCCGGATGCGCGCGTCGCGCCGTGGCCTCGATGTCGTTCGGATGGTGATTGAGACCACGGATGATCACCAGATCTTTGAGCCGGCCCGCGATGTAGAGCTCGCCGTCGCGCTCAAAGCCGAGATCGCCCGTGCGCAGAAACGGCCCCTCGCCCGTGTCGGCCAGATAGGCCCCGAAAGTCTCGCGGGTCTCCTCCGGGCGCTGCCAGTATCCTCGCGCCACACCCGGACCGGACACCCAGATCTCGCCGACCTCATCCGGCGCACACCTCCGCCTGCTGTCCGGATCGGCGATCACAACCCGCGTATCCAGTCCCGGACGTCCGCATCCGACCAGGCGGCGCGCCGGGCCGCCGACGGCCTCGCGCACCCGGTTCCGCTGAAGCCAGACCGGATCCGCGTCGAAGATCACCGCGCCTCGACCGCGTTCGCCGCCGCTCACCTTCAGCGAAGCCTCCGCCAATCCATACGCCGGATAAAAGGCGGCGGCGCGGAAGCCGCAGTCGGCAAAGGCCCCGCTGAAGCGCTCGAGCGTTTCCGCCTGCACCGGTTCAGCGCCGTTAAAGGCGACCTCCCAGCAACCGAGATCGAGTCCAGCGCGCTCGTCGGGCCCGATCCGCCGCACGCAAAGCTCGTAGGCGAAATTCGGCCCGCCGCTGTGCGTCGCCCGGTAGGTGCTGATCGCTTCGAGCCACGCCCGCGGCCGCCCGACGAAGGTCGCCGGCGCCATCCAGTAGCACGGAAAGCCTCCGTAGAGCGGCGCCAGCAGTCCGTAGATCAGACCCATGTCGTGGAAGTGCGGCAGCCAGGTCACCGCCACGCTATCCGGGCCGTGCCGAAACCCGACGTCGATGTTCGCCAGGTTGTGCAACACATTGGCGTGGCTCAGCATGACGCCGCGCGGCGTGCGGGTCGAACCGGAGGTGTATTGCAGGTAAGCCAGCTCTTCGGCCTCCGGCATCGGACCCTCCCAGCCGGCATTGCCTCCGCAGGCCAGCTCTTCCGTCGTTTCCCAGCCCACGGCGGGGAGCGACGCACGGGCCCCCGCCAGATGCGTCCGGTCGGTGAGCGCCAATCGTGCGCCGGCATCCTCCAATACCGGCAAGAATTTCTCATAGCCGGCGCGCGAGACGGCGAGCGGCAGCGGCACCGCGAGCACGCGCGCATACAGGCAGCCGAAGAGCGCCGCCAGGAACTCGAATCCCGCCGGATGAACCAGCAAGACCCGTTCGCCCGGTGCCAGCAGCCGGGCGAGCGTTGAGGCCACCCGCCGGGCCTGCTCGTCTAACTCCGCCCATCCGAGACGGAGCGCGCCGCCGTCTTCCCGCAGAAACGTGTAGCCGCAGGCGTTACCTTCTTCAGCCCGTTGCCTTAAGAGTTCACACAAAGAAGAGAACTGCTTCGGATTCGCCGCCGCGCTCACGGCACCCACATTATCGCGCAGCCCGTCGAAGCCCCTCAAGACCGGGCGCTAGAATGGGATCATCCAATGGATCTGGTGATCTTCGACCTTGACGGCACCCTCGTCGATTCGCAACTCGACTTGGCCAATGCCGTCAACGCGGCCCGCGCGCACCTCGGCTTGGACCCGATCGAGGTCGACCGAATCGCCTCTTACGTCGGTGACGGCGCTCCCGTGCTCATTCGCCGCGCCCTCGGCCCCGAAGCCACCGAGACCGAGGTCCAGCAGGCTCTCCAGTTCTTCTATGACTACTATCGGGAGCACATGCTCGACCACACGCGCCCCTACCCGGGCGTCCGGTCCGCTTTAGACCGCCTTCGCGATGCCGGAGTGAAAATGGCGGTTCTCACCAACAAACCGGTGCGTTTCAGCCAGGCCCTGGTCGACGGGCTCGGCCTCGGCGGCCACTTCTTCCGCGTTTACGGCGGAAACAGCTTCGAGCAGAAAAAGCCCCATCCGATCGGCGTCGAGACGCTGCTGGCCGAGTCCGGCGCGGCGCCCGATCGGGCGTTGATGGTGGGCGATAGCGCCGTGGACGTGCGCACGGCGCGCAACGCCGGCATTGCCGTCTGCGGCGTCACCTACGGTTTCCAGCCTGAAGGATTCGAATCGGAACCGCCCGACTTTCTCGTTGACAATTTGGAAGAGCTGGCTCGGATGGTTGTCGAGGCCCGGCGGACCAACCGCCCCCTCGGGCGCCTCAGGCCGGACTCGCTTCCGCTATCAGAGCCCGCACGAAGCTGAGGCTGTCGGCAACCAGGTCCCAGCAGCCCGCCCAGAAACAGTGGTCGATGCACCACCATCGCACGCCCGGCAACGCAAGGAGCGCCGGGGCGAGCGCCTTGAAGTCGATCCGCCCCTCGCCGAAAGGCCGGTGCGTGCTGGTCTCATCCGCATAGAGCGTGCCGTCGGAGTCGATGATGTGCACGTGGCCGATGCGGCCCTCGAGCAGCCTGAGGAACTCCGCCACGCCGCCCTTGTGCGTCTCCCGCCGCCCGTGCTGGCGTGCGCCGACCACGCCGCACATGTAAGCGTGAGCCGTGTCGAAGAGGACGCGAAAATTCCGATGGCCCACTTTCTCGTGCAAGCGCACCACCTCCGAGGGCTTGTTGAAAAGGAAACCCGGCTCGAACTCCCAGGCCACCGTCACGCCGTAGCTTTCCGCCGTTTCGGCCGCCTCATACCAAAGCGCCGCCAGCCGATCGAAGGCCGCCACATACTCGCTCTCGGGCAGCGAGCCCGGCGCTCCGACGGTGTCGACGCGGATCAGCGGGCTGCCGAGCTCCGCGCATAGCTCGACGTTGCGCCGGAACAGATCGAGGTATCTCGCCCGGTTGCCCTCCGCCGCCGGATTCACCGCGGTAAAATCGGCGGCGTAGCCGGAAATGCCGAGCCCCAGATCCTCGAGCCGCCGCCGCACCGACCGCCGGGACGCCGCGGTCGGACAGGCCTCCAGCGTAATGTGCGGCGGGAAGCCGCAGACCTCGACGCCGTCATAGCCGCACTCGGCCGCTCGGGTCACCGTTTTCTCCCATGGCACCGGATGGTCCGCATACGGTCCGAAGGAGAAAGCCCAACTGCCGAGTGAGATCTTCATCACTCAACCTAGCTTTCCATTCTACGCGCGCGACGCCGAACGCGGAGCGCCGATGCGACGATACAATTCGAGTCATGGCTACCCCATTCAGACTCGATGGCAAGATCGCACTCGTTACCGGCGGCGCCAGCGGCATCGGCGAGGCCACCTGCCGCGTGCTCTGCGACGCCGGCGCCTCCGTGCTCATCCTCGACATCGATCGTCCGCGCGCCGAAGCCCTCGCAAGCCAATTGCCCGGCGCTTCCGCTCTCATCTGTGACATCACCGACGAGGAGCAGGTGCGCCGGACCTTTGCCTCGATCCCCTCTCTCGACATCCTCATCAACAACGCCGGCATCGGCCTGGTCGGCTCAATCGAGGAGACCAGCCTGGAAGACTTCCAGCGCATCATGAAGGTCAACGTCGAAGGTCCGTTTCTCATCACAAAGTATGCTCTGCCGCACCTGCTCGCCTCTCGCGGCTCAATCGTCTTCATCGGATCAGTCGCAGGCCTCATCGGGGTCAAGCGGCGTTTCGCTTACTGCGCCAGCAAAGGAGCGATCGTCGCCATGAGCAGGCAGCTTACCGTCGACTACCCCACCCAGCTCCGCGTCAACTGTATCTGCCCCGGCACCGTGCACACCCCCTTCGTGGAGGCATACCTGGAGAAGTACCATAAAAATGAGAAGGACAAGGTCCGCGAGGAACTGAACCGGCGACAGCCCATCGGCAGGATGGGGCGGCCGGAGGAGATCGCCTTCTTGGCCTTGTATCTGTGCTCGTCCGAAGCCGAATTCGCCACCGGATCCGTGGTGACGATCGACGGAGGATGGACGGCCGCTTGACGCATCTGCCGCCGGTGAAAGACAATGGCGGAATGCGGTTCCGGGCGCTCGAAACGCTGACGGCACTGTTTGTCCTTTTCTGGCTGTGGGTCGCCTGGCCGGCTTTCGCCCATCCCGCCTCGGCCAAACCGGCCCACTCCCGCCCCAATTCCACCGCCGTCCGCAAAGCGTCCCCCTCGACGGCCATAGGCGGGGCATCGAGGAGTTCCGTTGCGGCGAAAAGCAGGAAGAGCAGGCGCGCCGAACGCCGGGGCCCGTGGCGCACCCCGACCTATGCCGACTCGACGGCCGGAGACATTCCCGACGGCGACGACCCGCTCGTCCGCCGCATTGCCGTCGAGGCCCTGGGACCCTACAACGGCTCCGTGGTCGTCGTCGAGGCCGCGACAGGCCGGATCCTGACGATGGTGAATCAGAGGGTTGCATTGGCAGGCGCTTTCACGCCCTGCTCGACCATCAAGATCCCCGTCGCCTTGGCCGCCTTGAGCGAAGGGCTTATCGACCGCAGCACCCGCCTCCGAGCCGCCGGTCGCCCGCTCGATATGACCGAGGCTCTGGCGTATTCCGACAACCCCTATTTCGCCAGCCTCGGGCGCAAACTCGGCTTTGAACGCTTCACCTATTATGCGCGCCTGTTCGGCCTGGGCGAAAAGGCGGGTTTGAACATCGAAGGCGAGCGACCGGGCGTGCTGCCGGAGGCTCCGCCCGCCAACGGCGGTATCGGCATGATGTGTAGCTTCGGCGAGGGCGTCACGCTCACTCCGCTCCAGCTAGCCGCCATGATGAGCGCCCTGGCCAACGGCGGCACGCTCTATTACCTGCAATACCCGCGCACCGAGGAGGAGCGCGAGAACTTCATCCCGCGCGTCAAACGTCAGCTCGACATCGCGCCGTGGGTCGCCGAGATCAAACATGGTCTGCTCGGAGCGGTCGTCTTCGGAACCGCCCGCCGCGCGGGCTTCGATCCGAGCACGCCCATCTTCGGCAAGACCGGCACCTGCACCGACCGCAATACGCCCACTCATCTGGGCTGGTTCGGCGCCTTCAACGAATCTGAGCGGAATCCCATCGCCGTCGCCGTGCTGCTTACCGGAGGCGCTCCCGTCAACGGCCCCGTCGCCAGCGGCATCGCCGGCGAGATCTTCCGCCGCCTCGCCGAGGCCGGTTTCTTCGAACAGGACCGGCGGCTCTCGCCCGTCGCGCTCATCCACAAGGAGGCTTGGTAGCAGCGACTCGGCCGCACTCCTCAGCGGGGAAGAAATTCGGCATTGAGTATACTGTCCCCGATTTCGCCGATTTCGCTTACGCGAGGGGCTCCACTGCTACCCAGGCCCGCTTTCGCCAGCTCTCGAGACCCAACTCAGCCAACTGGACGCCTTTGGCGCCCTCGAGCAGGTTCCAGGGGAACGGCTCGTCCTTCACCACATGGCGCAGAAACAGCTCCCACTGCGCCTTGAAGGCGTTCTCATAGTTTTGGTGGCTCGGCACCTTCTGCCAGTCGGAGAAATAATTGATCGGGCTCTCCAGATCCGGATTCCACACCGGCCGCGGCGTCGCCCCGTAAGGCTGGATCCAGCACTCTCGCAAACCCGCCACCGCCGTCCCCTTGGTGCCGTCCACTTGAAGAACCAACAGATCGTCCCGCCGCACGCGCACGCACCAGGAAGAGTTGATGTGCGCCACCACGCCCCCCTCGAGTTCGAAAGTGGCATAGGCGGCGTCTTCGGCTGTGCAGTCGTACCAGCGGCCGCTTTCGTCTCGCCGCCGCTTGATGTGCGTCGCCCCCAGACAGCTCACCGCCCTCACCTCGGCCACGAGATTGTCCAGCACGTAGCGCCAGTGACACAGCATGTCCAGGATGATGCCGCCGCCGTCCTCCTTGCGGTAGTTCCAGGACGGCCGCTGCGGCTCCACGGGGTCGCCCGCGAAAACCCAATAGCCGAACTCGCCCCGCACCGAGAGGATCTCGCCGAAGAACCCGGTCTCGCGAAGCATCTTGAGCTTGACGAGCCCAGGCAACCAAAGCTTGTCCTGCACGACGCCGTGTTTGACGCCGGCCTGCTGGGCCAGCCGGTACAGCTCCAGGGCCGCTTCGGTCGAGTGTGCGCTCGGCTTCTCGCAGTAGATGTGCTTGCCGGCCGAAATCGCGCGTTTCACCGCCTCGTAGCGCAATAAGGTACTTTGCGCGTCAAAGTAGATCGTGTTCGCCGGATCGGCCAGCGCCTCCTCCAGATCGGTCGTGTACTTGGCCACTCCGCTCATCTCCGCCAGCCTCTCCAGCTTGGCCCGATTTCGACCGACCAGCACCGGATCCGGCAGAATGCTCTCCTCGGCGTTCAGTTTCAAACCGCCTTGACGGATGATCGCCGCAATCGAGCGCATCAGGTGCTGATTCGTCCCCATGCGCCCGGTGACGCCGTTCATGATGATGCCGACTCGATGGACCTTCATGGTTTCCCTCTTCAATCGCTCTCCTGCGCGCTCCACTGCGGCCAGGCGCCCTCGGGCAGCGGCGGCGCCTCGATGCCCGCCCGCGGCAGCGTCCCGTCGAGCTCCTGGCGCCAGTGGGCCACATCTCCGGCCGGACCGTAGCAGTACAGCATTCGCAGCGGCGCCTCGCCCGTGTTGGTGAGCTGATGATAGACGCCCGGCGGGATGTAGACCGCCTGGCCGGCTTTAAGCAGCCGGCGCTCCTCGCCGAGGCACATCTCGCCCTCGCCCTCGAGGATGAAATAAATCTCCTCCTGCTCCTGGTTGTGCCACGGCACCTGCCCGCCGCGCGGCTCGAGCGTCACATGCCCCATGGCGAAATGCTTTGCTTGAATGGGCGACAGCCCGCCCACCAGATGCTGCGTGCGCCGCCGCGCCGGAAAGCGCCGCCCTTCAGTCTCGCCAAGATCCGCAATGACCATCGCCGTCGCTCCCTGGAATCCTCTAACCTAGCAGATCTTGAGCGCCGCCCGGCCCGCTCTGCGGTACAATCACGCTCACTCCTCATGGAGCGGCATCACGGCTGGTTCTCGCGGATCGCCCCCGGCATCCTGCTCGCCGCCACCGGCGTCGGCGCGGGCGACATCCTCACCACCAGCCTGGCCGGCTCCGAAGTCGGACTCGTGCTCGCCTGGGCCGTCCTCGGCGGTGCGCTGCTCAAATTCACTCTGAGCGAAGGCATCGCTCGCTGGCAGCTCGCCACCGGCCTTACGCTGCTCGAGGGCTGGGCCTTGCGCCTCGGCGCCTGGATCCGCTGGCTGTTCTTCAGCTACCTTCTGCTCTACAGCCTCTCGACCGGGAGTGCCCTGGCAAGCGCCTGCGGCGTGGCCGGCACGGGATTCCTCGTTGTTGGCAACGCCCGTCTTTCGCGCATCGTCTGGGGCGTGTTGCATTCGGCCGCGGGCTTGGTGCTCGCCTGGCGGGGAAGCTTCCGCCTGTTTGAGGTCATCATGGCCGCCCTGGCCGGCCTCATGTTCTTCGCCGTCGTCTTCACCGCCATCGCCGTCGGCCCGGACTATCGCAGCCTGGCCGCTGGCCTCATTCCGTCGATTCCCGATACGGGCCCAACCTGGCTGCTGGCTGTCCTGGGCGGCGTGGGCGGAACGGTTACGCTTCTCTCCTACGGGTACTGGATTCGCGAGGAAGGACGCAGCGGCGTCGAAGCGGTCCGCACCTGCCGCTTGGATCTAGCCTTGGGCAACGGCATGACCGCGGTCTTCGGCGTCGGCGCCCTCATCATCGGCTCCCGCCTCGAGCTTGAAGGCCAGGGCGCCGTGCTCGCCTCGCAACTGGCCGGCCAGCTTGCCGAGGTCGTCGGAGCCTGGGGCCGCTGGGTCTTCCTGACTGGCTTCTGGGGCGCGGTCTTCTCCAGCCTCCTCGGCGTCTGGCAAAGCATCCCGTATCTGTTTGCCGACTTCTACTACCTCAGCCGCTCGCAGAAACCCGCCGCTCTGCGCCGCTCGCGCCCCTATCGCGCCTGGCTGATCTTGATCGCTACCGTCCCGTTGCTCGGCCTCGTTCGCCCGGTCCGCGAAATTCAGCTCGCCTACGGCGTCGTCGCCAGCCTCTTCATGCCCCTGCTCGCGCTGACGCTGCTCATTCTGAACAATCGCCGCGACTGGGTCGGCCGCGCCTTCGCGACCCCGCGAAAGGCGAACGTCGTTCTCGTTGTCGCCCTCGCGCTCTTTTCCTATCTCGGCTACATCGAGCTCAGGGATCTGCTCACCGGCCGTTCAAACTAAGCCCAGCCGCTCAAGCAGCGCCGTCGGATCCGGATCCCGCCCCATAAACGACCGGTACAGCTCGCTCGGATCGGCGCTGTCGCCGCGGGCCAAAATCTTGTCTCGGAACTCCCGACCTACCCGGCCGTTAAAGATTCCCTCGCGGCGGAAGCGCGTAAAGGCGTCCGCGTCGAGCACTTCCGCCCATTTGTAGGAGTAATAGCCGGCGGCGTAGCCGACCGGATCGGCGAACAGATGCGTGAAGGAGGCGATCATGGCGTGCTCCGGCGGCAGCGGCACAGGGGAGAAGCGCTCCAGGATCCGGCGCGCGTAAGCCACCAGATCCGGGTCGGAGTCGGGCCGCCAATCCCGGTGCAGCGCCAGATCCAAGAAGCCGAAGCCGAGCTGGCGCATCTGGGCGGTCGCCGCCCGAAATGTTCTCGCTCGCCGCATCTTCCCGAACAGCTCGTCGGGAATCGGCCGGCCCGTCTCCCAGTGACGGCCGATCAGCTCCAGCGCCTCCCGCTCCCAGCACCAGTTCTCCAGTATCTGCGACGGCAGCTCGACAAAGTCCCACGCCACGTTCGTGCCGGCGAGCGAACGCAGCGGCACCCGGCTCAGCAGGTGATGCAGCAGGTGGCCGAACTCGTGAAAGATCGTCTCCACCTCGCGGTGCGCGAGCAGCGCCGGCTTGCCGCCCGCCGGCGGATTGAGGTTGCCGCAAATGGCCCCCGCGTGCGGCGCAAAAGCCCCGTCGTTCGGCCCGCCCGTGATGAAGGCGTCCATCCATGCCCCGTCGCGCTTGTTCTCGCGCGGATACCAGTCGGCGTAGAAAGCCCCGAGCAGCGTCCCGTCTTCGTCCTCGACCCGGTAGTAACGCACTTGGGGATCCCACACCGGGGCTTCCGCCTCGATGATCCGCACCCCGAACAGGCGTCCGGCGATCTCGAACAACCCCGCCACCACCTGCTCCAGCGGAAAGTAGGGCCGCAGATCCTCCTCCTCGAACTCGTAACGCGCCTTGCGCAGCTTCTCCGCCCAGTAGGCGACGTCCCAGGGCTCGAGCGGAGGCGCGCTCGGACCCTCCAGCTCGCGCCGGAAGGCCTCCAACTCGGCCTTCTCCCGCTCGAACGCCGCCTGCGTGCGTTCGCGCAGGTCCTCGAGGAACGCCTGCGCCCGCTCACCCGTCTTGGCCATCCGCAACTCGAGCGCGTAGTCGGCCCAGTCCCGGTAGCCGAGCAGCCGCGCCTTCTCCTGCCTGAGCTCGAGAATCCGCCGGAGAATGCCGGTGTTGTCGAACTGGCCGCCTGCGGCCCGCGTCACATGCGCCCGCCAGAGCCGCTCGCGCACCTGGCGGTCGTCGAGATAAGTCATCACCGCGTGGTAGCTCGGCGCCTGCAAGCTGAAGCGCCAGCCCGCAAGGCCCTTGCGCTCGGCACTCTCTCGCGCCGCCACACGCGCGCTCTCCGGCAATCCGCTGAGCCCGCTTTCGTCCCGGATCACCCATTCGAAGGCGTTCGTCGCATCCAGTGCGTTCTGCGCAAAGCGAGCGGTGAGCTGCGCCAGTTCGACGTCGATCGCCTGGAGACGGTCCTTGCCCGCCGGATCCAGCTCGGCGCCGTGCCGCCGGAACTCGGCCACCACCCGCTCCAAGTATCGACGCCGCACGCCCTCGATCGTCGTGCCCTCGCCCGCCGCATAGTCCCGCACCGCCCGCCACAGGCCGGCATCGAGCAGGATCTGCGAGTAGTAGGCGCTCGCCTCCGGTTGCGCCGCGTTATAGGCCGCCCGCAACTCGGGGTAGGTGGCGACCGATTCGAGATGACGCGCCAGGCCGACGGCGTAATCGAGCCGCTCGGTCAACCGATCCAGCGCCTCGAGAGTGTTCGAGAAAGTGCGCGCTCCCTCGAGTTCCGCCACCCGCCTCTGCTCAGCCTGCGCCTCCTCGATCAGGCGCCGGACCGCGGGCACGACGTGCTCGGCGCGGATCTTGTCGAACGGTATAGGAAACTCGATGGCCAGCAGCGGGTTCGTTTCCATGCTCCTTATTTCGCCCCACCGAACTTCGCCACCAGCGACTGCGTCAGCTCGCGCGACCGCCGCGTGGCCGTCTCCACCGCCGAGATCAACATGGCACGCAAACCGTGGCGCTCGAGCTCGTGAATCGCCGAGATGGTCACTCCGCCCGGCGTGATTACCCGGTCTTTGAGGATCGCCGGATGCAACATCGTCTCGCGCACGAGCTTGGCCGCCCCCAGCACGGTCTGCTCGGCCAGCCGTGTGGAGATCTCGTGCGAGAGGCCCATCTTGAGGCCTCCCGCGATCAGCGCCTCGATCACCATGTAGACGTAGGCCGGACCGCTGCCGGAAAGAGCCGTCACCGCGTCCATCAGCTCCTCGTCCACCGTGCAGACCACGCCCGTCGATCGGAAGATGCTCTCGACGAACTTGCGCTGCTCGGCCGTAGCCGCCCCGTTCACCGCCAGCGCCGTCGCCCCCTCGCCCACCACCACCGGAATGTTCGGCATCGCGCGGAAGACCGGCATCGGCCGGCCGATCAGCCGTTCGAGCAATGCGATCGGGAAAGCGGCCGCCACCGAGATTAGGATCTGGTCGTCGCGAAGCACGTCCCGAATCTCCGCGATGACGTGGGGAACCGTCGGAGGCTTTACCGCGATCAGAACCACCTCCGCCCACTCGGCCACCTGCCGGTTGCCGCTCCGGCTGACCTCGATCATGTATTTGGCGGCGATCTCCTCGGCACGAGCCGCCGAGGCGTCCGTGGCTCGCAGATGCTCCGTGTCCGCCACGCCGGCCTTGAGAATTCCGCCGATAAGCGCGCCGCCGATGTTTCCGGCCCCGAGGACCGCGATTCGTTTCATCAGCGCTATTGTAGCGGCCGAGCTAGGCGCCCAACCGGATTGCGCCGCGGCGAATCAGGTGGTAGCAGGCCAGACCCACAGCCATGCCCACCAGATACCCGTAGGGAACGGCGGCGGCGATCAGGCCGACGAGCGCCGCCGTGAGAAAATCGCTTCGGCTGGCGCCCAGGTCCCGGACGAGGCCGACGAGCGTCAGCGCCTCAAACAGCAGCAGCACGCCCAGAATCGGCATCGGGAACACCGCAATCACCGCCTCGAAGCCCGGCCCGAAGAACAGGCCAAGCGCCAGGTACATCGCACCGTAGATGATCACCGAACCGCCGGTGCGGCCGCCGAAAGCATAATGGCCGGCAATGCCGCCCGAGCCGTGGCAGGTCGGCACCCCGCCCAGGAACGGGTTCACCAGGTTCATGGCCGAATAGGTCAGCCCGATCTCGCGGGCCGTCACCCGGCGCTCCGGAAACAGATCCTCCACGATCTGCCGCGTCGCCAGGACCGAATTGGCGATCGAGAGGGGAAGCTGCGGTAGGGCGAGCACCAGCAAACCCGTCCAGATCTGGTCGGGCGTAGGCCGGTGAAAGGCCGGCAGGTAGAACCCGACCTGGCCGAGCAGCGAGGAAACGTCCAGCTTGAACGCCAGCGCATAGGCCGCCCCGAGAACTACCAGAACCACTGCGGAGGGCACGCGGCGACGGCCGATGAGCAACAGGGCGACCGCAAAGCCCGCCCCCGCCAGCCACCAGCCGGCAACGCCATCCCGCTGCACGTACTCCCGGAGCGCGATGCCGGCAAGCTGCAAGCCGAGCCCGAACTGAATGCCCCGCACCACAGGCTTCGGAACCAGGCGGTTCAACCACTCGATCAGCCCGCTCACCGAAAGCGCCAGCATCATCACGCCGATTGCCAGCCCGCCGCCGTAGAGCACCCCGGGCGGCAGCTTCTGCGCGATCACCAGCGCCGCCATTGCCTTGAGCGGCTGCACCGGCATCGGCATCTGGTAGCGAAGCGCCGTCAAGATCTGCATCAGCCCGAAGACGGTGAGAACGCTCGAGGCATCGAGTCCGGCGGCGAGGATCATGCCGACCAGCAGCGGAAGGTCCGTGCCGAGATCGCCGAAGGCCCCCGACCACTCCCCGCGATCAAATCGTAGCTTCAAACCGCCAGCGTATGACCCGGGCAGCCCCCCGAGCAACCTCGGCCAGGGATGCCAGCCCGCCTCAGGCTCCCCCGAACGCCGCGATCGGATTCTCCCACAACAGGCGCCGCCGCCAGGAAGGCTCCAGGCGCGGGATAAAGTCGGTGTAGATGTACGTGTATCCGCGGAAGGCGCCTCCCCCGGGCTCGCCGACGCGGTACCAGCCAGCATCCTGCGAAATCAGCACGCGCCCAAGCAAGCCTGCTCCGGCCATGTGCTTGACGCAAGCCAGGTGCCAGTCCGCCGTCTTCTCGCTGATGCCGTCGAACTCCACCCAGGCGCCCGCGCGCGCCAGGCGCTCGTGGATCGCATGGTCCCGCTCGTTCTGCGCGTGCACCCAAACGAACTTCTCGGCCGCGACGCCCTCCCGGGCGACGATCTCAATCTGCTCGAGCGCCGCCGCACCGTCTCCGGTATGGGATGCGATCGTCAACCCGGTGGCGCGGCTGGCCAGAGCCGCCGCACGCACCAGCTTGCGGTCCAGCTCATCGAGCGGCCCTTTGTTCACGCCTGTCTTGATAAAGCGCGGCTGCACGCCGTCGATTCCCTGCTCGAACTCGGCAATCCAGCGCCGGGCCAGCTCCTCGGCCGCCTCGCGCCGCGCATAGGCGGGCACGAACTTGTGGTTGGCTGCGCCGTACAGGCCGGTGTTGGTCCAAATCTCGACTCCGGTCGCCTCCTCGAGCCTCCGGCAAAGCCGCGCGTCGCGCCCCAGATAATTCGGTGTGCACTCGAGCAGTCGCACGCACCCTAGCCGGCGCACCTCTTCGAGCTTCGGCCGGGCCACCCGGAAGACCTCCTCGGGATCGTACCGCCCGGGCCGAATCTGCTCCGCTCCGATGAAGTCCACCAGGATGTGCTCGTGAACGAGAATGCTTTTCTCCTGCGCCAAGAGGCTGCTGGCAAAGCCGGCAAGAAATTCCCGCCGGTGCATCTTACCAGTCCAGCACCGCCCCGTCCGGAGCATAAACCGCCGAAACCAGCGGCTCCTGCACGAACGGATGCCGTGCCGCCTCCCGCTCGTTCACTTCGATGCCCAAGCCCGGCCGCTCAGCGGGCAGCCAGTAGCCCTTTTCGGTGCGCAGCGAGCTTTCCACCACGTCCCAGCGCCAGGGCACATCCGTCAACATGTCCTCCTGAATCAGGAAATTCGGCGTCGCCAGCGCAAAGTGCAGCGCCGCGGCGTTCGCCACCGGTCCCAGCGGATTGTGCGGCGCCACGCCCACATAGTAGGCCTCGGCCATCGCGGCGATCTTCTTGGCCTCGAGCAGGCCGCCGCAATGGCAGAGGTCGGGCTGGATGACGTGGGCAGCCCGCTTCTCCATCACCTCACGGAACTGGTAGCGCGTCACGAGCCGCTCGCCGGTGGCGATCGGCACCCGCACCGCCGCGCGTACCTCGGCGAGCGCGTCGATGTTCTCCGGCGGCACCGGCTCCTCACAAAAGTACGGACGCAGGTCGGCGATCGCGTTGATGTAGTCGATCGCCACCGCCGGCCACGTTCGCCCGTGAAAGTCGACCATGATGTCGACCTCGTCGCCGACGGCCTGGCGCAGCCGTTCCATGAGCTGGCGGAGTTTCTTGGCATAGGGCGGGCCCATGAGCGCCTCGGAGACCGGAACGAAGACCACCTTCACCGCCGTGTAGCCCCGTTCGATGACCTCAAGCGCAAGCTCCACCACCGGCTCCGGATCGAAACTCTGATAGACGGCATGCATCTGGCCGCCGCCGAGGTGGGTGTACATCCGGACCTTGTCCCGGACGGCGCCGCCGAGGAGCTTATATACGGGGACCCCCAACAGCTTGCCCATGATGTCCCAGCAGGCCTGCTCGATGCCGGAGATCGCCGACATGCCGATCACACCGGGCCGGAAGAACGGCTGCCGGTAGAGCTTCTGGTAGATGTGCTCGATGCGCGTCGGATCTTCTCCGAGGACGAAGGGGCGCAGATCCTCGACGGCGCCCACTACGGCGCGCGTCTTCCACTCCGTGGAGGCCTCGCCCCAGCCGTAAAGCCCGTCGGTGTCCGTCTCGACCTTGACAAACACCCAGTTGCGCATCTGGGCGTTCACCACGACCGTACGAATGTCCGTGATCCTCATAACAAGTCATTCAGGAGAAGAAGACTCGCTCCGCCGTACCCTTGAGCAGCCACTCCCGCTCGGCCTCCTTGACGCGCAGCCGGTCCCGTACGAGCTCGAGCGAACCCTCGTAACCGTGGCCGTCCATCACTTGATAGGGGCAATCGGTCCCCCACATCAGACGCTCGGCTCCGTAGGCGCGCACAAGTCGCTCGATCATCGGCAGCAAGTCCGTGTACGGATATCTCTTTCGACCCAGCGCGTAAAAGGCCGAGACCTTGACGTGCACGCGCGGGAAACGCGCCAGCCCGCACAGACGTTCGAGGTCCGCCTGCCGGATCTCGCCGTCGATGCCGATCCGCGCAAAATGGTCGATCACCACCGGCGTGCGCGGGTGTTTGGCGCACATCCACTCCAGCGCCGCCAGCTCCGGCGGATTGATCAGCGGGCAGATGGCCAGCTCCTCCCGGGCGGCGCACTCCCACATCGCCTCCATCGCCGGCGCACTCAGCTCCGGCGCCAGGATCCGGAATCCGCGCACCCCGCGCTCTTTGAGCTCCCGCATCCGCTCCGGTGCGTCCGGCCGCCTGCTATCGACGACGGCAACGCCGCCGAAGGTGCCCGGATAGCGCGCCATCGCATCCAGCATGTAGCCGTTGTCAAATCGGTAGTAGCTCATCTGGATCAGCACGATGCGGCTCACCCCGCAGGGCCGGGCATGCGCGAGCAGCTCCTCGGGCTCAAAGCGCGCCGGCCTCATCTGCTCCTTACGGTAACCTTCGCCCAGCGGATAGCGCGCCGTGTCGTCGCTCCAGACGTGCGCGTGCGCGTCGATCCAGCCTTCCTCCGCCATGAAGTCAAAGTCTATCACCGCGAGCCTTGCGCTGCTTGCTCGGGCTTCTGTACACTGATCGCACCGCTATGGCACTCCGCCTGTTGCCGCTCCTGCTTGCCGCAGCCGCGCCCGCACTGGCCGATGCCCGCTCGAACGCCTCCCAGGCCCGGGCCGCCATCCGCTTGTGTCACCGGCTGGCCTGCGCCTGGCTCGAGCATGCGGATCCGGTCTCCGGGCTGCTGCCGCGCAACCTCCGCGGCGACTGGTACTGGAACGCGCAGGACGCCGCCGCGGACAACTTTCCCTTCCACCTGCTCACCGCCTTCGTCACGGATCAACAGCACCTGAAACGATCGTTCCTTGCCATGCTCGAAGCCGAGCGCCGCCTCACGCCTCGGCTTGACCGCCTGCCCGACGACTTCCTGTTCGACCGCCAAGGCTTCCGCGACGGCCCCCACCGGCTGGACGCCGTCATCTTCGGCGCGTCCGAATACGCCAAAGACGGCTTGACGCCCATCACCGACTGGCTCGGGCCCGGTCCGTGGCTTGACCGCCTCCAGGAGCTCGTGCGCGACATCTGGAAGCATGCCCCCGCGGAAAGCCCGGTCGGCCGCCTTCCGTCGAACAACATCGAGGTCAACGGCAACCTGTTGCAGGTCTCAAGCCGACTCTACTGGATCACCCGCGAGGAGGATTACCGCCAGTGGGCCTTTCGCCTGGCGGATCATTATTTCCTTCACGAAAACATCCTGGAGGCGCCCCGGCTCCAGTTGGACGATCACGCCTGCGAAATCATCGGCGGACTCTCGGAGGCCTACGTGGTTGCGGCCAGGACCGATCCGGCGCGCCATGTCCGCTGGCGCCCGGCCATGCACGCCATCCTGGACCGGATTCTCCAATACGCCCGCAACGAGGACGGCCTGCTCTATCACACCATCCACCCGCGTGACGGTCGGCTCTTGCGTGACGAGTTGACCGACAACTGGGGCTATACCTACAACGCCTTCCTGACTGTCGCCCAACTCGACGGCGTCGCCCGCTACCGCGAGGCCGTCGTCAAGGTCCTTTCGAATCTCCCCAAATACTTGAACTATCCGTGGGAGGGAGGCGGCGCCGACGGCTACGCCGATTCCATCGAAGGTGCCGTCAACCTGCTGAGCCGCATCGCGTCGCCCGAGGCCCACGACTGGGTGGACCGCTCCATCGAGCTCCTGTTCGCCAAACAGGGCCAAGACGGCCTGATGGAGGGCTGGCATGGCGACGGCAACAGCGCTCGAACCGCCCTCATGTACGCCTTGATGAAGACGCAAGGGGTGCGCGCCGCTCCCTGGCGCACGGATCTTGAGCTCGGTGCGGCTCGAGTGGATGAGAAGACCCTGCGCCTCTACCTCCGGGCGGAGCACCCCTGGCGCGGCACGCTGCGCTTCGATCGCCCGCGCCACCGCGACTGGCTTGGCATGCCCCTCGACTACCCACGCATCAATCAGTTCCCGGAATGGTTCACCGTCGAGGAGCGCGGCCGCTATGAGGTTTTCCCCCAATACGGAGAGCCGGTGACGGTCTCCGGGGCGGATCTGCTGGCCGGCTATCGGCTCGCGATCAAGGCCGGCGAGGCGGTCGAAATCACCGTCACGCGCCGCGATATGATACCGTGAGAAGTTCATCGGCGGCGCGGGGCGGGCCGACGGCGCCCGGCGCGCGCCGCAGAGGCAGGGAGGAATATGGAAGCCCTCGGAATGGTTGAAACCAGAGGTTTAGTCGGGGCCATCGAGGCCGCCGACGCCATGGTCAAGACGGCCAACGTGGTTCTCACCGGCAAAGAGTATATCGGCGCCGGCTACGTGACGGTGACCGTCCGCGGCGATGTGGGCGCCGTCAAAGCCGCCACCGACGCCGGGGCCGCTGCCGCCCGCCGCGTCGGCGAGCTCGTCGCCGTCCACGTCATTCCCAACCCTCACGCGGAAGTCGAAAAGATCCTGCCCGGCGCAAAGAACCGGGAGAAGTGAGGCGGCCGGCTCGACGGCGGCTCGCGCAGTCACGGCACGTACCGCCGCTGCTCGGTCCTTTGAAAGGCCATGGTTCACGATCCTGACCTCGTCGCCATCCAGGAGGCACGCTCGAAGGTCGAAGCGGCGTACGCCGCCTGGGAGAAGTACCGCAACTTCTCGCAGGAGCAGATGGACGCCGTGGTCGAACGCGCCGCCGCCGCCGGCCGCGCCCAGGCCATCGAGCTCGCCCGCATGGCCGTCGAGGAGACCGGCTACGGTAACGTCCCCGATAAGGTCGCCAAGAATCTGCTCAACGCCGATTTCCTTTGTCGCGCCATGCGCGGCATGAAACTGGTCGGCCTGCTGCGGGAGATCCCCGAACAGAAGCTGGTCGAGTACGGCGTGCCGGTCGGCATCGTCGCCGCCATCATTCCGACGACCAACCCGACCTCAACGGTCATTTACAAGACGCTCATCTCGCTCAAGTCCGGCAACGGCATCGTCATCAGCCCGCACCCGCGCGCGCGAAAATGCACCGCCTACACGGCCGAGTTGCTGCACAAGGCCGCCGTCGAGGCCGGGGCGCCCGAGGGCATTGTCCAGTGCCTCGCCCACGTCACGCAGGAGGGCACCCAGGCCCTCATGCGGCATCCGAAGACCGGCGTCATCCTCGCCACCGGCGGTCACGGTCTGGTCCGGGCGGCCTATTCGAGCGGCAAGCCGGCTTTCGGCGTCGGGCCAGGCAACGTCCCGGTGCTGATTGAGAAGACCGCCGACATCGCGGAGGCCGTCGCCAAAGTGGTTCAGGGCAAAGCCTTCGACTACGGGACGGTCTGCTCGAGCGAGCAGGCGCTTGTGACCTGTAAAGCCCTCCGCGAGGCCGTGCTCGCCGAGCTCCGAAAGCAGAAGGCCTATCTCTGCACTCCGGCGCAGGCCGACGCCTTGGGCAAGCTGCTGGTTACGCCGCAGGGCACCATCGACCCCAAATGCGTCGGCCAGTCGCCCACGCGCATCGCCCGAATGGCCGGCTTCGAGGTCCCACCCGACACCTCGATCCTCGCCGCGGAGGTCCACGGCGTGGGCAAGGACTTCCCGCTGTCGCGCGAGAAGCTCTCGCCCGTGCTGGCCCTTTACTTCGTCGAGAATTTCGCCGCCGCGATGGATACCTGCGAGGCGATTATCCGCTTCGGGGGGCTCGGCCATACCTGCGTCATCTTCTCGCAGGACGAGGCCCGCATTCGGGAGTTCGCCGCGCGCATGCCGGCCTATCGCGTGCTGGTCAACACGCCGGCGCCGCACGGATCCGTGGGCCTTACCACCAACGTCTTCCCATCGATGACGCTCGGCTGCGGGGCCGTGGCGGGCAACTCAACCAGCGACAATGTCGGCCCCCAACACCTGATCAACATCAAGCGGCTGGCCTGGTGGGTCCGGAGTCCTGAAGAGGCGATGGAGATTCCCCCGATTCCGGAGTCGGCCACCGCACCGACGCCCCTGCCGGCTTCGCCTCCGGCTCCCGCGCCGGCAACCCCGGTGCCCGCAGAGCTGATCGAGGCCGCCGTCCGAAAGTACCTGGCCGAGCACGGCTATGCGCCGGCGCCGCCACGCCCGGCGGCGACCGCGGCCGAAATCGCGGCCCAGGTGGTCGAGCGGTTCCTCGCCTCGCGGCCCGCACCCGCCCCGCCGCCCGTCTGCCCCGCGCCTGCCTCCGCTCCGCCGGCGCCGGAGGCGGAGGCGGAAGTCCGAATCGTCGACTTCGTCTGCGAAAACGACGTGCGGGAAGCCATCGCGGCTCGCCGTAAGATCTTTATTGGCCCGAAGACCATCGTGACGCCGGCTGCCCGCGAACTGGCTGCGGCGGCCGACGTTCTGGTGCTGGCCCAACGCTCATGAAAGGGAACCTGGACCGCCTTCGAGACGAAATCCAGCGGTATCTGGATTCGAACAACTTCGTCGTCTTTCACAGCCACTCCCGCCTTACCGAGGCGGCGCCGCTCGTACATTGGGACTCGCGGCTCTATCCGGACTTTAAGGCCTTCCTCGAGGTTTGCCGCCGGCTCGAGGTCCCTCTGGTCTGCTTCCACCACCGGGAACTGGCTCCGGACTTCATCGACGACGCCCTGGACGACCTCGAAAGCGCCGATCTCGCCCCGGAGGACCACCAGCGCCTCGAGCAGCGGCTGCGCGAGCTGCGCATTTACGAGGGGCTGACCAGCGTCGTCGAGCTGGCCTTTACCTTCGGCAACCAGACCTACATTTACAGCCAACGCGCCGACTGGTACGAGGAGCTGCTCGAGATCGCCGACGAGATCGATGACTACCTGGCGGCCGAGGGTGACGAAGAGGGCGACGGCGAGTCCATGAGCGGTTATTTCTCCCGCAACTAGCGCCTTCGGCCAATGCCCACCCCGGCGCGCTGGCTCCTGCCACGAATCCACGAGGCCGAAGTCGAACAGCTCTCGCGCAGCGTGCCGGTCAGCCGTCCCGCAGCTCGGGTGCTCTGGCGCCGCGGCTACCGCGATGCGGACTCCGCACGGCGGTTCCTGGAAGCCCCGCTCGAAGACTTACACGACCCCCTGCTGATGAAAGGCATGCCGGTGGCCGTCGAGCGCCTCCGTCGGGCAATCTCCGCCGGCGAGCGCATCCTGCTCTACGGCGACTATGACGTCGACGGCGCCACCAGCATCGTTCTGCTCAAGAAGGCCATCGAAATGGCGGGCGGCGCCGCCCAGCACTACGTGCCCGATCGCCTGACGGAAGGTTACGGCATCCGAACCGAGGTGATCGAGCAGGCCGCAGCCGCCGGGGTGAGCCTCGTCATCAGCGTCGACACCGGCATCCGAGCCGCCGAACCGGTCGAGCGGGCGCGGGCCCTGGGCCTTGACGTCATCGTCACCGACCATCACCTCCCGGAAACGGACCTGCCGCCCGCTTTCGCCATCCTCAATCCCAAGCAGCCCGGGTGCGCCTACCCGGAAAAAGACCTCTGCGGCGCCGGCGTCACCTTGAAGCTGGTTCATGCCTTCCTTCAGGCGCTCGGCTGGCCGACCGAGCGCCTCCGGCGCGTCCTCACCTCCATGCTCAAGATGGCCGCCATCGCCACCGTCGCCGACGTCGTCCCGCTCACCGGGGAGAATCGCATCATCGTCAAGCACGGTCTGGCCGGCCTCGCCTCGGTGCGCAATCCCGGCCTGCGCGCCCTGCTCGAAGTGGCCGGATTCAGCTCAGGGGAGGCGCCCTCCGCCGGGCAGGTCGCTTTCCGGCTGGCGCCGCGCCTCAACGCGGCCGGACGCATGGCGAGCGCCAACGACGTCGTCCGCCTGTTTCTCACCGAAGACGAACAGCAGGCCCGCCAACTCGCCGAGCAGCTCCACGCCCTTAACCAGGAGCGGCAGGCGACGGAGGCGCGCATCATTGCCGAAATCCTCGAGGAGTGCGCCCGGACGCCGGTCGGCGACGACCAAGCGGCGCTGGTCTTTGCCGGCACGGGCTGGCATCCCGGCGTCATCGGCATCGTCGCCAATCGCCTGGTGGACCGCTTCCACCGGCCGGCCATCGTTTTGAGTATCGATCCCGAGACACGCCTGGCCCGCGGCTCGGGCCGCAGCACGGGCGCCTTTCACCTTCTTGAGGCGCTCGAGGCCACCCAGGATCTGCTCCTGCGTTTCGGGGGGCACAAACAGGCGGCGGGCCTGAGCTTGCCGGCCGACCGCATCGACGAGCTCCGAGGTCGCCTCAACCGCTACGCCGCCGAGCGGCTCCGCCCCGAAGACTTGCTGCCCGCACATGAGTTCGACGCCCGCCTCCGCCTGGACGAGATCACCCCGGCCGCGGTCGAAGACATCTTCAAGCTCGCACCCTTCGGTTTCGGTAATCCCGCACCGCTGTTTCTCATCGAGGAGGCCGAGATCGTGGGCGAGCCGTCGGTGTACGCCGAAAATCACCTCCGGGTGCGCCTGCGCCAGAACGGCCGCCTCGCCTGGGTCAAGGGTTGGAACTTTCGGGAGCGCGCAGGCGAGCTCGTCGCCGGCAGCCGCATCGACGCCGCCATTCAACTTGAGGCCGACGAGCAATCCGCCGCCCGGGGTTTTCCCGGCTGGTGCCTCTCGCTGCGCGACGTACGCTAACTCGAACGGCAGCAACCCGGTAGCACCGGCCTGGGCGAAAGCCTGCTCAGCCTCGTGCCACTAATACCGGAACACCGCCGCCAACAGGCCGCCTCCGGGCACCTCCCCCGGCTCGACCGCGTAAACCGCGCCATTGTTGAGGAACGTGTGCACCGCCGCCAGGTTCAACAGATCCCGGTCGCCGGGACGGTGCTCCTCGCTCACTTCAACCCTGAGCGTCTCCGCATCGAAGCTGCCCCAGACCTGCCGCCCCACGGCGACAAACAGGTGCTCAACCCGGCCTTGCCAGGCGGCCGGAAGCACCACTTTCAGGTCAGCGGAAGCTCTGGAGGTACCCGCCCGCTCCTCAAAGCGCCGAGCCGCCTCCTGACGAGACCGACTCAGGTGCGGCTCGACGACCTTCCAGGCCTCGGCCTGCAACTCCTCCGGGCGCCTGCCCTCGGGGTTGCCGGCCACGCCGCGTTCCACCAGGTTGGGGTGTGTGCTCGCCTCGCGGTACAGCGGGAACAGATACTCCACCCCCGCCAGCACGAGCGGCGCGCGATCGTCCCGCAAAACTTCACGCACGCCGCGGTCGACGCGCCGGAAGAACTCCAGCAGATTCTCTTTCTCGTCTTCGTCCTTGGCGCCGTGGCCGTGAAACTTGACCGTGGTGCCCGCCGTGTGGACCTGAATTTGCCGCTCAATGCCCTCGAGCTCCAGCACTTCGCTAAAGCTTCGCGGCGTCTCCGCCGGCAGCTCCACCTCGCGAATGCCGAAGCGTGTGCATTGATACAGCCGGATGTCGTTCTTGCTGAGCGTCAGCAGATAATAGCGACCGTCCTCGGTGAAGAGCCGCAGCAGGGGCTTGACGTGAAACCGGTCCGTCACCACCACCAACTCGTCAAAGTGAATCGGCAGCCGGTAGTAGGAGAACTTCTCCGGGGAGCGGAACACGGCCAGGCCGTCGCCCTGGTATCGCCAGAACCCGTTGTTTTCGCAGAGCTTCTGCGCCGGCTCGAGCAGCGCGGCGACCTGCGTCGTCTTCAGTCCCTGCGATCCGAGCTCCTTTTCGGCTTGCTTGAGCAGGTTTTTCAAGCGGATGGAACCCTGTTTGGCCTCCACGCCCGCGCGCGCCGTGGGAAGGTAGATCGAAATGCACGGCCCGGGCGTGGGTTCGATCAGCGTCTTCAGTTGCTCCTTCCTCAGCAGTTCCATGCGCTTCCTCCTGTCTCTAGATTAACCAGATTGATACCACCCGAAGGGTCAGGCGCCTCAGGAGCCGACCTTTAGCCGCTCAAGATCCTCGTTGCGACCGAGCACAACCAAAATATGGTGCGCCTGAATGCGAAACTGCGCTGCGGGATTGACCTCGACTTCGCCGGTGCGGGCGTCGCGCACCGCCAGGACATGAACCCCAAAGCGGTTTCGCAACCTCAACTCTTCCAGAGACTTGTTCAAGAACTGCGCATCGGGGGCAAGCTCGCGAATGCTGTAGTGCCGCCCGAGCGGAATGTAGTCGAGAACGGCAGAGTTACCCAGGCGATCGGCCAGCCGCTCCGCCGCCTGCCGCTCCGGCGATATGATCTCATCCACGCCGATCAGCTCGAGCAGTCGCGCGTGGTCGTCCGAACCCGCTTTGGCGATGATTCGCTTGACGCCTATGTTTCTCAAATGCAACGCCACCAGCGCCGACGCCTCGATGCTCTCGCCGAGGCTCACCACCACGACGTCGTAATCCCGGATGCCGAGCGCCCGCAATCGCTGCTTGTCGCGCGCATCGAGCACCACGGCCTGAGTGCAGGCGT
>Ga0308391_1000176_pt1 | contig 27053 bp, 22 predicted proteins | sample Hotspr20Samplet1_FD_202363 | JGI IMG/M metagenome (GOLD analysis project Ga0308391, IMG submission 202363) | Hot spring phototrophic mat microbial communities from Octopus Spring, Yellowstone National Park, Wyoming, United States - 20050623_t1 ... | reverse complement strand
CCCGCCGCGAGCCGGGGACCCGCGAAGCGCAGCACCACCCCTCCTTTGTCGATCCATGCGGAGAGCCGCTCGCGATCGGGCTCGGCGAGCTTGCCGACATCGGGCAGGATGACGAGCGACAGCTCGCCCTCGAGCAGCTCGGGAAGCGGCCCGCGGCGGACCTCGGCGAAGGGCAGGAGGGCGCGCTCGAGGAAATACACGTCGGAAAGCAGCGGCTGATCGACGGCACCACCCGGTGGACCGACGATGCCCACGCTGCGCCGCCGCCAACGCTCGTCGAGCAGTACGACCCCGCCGATCCCGACTCCCGGGATCTCGACCCTGGCCACCCGGTTCCGCAGGTCGGGCGGCAGGGCCAGACGCAGGCTCGCCCGCCGTTCGCCGGCTGCGAAGGCGAGTTCGCCCGCCGCCAGGACCTCGCCTTCCGGCCCGAGGGCTCGAACCGTACGCCGCTCCGCCTCGCCCCCGCCGGCGCGCAGCGCCGCGAGCTCGAGCCCTTCGCCGACGAGTTCGGGCGGCAGGAGGAGCGGCGGCAGCCGCTCGGCACCGGGTGCCAGAAGGGTGAGCGGACCGAGCGCGCGCAAAGCCTCCGCGAAGGCCTCGGCGGCCGCCCGGTCGGCCGCGTCGAGGGCGAACCCGTCGGCCAGCCAGAAAGCGATGAGCGGCGTGCCGGCAAGGCCGGCGAGGGCCGCCCGCGCCGCCTGTCGGTCGACCGGCCAAGGCCGCGGCTTCCACTCGACCACGCGCTTGCGCAGCTCGGCCGGGAAGCCGCGCTCAAGAACGGGTGGACCGTCGCTCGGGGCGGTGCGCAGGAGAACCACCTCGCGGCCGTCGCGTTCCGCCTGCTCGAGGATCCCGTCGAGGGTGGCGATCCGCTCCTTCCAGTCGACCGCCGAGGCCCAGCCGTCGTCGAGGGCGACCAGCACGGCCCCGCTGCCGCCGAGCCGGGCGGCGGGCTGCAGCACCGGTCCGGCGAGCGCGAGGATGATCAGCGCCGCCAAGAGGGTGCGCAGGAGGAGGAGCCACCAGGGGGTGCGGGCGGCGGTCTCCTCCTGCCGCTCGAGGCGGAGCAGGAGGCGGAGCGGGGGGAAGGGCTCGCGTCGCGGCGCCGGCGGGGTGACCCGCAACAGAAGCCAGATCGCCGGGAGCGCGGCGAGGGCCGCGAGGAGCCAAGGTTGGGTGAAGGCCAAGAGGCCGAGATCGAGCATGCTCAGCGGACCGCGTCGGGAGCCAGGGCCTGGTAGAGGGCGAGGAGGGCGGTCTGAGCGCTGGCGTCGGTACGGTGGCGGAGCGCCCGCCAGCCCTGCCGCGTGGCCAGCCGCTCGACCTCCTCGCGATGCGCCCGCCAGATCTCTTGCCAGCGGCCGCGGGCGCGGGCGACGTTGCCGACCAGGACTCGGCCGTCGTTCTCGAGGCCCTCGAACAGCACCCGACCCCCGTAGGGCAGGAGTTCCTCGGCCGGGTCGGCGATCTGGAGGAGGCAGCCGCGTACCCCGGCGCCGACCCAGGGGGCGAGCCGACCGGCCAGTTGCTCGACCGGCTCGAGGAAATCGGAGAGCAGGACGAGACCGGCGAAGCGCGGCAGCTCGGCCGCCGGCGGTAACCGCTCGCCTCGTTCGGCAGCGCCGGCGAGCCCGCGCATCAGCCGTTCGAGCCCGGCCCGCCCGGGCCGCGGCCGTTCGCCCGAGCCCAAGAGCGCGACCCGCTCGCCGCCGCGCACCAAGAGTGCAGCGAGCGCGAGAGCGAGAAGGGCCGCCCGGTCGGCCTTGGCGGGCAAGTGGCGGTCGGAGCGGAAGCGCATGGAGGGCGAGAGGTCGCACCAGATCCAGACACTCTGCGCCGCTTCCCATTCCTGCTGGCGGATGAAGAGCTGGCGCGAGCGGGCCGATTGCCGCCAGTCGATGTCGGTCCGGTCGTCGCCCGGCTGGTAGGGGCGGAACTGCCAGAAGGTCTCGCCGGTCCCGGTCCGCCGCCGGCCGTGCACGCCCTGGGCGACCGTCGCCGCCACCCGATCGGCCTCGACCAGGAGCCCGGGGAGGCGGGCGGCGAGGCTCTCCGCAGCGCGCCGCAGCGCGATGAGGTCGGCCGCCGGCGCGGCTGCCGCCTCAGGCGACATGCCGGCACAGCCGGGCGATGATCTCGTCGACCCCGATGCCCTCGGCGCGGGCGGCGAAGGTCACCGCCATGCGGTGCCGGAGCACCGGCCCGGCGAGCGCCAGCACGTCGTCGACCGAAGGGGCGAGTCGGCCGTCGAACAGGGCGCGCACCCGCACCGCCAGCATCAAGGCCTGGCTGGCGCGCGGCCCGGGCCCCCAAGCCACGAGCTCGCCGAGCTTCTCGATCGCCCCGGTCTCCGGCCGGCCGGCGCGGACCAGCGCCAAGATGGTGTCGACCACCTTCTCGCCGACCGGCAGCTTGCGGACGAGCGCCTGCAGGCGAATGAGCTCGGCCGCATCCAGCACGCGGCTCGCTTTGGCCTCGCTGTCGGTGGTGGTGGCGATCATCATCCGCCGCTCGGCCTCGGCCGAAGGATAGGCCACGTCGACCTGCAGGAGGAACCGGTCGAGCTGGGCCTCGGGCAAGGGATAGGTGCCCTCCTGCTCGATCGGGTTCTGGGTCGCGAGCACGTGGAACGGATGCGGCAGCGGGTGGTCGTGGCCGGCCACCGTCACTTTCCGCTCCTGCATGGCCTGGAGGAGGGCCGCCTGGGTCCGCGGGCTCGCCCGGTTGATCTCGTCGGCCATCAAGAGCTGGGTGAAGACCGGCCCGGGGATGAAGCGGAAGCCCTGCCGGCCGTTCGGGCCCTCCTCGAGCACCTCCGAGCCCAAGATGTCGGCGGGCATGAGGTCGGGGGTGAACTGCACCCGCTTCTGCGCGAGCCCGAGCACCACGCCCAAAGTCTCGGCCAGGCGCGTCTTGGCGAGCCCGGGCACGCCCACGAGCAGCGCGTGGCCGCCCGAGAGGATGGTGATCAAGGTCTCCTCGATCACCCGCTCCTGGCCGAGGATCACCCGGCCGACCTCGGCCCGCACCCGGGCCAGCCGCTCGATCGCCCGCTCGGCCTCCTCGACCACCGCCGCCTCGGCTGCAACCCCCGCCGCCACCACGCTCATCGCCGCTCCACCGGTCCGCCGGTCCCGCCTGGAACCTTCTCGCGATGATCATACATAGAGGACGCGGATGCAATTGACATGCCCGGCGATCAACGGGAGGTGGACCGGTGCGGCGGCCCTTCGATCCCGAGGCCGCGCTCGCGGCCGTGGCGCGCGGCGAGCTGCCGGTCGACGAATTGGCGATCACCATCGACCGCGACGGCACCTGGCGGCACCGGGGCGAGCCGATCCGGCGTCCGGAACTCGTGCGCGTGCTCGCGAGCGTCCTGCACCGCGACGGCGACGGGACCTATTGGCTCGTCACCCCGGCCGAGCGCGGCCGGGTCGAGGTGGCCGACGTGCCCTTCCTCGCGGTCGAGCTCGCGGTCGAGGGGGTGGGCCGCGAGCGGGTGATCCACCTGCGCACCAACCTCGACGCCTGGATCCCGCTCGATGCCGAGCATCCTCTGCGGGTCGCCCCGGGCCCCGTGCCGTACGTGCGGGTGCGCGACCGGCTCGAGGCCAGGCTCGTGACGAGCGTCTATTACGAGCTCGCCGAGCTCGCCGAGCCGGGTCCGCCGGACGGCCGGCTCGGCGTGTGGAGCGCCGGCCGGTTCTTCCCGCTCGAGGCCGGGCCCGGCGCTGAGGCCGTGCCGTGACCACGAGCGGGCGCTGCCGCCCGGACCGTGCCGGCGCGCTCGACCGTGAGTGGCTGCGCGCACGGCTCGCCGCCTGCCGCGGCCGGCCTGCACCTTTTCCGGGCGATCAGGCGGATGCTCCCGAGCTCGCCCGCCCGGCCACGCCCGCGGCCGTGCTGATCGGCCTGTTGCCGGCCGCCGACGGGCCGCGGATCCTCTTGACCCGGCGCACCGACCATCTGAAGGACCATGCCGGCCAGATCGCCTTCCCGGGCGGGCGGATCGAGCCCGACGATCCGGACCCGGTGGCCGCCGCCCTGCGCGAGGCCGAGGAGGAACTCGGCCTCGATCGGCGGCGGGTCGAGGTCCTGGGCGAGATCGCCCGCTACCGTACCCGCACCGGCTTCTTGATCCATCCGGTGGTCGGCTGGATCGAGCCGCCGGCCGCCTTCCGGCCCGACCCGTTCGAGGTCGCCGAGCTGTTCGAGCTGCCCCTCTCCTTCGCCCTCGACCCGGCCAACCACCGCCGCGACGCCGTCGAGCGCGAGGGCAGGCGCCGCGAGTTCTGGGTGCTGCCGTACGAGGACCGCTACATCTGGGGGGCGACCGCCGGTATCCTGGTCAACCTCGCCCGTCTCCTCGGGGAGTGAAGGGTGGCACGGATCGCCCTCTACGAGATCCTGGCGTTCCTTCTGCCCTTCGCCCTCTACTTCGTTTGGCGGCTGTTGGTGACCCGCGGCAGCCGTCTGCTCGAGGACACGCCCTGGTTCGTTTTGACCGTAGCGGGCCTCGTCATGGTCTGCGCGAGCTTCGTCCTGTTCGTGCTGCTGGAGCCCGGGGCGCCGCCCGGTGCCGCCTACGTCCCGCCGCACCTCGAGGACGGCCGGCTGGTCCCGGGCGGGTTCCGCAGCCCGTGACCGACGCGCCCGACCCCGAGCGGCCGCTCGCCCGGGCCCGCTGGCTGCGGGCACCGGAGAGCCGTGCGCTCCTCGCCGCGCTGGAGGCCGAGGGCAAAGAGGCGCGCTTCGTGGGGGGGTGCGTGCGCGACACGCTCTTGGACCCCGATCTCGACCCGCAGGACCTCGACCTCGCCACCCCCGAACGGCCCGAGCGGCTGCTCGAGCGGCTGCCGGCCCTGGGCTTCCACCTGGTGCCGACCGGCTTGAAGCACGGCACGGTGACGGTGATCGCCGCGGGCCGGCATTTCGAGGTCACCACGCTGCGCCGCGACGTCGCCTGCTTCGGTCGCCACGCCGAGGTCGAGTTCTCCGACGACTTCGAAGAAGACGCCGCCCGCCGCGACTTCACGATCAACGCCATGAGCTGCGACCGGGAGGGCCGACTGTTCGACTATTTCGGCGGCCGCGCCGACCTCACCGCCGGCCGGGTGCGCTTCGTGGGCGAGCCGCGGCAGCGGATCCGCGAAGATTACCTGCGGATCCTCCGCTTCTTCCGCTTCTGGGCGCGCTTCGGCCGGCCGCCGGCCGACCCGGCCGCCCTCGAGGCCTGCGCCGCCGAGGCCGCTGGGCTCGACCGGCTCTCGGGCGAGCGGGTCCGCGCCGAGCTCGCCCGGCTCCTGCCGGCCCCCGGTGCGCTCGAAGCGTTGCGGTTGATCGAGGCGACCGGCGTGCGCGGCCACCTCTTGCCGGTCCCGCTCGACCTCGAGCGGCTCGCCCGGCTCGTCGCGATCGCCCCCGAGGCCGATTGGCTGCTGCGCCTCGCCGCCCTCCTGCGCGGCCGGCTCGACCGCCTGGGCCTACTGGCGCTGGCCGCCCGTCTCCGGCTCTCGAATGCCGAGCGCGAGCGGCTCCTGGCGCTGGCCACGCTCGAGCTTCCCGACCCCACAGCCGGCCGGGCGGCCGGCGAGCGGCTCGTCTACCGGTTGGGCTTTCCGCTCGCCCGCGACCTCTTGTGCCTCGCCGCGGCCGAGCGCGGCCTCCCGGCCGAGTTGCTCGCGCCCCTGCTCGCCGAGCTTTCCGAGTTCGAGCCGCCCGCCTTCCCGCTCGCCGGTGCCGATCTGTTGGCCCGCGGCGTGCCGCAGGGCCCGCGCCTCGGCCGGCTGCTCGAGGCGGTCCGCTCCTGGTGGGAAGCGGAGCGGTTCCGCCCCGACCGCGCGGCCTGCCTCGCCCGGCTCGACGCGCTCTTGGCCGCCGAGGCCACCGGCCGGCCAGGCCCGGGTTGACAAGCGGGGAGGGGGCTCCCTATCTGCGGCGCGCGATGGGGGATGGTGCAGCTGGTAGCACGCCTGACTCTGGATCAGGAGGTCCTAGGTTCGATCCCTAGTCCCCCAGCCACCAAATCCTCGAAATCCCTCGCTCTCGCACCGTTGTGCATAGCCGGAACCAGCCGGGCGTCGCGGCTCTTCCGGACCCCATATGGCCCCCAAATTTCGCGGCCCCCGGGCTCGTCCCGGCGCCAAAGCGGGTCTCGGCGAGGGCGGCGATGGGGCGCAAACTCACCGACGTCTTTCTCCGCACCCTCCGACCGCCGGCCAATGGTCGGATCGAAATCCACGACGCCCGCGTGCCGAGCCTGTGATTGCGCGTCACCGCCCGTTCGGTGACCTGGACAGTCGGCGCCCGGCCCCGCGCCGGCGGGCGCGCCGACGTCACGCTCGGCCCCGGTCCGGCGGTCGGCAAGGCGCGCCGGTCGCGGCGTCGCTTCTTCCGAGGGTCGTTCGGGCGTTCCCGAGCGACACCGAAGCCGCGGGCGATCGTCCGGTGCGCGACTCCACGGGCGCCCGCGAGCGGGTTGCCGGCCGGCGTCCACCGATCCCGTTCACGATTTCACAACCTTCGTCGGCCATCCTGGCTCCACCCGATTGGAAGAGGCCGCGTGGTCGAGATCGCTATCCCGCTCCTGACGCTCGTGTCGGCGCTCGCTGCGGCGGCCGCGGTCCGTCGCCTCGGGTGGTCCGCGCTCGGCCGCACGGCGGCCGGCTGGCGAGCAGCTCGGGAGACGATCGCGGGTGGCTCGCCGCCCTGCCGGTCAATGGCGGAAGTGGCGGCGGCCGGTGAATACCATGGCCAGGCCCGCTCGGTCAGCCGTTGCGATGACGTCCGCGTCGCGCTTCGACCCACCCGGTTGGATGCAGGCCGTGGCGCCGCCGGCGATCGCCGCCTCGAGCCCGTCCGGGAAGGGAAAGAAAGCATCCGAGGCGACCACGCAGGGGCCGCGGCCGGGGCCGCGCTCCATCCGCTCCACCGCGTGGCGGGCAGCGTCCACCCGGCTCGTCTCGCCCATCCCGATGCCGACCGTGGCACCCTCGCGGGCCAGAACGATCGCGTTCGAGCGGGCGTGACGAACCACCTTCCAGGCGAAGGCGAGATCGGCCCACTCCGCCTCGGTCGGTGCCCGACGGGTCACGACCCGCCAGGAGCCGGGCTCGTCCCGGCCGGTGTCGCGCGTCTGGACGAGCAGCCCACCGGCGAGCGAGCGGATCCCGAGCCCACGCGCGGTCGGATCGGGCAGCCGGTCGGTCACCAGCACCCGCACGCTCGGCTTGCGCGCGAGCCGTGCCACCGCCTCCGCCTCGACGCCAGGTGCTACGATCACCTCGAGGAAGGTCGCCGCCATCGCTTCCACGGTTGCCGCGTCGAGCGGCCGGTTGACCGCGACGATGCCGCCGAAGGCGGAGACCGAATCGCAGGCGAAGGCCTTTTCCCAGGCCGCGCACAGCGAAGCCCCGATGGCCACTCCGCAGGGGTTCGCGTGCTTGACCACGACGACCGCCGGCTCAGCGTGTTCGGCCACCGCCTCGAGCGCCGCGTCGGCGTCGAGGAGATTGTTGTAGGAGAGCTCCTTGCCTTGCAGCCGGCGAGCCGCGGCGACCCCGGGGCGCAGCTCGCTCGTGCGGTAAAGGGCGGCTGCCTGGTGCGGGTTCTCACCGTAGCGCAGCCGCTCGACCCGCTCGGCGGCGAGAACCAGCCGCTCCGGGAACAGCTCGCCGCGCGCCTCCTCGAGGAACGCGGCGATCGCCGCATCGTAGGCCGCGGTGAGCGCGAACGCCTTGGCGGCGAGCCGGCGGCGCGTGTCGAGCGAGGTCCCGCCGCTGGCCGCGAGTTCGCCCAGGAAGCCGAGATAGTCGGCGGGATCGACGAGGACCGCGACCCGCTCGTGGTTCTTGGCGGCGGCCCGCAGCATGGCCGGGCCCCCCACGTCGATCTGCTCGATACAGGCGGCGAACTCGGCACCGGCGGCGCGGGCCGCGGCGAACGGGTAGAGGTTGACCACCACGAGATCGATCGGCGCGATGCCGTGTGCGGCGAGGGTCGCCCGGTGCTCGGCCGAGTCCGTGGCGAGGAGCCCGCCATGGATCGTCGGGTGGAGCGTCTTGACGCGGCCGTCGAGGATCTCGGGGAAGCCCGTGAGCGCGCTGACTTCGATCGCCGAGAGACCGGCCTCGCGCAGGGTGCGGGCGGTGCCGCCGGTCGAGACGAGCTCGACACCCTGCTCCGCGAGTGTTCGGGCGAGCTCGACGAGGCCGGTTTTGTCGGAGACCGAAAGAAGCGCGCGGCGGATCGGCCGAACGGTCACGGGTGGGCTCCCTCGCGGGTCGGATCAGGGGGCGCGAGCGAGGCGGGCGATGAAGAATCCATCCATCCCGCCGCGCTCGGCCCAGTGGCAGGGCAGGGTGCGCACACTACCCGAGGCGTCCGGGGCGAGCGGCAGGCCGGCCAACTCCTCGGGACGGATCGGATCGCGCAAGAGGCCTGCGGTTCGCGCGAGGACGGCCTCGATCCGCGGCTCGCCCTCTTCGGGCTGGAGCGAGCAGACCGCGTAGACGAGCCGGCCTCCCGGCGCGAGCATCGCAGCGGCGGCGTCGAGCAGACGATCCTGCAGCTCCACCATGCGGGCGACGTCCTGTGGTCGCTTGTGGTGGGCGATGTCGGGATGGCGGCGGATCGTGCCCGTGGCGGTACAGGGCGCATCGAGCAGCACGAGCGGCGCCGGGACAGGGGGGCGCCAGCTCGTGGCGTCGGCCTCGACAATGTCGGCGACGAGCCCGGTGCGGGCGAGGTTGGCGCGAAGCCGTTCGAGACGGGCAGCGGAAAGGTCCACGGCGGTGACCCGCGCGCCGGCCGCGGCGAGCTGCAAGGTCTTGCCGCCCGGTGCCGCGCAGAGGTCGAGGACCGGACGGTCCTGCACCGCGCCCAAGAGCCGAGCGGGGAGGCTCGCCGCCACGTCCTGCACCCAGAAAGTCCCTCGGTCGTAGCCGGGAAGCTCCTCGATCGCTCCTCCCGGCGCCCGGCGGACGATATCACGCCAGAGCGGCTCGGCATCGAGCCGAGCCGCAGCCTCGGTCGGATCGTCGCGAACGACCAGATCGAGCGGCGGCTCGCGCCGGTGGACTTCGGCGATCGCCCGGGCGGTCGCTTCGCCATAGGCGGCGACCCAGCTCCGCCAGAGCCAATCGGGCGTATCGAGCCGCGGCCCGTCGAGCTCCGGCAGCCGCTCGGCCGCCTGCCCGGCGAGTCGGCGCAGGACCGCGTTGATCATCGGTACCGCCTTCTCGTGGCCGTGCCGGGCGAGCTCGACGGTGGTGTGGACGGCGGCGTGCGGCGGCGTGCCGAGGATCGCGAGCTGGGCGATGCCGAGCCGGAGGATGTGCCGCAGGCGAGGCGGCTCCGGCGTGAACCGCAGGAACGGTGCCGCGAGTGCGTCGAGCTCGCCCATCCGTCGCAGGACCGTGGCCACCAAGAGGCGGGCGAGGTGACGGTCGCGCGGGGCGAGCTGCCCGAAGGCGGGATGCTCGGCGAACGCTTCCTCGAGCCGACGCCGCTCGGGTCCGAGGACGGCCTCGAGCACGTCGAGGGCGAGCGAGCGGGCGCTCGCCGGCGGTCGCCGAGGTGCCAGGACCGGCGGCCCGCCATGGGCCGGGCCGCGGCGCGGCGGCGGTTCGGGCGGCCCCTTGCGGCGGCGCGGTGGCTCCTCGCTACGACCCCTCACGCTGCCTCGCTTCTGCAGCCGAGCTCGGCGGGTCCGCGCCGACCCGCGGACGGTGGCGTGCGCCCTCCCGGGCGACCCTTCGCTCCCGATCCGGGAGTCGAGCCCGGGGGCGACCAGGGGGCGACATGGCCGCGACCCTCATGCGGCCTCGCTCTCGCGGGCCAGCGCGGCAGCGATCAGGGCACGCGTCTCGCGGACCCCGTAGAGGGCGACGAAAGTTCCGAAGCGCGGGCCTTCCGAGCGCCCCAACAGGGTCTCGTAGAGGGCTTTGAACCAGTCGCGCAGATTGCCGAAGCCGTGTGCCTTGCCGACTTCGTAGAGGAGGTCTTGGATCGCTTCGCCGCTCGTGTCCGGTGGGAGCACGGCGAGCCGGGCCTCGAGGTCGGCGAGCGCGGCGCGCTCCTGCGCATTCGGCGGGCGGAAGCACCGAGAGGCCAGGACGAAGTCGCGACAATAGGCGAGCGCGTGCTCGACCAGCCGGGCGAGGGTCGGATGGCTCTCCGGGGTCACCCCCGGCGCGTAGCGGGTGATGAAACCCCACAAGAGTTCGGCCGATTGGGCGTTGAGGACGGCGGCCAGGTTCAAGAGCATCGCGTAGGAGAGCGGCAGTCTCTCGACGGGCGGGTTCCCGTCGTGGATGTGGAACACCGGATTGGCGATCTTCTTCTCGTCGTCCTGCGAGGGAAAAGCTTCCAGAAGCTGCTGATATTCGTCGACATGACGGGGAATCACGTCGAAGTAGAGACGCTTAGCCGCCTTCGGCTCCTTGTACATGAACAGCGCGAGGCTTTCGCGGGTACCGTAGCGCAACCACTCTTCGATGGTGAGTCCGTTACCTTTGGACTTGCTGATCTTCTGCCCGTGCTCGTCGAGGAACAGTTCGTAGGTGAAGCCCTCGGGCGGTACGCCGCCCAAGATCCGGCAGATCTGTGCACCGAGCTTGACCGAGTCGATCAGATCTTTGCCGGACATTTCGTAGTCGACGTCGAGGGCCACCCAGCGCATCGCCCAGTCGCATTTCCACTGCATCTTGCAGCGGCCGCCGGTCACCGGCAATTCCGTGAGCGTACCGTCCTCGTCCTCGAACACCACGGTACCGGCCTCGGGCCGGGTCTCGAGGATCGGCACCTGGAGCACCCGGCCGGTCTTGGGCGAGATCGGCAGGATCGGCGAGTAGGTCGCGCGCCGGTCGGGACCGAGGGTCGGCAAGACGACCTGTCGGATGGCCTCGTGATTCTCGAGGACCTTGAGGAGCGTCGCATCGAACCGGCCGCTCCTGTAGCACTCGGTCGCACTCAAGAACGTGTAAGAAAATCCGAAATCGTCGAGGAACGCCTTGAGCCGGGCGTTCATGTGGTGGCCGAAGGACTCGTGCGTGCCGAACGGGTCGGGGATCGCCGTGAGCGGCCGCCCGAGATGACGCGCGACCATCTCCCGGTTGGGGATGTTGTCGGGCACTTTGCGGAGCCCGTCCATGTCGTCGGAGAAAGCGACGAGCTCGGTCGGCAGATCCCAGAGTCGAGCGAAGGCGCGGCGCACGAGCGTGGTGCGGAACACCTCGCCGAAGGTGCCGATGTGCGGCAAGCCCGAAGGCCCGTAGCCGGTCTCGAACAGGACGTAACCCTTTGCCGGCGGACGGCGACGGACCCGCTCGACGACCTTCAGCGCCTCGACCACGGGCCAAGCTCGGGATCGGGCGAACAGCTCACGCGGGATGGTCATCGTTCGGGACTCGTCACGGGGCCGAGAGTGCAGGGTCGCAGCTGCGTGCCCATCGACGCATCGCAGCGGACGGCCGCGAGCATACCCGATCGCCGGCCGCCGAACAGAGGCCGGATGCGGGCCCGTTCAGTCGATCCGAGCGAGCTCGCGACGATAACGTTTCCAGTTGGTCACGTAGGCGCGAGTTCCGCGGATCATCCGCTCGAGCTGGTCGGACCGGACCTCGCCTACGACCTTGCCCGGGACCCCCATGACCAGGCTGTTGTCGGGGATCTCCTTGCCCTCGGCGACGAGCGCCTTGGCCGCGATCAAGCAATTGCGGCCGACCTTGGCGCCGGTCAACACCATGGCGCCGATGCCCACGAGCGAACCGGCACCGATCGTGCAGCCGTGCAGGACGGCGGCGTGACCCACCGTCACGTCCGGCCCGACGATCAGCGGGAAGCCCGGGTCGGTATGGCCGATCGTGCCGTCTTGGATGTTGGTGCGGGCGCCGATCTCGATCGGCTCGCCGTCGCCGCGCAGCACGCAGTTCCACCACACGCTCGCCTCGTCGCCGAGCTTGACGCGGCCGATGATCACCGCCGTAGGCGCGACCCAGAAGGCGTCGCTCTCGGTCTCGAGCTCGTACTCCCCCAACCGATAGATCACACCGCGTCCTCCTTTCCCCCCCGGTCCAGCATCAAGCGCAGGTTTTGCACGGCGGCCCCCGAAGCACCTTTGCCGAGGTTGTCGAGCCGGGCCACGAGCACTGCCTGGCGCCGGCCTTCGTTGGCGAAGACGAAGATCTCCAGGTCGTCGCGGCCGGCCAGCGCCGCGGCGTCGAGCCGGCCCTCGCGCGGTGCCGGCACGAGGCGCACGAGCGGCGTCGTCCGGTACCGTTCGGCGAGCACGGCCTCGAGTTCGGCCGGCTTCGGGCGCGTGGGCAACTCGTCGAGGTGGAGGGGCACGGCGACGAGCATCCCTTGGCGGAAGTTGCCGACCGAAGGAACGAAGATCGGCCGTCGGGCGAGCCGGGCGTGGTGCTGGATCTCGGGCAGATGCTTGTGCTCGAGGCCGAGCCCGTAGAGCTCGAAGGGCGGGGCGCTGCCGCGCTCGTAGGCTTCGATCATGCTCCGCCCGCCACCCGAATAGCCCGAGATGGCGTGGATCGTAACGGGGAAGTCGGCGGGCAACAGACCGGCATCGACTAGCGGCCGCAGGAGCAGGACGGCCCCGGTCGGATAGCAGCCGGGATTGGCGACGCGGCGGGCGGCGGCGATCGCCGCGGGCTGCTCGGGGCCGAGCTCGGGCAAGCCGTAGACCCAGCCGGGCGCCACCCGGTGCGCGGTGCTCGCGTCGAGGATGCGCGGGCCGCGCGCCCCGAGCTCTTCGACGAGCGCCACGGTCTCGCGCGCCGCCTCGTCGGGCAGGCAGAGGATGACGAGGTCGACCGCCGCCAGGATCTCGCGCTTGGCTGCGGGATCCTTGCGCCGCGCGGGGTCGATCGCGACGAGCTCGATGCCGGCTACGCGGGCGAGCCGGTCGCGGATGCCGAGGCCGGTCGTGCCCGCTTCGCCGTCGATGAAAATCCGTGCCGCCATCGAAGCCGCTCCGCTGCGCCCGTGGCCGAGCTTAAGGGGCTCTGATAGCGTGGTCGAGCCGGCCGGGGGTCGGTTTGCCGCGAACCGGGCGGGGGTCGGTTCGCCGCGAACCGGGATGGAACGTGTCGAGCGAGCCCGGTTCCGGGGCCGGCTCCGGCGGCGGCTCCGCGAATCGTGTGCGCGCCGCGACCCGACGGCACGCTCTCCCACGACCTCGCGACCGCGGCTGCCGGCTGGCGCCGATCGGAGCGCCGGCTCAAGCGGGCGTGTCCTACGCCGGCTCGCGACCCCGGCGCCCGAAGTGGGGAGGGTTGTGCGACCGGGACGGCGGTCGCGGAAAAGGTCACGACCGCACTCGCACCCGGGGCCTCGACGGTCGCGTCCACGGTTTTCGGACGCGGTTCGCCCCCTGGCGGGAAGAACCCGGCTCGTGGGCCGTCCGGAAGAGCAGGGGGTCGGACGAGCCCGCGCGGGACCCGAGGATCGCGGGTCCTGACCGACGCGGGTCCGCGCGCTAGATCGCGGCCATGAGCGACGTTCTCGCGCGCCCCCGTCCGAGCGGATCGCCGGTCGCGGCCGGTCTCCCCGAGCCCTTCGCCTCTTGGTTCGAAGCCCGCGGCTGGCGGCCGCGGCGGCACCAGCTCGCCATGCTCGGGCTCGCGCGGAAGGGCCGCGACGCTCTGCTCGTGGCACCCACGGGCGGCGGCAAAACGCTCGCGGGCTTCTTGCCGAGCCTCGTCGAACTGGCCGAACGCGGCGGGGGAGGCGGGATCCACACGCTCTACGTCTCGCCGTTGAAGGCGCTCTCGGCCGACGTCGCGCGTAACCTCGACGCACCGATCCGCGAGACGGGTCTGCCGGTGACGACCGCCGTCCGCACCGGCGACACCTCGCCCACTGCCCGCGCCCGTCAGCGTAGGCGGCCGCCCGACATCCTGCTCACGACCCCGGAATCGTTGGCACTCCTGCTTTCCTACCCGGACGCCGCCGAGCGGTTCGCGGATCTTCGCGCCGTGGTCCTCGACGAGCTGCACGTCCTCGCGGAGAGCAAGCGCGGAGTGCTCCTCGCCCTCGGCCTCGCCCGGCTGCGCAGCCTCGCCCCCGGGGCACGCTTCCTCGGCCTTTCGGCGACCGTCGCCGAGCCCGGAGCACTTCGCCGCTGGCTTTCGCCCGAACCCGAGCGGGTGGCGCTGGTCGAGGGCGAGCCGGGCCCGAAGCCCGAGGTCGAGATCTTGATCCCGGACGAGCGGTTGCCCTGGGCCGGGCATTATGCGAGCCACGCTGCGGCAGCGATCCTCGACCTCGTGCGCCGCCACCGCTCGAGCATCGTCTTCGTCAACACCCGCGCCCAGGCCGAGGTCCTGTTCGGCCTCCTCTGGCGGCTCAACGAGCGCAACCTTCCGATCGCGCTCCACCACGGCTCGCTCGAGGTCGAGCAACGCCGCAAGGTCGAGGCGGCGATGGCCTCCGGCAGGTTGCGCGCGGTGGTCGCCACTTCCTCGCTCGATCTCGGGATCGACTGGGGCGACGTCGACCTCGTCGTGCAGGTGGGCGCACCCAAAGGTGCGGCGCGTCTCCTGCAGCGGATCGGCCGCGCCAACCACCGGCTCGAAGAGCCCTCGAAGGCGGTGCTCGTGCCGGCCAACCGCTTCGAGGTCCTCGAATGCCTCGCCGCGCGCGAGGCCGTCGAGGAGGGTGCCCTCGACGGCGGGGCGATCGCCCCGGGCGGCCTCGACGTCTTGGCCCAACATCTGGTCGGGGTCGCCTGCTCCGGGCCGTTCGACGCCGATCGACTTTTCGCCGAGGTCCGTTCGGCCGCTCCCTACGCCGCGCTCTCCCGCGCCGATTTCGATGCGGTGCTCGACTTCGTCGCCACCGGCGGCTACGCGCTCGGCCGCTACGAGCGCTTCCGCCGCCTCGCGCGGGGGGCGGACGGGCTCTGGCGGCTCGCCGACCCACACCTCGCCCGACAGTACCGGATGAACGTGGGCACGATCGTCGAGGCGCCGGTGATGAAGGTCCGGCTCGGCCCGCGCGGCCGCCGGCTGGGCGAGGTCGAGGAATATTTCGTGAGCACGCTCGCGCCCGGCGACACCTTCCTCTTCGCTGGACGGCTCTTGGAGTTCGTCGGCATCCTGGAGGACGAGGTGATCGTCCGCAAAGGCCGTTGCGGCGAACCCAAGGTCCCGGCTTATGCCGGTGGCAAGCTGCCGCTCACGAGTGCGCTCGCCGAGCGGGTCAAGGCGATGCTCGCGGATCGCCGACGCTGGCCGACCCTGCCGGCGCCGGTGCGCGAATGGCTCGACGCGCAGGCCCGCCGCTCGAGCACGGGCGAGCCCGCCGAGCTCCTCGTCGAGACCTTCCCGCGGGGCGGCCGGCAGTTCTTGGTCGCCTACCCGATGGCCGGCCGCAACGCCCACCAGACGCTCGGCATGCTCTTGACCCGGCGGATGGAGCGGCTGGGCCTGGCACCGCTGGGTTTCGTCGCCTCCGACTATTGCCTCGCGGTCTGGGGGCGGAAGCCGGTCGAGCGACCCGAAACGCTCTTCACGGTCGATCTTTTGGCCGACGATCTCGAGGAATGGATGGCCGAGAGCTCGCTCCTCAAACGCACCTTCCGCAACTGTGCGGTCGTGGCCGGACTCGTCGAACGGCGCCATCCGGGTCGGCAAAAGACCGGCCGACAGCTCACGATGGGCGCCGATTTGATCTACGACGTCCTCCGAAAGTACGAGCCCGACCACGTGCTCTTGCGTGCCGCGCGGGCCGAGGCGGCGCAAGGGATGACCGACATCCGCCGGCTCTCCGAGTTGTTGAACGCCGTCGAAGGCCGGATCCGGCACGTCCGGCTTTCCCGGATCTCGCCCTTCGCGGTCGCGATCGTGGCCGGGATCGGCAAGGAGTTCGTTGGCGGCGAGGCGCTCGACCAGGAGCTCGAGGCGGCGGTCGAGGAGCTCCTCGCCGAGGCGATGGGATGAGGCCGGAGACCCTCCGCCTGCTGGGGCGGGAGCTCCTCCTCGACCCGCTGGGCGCGGTGGTCTGGCCGGCGCGGAGCATGCTCGTCGTGGCCGATCTCCATCTCGGCAAGGCCGAAGCGCTGGCGCGGCGTGGCCTCCTCGCGCCGCCCTATGAGCTCGCCGCGACGCTCGCCCGGCTCGAGGCGCTCGTCGCGCGGCACCGGCCGCGGCTCGTCGTGAGCCTCGGCGACGGGTTCCACGATGGCCGCGCCGCCCGCGGGCTCGAGGGTGAGGCGTTCGATCGGCTCGCCGCCCTCGTGCGCCGCCAGGACTGGCTCTGGATCACCGGCAACCACGACCCGGCCGTCCCGCTCGCCCTCGCTGGGGCCGTGCTCGACCGGCTGGAGCTCGACGGGCTCACCTTCGTGCACCGGCCGTCGGGAGCCGCGGGCGAGGTCGCGGGGCATCTCCATCCGGTCGCCCGGATCGCCACTCGGAGTGGTGCGGTCCAGCGGCGGCGTTGCTTCGCGAGCGACGGCGTACGCCTCGTTCTGCCCGCGGCCGGTTCGCTCGCGGGCGGCCTCAACGTCCTCGACCCGGCGATCGCGGGCCTTTTCCCCGACGGCTTCACGGCTCGCCTCTTGGGCGCCGACCGGCTCTTCCCGATCCCCGCCGGTCGCCTCCTCCCCGAGCTCGACCCCCGCCGGTACCGCCTGCCACTCGACCGATCCTCGGCCCCCGGCGAGCCGTAAGAGGACCCGCAGTGGCAGCGGAACGCACCATGGCCCGTCCGGTCCTCCTCTGGTTCACCCGCGACCTCCGCCTCGCCGACCACCCGGCGCTCGATGCCGCCGCGCGCGGGGGCCGACCGGCCGTGGCGCTCTACGTGCTCGACGAGGTTTCCGCCGGCGCCAGGCCGCGGGGTGCGGCCTCACGCTGGTTCCTCGCGGGCGCTCTCGAGAGCCTTTCGGCGGCGATCGCCTGCCGCGGTGGTCGGCTGATCCTCCGCCGCGGCCCGGCCGATCGCGTCGTGGCCGAGGTCGCCCGCACGATCGGGGCCGAGGCGGTGCACTGGACGCGCGGCTACGACGGCGCGAGCCGCCGGGTCGAGGAGCGGCTCGCGGGCCGGCTCGCCGAGCTCGGCATCGCCGCGCGCGCCTTCCCGGGGTTCCTGATCCACGAGCCCGCGGCGGTCCGTCAGCGCGACGGCGAGCCCTATCGAGTCTACACGCCCTTCTCGCGCGCCTGGCTCGAACGCGAGCCGCCCGAGCGGTCCTTGCCGGTCCCCGAGCGGCTCGTCTTCCTCGCCCCGGAGATCGCGAGCGAGACGATCGAGTCGCTCGCGCTGCGGCCCACCAAGCCCGACTGGGCGGGCGGCCTGCGGGCTGTCTGGGACGCTTCCGAGGGCGGTGCGGAGGCTCTCCTCGAACGGTTCCTCGCGGGGCCGATCTGGCACTACGGCCGGGCCCGCGATTTCCCGGGTCGCCCGGGGGTCTCGCGCCTTTCGCCGCATCTCGCGAACGGCACGATCTCGCCGCGACGGATCTATTGGGCGGCACGTGCCCGGGCCGAGGCCGAGGGCCGAGATTTCGGGGTCGTTTGGCCCTTCCTTCGCCAGCTCGTGTGGCGCGAGTTCGCCTGGTCGAACCTGTTTCACTTCCCCGAACTGCCCGACCGGCCCCTGCGGCCCGAGTTCGCCCGGTTCCCCTGGCGGGAGGATCCGGCTGTTTTGCACGCCTGGCAGAGGGGGCGGACGGGCTACCCGATCGTCGATGCGGGGATGCGCGAGCTCTGGGCCACGGGTTGGATGCACAATCGGGTGCGGATGATCGTGGGGTCGTTCCTGACCAAGGATCTCCTGATCCCCTGGCAGGAGGGCGAGCGCTGGTTCTGGGACACGCTCGTCGACGCCGACCTCGCCAACAACGCGATGGGCTGGCAGTGGGTCGCGGGCTGCGGGATCGACGCCGCTCCCTATTTCCGAATTTTCAACCCCGTCTTGCAAGCCAAGAAGTTCGACCCGGATGGGGCCTATGTGCGGCGGTGGGTACCGGAGCTCGCCCGGCTGCCCGACGCGTGGCTGCACGAGCCCTGGGCGGCCCCGCCGGTCGCGCTCGAGGAGGCGGGGGTGCGGCTCGGCGCGACCTATCCGCGCCCGATCGTCGATCACGCGTGGGCCCGCAAGCGGGCGCTCGCCGCCTTCGAGGCGATCCGAGCCGGCTGATCGCGGGCCCGCTTGGTCCGTCCTCGAACCGAGCGTATAACCGACCATCCTTCGAGCAAGCGCTGCCGGGGAGGCGAACGATGTGGCGAGCGGGCGCGGCGTGCCTGCTGCTCGGGCTCACGGCCGAGGAAGGGCTCGCGCACGACTGGTATCAGGGGTTGCGCAACCCGGTGGGCGAGCTTTGTTGCGGGGTGCGCGACTGCGCCCCGGTCGCGGAATGCGTGATCGGCGGCCGCGAAGGGATCGTCCATCGCGGCACGTGCGTTCCCGTTCCGCCCGACCGGCTCGTGCCGATCCCTTCGCCGGACGGCCGGGCGCATCTCTGCACCCGCCCGCACCCGACGCTGGGCGAGCGGATCGTCTGCGTCATCCTGCCCGGGAGCGCCTGACCCTGCTCAATCGAGCCCCAGATCCTCGGCGTAGGCGAAGAGCGCCGGGGTGCCTCCCGAATGGAGGAAGATGACACGTCGGTCGCGGCCGATCCGACCCCGGCGGATCGCGTCGATCAGCCCGGCCATCGCCTTGGCCGTGTAGACCGGATCGAGAATCAGCCCCTCGGTCCGGGCGCACAGGACGAGCGCCTCGCGCGCTTCGGGCGTCAAGATCCCGTAGCCAGGGCCGATCCACTCGTCCGTCGCGTTCACCTCCGACGGGCTCACCCGTGTGGGTATGCCCAGATGCTCGGCGGTCGCGTTGGCAATCTCGGCGATGTCGACGTCGCGCGGCTTCGACCAGCGGATCGAGGTGACGGTCCGGAGCTCCGTGGCGCAGCCGAGGGCTTTGAGGCCGAGCACGAGGCCGGCCGGCTGCATGTTGGCCCCGCACTGCCAGAGCTCGTGGAAGACGTGGCCGGTCGCCTCCATCTGATCGACGAGCTCGAGCGTGGCGGCGACGTAGCCGAGCGAGCCCAAGACGTTGCTGCGCAGCCCGAGCGGCTCGACGACGTAGACCTTGCGGCCCTGGCGGTGCAGTTCCTCGGCGCGCCGGTCGATGAGCGGCTGCAGCTTCTCCATTGTGTCGAGGTCGACGATCTCGACCTCGGCACCCATGAGCCGGTCGAGCAGGAGGTTGCCCTGGAGCTTCGGGCCCTTCTGGCCGTGCAGCAGGACCAAGTGGATGGCAAGGCCGAGCCGGGCGCAAGCAGCCGTCATCTGCCGGCACCAGTTGGACTGGGTGTAGGCGCCGGCGATCACCGTGTCGCAGCCCGAGGCCAAGATGTCGGCGAACAGGAACTCGAGCTGGCGGGTCTTGTTGCCGCCGAAGGCGAGCCCGGTCAGATCGTCGCGCTTGACCCAGATCTCCGGCCCACCCAGGGTCTGCGACAGCCGCGGGAGCGGGTGGAGCGGGGTCGGCAGGCAGGCGAGCGGGACGCGCCCTTGGCGGGCCAGCGCCGCTTCGAGATCGGCACGTGGGGTCATGGAGCGAGTGTGGACCGGGCCCGGCCGACGGTCGAGACGCGCCGCCGCATGGCTCCCGCGCGCGGGGCCCGCCGGTTGAAGGCCGGGCCGGACGGGGCCAAATTGGCGGCAGACGGAGGACGCGATGCCCGCCACGGCGACGATCGAAGAGGCCGCGAAAGCAATCGCCGAGGATTTCGCCCTGTTCGACGAGTACGCCGACAAGATCGAGTACATCATGGACCGGGGCCGGCACCTGCCGCCCTTTCCCGAAGCACTCAAGGTCGACGCCAACCTCGTTCCGGGCTGCCAGAGCCGGGTGTGGCTCGTGGCCCGGCGCGATCCCGCGACCGGCCGGGTCCGCTTCCAGGCCGACAGTGACGCCTTCATCGTCAAGGGCCTGATCGCGCTCCTCTTGCAGCTCTACGACGACCGATTGCCCGAGGAGATCCTCGCCAACCCGCCCAAGGTCTTGGACGAGATCGGCTTGACCCTGTTCTTGACGCCCGGCCGGTCGAACGGGCTCGCCAGCATGATCGCGCGGATCCAAGCCGCGGCCCGGGCCTTCGCCGGCGCGCCCGCAGAGGCTGCCGCACCGGCCTGAGGCTTCAGCCGGCCTCGCAGACGACCCGATTACGGCCGGCGGCCTTGGCCCGGTAGAGGGCCTCGTCGGCGCGGGCGAGGAAGGCGTCGAGCGGTTCTCCGGGCCGGAAGCGGGCCACGCCGATCGAGAGCGTGACGGTGCCGAGCCGGCGGCCGTCGGATTTGAGGACGAGCTCGCGGTCGGCGACCTCGGTGCGGATCCGCTCGGCGAGGGCCGAAGCCGCGGCGAGGTCGGTCGACGGCAAGAGCAGCGCGAACTCCTCGCCGCCGTAGCGGGCGGCGATCCGTGGCGGCTGTGCCCGTTCGGCGAGCTTGGCGGCCAGGAGCTTCAAGACGAGGTCACCCACCGGGTGTCCGTAAGTGTCGTTGAAGCGCTTGAAATGGTCGATGTCGACCATGAGGAGGGCAAGGGGCGCGCCCTGCTCGACGGCCTCGCGGGCGAGCTTCTTGAGCGCTCGATCGAACAGCCGGCGGTTGCCGATCCCGGTCAGGGGATCGCTGCTCATCGCCTCCTCGGCCTTGGCGAGATCGACCCGCAGCGCGGCGAGCTCGGCGTCCCGGCGGCCGAGCTCGCGCTCGAGCGAATCGGCCCGCGCGCGCATCGCCAGGGTCGCGGCCCGCAGCTCGGCCACGAGCCGGGAGATCCCGTCGAGCCGGCCGCCTTCCTCGAGGGTCGTGGCGGCCCCCTCGAGAGTGGCGCCGTAGGCCGCGGTGTGGGCGCGGAAGCCGCCGAGCTCGCCGGCGACCGCGTCCAGCGTGCCGTCCGCCTTGCCCACCAGCTCCTGGAGCCGCTCGAGCTGGGCGGCACGGCCCAAGAAGCGCTCGGCGAGCTCCAGGTGGCGAGCCTCGTCCAGCGGCTCGCCCCGTTCCTCGAGCTCGCGGATCGCCCGGCTGAGCGCCGGGCTCTGACCGGCGTGGTGGGTGAACCAGACCGAATAGTTCAACGCGGTGGGCGGCACGGCGTGACGGCGCAGCGAGGCGAGCGCCATTTCCGCAGCGGCCTGGAGATGTTCGAGATAATCCCCGGCCAACCGACCTCCCGAGCGCCCGCCGTCGCCGGCCCTTGGCCATGCACCCGCCGAACGTGTGCCATGCGCATTTGGCGAGATGATCTTGGGCCTGTCAACCTCGAGTGGTCGAGGGCTCGCGAATCCGAATCCTGGGTCCGCCGGCCAGCCGACCGTCGGTGCCGGCGAGCAGAGTCACGAGGTCGGGGGCGCCTGCCATCACCGTACGCCGCTCGAGCAGCGGCCGGCCGTCGAGGAAGGGTGTCGCGCACCCACCCGCTTCCTCGACCAGGAGGAGCCCGCCGAGCACGTCCCAGGCGTTCGTTCGAAAGGCGATCGCCGCATCGAGTCGGCCGTCGGCGACGTGGGCGAAGGTCAAGGCGGCCGAGCCCATCCGGCGGTGGTCGACACCGGCCTCGAGGAGCCGCCGCATGGCCTCGAGATAGGGTTCGGCAGGCGTTTTGAAATTGTGCGAGAAGCCCACGCAGGCGCTCGAGAAAGGCCGTTCGGCGAGACGAATCGGCCGGCCGTCGCGGGTGGCACCCCGGCCCTTGCGGGCTTCGAACAGCTCGTCGTGGACCGGGTCGTAGGTCAAGGCGAAGCGGGTCGCTCCGTCCGCCACGAAAGCCAGGGCCACGCACCAATAGGGCATACCCTTCAAGAAGTTGGCTGTCCCGTCGATGGGGTCGATCACCCACAGACGGTCGGCCTCGACCCCGCCCTCCTCCTCGCCGAGCACGGGGTCGCTTGGAAAAGCGACGGCCAAGCGTGCGCGGATCGTGGCCTCGCTCTCCCGATCCGCGCGGCTCACCAGGTCTTGCGGCCCCTTCTGCTCGACGGTGAGGGTATCGCGGGTGCGGAAATGGCGCAGCGCCACCGCGCCCGCCTCGCGCACGACGCCGCGCGCCACGGCCAGGCGCGCCTCGATCTCCACCTCGTTCATGGGCCTTGCTTCCCGTCGTTCGTCTGGCGCTCTTGCAGCACGGCCAGGCGGTAGCGGAGAAGGGTGCGGCGCGCATCACCGCCGCCCTCGCGGACCGCGCGGGCGAGGGCCCCCGGCTCGACCACCAACACCACGAGCCGGCGGGCCCGGGTCACGGCGGTGTAGAGCAGCCGGCGCGAGAGCATGCGGCCGTGCGCCCGGCAGAGGACCAGGACGACCGCCGGATATTCAGAGCCCTGGGCTTTGTGCACCGTGGCGGCGAAGGCCGGGGCCAGGGCGTCGAGTTCGTCGAAGCCGTAAGTCACGGCGCGGCCGTCGAACACCACCTCGACCGTGCGACCGACGCGGTCGATGGCGGTGATGCGGCCGAGATCACCGTTGTAGACCTCGCGCTCGTAGTCGTTGGCGAGCTGCATGACCTTGTCGCCCACGCCGAGCCGCTGGCCGGACCGCTCGATCGCGTCTGCCGGCGTGGGGTTTAGCCGAGCCTGGAGGAGCCGATTGAGCTCGCGCACGCCGGCCGGTCCGCGGTTGACCGGCGAGAGGACCTGGATGTCGGCCCAGGGGTCGAGCCCGAACCGCTCGGGGATGCGCTCGGCCACGAGCTCGACGATCCGGGCCGCTGCTTCTTCGGCGTCCGCCGCCTTGATGCCGAAGAAGTCGCCCGAAGGGTCGTCGCCTCGGGCGAACTCCGGCAGCTCGCCGCGATCGATGAAGTGGGCGTTGCGGACGATCCCGCTCTCGGCCGCCTGACGAAAGATCTCGACCAGATGAACGGTGGGGACCCGGCCACTCTCGAGGAGATCGGCCAGCACCTGGCCGGGGCCGACGGAAGGGAGCTGGTCGGCGTCGCCCACGAGCAGGAGCGCCGCGCCGTCGGGCAGGGCTTCGAGGGTCGCGCGCATCAAGAGCGTGTCGACCATCGAGACCTCGTCGACGATCAACAGATCGCATTCGAGCGGTCGGCCGCGACCCCGACGGAAGCCGCGGCCCGGCTCGGCCTCGAGCAGTCGGTGCAAGGTGCGCGCTTCGCGGCCGGTACTCTCGGAAAGGCGCTTGGCGGCCCGGCCGGTGGGGGCGGCGAGGGCCACCCGGAGCCCCGGCTCCTCGAGCGCGGCGAGGATCGCGCGGACCAGCGTCGTCTTGCCGGTGCCGGGCCCGCCCGTGACGATCAGGAGCTTGCTCGAAAGGGCGGCGCGCAGGGCCGCGCGCTGGCCGGGTGCCGGCGCGAGGCCGAGGGTCGCGACCGCTCGCTCGAGCGCGGCCTCGGGATCGGCGAACCGCCAGCCGAGGGGCACCGCCTCGAGCCGACCGATCTCCCGGGCGATCGCCTCCTCGGCCCGGGCAAGCTCGGGGAGTTGGATCCACGACCGAGCTTCGACGGGGGTGGCGACCAGCAGCCCCTCGGCGATCGCGCGGTCGAGGGCTGGCTCGAGATCGGGCGCCGCGTCGCCCAAAAGGCCGCGGGCCTGCTCGAGCAGGCTCGGCCGGTCGAGGGTAGTGTGGCCGTCCTCGGCGGCCCGGCGCAGCGCCTCCTCGAGCGCGCCCACGAGGCGGACGGGGGCCGCCTCCTCGATGCCGAGCCGCCGGGCGAGCGTGTCGGCGGTGCGGAAGCCCACGCCCGGGACCTCGCGGGCGAGCGCGTAGGGATCGCGGGTCACCCGCTCGAAAGCGTCTTCGCCCCAGGCCTCGAGCACCGCTCGGGCGCGGGCGAGGCCCACGCCGTGGGCGTGGAGGAAGAGGAGGAGGTCGCGCCCGCCACGGTGGCTCCGCCAGGCGGCGACCAGCCGTTCGGCCAGGCCGCGAGGCAGTCCTTTCACCTCGGCGAGCCGTTCCGGGTTCCGCTCCAGGATGTTCGGCAACGCCTCGCCGAACCGGGCGACGAGCTTGGCTGCGGTCTTGGGGCCGAGACCGGGGACGATGCCCGAGGCCAGATAGTCGGCGAGCGCTTCCGGTGAGCCGGGCGGCAGGATCTCGAGGCTCGTGGCCACGAGCTGCCGGCCCCAGGCCGGATCGTCGCGCCAGAGGCCACGGGCCCGCAAGCGCTCGCCTTCGCGCGGCTCGGGCACCGTGCCGACGAGTGTGACCGGCGGGCCGCCGGGCCGTTCGAGCCGCAGCACGCTGTAGCCGCTCTCGGGTCGATGGAAGATCACCCGAGCGATCGTGCCGACCACCTCGGCCTCCCCAGTCTCCGCCGCGGAGTCCGGGAGGGCGGGCTGGCTCGGGCCGGGCGTGGGACGCAGCGGCGCTCTCCTTCCCGCGGCGCCGACTTGCGCGACGCCGCCGGCATCGCTAACGCCCCTATGCTAGCGTTCCTGGCGGCGGTCGGCGACGAAGGAGGGAGGAGGATGCGCGGGAGGGGTTGGGAGCCTTGGGCCCCAGGGTTGAAACTGCCTTTGCCCGGTCTCCCGCGAGTGATCGCCCATCGCGGGGTCTCGTCGCGCGCGCCCGAAAACACGCTCGCCGCGTTTCGGCTGGCGCAGGAGCAGGGGGCGGGGATGGTCGAGCTCGACGCACGCCTCGCCCGCGACGGAGCGCTCGTGGTCATCCACGATTCGACCCTGGATCGAACCACCGACGGCCACGGGCGCGTGATCGAGACCGACAGCACCGTCATCCGGCGGCTCGATGCCGGCTCGTGGTTCGATCCGCGGTTCCGGGGCGAACGTGTGCCGACCCTCGAGGAGGCTCTGGCACTGCTCGCCCGGCTCGGCCTCGCCGTCAATGTGGAACTCAAGGCAGATCCGGGCGAGGAGCGGCGGACCGGGGCCGAGGCCGCCCGGCTCGTCGAGCGGGTCTGGCCGGCCGACGGGCCACCCGTGCTGCTCTCTTCGTTCGAGGAAGAAGCGCTCGCCGCCGCCAGCCGCGAGGCCCCAGGGTTGCCGCGCGGCCTGTTGCGCGAGCGCGCCGGACCCGACTGGCGCGAGGCCATGGAACGGCTCGCCTGCACCACCCTCCATCTGGGCTCGCATCACCTCGACGAGCCGACCCTCCGCGAGCTCCACCGCGAAGCCGTGCCGGTGCTGGTCTACACGGTCAACGACCCGGCGGCCGCGAAGCGGCTCTTCGATGGCGGGGTGCGCGCGGTGTTCAGCGACCTGCCCGAGGCGATCCTGCCGATCGCCCCGCCACTGCCGCACGCTTGGAGCTGAGCCGCTGGCCACAGCGCGGGCTCAATATCGGCGCAGCAGTCCCACGAGCTTACCCTGGACCTTCACTTGGTTGGGGCCGAAGATCCGCGTCTCGTAGGCCGGGTTGGCCGCCTCGAGGGCGATCGAGGCGCCGCGCTTGCGCAGCCGCTTCAAGGTCACCTCGCGATCGTCGATCAAGGCCACGACGATCTCGCCGCTCTCGGCGGTCTCGGCCCGCCGGATCACCACCCAGTCGCCGTCCTGGATACCGGCCTCGATCATCGAATCGCCGACGACCTGGAGGACGTAGTGCTCGCCCTCGCCCAGCAGCACGGCCGGCACGTCCATGGTCGTGCCGTGGTCAGCGAGGGCCTCGATCGGTGTGCCCGCGGCGATCCGCCCGTAGACCGGCAGATCGACATTGCCCGCGACCCCGGCGAGCAAGCCGGGGCGGCGCGCCGGGCGGAACTCGGGGCGCACCACGTTGGAGGTGACAGGCGGTACGGGCGCCGGCGGAGCCGGACGGGCCACGAGGCGTTTGCCCCCGCCGGGCAGCAGGGGCGGTTTGAGGACTTCGAGGGCGCGCGCGCGGTAGGCGAGGCGGCGGATGTAGCCGCGCTCCTCGAGGCCGGAAATCAGCCGGTGGATCCCCGACTTCGAGCGTAGGCCCAAGGCTGCGCGCATCTCTTCGAAGGAGGGCGGCGTGCCGTGGTCCTGCATGTACTGATGGATGAACTTCAGGAGCTGGAACTGGCGTTGGGTGAGCACGCCCGATCTCCGGCGACGCGGTGGCGAGGGCTGTTTGCCAGAATTTCCACAAATGTTCTAAAGACGTTCCCGAGGTCGGTCAATTCGGCAAACAGGCGACAGGGTGTCTCAAGAAAGCCGCAGGGCCCGCTCGAGCGGCACGCAGGGGACGTCCGCACCGGCGTCGACCGGCGGCGCGAAGGGCGGGCGGAGGATCAGCGCGTCGGCGCGGGCCAAGGTGGCGAGCATCGAGCTGTCCTGCCGTTCGGCCGGATCGACGAGCCGCCGCCCGTCGCGCTCGAGAAAGCGCGCGCGGAGATGGTCGAAGCGCTCGTCATTGGCCGGGACGGACCGCGCGACCGGCAGCGGCTCGACCGGCAGATCGGGTGCGAGCCCCTGCATGGCGAGCAGCATGGCGCGTACGAAGACGATTCCGCAGACCAAGGCCGAGACCGGGTTGCCCGGGACGCCGAGCACCGGGACCTCGCCGAATCGGCCGAAGATCAAAGGCTTGCCCGGCCGCATCGCGACCTTCCAGAAGTCGAGCGCGAGGCCGCGCCCGCCCAAGGTCGAGCGGACGAGATCGTACTCGCCGACAGATGCCCCGCCCGAGGTCACCAAGAGGTCCACGGCGGCGAGGCGGTCGAGGGCGGCTGCGAGACCTCCGGCTGTGTCGGGGGCGATGCCGAGATCGAGCGGCTCGCCGCCCAGCCGGCGGACGAGGGCCGCGAGCGCGACGCTGTTCGAGGCCGCCACCCGGCCCGGCACGACGGGCTCGCCCGGCCAAACGAGCTCGTCGCCGGTGGCGAGGATCGCCACGCGCGGCCGTCGGCGGACCGGCAGCCAGGCGTGGCCCGCCGCGGCGGCCATGCCGATCCGCCGCGGGTCGAGCACGCTCCCGGCCGAGAGGAGGAGCTCGCCGGCCCGGAAGTCGAGCCCGGCCGGCCGGACGAACTCGCCGGGCCGGCTCGCCCGGCTGAAGCGGACCCGCCCGTCGCGGGTCTCGGCGTTTTCCTGGATGGCGACCGCATCGGCGCCGGCGGGCAAGGGCGCGCCGGTG
>Ga0308391_1000174_pt1 | contig 27120 bp, 25 predicted proteins | sample Hotspr20Samplet1_FD_202363 | JGI IMG/M metagenome (GOLD analysis project Ga0308391, IMG submission 202363) | Hot spring phototrophic mat microbial communities from Octopus Spring, Yellowstone National Park, Wyoming, United States - 20050623_t1 ... | reverse complement strand
CGAAAAACAGAAGCGCACCGGTCGGGCGGCTAACCCCGGCCGGGGAGCTCTCCGGCCCGTCGTTTGTATGGAGGGCTCGGAAAACGATTGCCTCCTCTTGGGGCTCCGTGACGGCGACAAAGGAGGCGATCATCCCCGGTACTGCAGCGCACGGTGATGTCGCGCTCTAAATCCAGCTCGACGGCGTAGAAGCGGGCGTATGGTGCGGCGAGGGTCCCGAGCAGAGCCTTCCCGCCTCAAATGAGGGTGTACCGATCCCGTCCTCCGCGCGCGTCCCCAGTGGGCCTGCTGCGCCGGATCGAACGGCCATCGGGTACGATCCGGACTGGGGAGCGGGCTATGTTGACCGCCCTTCAGCTACGATTACCGAAATTACTGGCGCCAGGTCCTCCGGCGGTCTGTAGCGGCTCTGCTTTCGCGCACAAATCCAAATTAGAAGTGCTCCTGGGCAAGGGATTTTTTCAGGCAATCCACGGAAAGACGGTCATCGATTTTGGTTGCGGCGAAGGCGCTGACGCGATTGAAATGGCGCAGCGAGGAGCTAGGCGGGTGATCGGGATCGACATCTGCGAAGAGGCTCTTGAGATAGCCCGTCACAAAGCTCAGATCGCGGAAGTGGCGGACCGGTGCGAGTTCTGTCGGGAAACGCACGAGCTTGCAGACGTGCTTGTCTCGCTTGACGGATTTGAACATTTCGCCAACCCGGCCGCCGAGCTGGAAACGATGGCGTCGTTGCTGCGGCCTTCGGGCGTGGTCTGGGGCTCATTCGGTCCGCCCTGCTATCGCCCGCTTGGCGGCCACCTATTTTCTGTTTTCCCGTAGGCGCACCTTCTGTTCAGCGAGGCGGCGCTGATGGCATGGAGAGCGGCTTTCAAAGACGACGGCGCCACCCGTTTCAGCGAAGTCGCCGGGGGATTGAACCAGATGACCGTCAGCGGATTCATCCGGGTGGTAGAGGCCAGCCCGTTCTGTTTCGACGCCCTTGAGCTGGTGCCGATTCGGAAACTTCGGTACCTCCACAACCGGTTTACGCGGGAGTTCACCACCTCGGCGGTGCGGTTCCGACTGGTAAGGCGGTGATGCGCCGGCTTGGACGGGGGTCGGGACGGGTGCCGGGCGAATCGGGGGCTAACCGGAGCGCCGGCACTAGGCTATGGTTGTCTGCGAGCGCGAGCAAGAGGAGCCCGCGAGGTCGGAATCGGAGCTGGACGCGGCGGGCTGAGCTGAGATTGCAGCGAAGCCGGCGAGCGTGGCCGCCGCTCGCCGAGCTCGAAGTCTGGGAAGGCGCTCCGGGCTGCGACCCGGCGCGGAGACGCCCTGGCAATAAGGAAGTGGCCTCCTTCCTTTAGCACGTCAGGTTTCTAACGCTCGGACAGAAACGCAGGGCGCCGGCAATCCTCGCCGATCGCAAAAGATCCTTGCGCACCGACCGGCTGGCAGGGCGGCCTGGAGCCTGGCACTGTGCGGCGGCAGTATACTAAGAAGTGGGTGCGATTGTCCGATTTCCGCCGCGCCGGCGGCCCTATGAGACAATAGCCCCAGACGAGGCATTTTCATGCTGGCATTCGGTGAGCTCCTGAACAAGATACAGGGTGGGACTCTCCAGAAGCGGGCGATCCACGCCCCGGAGGTGCTCAACGAAGCGCCCAGCTACGGCAGCGCCTTCTCGCGAGGCATTCGCGTCGATCTCAATGGCTTGGTCATCCTCTTCATCTCCGGAACGGCCAGCGTGGACGAGCACGGCAAGACGGCGCACGTGGGCGACTTCCGGGCCCAGTGCCGGCGCACCTTCCTGAACATCACCAAGCTGCTCGAGTCCGAGGGCGCCACCTGGAAAGACGTCGTTCGCACGACCTGTTATCTGCGAGACATCGACCGGGACTACAAGGAATTCAACGAGGAGCGGATGCGATTCTACAAGGAACAGGGTTTGGATCCGTTCCCCGCTTCGACGGGCATCGAGGCCAAGCTTTGCCGCCCCGATCTGCTGGTGGAGATCGAGGCGATCGCCATGTACTACCGCCCTCAGACGGAAAAGTAGGCTTCGCCTGGGGAGTCGAAAAGGGGGATTGGGTATACTGTCACCGATTTGAGGGCCAGTAGCGCGCGAACTTCTCCCGCAGAAAACGTACGCTTCGGTGCATCTGCTCGATGCCGTCCACCCCGTCCTCGATGCTGACCCAGCCGTCGAAGCCCGCGCTGGCCAACTCCGTGAAGATCGCGTCGTAGTCGTTGAGCCCCTCGCCGATCGCGCCGTGCCGCAACCGGCGGGCGTAACCGACGCTGTCCTCTTCGCGCCGCAGGTCTTCGAGCGTGCCTTCGGCCAAATACCGGTCCGAGGCGTGCATGGTCACCACCCGGTGTTTCACGCGACGCAGCAGCTCCAGCGGATCCTCGCCCGCCAGCAGCGTATTGCTTGGGTCGTAGTTCACGCCGAACCAAGGGGAGCGTATCCGCTCCACCAGCTCGCAGAAGAGATCCATTTTTTGGGCGAACTCCGGATACTGCCAGTAGTTGTCCTTGTAGTGGTTTTCGAGAACTAACGTTACGCCCGCGCCGGCGGCGTGCTCCAAGCACGCTTCGATCGATTCGGCGGCATAACGCAAGCCATCCTCCCGGGAGACCTCGGGGCGCCGCTGGCCCGAAAGCACCCGGCAGTAGCGGCCGCCGAGCTCGGCCGTCATGTCGATCCAACGCCTCTCCTGGTCTATCTGGAGGCGGCGAAACTGCGGATCCGGATGGGTGAAATCGGGCGAGCAGCACAGCATCGGGATCTGGAGCCCATGATCGGCGGCGATGCGCCGGGCCTCGGCACAGTTCAGGTTCAAGAAGCCGGCGTAAAACTCCAGGCCGTCGACGGCAAGCGAAGCGCCCACCTCGATCCATTCGCGGACCGTCATCGTGCCGTCCACGCACAGCCGGTCCAGATACAGTTTGGGAAAGGCGGCGAGCTTCGGCATCAGCGCCCTCCTTTGACCGGCACGTCGCCGTAAGCGTGGACCTTGTCGCAGATGAGCCGCAGCGACTCTTCAACGTTCCCCGAGGCCGTGCGGAAGGCCTCGGAGTCGATGGCCAAAGGCGCACCGATCACTACCAGGGGCGCCCCGTATTCCGGCGTGCGGACGGCCTGTTCGATCGACAGGCCGCCGACGGCCTGGACCGGAATGCTCACCGCCTCGACCACCTCGCGAAGCTGGTCAAGCGGGCTGGGCGCCCGCAGGCCGCGCGCGGCCAGGCCACGCCGTTCGTCGTACCCGATGTGGTGGACGATGTAGTCGCAGCCGAGCTCCTCCAGGCGGCGAGCCGCCGCCAACATGTCCTCCGAGGCCAGGTTGTCGCCCATCACCTGAACGCCGTAGTCACGACCGGCCTTCACCACCGCGCGGATCGTCTCCTCGTGCGCCCGGGCCATGACAACCACGAGATTGGCCCCGGCTTTGGCCATCATCTCGGTCTCCAGATAACCGCCGTCCATGGTCTTCAAATCGGCAACGATCGGGGTGGAGGGGAAGCGCTCCCGCAGCGCGCGCACGGCACGGAGCCCTTCGGCAAGGAGCAGGGGGGTACCCGCCTCCAGCCAGTCCACCCCGGCGCGCAACGCCATCTCTGCGGTTTGGATGGCCTCGCCGATCTCGGTCAGATCCAGCGAAATTTGCACGATGGGCCGCATGCTCAAACGCATGGTAGCAGAGGGGCTGCGATCAGAACAAAACGGACCGATTCTGGTTTGGCTGGGCCTGGCCGGCCCTGGCTTTCGGTGGTATAGTGAGGGTGGGGAATGTCCCTGGCGCATCCCATCCGAGTCGCCCTCATGGCGGCGCTTTTGGTCGCCGGCGCCCGAGCCGAGTCCAAGGTCGTCGCCGTCACCATTGACAACGTCATCCACCCCATTACCGTCGAGATCGTCGCCAAGAGCATCGAGCAGGCCCGCCAGCAGGGCGCCGCTCTCTTGCTGATCCGCCTGAATACCCCGGGCGGTCTGCTCGAGGCGACGCGCCAGCTCGTCGAGAAGATCATCGCCTCGCCGGTGCCGGTGGTGGTCTACGTCACGCCGAGCGGCGGCCGGGCCGCCTCGGCCGGATTCTTCATCCTTCAGGCGGCTGATGTCGGCGCGATGGCGCCCGGCACCAACACGGGCGCGGCCTCGCCGGTGCTGCTCGGCGAGCAGATGGATCCGGTCCTGCGGCGCAAGGCGGAAAACGACGCTGCGGCCGCCCTGCGCACGATCGTTCAAAAGCGTGCCCGCAATGCCGAGCTCGCCGAGAAGGCGGTGCTGGAGGCCAAGGCATTTACGGAGAAAGAGGCGCTAGAAAATCGCCTGATCGAGATTGTGGCGGCCAACGAACGGGAGCTGTTCGAGAAGCTCAATGGCCGCGAGATCACCCGATTCGACGGCACCCGGCAGACGCTCCGGTTGGTGATGCCCGAGGTGGTCGAGTATAAGAAGAACACCCGGGAGCGCTTGGTGTCGGCCATCAGCGATCCGAACATCGCTTTCATCCTGCTGGTGCTCGGCGCGCTCGGCGTCTACATCGAGTTCTCCTCGCCGGGCTTGATCGTGCCCGGCGTGGCCGGCGGTATCCTGCTCTTGCTCGGCCTGTCGGCGCTTTCGGTGCTGCCGATCAACTGGATTGGGGTCGCGCTGCTCATTCTCGCCGTGGCCCTGTTCATCCTGGAAGCCAACTTTGCCTCGCATGGCATCCTCGGAGTCGGCGGGGCGGTGGCGATGATACTGGGCGCGATGCTGCTGATCGAGGGTCCGCCGGAGATTCGTATCCGTTTCAGTACGGCGTTCGGCGTCACCCTGCCGTTCGCCCTCATCACCGTATTCCTGCTCGCCCTGGTCATCCGGGCGCGCTCGAGTAAGGTGGCCACCGGCGCGGCCGGCATGATCGGCGAATGCGGCATCGCCCACTCGGCGATCGCGCCCGAAGGCCGCGTCTTCGTTCATGGAGAGTTTTGGGACGCCGTTTCCTCCACGCCGATCCCGGCCGGCGCCCGAGTCCGCGTCACCGACGTCGACGGTCTCACCGTCCGCGTCGAACCCGTTGAGTCAGAGTCCGGAGGTTCCCATGGCTGATGTGCCGACCATTGCGCTTGTCATCGTGGTGCTTTACCTGCTCTCGTCGATCAAGATTCTGCGGGAGTACGAACGCGGGGTGATCTTCCGCCTCGGCCGGATGCTGCCCAAGCCCAAGGGGCCCGGCATCATTCTGGTCTTTGCGCCGATTGACCGCATGGTGCGCGTCTCTTTGCGCATCGAGACGATGGAGGTACCGCCGCAGGACCTGGTCACCAAGGATAACGTGACCGTCAAGGTGAATGCGGTGATCTACTTTCGGGTCATCGATCCGAACAAGGCGATCGTCGAGGTTCAAAACTACCTCTATGCCACCTCCCAGCTTGCCCAGACCACGCTGCGGAGCGTGCTCGGCGAGGTGGAGCTCGACGAGTTGCTCAGCCAGCGAGAGAAACTCAACGTTCGGCTTCAGTCGGTCTTGGACAAGCACACCGGCCCTTGGGGCGTGAAGGTAACCATGGTTGAAGTCAAGCAGGTCGATTTGCCCGACATGATGATCCGGGCTATCGCGCGGCAGGCGGAGGCCGAGCGGGAGCGGCGCGCCAAGATCATCCACGCCGAGGGTGAGTACACGGCCGCCGAAAAGCTGACGATGGCCGCGCAAATGATCCAGACCCAACCGGCTGCCATTCAATTGCGCTACCTGCAAACGCTGATCGAGATTGGCTCGGAGAAGAACACGACGGTCATCTTCCCGGTGCCCATCGACATCTTCTCCGGCGTCCGCTCGATCCTGGATCGCTACGCGCGACAGGGGTCTGCGAACCCGGCCGGAGAGATTGACCAGGGACAGGGTACTAAGAGTACGAGTACCGAAGGCCAAGACGAGACGTCTTCCTGAGGAATAAGGAAACCAAAGCCTATGCCAAAAACGAGCGACGACGAGCTCGAACTCGTTCTGGGCAACAAGCAACTGCTCAGCGTGTTTTTCGTTGTGGTCGTGTTGCTTGGGATCTTCTTTGCCATGGGTTACATTGTGGGCCGCAACTCGGCAGCCGGGCCGGCGCCGGCCGCAACCCAGCCCCCGGTGGTGGAACGCGAACCCGCCGCGCCCCCGGCGCGGGCGGCCGTCACGCAAGTTGTCCCGGACTTAGATGAGGCTCCGGGGGAGACCGGCTCGTCGGCGGCGCCGAGGGAAGCTGATCCCGCACAAACGCCGCTCGCCAGAGCGGCCAAACCGGATCCAGCCGCGCCGCAGGCGGCCTCTAAGGCTCCGGCGGTTCCCTCCGAACCCGAGCCCGGCAAGGTTTATCTTCAGGTGGCTGCGACCACGCGTGTTGAAGCGGAGGCGCTCAAGGAGCGGCTTTCGAGGAACGGGTACTCCGTGGTGCTCGGTCCGGTGCCCGGCCAGGATTTATTGCGAGTGCTCGTTGGGCCGATTCCGGACCAGGAGGCTCTGGCAAGGACGCGAGCCGGACTGCAACAGATGGGGCTGAAGCCTTTCACCCGACGCTTGTAGGATGAAGGCGGGCCCGCTCATCCAGATCGAGGGGCGACGCGTCCGGCCGCGGCTGCCGGAGTGGTTGCGGCGGCCGGAGACCCATTTCGAGTCGGTCACGCAATTAAAGAGCGAATTGCGCCGCCTGCGGCTGAATACTGTCTGCGAATCGGCGCGTTGCCCGAACATACACGAGTGCTTTCACCGGGGAACGGCAACCTTCATGATTCTCGGCAACCTCTGCACGCGCGGCTGCGGCTTCTGTTCCGTTCCCAAAGGTGTTCCCGGCAAGCACGAGTTCTCGCTCGATCCAGAGGAGCCGCGCAACGTGGCGCGAATGGTCCGCCAGATGCGATTGCGCTACGTGGTTATCACCAGCGTTAACCGGGACGATTTGCCGGACGGCGGCGCGGCGCACTTCGCCCGCACGATTCGCGAGGTCCGCGCCGAAAACCCCGGTGCTCGCATTGAAGTGCTGGTACCTGATTTCTGCGGCGACCTCGACGCCGTGCGGACGGTGCTCGAGGCCGCTCCCGACGTCCTCAACCACAACGTGGAGACCGTGCCGCGCCTTTACCGGCGCGTTCGGCCGCAGGCCGACTATCGCCGCTCGCTCGAGGTGCTTGCCTGGGCCAAACGGTTCAGTCCCTCGCTGGCCACCAAGAGCGGCCTGATGGTCGGTCTCGGGGAAGCAGCCACCGAAGTCGAGCAAGTGCTCGAGGATCTGCACGCCGCCCGGGTCGACATCGTGACCATCGGCCAGTATCTCCAGCCGACGCGGCGCAATCTGCCGGTCGCTGAGTACGTGCCTCCGGAGCGGTTTCAAGCCTGGCGCACCTACGGGCTGGCGCTCGGTTTCCGCGAAGTGTTCAGCGGCCCGCTCATCCGAAGCTCCTACATGGCGGACCGGATCTGGCAGGCCGTTTGATTTGGGCCTCCAGGCCTCCGGATGTGAGAGAATTTTGAGTCTCTGTCGGCCGTGACGTTGAACTTCCTGCTCGCCAGCCTCAGCGGCCTGTTGCTCGTTCTGGCCTTTCCACGTTTCGACATCGAATGGCTGGCCGCGGTGGCCCTGGCGCCGTTGCTTGCGGCGGCAGGACGCGAGCCGAGCCCGTGGCGGCGCATGCTGCTCGGCGAGCTCGCGGGCCTCGTCTACTGGGCGGGCACCTGCTATTGGATTCAGTTCGTGCTCGAATTCCACGGCCAGATGGGATTGATGGGGAGCTGGGGCGCTTTTGCGTTGTTCTGTCTGATCAAAAGTCTCCATCTGGCCCTGTTCACCTGGCTGGCCGGCTACCTGATCAAGACGCCCTATGCCATTGTCGCCGTCGCTGCGCTTTGGGTCGGCATCGAACGGACGCACGGGCCGCTCGGCTTCGCCTGGCTGGCGCTGGGCAACGCGGGCATCAACATGGGCCTGCCCATGCGCCTGGCGCCGCTGGTGGGCGTCTACGGGCTCTCCTTCGTGCTGGCGATGCTGAACGCGGCGATGGCTTCGGTCCTGCTTCGGCGTCCACGGAGCCACCTGGGCTGGCTCGGCCTGCTTTTACTGATCCCGCTGTTGCCGCCGGTGCCGGAGTCCGGTCCGGGAAGCGAGCACGCGGTGGTGGTCCAGCCCAATGTGCCCATGGAGGAGATTCTTACGACCGCTTCGGTGGCCGAGATGCGCGAGGAGCTGGCCCGACTGTCGCTTCAGGCGGCGCTTGCGCCGAACGAGCCCCCCGCCCGGTTGATCATTTGGCCGGAGGTGCCGCTGCCGCTCTATTACGAGCAGGATGCTGAATTCCGGAGGCAGGCGAACCTGCTGGCGCGGATCGCCGAGGCCTGGTTCCTTTTCGGCACGGTCGCTTTCACGCCCGAGGGCGCCCCGCTCAACTCGGCGCAGTTGGTCTCGCCCGAGGGAGAGCCCGTCAGCCGCTACGACAAGATCTACTTGGTGCCGTTCGGCGAGTTCGTCCCGCCTTACTTCGGCTGGGTGAACCGCATCACGCGCGAGGCGGGTGACTTCGCGCCGGGCCGCGACATTGTCGTTTCCCCGGTCGGGGCGCACCGTCTCGGCGCCTTCATCTGCTATGAGGCGGTGTTCCCGCACTTGGTGCGCCGGTTCGCCAAATCCGGCGCCGAGGTGCTGGTGAATCTCTCCAATGACGGCTACTTCGGCGACACGGCCGCCCGCGAGCAGCATTTGCTGATCGCCCGGATGCGCGCCGCCGAGAACCGGCGCTGGCTGTTGCGCGCCACCAACAACGGCATAACCTGTTCGATCGACCCTCTGGGACGCATTCGCCGCCAGCTCGATCCCTTCGAGCGGCTCGCCGCCCGCCTCTATTTCGACTACGAAACGGCGCTTACACCGTACACTCGCTACGGCGACTGGTTCGCCTGGCTCTGCCTTGTGGTTTCACTCGGCGCCGTCGTCCTATCCGAGCGGCCGCGCTATCGGCCCGAGGGCCGGAGGTAGGGGGCGCACCAGCAGTCTATTGCTTGAAGCCGATCTTTTGCCGGATCGCCTCCGGCAAGCCCTGAAGCATCTCTTCGTGGCGCATGAGGATGGTTTTGATGGCTTCGAGCTCGGTTTCGATCCGCGCGATTCGTTCCTCTATCCTGCCGAACCGCTCGTCTATCCTGGCGAAGCGCTCGTCCATTTTGGCGAAGCGCGCGTCCATCCTGGCGAAGCGCTCGTCCATTTTGGCGGAGCGCTCGTCGGCGCGCGCAAAGCGCTCGTCCATCTGGCTGAGATGGCGGAGGAAAGCGGCTTGGTTCTGAATGAGCGCCACCAGCGCCTCCTCCAGGCGCCCGTTTGCGGTGCGGCGTGTGACCTGTTTGGCCATCCGCTTCGAGTCTACACGAGCGTTGTGGTAGACGGCCAGTTTGCGAATAAGATGTTACGGGAGGCGTTATGAGATCCAGTTCCGGCAGTCTTTCCAGAAGATCCTTCCTCGGCAAGTCCTCCGTGGCTGCGCCGGCGGCTTTCACGATCGTCAAACCTCACTTGGTGCGCGGGCAGGGCAAGGCGCGCTTAAAGGCCGGTCTCGTCGGCTGCGGCGGCCGCGGGACTCAGGCGGTGGTGGACTTGCTGGCCGGCGATGAGAACGTGGAGCTGGTGGCGATGGCCGACGTCTTTGAGGACAAGCTCGAGCGCTCGCTCCGCAGCCTTCGGGAGGGCGAGATGCGGTTGTCGCGCTACGTCGGCGCCGAAGTGAGGCGCGAGGGCCGGCCGCATCGGCTCACCGAAGAGGAGCTGCGCGCCTCGATTCCGGCGCGGGTCCGGGTGGCCCCGGACATGCGCTTCGTGGGGCTGGAAGGATACAAGAAACTGCTGGCCACCGACATCGACATCGTGCTGTTGTGCACCCCTCCGGGCTACCGTCCCGCGCACTTCGAGGCTGCCGTCGACGCCAAAAAGCACGTCTTCTGCGAAAAGCCGTTCGGCACGGACCCGGTGGGGGTGCGCCAGTTCATGGCCGCGGCGCGAAAGTCCGAAGAGCTGCGCCTGACGGTGGTCTCCGGTGCCCAGCGGCGCTTCCAGAAGCCTTACGTGGAGACGATCGAGAAGATCAAAAGCGGCGCCATCGGAGAGATCGTCGCCTGTTACGCCTACTGGATCGGCACACCGGTCATCCAAGTGAAGGCCCGGGATCCAAAATGGAGCGACGTCGAGTTCCAGCACCGGGCCTGGTACTCTTTCGTCTGGATCTGCGGCGACCAGATCGTCGAGCAGCACCTGCACAACATCGACGTTTGCAACTGGGTGATGGGCATGCACCCGGTGAAGGTGCGCGCCAGCGGCGGCTGCGCCTGGCGCCCGCGCGAGGAGATCTACGGCAACATCTACGATCACATCAGCGCCGAGTTCGTCTATCCGAACGGGGTCATCCTCTCCAGCCACTGCCGGCAGTTTCCGCAGCAGCCCGGCATGTACACCAACGTCAGCGAGCTTGTGGTCGGCACCAAGGGCCGCAGCAACTGCCGCGATATGGCCAAAGGCGGCAACGATCCCTACCTGCAAGAGCACATCGCCATGGTCGACTCCATCCGCGGCGACGGCCCGTATATCAACCACGCTATGGAGGTCGCCGAGAGCACAATGACTTGCATTATGGGCCGAGAGGCCGCCTACTCGGGCCGCGAGATCACCTGGAACGAGATCATGATGTCCAAACAGGACCTAATGCCCAAGGATCTCAGTCCGAACGCCAAGATACCGGTGCCGCCCCTGCCGGTCCCCGGCAAGTATCAATTCGTTTAAACGGTAAACTGGGTGCCTTTCGTTTCGCGAGCGCCGGCGTTGCCGGTCGGCGCTCCTCAGCCGATGATCTTCTTCCGGACGGCGTAAAGGACGATCTCGGCGGCGTTGTGCAGGTTGAGCTTTTGCATCAAGTGACTGCGGTGCGTCTCCACCGTGTACGGGCTGAGGTTGAGCAGCGCCGCCACCTCCTTGTTGGACTTGCCTTCGGCCAACAGTTGCAGAATCTGCTTTTCCCGATCGGTGAGCAGCTCATAGGTGTCGTGCAAGCCGCGCTGTTGAAGCTGGCGCATGTAATCTTCGAGAAGTGCCTGGGCGATCGCCGGCGAAAAGAACGGCTTGCCGGAGGCGGCCACCTCGACGGCGCGCACCAGATCCGCATCCGCGGTGTCCTTGAGCAGGTAGCCCTTGGCGCCGGCGGTGAGGGCCCGGATCAGATAGGTTTCATCGGAATGCATGCTCAGGATCAGCACGGCCACGCGCGGATTTCGTTTGACGATCTGCGCGGTGGCGTCGATGCCATTAAGCGACGGCATAGCGATGTCCATAATGACGACGTCCGGGGCAAGCTCCTCGGCCAGCCGCACCGCCTCCAGTCCGTCGGCCGCCTCGCCCACCACCTCGAAGTCGGCACGCTGCTCCAGTTGCAGCCGCAGCCCTTTGCGGACGATCCCGTGGTCGTCGGCGACCAGAATCCGAACCTTACCCATTTTGTTTTCCATCCGGCAGCGGCAGCTCGATTTTGAGAACCGTGCCTTTGCCGGGAGCCGACTGGATCGAGACCGTGCCGTTGAGCTCGCGCACCCGTTCCTCGATGCCCAGCAGGCCGATGCCCCGCTGCGAGGCTTCGGCCTCAAAGCCGACGCCGTCGTCCTGGATCGCCATCGAGACGCGCTCCGGCTCGCCGTGCACCGAAACCCGGATGTTCCTGGCCTGCGCGTGGCGGGCGCAGTTGGTGAGCGCCTCCTGGACCACCCGGAACAGGCAGGTGCGGTGGGCGTCTTCCAGTCCGTCGAGCGCGCCGTCGACTTGCACCGCCACCGGGATGCCCATACGCCGCGAGAAATCGCGCCCCAGCCACTCGAGCGCCGGACCCAGGCCGAGGTCGTCGAGCATCGACGGGCGCAGGCCCATCGCCAGGTCGCGCACCGTGCGCAGCGCCTCGATGTTCAGGCGCTTGGCGTCATCGAGCGCCTCGTGGAACCGCTGCGGGGGGCCGTCGCGGAGCGACTCGAGGTTCGCCAGCGTCATCCCCATCGCCGTCAACATCTGCCCGATGGCGTCATGAAGCTCGCGCGAGAGGGCGCGCCGCTCGTCCTCTTGCGCCCGCACGAGCGTGCGGGACAGCCGGCGAAGCTCCTCTTCGGCGTGCTCGATCATCGCCCGCTGCTCGGCGCCGCGCCGCTCAAGCGACGTCACGCGCGCCGTGGTGAGCAGGGCCACCACCAGCCCGACGGTCAGAGCGAACAGCACCATCCGGACCAGGAAGCGCCGAAGGGCCTCGTGGCTTGCGCGAAGGCGCTGCCGCTGGATCTCCAGATTTCGGGCATTCAACTCCGCCACTTCGCGAATCAGCTCGACGACCGCGGTCCGACGCGGCAGGACATGCTTGCGGAAGAAGGGATAGCTGGCCACCATCTTCTGGGCAGGCGACCACTCGAACATCGGCTCAAGCGATGCCCAGTATTCGCGCATCTCCCGTTCGAGCTCCTCGACCGCCTCCTTTTGATCGGCGCCCTCGCGCGGCAGTTGCGCCACGCGCTGCTCGAGGGAGGCGCGGATCGTGCCGAGCTGCTCGCGGTACTCCGAGGCGCCGAGCGGCGAGGGGTCGAGCAGGTAATCCCGCACGAGAAGGTCCGCGAAATAGATCTCCCCGGGGATGTCCCGGAGCGGATATTCGGCGCGCAGGTAGGCTTCATGGGCGTCGGCCATCTCAACGTAGATCGAATTCGCCCGCCGAACGGCGCCGAGTCCGAGGAGGCAGATCAGGCCCAGGAGGATGCCGAAGCCCGACGTCAAAACTACCCACGAGCGGGATTTCATCGTGCGGCTCCCTACCGACATTTTCGCCCCAGCGTGCGCTAGGCTGAGGGCAGCCGATGCAGGTTGTCTTTACCGACTTGGACGGGACGCTCTTGGACCATGCTAGCTACGCCTGGGAGCCGGCTCGTCCTGCCCTGGAGCGCCTCCGCGAGCGCGGCATTCCCTGGGTCTTTGTCACCAGCAAGACGCGGGCTGAGACCGAGCACTGGCGCCGCCTGCTCGGCCACGAGCATCCTTACGTGGTGGAAAACGGTGCGGCCGCCTACTGGCCGCCCGGCTACTTTCCGCAGGAGGCGCGCTCGGCGCTCATCTGGGGCTTGCCCTACGCCGAGGTCGTTACAGGCCTTGCGGCCGCCGTCAGGGAAGTCGGATGCCGCATCCGCGCCTTTCACCAGATGAGCGTCGAGGAGGTGGCGGCCGCCTGTGGTCTGCCGGCGGAGCTGGCCGCCCTGGCCAAGCAACGGGAGTTCGACGAGCCGTTCGAGCTGTTGGACCGAGCGGCGGAGGGCGAACTCGCCGCGGCGCTCGCGCGCCGCCGGTTGCGGCTAAGCCGCGGCGGGCGTTTCTATCATGCTTCGGGGCGGGCCGACAAGGCCGGAGCCGTCCTGGCGCTCAAGAGGCTCTATGAGCGGCTCGGCGAAGCTGTGACGGCCATCGGTTTGGGAGACGCCTGGAACGACCTGGAGATGCTGCGCGTGGTCGATCGCCCGGTGATCATCCGCTCGGCGCAGTCGGCGCAACTGGCGGCCGAGCTTCCGAACGCGCAACTGAGCGTGGAGGCGGGGCCCGCAGGATGGAACGCCGCCATCCTGGCCCTCACATGAGCACGCCTTCACAGGTGCGTCCAAAGCGACCGCTCGCCTTCGGACTCACGCTGTTCTTTCCTCTCCTCGATGAGCCGGCGCAGGCCCTGACTTCCGGCGATTCCCACGGCCAGGCTCACCGCCAGCACCGCTCCGCCCACCAGAATGATGAAGGCTGCCAGGAAAACATTGCGGGCAAAGCTGAGCTGGTCGGCGGCCACCACCACGGCGACGAACATGATGATGATCCGCAGCGCCGCGGCCAGGCGCCTCGGCGAGGGCAGATTCTCATTTACCGCCCACACCAGCATGCTCCGGCCGAGATACTGGCTCAGCCAGGCTCCGGCGAGCAGGATCAATCCGGCGACAACGAGCTTCGGCAGCAGGAGAACGAAGCCTTCTACCATCTGATTGGTCAGTTGGGTGTCGAAGGCGCTGACGGCGATCAGAAAGCCGCCGATGAGAATCGCCCAGTAGACCGTCTCGGCTACCAGGCGGGTGGCGCGCAGCCGGCCCGAGCGGTCGAGCAGGAATGCCACGCCGCTCTGGCGCAGGAATTTGTCGATCGTCATGCCTTTGAAGACCCGGTAGATGAACCACCGGGCCGCTGTCGCCAGCGCATAGGCCACCAGCAGAAGGATGACGGCGGCAAGCGTCGAAGGCAGGTACGTGGTTACTTGGTGGTGCAAGCGGTCTAGGGCCGCTTCCAGGATCTCGCGTAGCGTATTAATCATTTCCGGTAACCTCCGAGCCAGGTCTGGGGGTGGCGGCGCGCTCTGGCTTCCGGCTCCCCCGGTTGCGCGCGCCCGGTCCGTCCCAGTGAGCCTTGAGATAGGGTTTCAAGCGTTCGAAGGCCAAACACAGCTGTTCGATCTTGTCTTCGACCTGATCGGGAACCAGCGTCCGCGTCTCGCCGACAAACGAGGCGACCCGCGCCAGATAAAGCGGCGTGAGCGATCGGATGAGGTGTCCGCCGGCCACCCGGTGCTTGTTGTAGGCGCAGGCAAAATCGAGCACCACGCGCGCCCACAGCTCATCGTCGAAGTGAAAATCCCGGACGCCTGCGGCCGCCTGCCGCCCGAGCGCCTGGATGCCGGCGTAAGTTTCCGGCTCGAGGGCGACCGCCCAGATCTCGCCCAGGTCGCGGCAACCGCGCACGAAGGCGGCGAGCATCCGCTCGACGTGGACCTCGATCGGATCCAGACCCACGTCGTAGCGGAAGCCGAACAGTTCGACCGGCCGGCTTCCCTCGCGGTCCCACCAGACGCTTTCGTACTCCTGCATCAGCATCAGGACGCTGCCCACCACCTGCTCGAGCATCGCCGTCAGATCCGAACTTGGGTCTTTGGCGTCGTGCAGTTTGGCGCCGAGAAAGCTCTGGCAGACGCGGAAACCCTCGGCCAAGGCAATCGTCGTCATCCAGATGTCGATGCCGAACCTAGCGACGTCGGTCTCCCAGTCGTCGCGCTGAAGGTAGCGGTTGATCAGCCGGGTGGACAGACCGAACTCGCCTCCGATCGGCTGGCGGACGCGGTAGCCGTAAAGCGCCCGGGTGAGCGGGTAGACGATGCTGTTGGTGATCGTTCCGTCGTACTTGTGCCGGTGATAATAGGGTGCGACAAAGTCGTAGCCGGCAAACAGAACCGGGCGGAGCAACAGGTCGAACCATTCCGGTGTGATCGAACGAAGGTCGGAATCCACGACCGCGACGGCCTTGGCCTCAAGCCGCGCCGCGAGCTGAAAAATCAGTCGGAACGCGCTCCCCTTTCCCGGCACGCCGTGGTAGGGAAAGGAGAGCCTGTGGGCGGCAAACAGAGGGGTGTTGAGCAGCAGCAGGTGCTGGTCCTCGAGCCGGGCCGAAAGCACCGCCTCGCGCGTGTTGTCGGTCGAGCCTCCGTCGGAGTTGATCACCACCGAGGTAAATTGCGGGAAATATTTGGCGAGGCCCGCGTAGGCGGCTTGCACAACGCGACCGATCGTTCTCCCGTTGTTGTAACTGGGAATGCCGATCACGATGTCTGCCCGGCGTATTACCTCGGCCGCCTGGCGGGCCTCATGAGGAAGCGTGATGCTGGCCACGGACTGTCGCTCGTTCTCCTCCTTTCACGCCGCCTACGCCACCTTGCCGGCGCTCAGGCGGGCATCCTTGCCCACGGCGTCCAACAGCAGATCGAAGAACTCCGGGATCGCCGCCAGCACGCGGTTCCAGTTGGGAATTTGCGGCAGCCCGAGCGGGTCCTCCAGGAATTCCTGCGCCGCTCGCCGCAACCCGCGGGCGAAGACCGCCACGGCCTCCTCTTCGGCGTGCCGGTCGAACTTCAGCCCGTTGAGCAGCGCGTCGGCATAGTAGCGGACGATGGTATCCTGCGCCATGCGGACGTAGCGGACCTCGAGCGTGCGGAAGTGGTCGGTGGTGAAGGCCAGTCCCTCGGAGGCGAGCGTTCGGAACAGGCTCTTGGCGATGTCGCAGGCCATGCGGTACAACCCCTTGGAGGGATCGTCCGGAGAAAGCGCCTGGTGCTTGTGCTCGTAGTTGTCCATCAGGTCCACCTGGCAGGTGCGCGCCACCGCGCAGTTGCGGAAGACCTCGGCCAGCACGCCCACCTCCAGGCCCCAATCGGCCGGGATGCGGTTCACGCGCGCCAGACTGGAGTTCATGGCGAACTCGCCGGCTAGCACGTAGCGGAAGCTGTCCAGATAACGCAGGAAGGGGTTGCCCGGTACGATGCTCTCGAGCGCGCGAATGATCGGGGTCATGAACAGCCGCGTCACGCGCCCGTGCATGCGGTCGGTGATGCGGGCATAGAAGCCTTTGCAGAATTCGAACCGCAGGTGCGGATGGACGACCGGGAAGCACAGCCGGGCCAGCAACTGGCGATCGTAGTTGACGATATCGCAGTCATGGAGCGCGATGACGTCGCAATCGCCCTGCGCCAGCAGATAGCCGTAGGCCAGCCAGCAGGAGCGACCCTTGCCGTCGGGTCCGGCCGACAAGCCCCGCTCCTCGAGCAGCTTCAACAGGCCCTGGATGCGCTCGCTGTCCATCCACAGAACGGTGACCGGGGTGTAGAAGTTCTCAAAGAAGCTCTTGGCGCGAAGGTACTGGTCGCGGCCTGCCCGCCCCAGCGCGACGACGATACGCTGCAAGTAACGTACCTGCCGCAGCTCAGCCGCGATCTGAGCCATGGCAGGGCTGTCGAACTCCGAGGCGAGCGCGGGCAGCACCAGGCCGATGGGCGTCTGGGGTGCGAATCTCTCCAGATCCCGCTCGAGCCGGCCGACACTGTCCGGCTTGAGCCGGTGAAGCGTGGTGACGACTCCGGTTTGGTAAAAGTCCGCCATTTCGTTGCCTCGCTTTCAGGTTAGGGCCGCCGCCCGGCAGGCCGGTATCGGCTCAAGACGGTAGAAACCGCGAAAAGGGGGGGTAGGAAGGCTCAGCGGGGCCGCACGTTGCCGGCTCGGACCAGCAGCCGCCGGCCGTCCTCGGTCCGGATCCACAGGAACCCCGACGGATCAAGCCCGTCGGTGACGCCCGCGACCTCGTCCACCAGCACGCGGCGTCCCGTGACGTAGCTCGAGGCCTGGGCGAACAGGCGGAGAATCGCCTCCTTGCCTTCGCTTTCGAGCATCTCGCAGTAGGTCTCGACCGCGTCCAGCAGGTTGGCCAACAACAGCTCGCGCGAATGCTGGATGCCGGTGACCAGACGCAGCGACGTTGCGATGGGGGCCAGATGGGCGGGGAAGCGCGCATGGTTGACGTTGATGCCGATGCCGGCGATGACCTTGTTCTCTTGGAGCTGCACGAGCACGCCGGCCACCTTGCGTTCGCCGATCAGCACATCGTTTGGCCAGCGCAGGTCGCAACCGATCGAGGCGGTCTGTTCAATGGCTTCTTTGGCGGCCAGCCCCAAGGCGAGCGTCAGCACGGGCGCCGCCTGCCTCGGCTCGAGCACGATCGAACAGTACAACCCCTCGCCCCGCGGCGAGTACCAGCTCCGGCCCATTCGCCCCTGCCCGGCCGTCTGCTCCTCGGCGACGATCACGGTTCCCGGGGGCTTGTCCTGGGCTTCGATCATCGTCGAGCCGACACGGTCCAGTCTCAGGAGGGTGAACCGGTCCATTCCAGTCTGAAGTTGAGGTTGACGGCGGGCGCCGAGTGGGTGACCGCTCCGGAGGAGATGAACTCGGCGCCGGTTTCGGCGTAGGCGCGGACGTTCTCGAGCGTGATGCCGCCGGAGAGTTCGACCGAAGCCCTGCCGGCGATGTAGCCGATCCAGTCCGCGGCCTCTTGCGGCGTGAGGTTGTCAAGCAGGAGCCGGTGGGCGCCCGCGGCCAGCGCCTCCTCGAGCTCCCGGCGCGTGCGCACCTCGACCTCCACCGGAAGTCCGAGCGCGAGCGCCGCCCGGACGGCGCCGATCAGCGAGCCGGCGGCCGTGATGTGATTGTTTTTGATGAGCACGCCATCCCAGAGGCCCATGCGGTGGTTGGTGACGCCGCCGGCGGCGGCCGCCATCTTCTCCAGGCGCCGCAGCCCCGGGGTCGTTTTGCGCGTGTCCAGAATGCGGCAGCCGGTGCCGGACACCGCCTCGACATAGCGGCGCGCCAGCGTCGCGATGCCGCTCAGCCGCTGAAGGAAGTTCAGGGCGACGCGCTCGCATTCGAGCAGCGTCCGCGCTCGCCCGCGCACCCGAGCGAGGGGTTGATCGGGCTCGGCCACCTCGCCGCTTGCCACGAGCAGGTGAAGCTCGTCGACGCCGCCGCGCTGTTCGTAGATCAGCGGAAGCAACTCGATGCCGGCCACCACCAGCCGCTGGCGAGCATAGAAAGACCCGGCGGCAACCAGCTCGGCCGGAACGCAGGCCTGGGAGGTGATGTCGCCGCTGCCGATGTCCTCTTCCAGGGCGCGGCGAACCACCTCGCGCACTTCCGGATGGGAGACGTCAAAGCTCACCGGAGCGCCTCCAAGGCAGCCCGGGTCTTCTCGAGCTGGGCCTCGTACTGCGCGAGCTTTTCCCGCCGCGTTTCGACGACGTGCGCCGGCGCCCGGCTCAGAAAGCCTTCGTCGGCAAGCTGGGCCCGAGAGGCCGCCACGAGCTTCTCCAACTGCTCGAGCTCCCGCTCGAGACGGCTGCGCCGGGCGTCGAGCTGGGCGGTCGGGAGCCTCAAGATCAGATCGAACTCCGTGGTGGAGTGCATCAGGCCGCCTCGCTCGGGCGCCTCGCCCGCGCGCACCTCCAGCGTCACACCGGCCAGCTTTCGGATGGCCTCGGACTCCTGCGCCGCGATTCGGGCCGCGCTGTCGCGCCCGTAGAGTATGCCCTGAAGCTCGAGCTTCGGGTCCGCCTTCATCTCCGCCCGCAGGTTCCGCGCCGAGACGATGATCTGCTGGAGAAGCTCCATCTGGCGCTCGGCCTCCGCATCGGACCATTCCGCTTTCGGTTGCGGGTACGGCGCGAGGGCGATCGATTTGGGCTGCGCCGGCGAGCCGGCGCGCAAACGCTGCCAGAGCTCCTCGGTAATGAACGGCATGGCCGGATGGAGCAGACGGAGCGCCGTCTCGAACACCGTCAGCATGCTCCGCCAGTCCTCGGTGAGTCCCGAGTTTTCCCGGAAGCGCAGCTTCTTGATCTCAACGTACCAGTCGCAGAACTCGTGCCAGAAGAAGTGCCAGAGCGTCTGGGCCACCTCGTGGTAGCGGTACTGGGCGACGGACCGATTGGCGTCGGCGATGGCGCGGTTCAGGCGACTGAAAATCCAGCGGTCCTCGAGCGGCGCCGCGCGCAAATCCGACGGCGGCTCAGGAATCGACGGCGCAACGCCGGAGTAGTCCATCTTCAAGAAGAGGAACCGGGCGGCGTTCCAGATCTTGTTGGCGAAGGCGCGCGCGCTCACCATGCGCTCCTCGGTGAGCACGATATCGGTGCCCGGTGCGGCGCCCTGAAGCAGCGCCATGCGCACGGCGTCGGTGCCGTACTTTTCCGTTACCTCGAGCGGGTCGATCACGTTGCCCTTGGTCTTCGACATCTTCTGCTTCTCGGCGTCGCGCACCAAGCCGTGGATGTAGACCTCTCGGAAGGGCACCTCGCCGACGCACTCCAGCCCTAACATGATCATCCGGGCCACCCAGAAGAACAGGATGTCGAAACCGGTGATCAACAGCGAGGTCGGATAGAACTTTCGAAGATCCTCGGTGTCATCCGGCCAGCCGAGCGTCGAGAAGGGCCACAGGCCGGAGCTGAACCAGGTATCCAGAACGTCGGGGTCTTGCTTGAGATGCGCCGAGCCGCAATGCGTGCACGCCGCCGGCGCCTGCCGCGCCACGCTGATAGCGGCGCAGTCGGCGCAATGCCAGGCGGGAATGCGATGCCCCCACCAGAGCTGGCGCGAAATGCACCAGTCTCGGATGTTGTACATCCACTCGAAATACGTCTTGGTCCAGTTTTCCGGCACGAAGCGGATGCGCCCGCTGCGCACGGCCTCGATGGCCGGCTCGGCCAGCGGTTTCGTCTTGACGAACCACTGAGTCGAGACCAGGGGCTCGATCGGCGTCTTGCATCGCTGGCATTTCGAGAGCGAGAGCGGATAGGGTTCGATCTTCTCCAGCAGGCCCTGGTCCGCGAGGTCGGCAACGACACGCCGCCGGGCCTCGAAGCGGTCGAGGCCGGCATAAGGGCCCGCTTCCGCCGTCATCCGCCCGGTCTCGTCGATCACCTTGACTCGCGGCAGTCCGTGGCGACGTCCGGCCTCGAAGTCGTTCAGGTCGTGTGCCGGCGTCACCTTGACGACTCCGGTGGCGAACTCCGGATTGGCGACCGGATCGGCAATGATCGGGATCTCGCGGTTCACGAGCGGCAGCAGGGCGCGCCGTCCGATCAGTTCGCGATATCGCGCATCCTCCGGGTGAACCGCCACCGCCGTGTCGCCCAGCATCGTTTCCGGCCGGGTGGTCGCCACTACGAGCGCGCCGTCGGAGCCCAGGACCGGGTAGCGGACGTACCAAAGGTTGCTTGCCACCTGCTCATAAACGGTCTCCAAGTCGCTGAGCGCCGTCTGGCACCGCGGGCACCAGTTCACCATATATTCGCCGCGGTATATCAGTCCCTTTTCGTGGAGCCGGACGAAGGCCTCGCGAACGGCGCGGGAGAGTCCCTCGTCTAGGGTGAACCGCTCCCGCCTCCAGTCGCAGGAGGCGCCCAGGCGAATCATCTGGCGCACGATCGTGCCGCCGTACTGCTCCTTCCAGGCCCAGACCCGTTTTTCAAACTCCTCGCGGCCGAGCTCGTGGCGGCTCAGGCCCTGCGCGGCGAGCTCCCGCTCGACCACCATCTGCGTGGCGATGCCGGCGTGGTCGGTTCCGGGCAGCCAGAGCGTGTTGTACCCTCGCATGCGGCGCCACCGAATCGTGACATCGATTTCGGTGTGCTCGAGCATGTGCCCCATGTGAAGCGAGCCGGTCACGTTGGGCGGCGGGATGACGAGCGAGAAGACCGGCGCGTCGTCGTCCCGCGTCGAGAAAACGCCCTCCCGGATCCACCACTCGGCCCAGTGCGGCTCGAACCGCTGGGGCTCGTAGACCTTCTCGATTGTCATGAGGGTGAACCTCGATTTTATCATTGAGATTCCGCCCACCCTGCGCTCCGGGCCGGGGAAGCGGAGGCCGCTGGTCTCGTGATCGCCGCCGGGATCGGGGGCCTGAATTCCCGTTCTACCGCGGGCGGTTCTGGAGTATAATTCTGGAAAACACGGTTTTCCATGCCGGTCAGGACGAGGACGGTGCGGCGGGGCAAAGCACGGGAGTGCCGCACCCCGGACCTGCCTTGGCAGGCCGTCTCCGGCCGGCGCCCGATCGCCCACCTGAAAGGCTGCGCATTTCTCGAATCGAGCCGTTTTCCCGCACGACAAGCCTTGAAGCCAGTCCCCGGCGAGGGACGAGAGGAGACGGAAAAGTTCAGCCCTTAGCTAGCAGGGCCTCCACTGCTTATTAAGTGATGAGGCAGACGGTGAGTGTGTACCCATTTGTTCCTCCTTAGCAAATAATCTTCTTGCAGCAATAATTTTTCCCTTGACAAACCTTCGTGTTCGGTTTATTCTTACTTTTCGGTTTTAAATACGGTAACAGAATTTACCACCGCGAGCGGGTCCGCGTATGACGTTTCAGATCGGCGAGAAGGTCGTCTATCCGAACCACGGCGTCGCCACCATCGAGAGCATCAGCACCAGATCCTTCGGCAGCCGCGAAGAGCGTTTCTACCTGCTGCGGCTCGCCGCGAGCAGCCTCACCGTGATGGTGCCCATTTCGCAGGCCTGTGAGGTCGGCCTACGGAAGGTCACCAAGAACGGCACCGTTGAACAGGTTCTCCGGTTTCTCGAAGCCGGCGAGTGTAAGGAGGCGCGGGACTGGAAGGACCGCTTCAAGGAGAACTCCGAGAAGATGCGCAACGGCAGCCTGCTCGAAGTGGCCCAGGTGCTCAAAAACTTGTTGTTGCTTCAGAAGCGCAAGCCGCTGTCCTTTCGCGAAAAGAAGATGCTCGATAAAGCCCGGCATATGCTCATCATGGAGGTCTCCATCTCCCGGGCGATCCGGGAAGCGCAAGCGATCGAGCTGCTCGACCGCGCTCTGCGCAAGGCCGGGCTCGAGCTGCCGCCCCCGCTTTAGCCCTCCCGGCGCTGCGCCTGCTCCTCAATGAGGATCACGGCGATCGATCTGATCGAGTACCGGCGCGGCCTCACCGTCCATGCCGGCGCGATCGACTGGCTCTGGGTCCGGGTCCATACCGACGAAGGTCTCACCGGGTTGGGCGAAACCTATCCTCTGGCTCCGGCCGAGAAGGCTGTCATCGCCCGGGCGCTGGCTCCGGTTCTCCTCGGCAAGAACCCCCTGGAGATCGACCGGCGGTGGGGGGAGATGTTCCGCGCCATCTCTTACAGCGGTTGGGGCGGCGCCGAGATCCGCGCCATCAGCGCTGTCGATACGGCTCTTTGGGACCTGGCCGGCAAGGCGGCCGGCATGCCGATTTACCAGCTTCTCGGAGGCGCGTCGCGCGACGCAATACCCATCTACAACACCTGCTACGACCGCATCGATTTCCTCGCCGAGCCCGAGCGCCTGGCCTCGGAGCTGCTCGAGATGGGCATCACGGCCATGAAGATCTGGCCGTTTGATCCCGTCGCCGCCGAATCCGGGGGCCAGTGGCTCAATGCGGAACAGTTGCGCCGCGGCCTGGAACCGCTGGCGCGCATTCGGCGCGCCGTGGGCGACCGCATGGATGTGGCCATGGAGTTTCATGGATATTGGAACCTGCCCTGCGCTATCCGGATCGCCCAGGCGCTCGAAGAGTTTCAGCCGATGTGGCTCGAGGAGATGTTGCCGCAAGACAACATGGCCGCCTACCGGGAGCTGGCGGGAGCAACCAGCCTGCCCTTGTGTCTGAGCGAGCGCCTGATGAGCCGCTGGGGATTCCGCGAGCTGCTCGATCTCGGCGCCGCGCGCATCATCATGCTCGATATCGCTTGGTGCGGCGGAATCTCCGAGGCACGAAAGATCGCCGCGATGGCGGAGACCTGGTATCTGCCCGTGGCGCCCCATAACTGCGGCGGGCCGGTTCTACACTTTGCTTCGGCGCACCTGGCGGCCAACATCGCCAACCTTTACCTGCTGGAGACGGTTCGGCGGCACTACCTCGAGGAGTACGATGGCTTGCTGAGCGCCTCGCTGAAACCGGTCGAAGGGAAGCTGCCGCTTCCGCCCGGACCCGGTCTGGGCGTCGAGCTAAATCCGGAAGTGCTCCACCGACCGGGAGTTAGCTTGGAGCGGCTGACCTAACTCCGGCCCCGTTATTTTTGCCGGCAAAGTAAGGGTTTCCCCGTCTGGCGATGCATCAACAAGGCGCCTAGGATGAGGCCAGGGACTCCTTCGACCTCATGCGATGTCTGCTCTGCGGAAAGCAGCTTTCGCTGCTGCGCCGGGCGTGCGGGAGCGGTTTCTGCTCGCGCGAGCATGAACAAAAGTATCTGGAGGAGCAGGAATCGCTGGCCATTGCGCGCCTGATCGATTCGCAGCGGCAGGAGCGGCTAGGGCGTGCCCGGGGCGCGTCGGGCGGCGCCGGTCGGCCGCCCCTGGTCGAGTGGGTCACTTCGCCGCCGCCTAGAGCCCGGCCTGCCGCCCGAAAGCCCTTCTGGCCGGCTCTTTGGTTCCGTCAGGTCATCGAGCCGATCCTTGCCCCGGCGCCATTGCAGCTTCAGGCCGCACGCCGCTTGCCGGCGGGCGGGCCATGCGAGTTCCCCATCGCCTCCGGGGCGCCCCAAAGCCGCGGGCCGGCGCCGCTGCCGGCCCGACTGGAGGCGGTTGCCAGGGCAGTATCGGCAGGAGTTCGATCCCGGCTGGAACCGGTGCGGCCCGGCTGCCACCGGGCTCCTGTTGCACCAAGGCCCGGCCGGATCAGCCCTGTCGTCGCCTCAGCCCCCGTCAAGCCGCTGCGCTCCCACGTACAGATCTCGCCGCGGACGTTGTTGTCCGGGCCTGCGCCGGTTGTCCGGCCCGGCCTGGCGCTGGGGCGGACGCTGGAGATGCCGCTCGGACCGGCTCGCCCGCAGGCAGCCGGGCAAATGACGCTGCCGCCACTGCTCGTTGCAGTGTGCCCGTTGCGCCTGCCACATTCGAACCTGATCCCTTCCGCGCCGCCGCGCCCCGTGGAGCCGGGAGGCGAACCGCCGCAGCCGGGCTGGGTGGTCCGCTGGCGTCCCCTTCCGATGGCGCGCGGCTTGTTCAGCGGCTTTGAAAGGCCGACGGCGGCCGTGCGGGTGGTGCTCCGGCAGAACACACCTCGGCAGGCCCCTTGTCCAAGGCTTGCAGGCCGAGTTCCGATCTCCCCCGGCGCCACTGAAGGGCTCCGCCGCCTTCGGGGCGGGGCAGCGCCGGCTTTGCGGGCGAAGCCCCGATGCGCCGTGCCAGGATTGGCGAGAACCAAGACGGAGGCCAGGCTGTTGCCGGTTGGCGAGGCCGCACGCCTCGAGCCGCCCACGCCGGCCCGAAGCCCCTCTCTTCGCCTGGCGCGAGCTGAGGCGGAGCGCTCGTTTGAAGCCCCGCGCGGCCTGAGGGCCTGCGCGCCGCGGCCGGCGAGCAGATCGGGCCTCCGAGCTCCGGCCGGTTTGGCCGAACTCCGGCCCTTCCGCGCCTGGCATCTCCGGGGTGAACTGGCGCCGAAGGTTTGGAGGCTGACACCGCAGACCGAAGAGCGCGGCGCCGGACACGCCGCGCCGGTCGCCCGCCTGCGACCGCGGTGGGCAGTGCGGACCGGGCCGCAACCACTCCGAGACCGGCTCGCTCCGCTTGAGGCGCCAAGACCACACTGGAGCGCTCCCAGAGAGGCATGCCGCCGGCCGGAGGCGGTCTGGAAACCGCAGCTCATCTCGCCCGGAACGCTCGCGCCGAAGGCACGGCTGAATCCGGTTCGCCTGGCCCCGGCGGTCGCGCCCGACCGGCCGTCCGCTGCCATCTCAAAAAGCCGCTGGATACACTTCGCCGGGCGGAGCCCTCGAGCGGGCCTCTTCACTTGGGTTGCCGTCGTCGTCCCGTTGTTGCTGCTGTCTTGGCTGTGGTTGGCCGGCAACCCGGCACAGCGGACGAGCCGCCAGGCGGGGACTGAGATGTCCGGCGTGCTCGAGGACCTCCGCCGGGCGGTGGCGCGGCGCGCCGCGATGCGCCTCGAAGACGATTTTCGGTCCGGCCTGGGCGCCTGGCGGGGAGAGGCCAAGTGGGCCGAAACCTGGTCCTATGACGCCGCCGGATTCGTCCGGCCCGGCAAGCTGGCCCTTTGGGAACCCTCGCTCAGGCTTGCCGACTACCGGATGGAGTTCCTGGCGCAGATCGAACGCGGCGGCCTGAACTGGGTTTATCGTGCCCGCGACCTCCGCAACTACTACGTTGCCCGACTCCTCATGGGCGAGGAAGGGCCGTCGGTCGCGGCAGCTCTGGTAAGGCACGCGGTGATCGAGGGCAAGGCTGGGCCGCGCGAGCGCATTCCCTTGCCGTTTGCGCCGGCCCGCGCGAGCTTGCAACGCGTGCGCCTGGAGGCGCGCGGGAGCATTTTTGCGCTGTATGTGAACGGCCAGCTCGTTGCGCATTGGACCGACGAGCGCCTGCCGTCGGGCGGAATCGGCTTTTTTGCGGAGCCGGGCGACCGGAGCCGGCTGTTGCGCGTGGCGCTGAGCAACCAGGATGACCTGCTCGGCCGCCTGTGCGCGCTTCTGGTCTCGCCGCCTGCCGATAAAGAGTCATAGGAGTCTGGATTAGGACATGAAGGACACGGGAAAGAACGGGTCCCCGAGAGCGCTGAGACTGGACGGCGCCGGTGGAAACGAGCCCGCCGAAGGGGGAGTCCGGCCGGCCGAGCGCGCTCTGGCGAGGTCGGTGGCTCTGCATCTGGCGGGCAAAGCCCGCGAGGCGCTCGCCGAGCTCGATGCGGCGGTCCATGAGGGACCGTCCACGCCGGCCCTCTACGCTGCGCGGGGCTCCCTTCAGTGCGAGCTCGAGCTGTATGAGGAGGCGGCGGCCAGCTACGCTCGGCTGCTCGAGCTGGCGCCGGGCTACCCCGGCGCCGCCTTCAACCTCGCAGTGTGCCTGGAGCGCGCGGGGCGCTGGGAGGAGGCGGCGCTGCGTTTCCGCGAGGTGCTCGAAGACGAACCCCGGAATGCCGACGCACTCCTCGGCCTGGGAGTGTGTCTGCTCCGGTTGGGACGGGCCGCCGAAGCGCTCCCGGTCCTGGAGCGGTGCCTGGAGCAAGAGCCCGCGCGCGAGGAGGTTCTGGTCGGCCGCGCCCTGGCGGTGCAGATGCTCGGCCGCGCTGCGGAGGCGGTCGGCTTGTATCGGCAGCTCCTGGAGCGCTACCCGAACTGCGAGGAGGCGATGGTGAACCTGATCGCGCTAGGCATCGCAGAAAAGGATTTCTCTCTGGTGCGGGAATTCGCCGAGCGCCTTCTCGAGCTCCGGCCGTTTTCCGAAGCAGCGCTGGAGGGACTGGCGGCCTGCGCATTCGCCTCCGGCGATTACGAGGAGGCGGCCCGTTACTCGGCCAGACTGGTCGAGCTTTCCCCGGAGGACTTCAATCGCCGCTACAACCTGGGGATTGCTTTGCAAAAAGTGGGGCACCTCGAACAGGCAGCCAAGGCTTACGCCGAAGCAGTGCGCCTGAAGCCGGACTCGGTGGAGGCGCTGGTGAATCTCGGCGTTGTGCTCCATGAGCTCGGCGAGAAGAAGCGCGCCGCCGACGCCTATCAGCGGGCCCTGAAGCTCGATCCGCGCCAGCCGGCCGCGCTGTTTAACCTGGGCCTGCTGCTTGAAGAACAGGGCCAGCGTTTCGAAGCCGAGCAGCACTACGAGACGGCCGCCGCCGCCCATCCGGACTGGGAGAGCGCCTGGTTCCGCATCGGTTACCTGCGCCTGGAGCGCGCGGATTACGCCGGGGCGGCGGAGGCGCTGGAGGCCGCCGTGCGCCTGAAGCCGGACTGGCCC
>Ga0308391_1000170_pt1 | contig 27503 bp, 20 predicted proteins | sample Hotspr20Samplet1_FD_202363 | JGI IMG/M metagenome (GOLD analysis project Ga0308391, IMG submission 202363) | Hot spring phototrophic mat microbial communities from Octopus Spring, Yellowstone National Park, Wyoming, United States - 20050623_t1 ... | reverse complement strand
CTCGCCGGCGTGGGTGATGTCGGTGTGAGCGACGATCACCTGGCCCTGGTCGGGTTTGAGAAAGCCCATGATGTGGGCCAGACTCACGGACTTGCCCACGCCGCTGCGGCCGATGATGGCGACGGTTTCCCCTGGGTCGACGTGGAAACTGACGTCGACCAGAACGGGGTAGTCGAACGTCTTATAAACGTGACGAAATTCGATGTAGTGCGGGTAGAGTTCACGCATTCCTGCTGCGAGCGAGCTGATGACGGTACTCCTCGGGAGTGTTGAGGTTCACCGCCCAGGCCGAATCGGTCAGGCCCCAGCGGCAAACGTCCAATTCATCGAGGAGGCGGGCCAGTTTCCGGATGCCGTGGTTAAGAGCCTCACGGACGGGATCGCGACACCGGCGGCGCCAGACGCCGCACAGCGGCGGATGGGACACGCCGGGGGCGTCCGGCAAGACACAGTCCGCATCCTGGTTCCTCGCGGCCTCAAGCAAACCGGCAAGCATCTCTGCGGTGAGGTTGGGCAGGTCGCAGGCGACGATGAGGTTGAACTCCGCCGCCGTCGAGCTCAGTGCGGTCTCGATGCCGGCCAGGGGCCCCAGACCCGGCCTCAGGTCAGCCAGGACGGGCCGGCCGAGGAAGAGGTAGCGCTCGGGAGGGCCGATCAAAGTGACTGAGCCGGCTGCGCTCTCTACCTGGCGGGCGATCCAGTCGACCAGGACGGTGTCGTGGTACGGCAGTAGGGCCTTGTCCCAGCCCATGCGAGAACTTCGACCGCCGGCGAGCACGAAGCCGGCCGCTAGCATACGCTTTATTCTAGCAAGGCGAGCGGGGAGGGGGCCAAACGTGAGTTCCCACGTGAAATTACCACAGCTAACCATCTGCCAAAAAAATACTTGGCAGAGTATCGTTTGCGTTGTATAATGAGTGGCAAGGACGGTGTAGGCAGGTTGTGTTTCTTGGTGGGGCTGGCCGGGTTGGTGCTGGGCCTGCTGGCGCCGCTCACGGCCGAAGCGGGGGCCTTGGCGGCCCGCTCGGTGGTCCGCGCCGACACCAGAAGCGGCCGGCTGGTGCGCAAATGGATCGCTCCAGGTGAGGCGCAGCGGCGGGCGCCCCGGTTCTGGAGAAAGGAGGCCCGCGTCGATGAACTAGTGGAGCGGGCGGCGGCCAACTACGGAGTGGATCCGCTGTTGATCCATGCGGTGATCGAAGTGGAGAGCAATTACAACCCGTTTGCGATTTCGCCGAAGGGCGCCACGGGCCTGATGCAACTGATGGAGGCGACGGCGCGGCGCTTGGGCGTGGCCGATCGCTTTGCCCCTTGGGAGAACGTCGATGCGGGGGTCCGGTACTTGAAGTACCTCCAGGATCTGTTTCCCGACGAAAGACTTGTTTTGGCGGCTTACAATGCGGGTGAGGGCGCCGTCATCAAGCACAACAACAGGATTCCCCCGTACGAGGAGACGCGGGGCTATGTCGAACGGGTCCGCCGGCGCTACGAGGAGCTCAAGAGCGAAGCACGACTCCGCCGGACTCCCCTCGAACCGGCTTACCGGCCGCTCGAGGCGGTGCTTGGCCCCGACGGCAGACTGCATCTCAGAACGAGGTAGCCCATGTGGAAGTCCGATGTGACCGCGATGCGCCGGCTCGTTTTCGGCGGCTTGGGGGTGCTTTTTCTGGGCCTGTCGGTGGGCACTGGCTGGGCTGCGCCCAAACGTCCCGCGGCGCCTCTGGTTACGGTAACTGCGATCCGGCACTGGTCACTTCAGGATGTGACCCGGATCGCCATCGAGGCGACCGGTGAGCTCAACTATCAGTGGGACCGGTTGTCGAATCCGGACCGAGTCTTCTTTGACCTTCACGAAGCGCGCCAGACGATTTCCAAGCAAAAATTGCACGTGATCCCCGTCGGCGATGCCCGGGTCCGCCAGATTCGCGTGGCGCAGAACCGGCCCCGGATCGTGCGCGTCGTGATCGATCTCGAGGGCAGGCATGATCTCACGGTCTTTCGCCTGTCGAATCCCAGCCGGCTGATGGTGGAAGTACGGGCGCCTGCGCCGGCGGCGGAAATCTCGCGGGAACCCGCGCCCAACCCTGCGACACCGGCCCCCGGGGAGGCAGCCGCCGCGCCTGCGGCTCCCCTCTTAGGACGGTCGCCGGAGAAGGCGCCGGAGCAAGCGGCGCAGAGGCGCGCGGTCGAGGAACCGCCCCCGGCCAAACCGGCCCTGCGCAACCGCGGCGGCGGGACGTCGCTGACGCGCGCTCTTGGGCTGAAGATGGGCAAAGTGGTGATCGATCCCGGGCACGGCGGGCGGGACACCGGAACGATCGGCCCCACCGGGCTGATGGAAAAGGACGTCGTGCTGGATGTCGCCAAGCGCCTGGCCAGGCTGGTGGAGGAGCGGCTGGGCGCTGAGGTCGTCCTGACGCGCACCGAGGACGTCGGCGTGCCGCTTGAGGCTCGCACGGAGCTGGCAAATCAGGAGAAGGCGGATCTGTTCCTGTCGCTTCATGTCAACTCCTCCCGCTATCCGGGGGTGAACGGCATCGAGACGTTTTACCTGAATCTGACGCGCTCGCAAGCCGATTTGGAGGTGGCGGCGCGCGAGAACGCGGGCTCGAACAAGTCCTTGCATCAGCTTGTCGAGCTCGTCCAAAAGATCGCCTTGGATGACAAGATTCAGGAGTCGCGCGATTTTGCCGCACACATGCAAAATGCGCTCTATCGGTTGGCGCGCGAACAGGATCCGAGGGCCCGCAACCGGGGGGTCAAGAAGGCCCCGTTCGTGGTCTTGATCGGAGCGCAGATGCCCTCCGTGCTGGTGGAGCTGGGCTTCATCAGCAACCCCGCCGAGGAGCGGCTGATGCGGGACGACAACTACCGCCAGAAGATGGCCGAGGCGCTGTACGCCGGCATCGCTGCGTACGCGAGCACGCTCAGCCACTTTCAAGTGGCGCGGACGGGGGTGCCGGATTGAGGCCGCCTCAGGAGGGCTCGACCTGGTAGTTGGGCGCCTCTTTGGTGATGATGACGTCGTGAACGTGGCTCTCGCGAAGTCCGGCCAGCGTCACCCGCAAGAACCGACTCTTTTGTTGTAACTCGGGAATCGTGCGGCAGCCGCAGTAGCCCATGCCGGCGCGCAAGCCGCCCACCAGTTGGTAGACCATCTCGGCCAGCGGGCCCTTATAGGGCACTCGGCCTTCGATTCCCTCCGGCACCAGCTTGGCCGAGGGGTCCTGCGAGTAGCGGTCCGAGCTGCCTTGCGCCATCGCTCCGAGCGACCCCATGCCCCGATAGCTCTTGAAGGTGCGTCCCTGGTAAAGAATCAGCTCGCCGGGACTCTCCTCAGTGCCGGCGAACAGACTGCCGATCATGACGCACTCGGCGCCGGCGGCGATGGCCTTGGTGATGTCCCCGGAGTACTTGATGCCGCCGTCAGCGATCAGCGCGACCCCCGTTCCGCGTGTGGCCCGGGCGCATTCGGTAATCGCCGTGATCTGCGGAACGCCCGCGCCGCTGATGACTCGCGTGGTGCAGATCGAGCCGGGTCCGATGCCGACCTTGAGGCCGTCGACGCCGGCCGAGACCAGATCGCGAGCGCCCTCGTAGGTGGCGACGTTGCCGGCGATGAGTTGGGTTTCCGGCAGCGAGCGCTTGAGGGCGAGGACGGCTTGAATTACCCGCTCCGAGTGGCCGTGCGCGGTATCGATAACAATGACGTCGACCTTCTTGCGCACCAGCTCCTGCGCCCGCTCGAGAAAATCGCCCGTTGCGCCTACGGCGGCGCCCACGCGCAAGCGGCCCTGGCTGTCTTTGGCGGCGTTGGGGTATTTGATCCGCTTCTGAATGTCCTTGACCGTGATCAGCCCTTTGAGGTTATAGTCCTCATCGACCACCAGGAGTTTCTCGATGCGATGTTTGTGCAGGAGCTTTTCGGCCTCCTCGAGCGTCGTCCCCACGGGTACGGTGATGAGGTTTTCCTTGGTCATCACCTCCTCGATGGGCAGGTCGTAGCGGGTTTCAAAGCGAAGATCGCGGTTGGTCAGAATGCCGACCAGCTTGCCGTTGCGCGTCACCGGCACCCCCGAGATGCGATAGCGGCGCATCACCTCGAGCGCCTCGTAAATCTTCTGGTGGGGCTCCATGGTGACCGGATCGACGATCATGCCGCTTTCGCTTCGCTTGACTCGATCCACCTCCTCGGCCTGGCGTTCGATGCTCATGTTGCGATGGATGATGCCGATGCCGCCTTGTTGAGCCAGCGCGATGGCCAGGTGCGACTCGGTCACCGTATCCATGGCGGCGCTGACGATCGGCAGATTGATCGGGATGTCGCGCGTAACGAACGTGCGGGTGTCGACTTCGCTGGGCAAAACGGCGCTGCGTGCAGGGATCAGGAGAACATCGTCGAAGGTAAGACCTTCCGGAACGTTTTCCTGGAGCATAGATGAACCTCATGATAGCACCCGCGGTCAGAAAGGCAGCCCGGGCCGATACGCGCCCGCAAGGCAGTGTGTCGTACAGTGGGTGTAAAGGAGCCGTAATGGAAGAGCCCAGAGCCGGCGCCTGGCGTCGGGCCGGATGCGCCCTCTTGAAGGCGTGGGTCTTATCGACTGACGAGCTGCGGCTTGCTCTGCCGCCTGTCGTCCCGAGCGGCAGCCGCTTCGAACGCAAGCACGGCATGCCTGGCTACAGCGAACATGAGCCCGGATGCTGCCGGCGACGCCCTGCCCGGCTCCGTTGAGGCTTCGGCAACCATGGGCGCAGTGACGTCCGTGCGCGCGGCGTACCTTTGGGGCGGCGCCGGCAACATCATCAAAGCGCTGCTCACCTTCGGACTGTCCGTGTTGCTCGCGCGACTGCTCGATCCCTCCCATTACGGCCTGATCGGGGTCGTCTTGGCTTTCGTCAGCATCTTGATGGTGATTCAGGACGGAGGTTTCGGGCAGGCGGTGGTCTACTTTGACGAGTCCGAGGAGACGCTGCCCACTTATCACACCATCGCCGCGCTGGGCGGCGTGGCTATGGCATTGCTCACCTGGGCAGCCGCGCCGGCTCTGGCATGGTTTTACGGGATGCCGGAGCTTCGAGAGGTGGCGCCGGTGCTCGGGCTATGTCTGGTCTTTGCCAGCCTGACGTCAATCCCTCAGGGGTTGCTTACCAAAGAGCTCCGGTTCAAGGTCCTTTCGGTGGTCGAGACTACGGCCGGGGTCGTGGCCGGCGTGACCGCCGTGGCGCTGGCTTTCTGGGGGGCCGGCGTCTGGAGCCTGGTCGTGAATCTCCTGCTCGGCGCCGCCATCCAAGCGGCCGCCGTGCTCCGGCTCAAGCCGGGGCGCTTCACCCGCCGCCCGCAGCCGGAAGTGATCTGGCGCGTCGTCCGCTACGGCCTCCCGCTGACCGGCAGCCGCCTCCTCTGGCAGGTCTATCTGAGCGCCGACGCGCTGATTATCGGTAAGCTGCTCGGAAGCACCCCCCTCGGATTCTACAGCTACGCGCTTCGCATGGCGCGATTTTTGAGCGAGCGGGTCTTTGGGATCGTCAGTCGCGTGAGCTTCCCCTCGTTCGCCTCGATGAGGGAGGACCGCACGCGCCTGGTCCGGCACTGGTTCCTTTTGACCGAGCTGCTCGGGCTGATTCACTTTCCCGCCATGCTGGCCCTGGCGATGAACGCCGAGGACTTTGTGCTTGTGCTGCTTGGAGAGAAGTGGCTGCCGGCGGTGCTGCCGCTTCGCCTGCTGTGTGCTGCGGAAGCAGTCCGATCCGTTCAGGTGGTGATCCCTCAAATGGTTAACGCCCTGGGGGAGACCCGCGCGGTCTTACGCTACAACATCCTCAACGCTGTCGTTCTGCCGGTCTCCTTCGCTGTGGGCTGTCACTTAGGTGGGCTTGCCGGCGTGGGCCTGGCTTGGATGTTAGTATACCCGTTACTTGCCCTTCGCTTACTCAAGCAGGCCGCTAAGCTGACCGGAGCTCCGCTCAAGGGTTACTGGAGGTGTCTGCGCGCCCCGGCGCTCGTAACCGTGGCGTGTCTGGCGGCGATGCTGCCGTTTGAGTGGCTCTTCGGTGCGGGTTGGACACGGCTTGTGGCGCGCTCGGCGGCGGGAGGCGCCTGCTATCTGCTCTCGCTGATTGTGCTGCCGGACCTGGGCCGGAGGCTGCTGGAGATTGCCCGGGGCCGCAGGCAGGTCCAGGCCCCCGAGCTTGGGCCGTGAGAGTCAAGTGCCGATGCCGCGGCCAGTGCGAGTCCTGTTGATGGCGCGCTCGCTCGGCTTGGGAGGCAGCGAGCGCCAACTTGCGTTGATGGCGCGGCATCTTGACCGGCGCCGCTTCGAGGCGAGGGTGGCCTGTTTCCGTTGCCAGGGCCTGCGAGCCGACGAGCTCCGCGCGGAGGGCGTTCCGGTGCTGGACCTCCGGCTGGTGTCGTGCGGCCGGGCATCGGCGGCGGCGAGCGCCTGGCGCTTGGTCCGCTACCTTCGCGAGCATGAGATCGACATTGTGCACACCTTTGACGCTCCCGCAACGGTCTTTGCGGTTCCGCTGGCGCGAACGGCCGGAACTCCGGTAGTGCTTGCCGGGCAACGCGCCCACCGCGAGCTCGCCGGCCGCTTCTGGCGTCACCTGCTCCGCCTCACCGACCAGATAGCTGATGCCATCGTGGTGAACTGCGAGTTCTTGAAGCGCCATCTGGTCGACGACGAGCGGGCGCCGGCAGGGCGCATCCGCGTCTGTTACAACGGCATCGAGCTCGATCGGTTCTCCCCGGCGGGACGAGGCAAGCCGGCCGAGTTCGGCTGCGCCCGGCCGGTGATTGGAACCGTTTGCGCGCTCCGTCCGGAGAAGAATCTGGACGTACTCGTCCAAGCGTTCGCAAGCCTGCGGCACAGCGTCCCGGACGCGCTTCTGGTGATTGCCGGTGACGGACCCGTCCGAGGCGACCTTCTCCGGCAGGCCGAAAGCCTAGGGCTCGGTGAAAGCTGCCGGTTCCTCCCCGCTCGAAGCGACGTGGCCCGGCTGCTGCGCGGCATCGACATCTTCGTGCTTCCTTCGCGCTCGGAAGCTCTGTCAAACGCCTTGATGGAGGCGATGGCTTGCGGTTGCGCGGTGATTGCCACCCGGGTGGGGGGCAATCCCGAACTCGTCGAGCACGGCAAGACCGGCATCCTCGTGGCGCCCGGGGAGGCCGGCGAGCTTGCCTCAGCCCTCGAGTTCCTCGCCGGGGATGAGCCGGCGCGGAAGCGGCTGGCCGCAGCCGGCGCCGCGTTCATTCGTTCCCGCTTCTCGGTGGAGATCGCCGCGCAGCATCTGGCTGAGATTTACGCGGAGTTTCTTCCCCGATAATCAGGATCGAGGCGGCGGCGGAAGATGTCGGCGAGTGCGGCGGTGTTGCGGCGCAGGTCGTAGCAGGCCAGGATGCGCTGTCGCGCCGCCTCGCCCATCCGCCGGCGGCGCTCCGGATCGCGCACAAGAGCAAGCATGGCTTCCGCGAGGCTCTCGAGGTCGGAAGGCGCCACCAACAGGCCGTCCACACCGTCACGGATCAGCTCCGGGATGCCGGCAACCGAGGTCGCCACGCACGGCACCTGCATGGCCATGGCCTCCATGAGCACGACGGGCAGGCCCTCGTCGAAGCTCGCGAGCACGAACAGGTCGGCGCGCCGGTAGAGGTGCTCGACGCGGTCGAAATCGAGCGCTCCTTCAAATTGGACTCGATCGGCCAGGCCGAGCGCGGCAGCGTAGCGTTCCAGCTCCCTTCGCTCCGGCCCGTCGCCCACCAGCCGGAGCCTCAAGCTTGGGTGCTCGCGGGCGACGCGCGCCAGCGCCTCGACGAGCAGGCGGTGCGCCTTGATCGGCACGAGCTGGCCCACCGTGAGGATCTCGAAGGGATCGGGCGCGGCGCGGAACTCTCCCGGCGTTAAACTCTCTGGATCTACGCCCAGGCGCGCCAGCTCGATCTTCCCCCACAAGGCCGGCTCGCAGGCCATCATGATCCGGCTGCGGGCAAAGTGGCTGATGGCGCATACGAAGGCTGAGGCGGCCACCTTCTCGCGCAGGTGGAATCCCACTGGATCGACGAACTCCCCCCGGCCGTGCAAGGTGATCGACATGGTCAAGGGGAAGACGCGGCACGCCAGCAGGCCCACGGTCGAAGCATAGTGAACATGAAAATGCCTGACACCGGCGTGTTCGAACCAGCGGCCGGCGACGACCGCTTCAGCGAAATAGAAAAGGTTGTAGAGGAGGCGCCGCGCACCGCCGCCCAGACTCAGCGCCGCCACCAGGCCGCGAAGATAACCGGTAGGGTGCCGGACCAGGGCGGCCAGGTGTGCGCTGAGGAGGCTCGTAAAAGGCGCGGTCTTTACGGTGAGGGTTCGCGCGGCCTCCTCGCGTTCGCTTTCCGCCAGCGCCTCGGGCGGCCGGTCGGGCGGGGCAATCGAGACCACCAAGACATCAAATCCCAAGGCGCGGAGCGACCGAACCTCGCGCAGCAAGTAAGTGTGGTTGACCGCGGGATACTGGCTGACCAGATAACCGATCTTCATGGACCGGGACGCCCGGTAAGCACCCCGAGCGGTTCTAAGGCGGGGTTGGCAGCCACCAGATCGAGTACCGGCAGACCGGAGGCGCGCAGCCGGTCGGCATGGTCGGCATCGGGCCTCTGCGTCACGACAAGATAATCGGCCCAACCGGCCAGCTCCTCCCAGCAGTCCACCATCAAGCGCTCGATGTGCGGAATGGCGTCGAACACAAACCGGCGGTTGGCGCCGTAGATCTGATCCAGACGGATGCGGGGATCGTAGATGCGTAACTGGCGCCCCTTTCCCAGGAGGAACTCGATCAGGCTGACGACGGGGCTTTCCCGCAAATCGTCGGTGTTTTCCTTGAAAGCCAGGCCGAAGATGCCAAGGCGCCGGGCCGGCAGCTCGACAGCCACCTGCATGGCGCGTCGCAGGTGTTCCTCATTGGACGGAAGCACCGATTCGACGAGCGGCAGCTTCAGGTCAAGCCGCGAGGCTCGGTAGACGAGCGCCCGCAGATCTTTCGGCAGACAGGAGCCGCCGAAGGCGAACCCCGGCTTCAGATAAGCCGGCGAAATGTTGAGCTTGCGATCCAGGCACAGGATCTCCATGACCTGATGGCCCGGGATGTCCAGGCGCCGGCAGAGCGTGCCGATCTCGTTGGCGAAGGCGATCTTCAACGCGTGAAAGCTGTTGCAGGCATACTTCACCGCCTCGGCCGTTCGCAGCGAAACGAGGCAGATCTCCGCCGGCAGCCTCTCGTACAGGCGGGCGACCGTGCGCACCGACTCGGGCTCGTCGCCGCCGACGACTACGAGCGAGGGTTCGAAAAAGTCTTGCACGGCCGAGCCTTCGCGGAGAAACTCGGGATTCGAGACCACGCGCACGAACGGGTACCGGGCGAAAGCCGGCAGCACCACCTGCTCGCAGGTGCCCGGAAAGACGGTGCTGCGAACGGCGACGATTAAGGGGCGCTCGCGTCCCTCCAGATGCGACGCCACTTCACGGCAGGCGCGCTCAAGCTGTTCGAGGTTGAGGTCGCCGTTCGGCAGCGAGGGGGTGCCGACGCAAATCAAGACGACGTCGGCCTCGGGCAGCGACTCGGCGACGTTGAGCGAGGCCCGGAGCCGGCCCTCGGCGACGTTGCGGCGGACGAGTTCCTCCAAACCCGGCTCGAAGAACGGCGGGGCGCCGCGTTCGACGCTAGCGACTTTGTGCGGGTCGCGATCGATGCCGGCCACCCGATGGCCCAGCTCGGCCAGGCAGGCGGCCGTGACGCAGCCCACATAGCCAAGTCCGAGGACGACCAGGCGGCTCTCCTCCGGCATAATAAGTTCAGTATGCCACACCGCCGGCGGCATGTCGGCTTGCCGGAGACGGCTGTCTAAAATGGAGCCAATGGGTTCCGAGCAAGCAGCGGAGGCCGCACTGCGCCTGTTGGCGATCTCCTGGGCCATGCCGCCACTGCTGGCGCCGCGGGCGTTGCAGGTTCCGCGTCTTCTCTCGGCGCTCTCGGATGCGGGCTGGCAGGTGACGGTCTTGCATGCCGATGAGGAATTCGCCGATCGCGGCTTCTCGCGCGATTCGGAGCCGGGAGGAGTGCTCGGCGAACGGTACCACTCCGTACAAGTCGGCCTGCCCCGGCCGCTGGGACGGCTCGGGCTCTACCGGCTGCTACGCAGGTTCCGACTGGATGAAACGCTTTGGGAGCGGCTTGCCGCACTCGAAGCCGGCCGACGCCTTCGGCGAACGGACTTCGATGTGATGTTGACGTTCGCACAACCTTGGAGCGACCACCGGATCGGTCTCCGAATCCGCCGGCGGCGCCCCATTCCTTGGGTGGCGCATTTCAGCGATCCCTGGGTGGACAATCCTTTTCTGACGGAGCGCGAACGGCAGCGACTGCCCGAGCAGCGCCGACAGGAAGAGGCGGTGATCCGGCTGGCGGACGCCGTCGTGTTCACCACCGACTACACGCGCGAGCTGGTGATGCGCAAGTACCCCGCCGCCTGGCGCGAGAAGACCTTTGTGGTGCCGCACGCTTTCGACCCCGACCTGGCGGCGTCGATCCCGAAGGCCGCCTCCGGCGCCCGGCTTCGCCTGGTCTATGCGGGCAACTTTTATAGAGGCCGAACGCCCGTGCCCTTGCTCGAGGCGCTGGCGGAGCTCAACCGCAGCCGCCCTCTCCGAGAGGAGCTCGAGGTGCTTTTTGTGGGTGCCGGCAACGAGCGCTATGCGAGGATGGCTGCCCAGTGGGGTCTCGGAGAGATCGCCCAATTCCGTCCCTCGGTCTCCTTCCTTGAGAGCCTCCGGCTGGCGGCACAAGCGGACGTCTTGTTGGCGATTGATGCGCCGAGCGCCGAGGCCAGCGTCTTCCTGCCAAGCAAGCTCATCGATTACCTGATGTTCGCAAAGCCGATCCTCGGCATTACGCCCTTGCGCGGGGCCTCCGCGGAGCTGCTGGGCGAGCTGGGCTGCCCGGTGGTGGCGCCGGAGGATATCGCAGGCATCCGACGCGAGCTCGTCGAGCTGATTGAAAGGCGGAAGGCCGGCAGGCTTGGGGTAAGCCCGGCCTTTCGCTCCGTTGCGGCGCGATTCGAGATCCAACAGGTGAGCCGTGAATTGGACGCGATCCTTCGCGGCGCGGCAAAGCGGGGCCGGACCGGGCGCCGCGAGGCTCTATCATAGAGGCTCCGGCCATCAATTCCCGGACGAAAGCAAGTATGCGAGTCGCTAATGTGGTCGGGGCTCGGCCCAACTTCATGAAGATGGCGCCGGTGATCGCCGAGATGCGCCGGCGGGGGCTTTCCCAAGAGCTCATCCACACCGGCCAGCACTACGATGCCAACGTCTCGGAGGTCTTCTTTCGCGAGCTGGGGCTTCCGGAACCGGACGTCTATCTGGGCATCGGCTCCGACAGCCAGGCCCGGCAGACCGCACGGATCATGATGGCGCTCGAGGAGGTCTGGCTCGAGCGACGCCCGACGCTGGTGGTGGTGGCCGGCGACGTCAACTCGACGCTGGCGGCGGCGCTGGTGGCGGCCAAGCTCTCCATTCCGGTGGCGCACGTCGAGGCAGGGCTCCGCTCCTTCGACCGCACGATGCCCGAGGAGATCAACCGCATGGTGACAGACCGGCTCTCCGAGCTGTTGTTCACCACCGAAGAAAGCGCGAATGAGAATCTCCGGGCCGAAGGGACACCGCCGGAGCAAATCCACTTTGCCGGCAACTGCATGATCGACACGCTGGAGCGGCATCTAGGGGCCGCGGTAGCGCGGCGGCCCTGGCGACAATTCGGTCTCGAGCCAGGCGGCTACGCCCTCGTGACGCTGCACCGGCCCTCGAACGTCGACCAGCCGCCGACGCTGGCGGCGCTGGTAGCGGTTTTGAACGAGCTTTCGGCGAGGTTGCCCATGCTGTTTCCCGTGCATCCGCGTACCGAAAAGCGCCTCAGCGAGTACGGCATCGCTGCGGCGCCCACCTTGCGTCTTTGCGAGCCTCTGCCTTACCTGGCGTTTTTGGGGCTGATGGCCAAAGCGCGGTGCGTGCTCACCGATTCCGGTGGCATCCAGGAGGAGACGACGGCGCTCGGGGTGCCCTGCCTGACCTTGCGCCCGAACACCGAGCGCCCGGTGACCGTGACGCACGGAACCAACCGGCTGGTGGGTTCGGATCCCGCCGCGATTCGGGCGGCCTTTGAGGCCGTGCTCGAGGAGGGCCCCCGCCAGGTGCCGCGGCCGCCGCTGTGGGACGGCGCCGCAAGCCGGCGAATCGTCGACGTGATCGAGGCCTGGGCCGCGTCAGGGCGCTAGCCGGCGCCAGCCGCCGGTTCGAGGGAATTCCAAGCCGAGGGCCGGTGCCGGCGCCGTGAGATTCCAGCCCGCCGCGCTTGCGCCAAGGGCCAGCTCTGGCGGGTCAGGCCGGAAGACAAAGACCGCGGCGAGGCCGGCGGGCAGGGTTCGCCGTGCGATCACGCGCAGTACGGGGGCCGGCGTTTTCACTCCGAAAACGGGCGAACGCCAACCGTACTCGCCTCCTTCGTCGAACTCGATGGCGTCTCCGCCCGCCAGGCCGATCGCCGCGGAGTCGCCCAAACGGATGCGGTAGGAGGTCAGAGGCGCCGGAGGCAGCCCGGTGTGCCAGAACTGTTCGATTGACACGGCGGCGCCGGTCCTCGTCTCGGCGTCGACGTCGTCGAAGACCACCACGAGCAGCGGGTCCCGGAGGAGCAGCAGGCGCCGGCGGTGAGAGAAGCCCCGATAACGGCATACGGCCTCCACAAAGTCATATTCGGCCGTTGTTGTGAAAACTCTCCGTTCGACCGATGGAGGGTTCCGCCACCGAAACGGCCCGGCGGGTTCGGCCTGGTCGCTCTCGTCGATGCGAAGCGTGTTGTGAGCGGCCGAGCCGCGAAAGCGTTGGCGCCACAGCGCGTCGCAGACGTAGGTGTATGTTCCGGGATCGATCAGAACAGGCGCGCCGCCGTAGCGCAGCACAAGGCTGAGCGTGTCGGAATGGCTGTGGCCTGCCGAGCCGGGCCCGAACGGACCGGCATCGAAAACGGCGTGCAGGGAATCGTGGCCGAGGACCGCCAGGCCGGAGTCGGCGAAAAGCTGTGAGCGCCGCTCGGCTGCGCCCGGATGCGGTCGCGCCTCGAGCGTCTGCGGCCCGATCCACCAGAGGGCCTGCTCGAACAGATCCTCCGGCTCGAAGGGAACTTCGGCGCCGGCTACCAGTGCGGCCGTGGCCAGCGTGGCGCGAGCGAACCGGCTGCGCACGCCGTACGGATAGAAGAAACGGCCGCCGTCATCGTCACCCAAAAACGGCAGCTCCCGCTCCGGACCCGCAACCGCGGCGAGCCATCGCGCCATCTCGGCCAGCCGCTCGCGAAACCGAGCGTCCACGTCCTCCACTAAAGCGTGAAACAGAAAGGCGTCGAGCGCATAGAGCTGATAGTAAGTGGACTGCTCGAAATGACTGCCGTCGTCGCGCACCTGGGCGGCGAGCTGCGCGCGGACCAGATCCGCCCCACTTCGGCGCCAGCGCTCTGCGCGCGGAAACCAGGAAAAGAGCTTGCCGAGAGCGTGAAGGGCGACAGCTTCGATGAGCAAGTGGGTGTTCGGGGAGAAGTAGACGGAGAGGTTGGTCTCTATGTAGCAGCCATGGCGGTAGAGCTCGACCAGGAGGCGGCGCCGAAACTCCTCCTCGAGCTCGGCGCCCGCCAGGTGATAAACCCACGTCCAGGACAAGGCGCGAAAGGCGACCTCAAGGGCGCTTGCCCAGTTGATGCCGCGCGCGTACGGGTTGGCGGCCACCCAGCTCTCTAGTTGCGCGCGAATCTCTTCGAGATAGCGGCGCCTTCCCGTGCCGAGCCAGGCCTGAGCGAGTACAACAAGGTGCTGGTGGCGATTGAGCTCCCAGATGCGTTTGTGGTCGCCCGAGCGCCGGGCGTCCAGATAGGCGATGCGGCGAAAATAGACGGGCCGAGTCTCGATGCCGCTCGGATAGTCGCGGCGCCAGGCGATCTCCGGTCCCGTCTCGATTTCCAGACCAAGCAAGGGAAAGCGGTGGGCGACAATCCGATCGGCCAAGGCCTCGAGTTCGGCCAGAAACGGCGATCTCTGAAGCGCGGCCGCAAGCCTGCGTGGCTCGGGCAGCCGCTCGAGCGGGGCATAGGGCGGCGCCGCCACGAGAGCCGGGGGCTTGACCCATAACCGGATATTTTCGATTTCCTGGCGAAGGCGCCAGGCGATCTCGGCAGGGCTGCGCATGAGAGGGGCCGAATTCCTTCTTATACCACCCGGCCGATGATCCGGAGGCCGGAAAGACGGTTGTTAGAATGGAGGTTTCCGGAGAGCTTCCGACTCTTATGGCGCAAAGAGTGCGGCGGCGCGCGGTGGTTGTCGATGTCGGCGGGGTGAAGATCGGCGGCGACCACCCGATCGTCGTCCAGTCGATGACCAACACCGATACGGCCGATGTGGCGGCCACGGTGAACCAGGTGATGGCGCTCGCGCGAGCCGGCTCCGAGCTGGTGCGCGTTACCGTCAATACCGAGGCGGCGGCCGCCGCCGTGCCCCGCATCGTCGAGACGCTCGAGAAATTCGGCGTGCGCGTGCCGATCGTCGGCGACTTCCACTACAACGGCCACATTCTGCTCAAGAAATATCCCGAGTGCGCGCGGGCGCTCGCCAAGTACCGAATCAATCCCGGCAACGTCAACATCGGCAAGAAGCACGATGACAACTTCCGGACGATGATCGAAGTAGCCATCGAGTACGGCAAGCCGGTGCGCATCGGGGTGAATTGGGGTTCGCTCGACCAGGCGCTGTTGACGCGCATGATGGACGAGAACGCGCGCCGGCCGGCGCCGCTCGATGCGCGCACGGTGACGCTGAAAGCGATGGTGGCGAGCGCCTTGGAGTCGGCGGCGGCGGCCGAGCGCTACGGCCTGCCGCACGACCGAATCATTCTGAGCGCCAAGGTGAGCGGAGTGCAGGATCTCATCCAGGTCAACCGGGAGCTCGCTGCCCAGTGCGACTACCCGTTGCATCTCGGACTGACCGAGGCGGGCTTAGGCTCGAAAGGGATCGTGGCGACGACGGCGGCGCTGGCCGTGCTGCTTCAGGAAGGGATCGGCGACACCATCCGCGCCTCCTTGACTCCGCTGCCCGACGGCGACCGGACCGAGGAGGTGATCGTCTGCCAGCAGATCCTCCAGGCGCTCGAGCTGCGCTCGTTCACGCCCCAGGTGACCGCCTGCCCCGGCTGTGGGCGGACCACCAGCACCTTCTTTCAAGAGATGGCCGACCGCATCCAGACCTATCTGCGCGAGCAGATGGCGGTCTGGAGCCGGAGCCGGCCGGGTGTGGAGGAGTTGAAGGTGGCCGTGATGGGCTGCATCGTGAACGGCCCGGGCGAATCCAAGCATGCCAACATCGGCATCTCGCTTCCCGGCACCTTCGAGGAGCCGAAAGCGCCGGTCTACGTGGACGGGCGGCTGCTCAAGACGCTCAAGGGCGAGCGGATCGTCGAGGAGTTCATCGAGATCCTCAACGAGTACGTGGATACGCACTACGCGCCGCGCGTGGAGGCCGGCGCGCCGCATTCGGCTTAGCGGACGCGTACGGTCACCTGGCGGGACTGCTTGCGCGTGCGGCCGTCGGTGGCGGTCACGGTGAAGGTGGTCGTCTCCGACACGGTCACGGTGAAGCAACTGCTTGCGGGTCGCAGTGCGGCGAGCGGCGGATCGAGGTAAACCGCTTCGGCGCCGGAGACGACGTAGCAGAGCGTCACCGGCTGGCCGGGCGCCGCTTCCTGATGGCTGGCGAGGAGCTGTTCCACCAGCGGGCCTTCGCCGCCCGGGGCTGGCGTCGCAGCCGCGCGATGCACAACGATGGAGACCTCCGCCGCGGCCGATCCGCCGGGACCGGTCGCCGTCAGCCGGTAGGTCGTCGATTTCTTCGGAGCGACAGAAAAGCAGCGGTTAAAGGACGGAGGGAGATCGCGCACCCGGGGCTCGATCCGGACCTCGGTGGCGTCTTCCACGCCGTAGCAGAGGAGCACGGTTTCGCCCGGGGCGGCCAAGCCGGGATGGGCGTAAAAATGGAGGATTTTGGGCGCGGGCGTTACGGGGGCTGGCGGAGGCCGCCGTTGCTCGGGCGCCTCAGGCGCGCACCCGAGGAGCGCCGCTATGCCGGCCGCCGCCAAGGCTCGTTTCATCGCTTGTCGGCTTCATTGTACTCCCCGAGGGCGCGCCTGTTTGGTGCGGGCGCCGTCGCTCACCTCGGGCGCCTCCTCTTCGAGAATGGCCAGATCCCAAGGGGCCAGCTTCAGCATCTGGTTCGGGCGCACCGGCGCGCCGCTGAGCAGCTCCGTCGCCGATGCATAGGGGTATTCGAAGCTTTGCGGCCGTCCGGAGTAGTTCAGGTAGTAGCGCATCGGCCGGCCCTCGCGGCTCGCGCCGTGACGGACCAGGACGGGCTCGGGCAGCCTCTGGTCGGCGCCGTTGAGCCCGGCCAAGGCCGGGACGTTCGCGATCACCTTTTCCTGAAGCGTGTCGGAGAGGTAGGTCCCCTCGTAGGTGAGAGTGCCGCGGCCGTAACGGTTGCGCGTAATTGCCGGGTAGCGCGAGAAGAAATGGTGATCGTAGACGGCGAGGGTTTCGCAGGTTTCCGGCAGGATCATCTCCGCCCAGACGCTCGCGCGGTTTTCCGGGCCGGCGCCGAAGGGATCGCCCTTTAGCGCCACCGGTTCGGCCAGCGTGGAGAACTCCTGGTAGCTGAAGCCGGCCGCGGCGCGGAGCGGTCCGGGGGCGCGCTGCCAGCGCACCGTGGAGTGCTCGTCGGCAAAGCCGCTTTTGAAGGCGACCAGCGCGTGCCCGCCGCGGCGGACAAATTCGACGAGGCGTCCGAGCAACGCATCGTCGGCGATATAAAGCGGGGGCACGAGCAACACGCGGTAGCGCTCCCAGTCCTTCTGCTGAGGGAACACAAAGTCGACGCCGACTTTGAGCCGATACAAGGCTCGGTACATCTGTTGGAGGATGGTGAGGTAGTTCACGCGGTCGTCGAACGGCATGAACTGGATGCCGTGGTAGGAATCGAGACTCACCAGGATGGCGACGTGATTTCGGGGCTCAAAACCGACCAGTCGCGGCCCTAGGCGCTTGAGCTCGGCGCCGATCCGCGCCGCCTCCTCATAGACGCGATTCGGCTCCAAGTCGTGCGACAGCAGGCCCTTCCAGTACGTCTCCTGCCCGGAATGCAGGGAGTGCCAGTGCCAGTAGGCGACCATGTTCGCCCCGGCGGCGAGGTGACTGTACGCATTCAGGCGGAGCTGGCCGTCGTAAGGTGGGAACTGGGTGCGCGAGTCCCAGCCGATGGTCTGCGCGTTGGTCTCCATCACCAGGTAGTTGGCGCGCTTGAGCGACCGCGCCAGATCGCCGGTGAAGTGGATCTGCCAGCCGTCAAGGCGGTCCTGAACCGGATGGTAGGGGTTGACTGCGGCCACATCCAGGTACTGGGCGATCTCATACCGGTCCACGTCTGTGCGGAGCCCGCCGGGCCAATTGTGGGTGACGAAATGATGCGGCCGCGCGTACTCGCGGACGATCGAGGCCTGCCAGCGGAGGAAGTCCGTCACCGTTTTGCGCTGGTAGCGTTCCCATTCGAGTTTGTAACCGGGATTGAGGATGCCCTCCCGGCTCGGGAAATCCTCCCAGCCGCTGACAAGCTGTCCCCAGTAAACAAAGCCCCAAAGCCGATTGAGCCGCTCGACGCTACCGAACTTCTCTTTTAAATAGCTGATGAAGCCCGCATGCATGCTGCGGGAGTTCGAGCTGTTCGGGTGCGTTTCGTTGTCGATCTGAAAACCGATGATGGCGGGATGGTCCTTGTAATGCTCCAGGAGGCGGCGGATCAACCGCTCGGCGTTTCAGCGGTAGGTCGGATGGGTCAAGTCGACATTCTGCCGCGGGCCGTAGGCGCCGCCGGGTTCGGAGGCGAAGTAGGCCGGCTCGTAACGATCCGGACCGAGCGGCAGGCGCGCGCCGAGCCGGCGCACGGCGATTTCGGGATGCTTGTGGTAGAGCCACGGCGGAATCGAGTAGGTCGGCGTGCCGAAGATGACCCGGATGCCGGCCTGATACAGGCGGTCGAGGATGCGGTCCATCCAGGCGAATTGAAACTCGCCGTCACGCGGCTCGAAACTGCTCCAGGTGGACTCGCCGAGGCGCACCACGTTGAGGTTGGCCTTCACAATCAGCTCGATGTCTCGATCCAAGCGTTCATAAGGCATGTATTCGTGGTAATACGAGGCGCCGAAGAGGATCGTCTCGAGCTGCGGCCCGGCGGCGTGGGCGAGCGCGACAGCGGACAGGGCCGACAGAAGAAGACGGCGCACGACTCACCTCCCGGCGCGCACCTCGTGCGCGCCGATGCTCAGCGGGCCCTGGCGCGGTAACGGATTGCCGAAGAAGTCCACCGCGCCGGGGTCGATGCCGAACCGGGCGCGCAGATCGAGGCCGGCGCCCGCGGCGGGTGAATCGGGCGCCAGCCGGAAGTCGGCGAGCGTATGCAGCTTCCAGGGGTCGAACAACAGCGCCGGGCCGCTCCGGACCAGACGCGGCTCGGCGAAGAGGCCCGCCAAGCGCCCGTCGAGGAATTCCTGCTTGGAGGCCGCAGCCCAGGCCTCGAACTCCTTGTGCGGACCGGCGCGGAACCCGCGCTCGCCAAGCGCCCAGTAGAGGTTGCCCAAAAACTCTCCGAGCGTGCCCACCTCCTCGGTGCGGTTATGAATGAGCGGACCCAGACTGACGAAGAGGTTGTTGTAAAAGGCGATGCGCGGCAGATGGGCGGCGTATTTCTTGCTGATGCCCAAACCGACGGCGGAGCCTTTCGAGTTCCAGATCGTGTTATTGTGCACGAGCGTACTCTCCATGCCCACGCCGCCCACCCAGACGAAGATCCCCGCGTTGTGATCGAACAGACCGTCGTCCATGCTGATGTTGTAGCGGACGACGTTATTGGCGAAGCGGGGAGCGCCTTCGTACTGGCAGATCAAATAGCCCGAACCGAAGTTATTGTGAGAGTAATTGTATTGCAGGATCGAGTTGGTGACTCCGCCGTCGAAGTCGAAGCCGCCGCCGTCGAGCGCCGTGCTGCGGTTGTGATGGGAGACGCAGTACTGGATGACGACGCGGTCGGCGTCATGCGCCCAGATGCCCACCGGGCCGTTGCCCGTCCAGGGCATGTCCCAGCCGTTGTAACGGGCCTCGCAACGCTCGATCAGCGCCCCGTCCACATAGCCGAGCACAATGCCGTTGCCGGAGTGGTTTTTGCGGACGGTGGGATCGCCGGCGTTGTTTTCCGCGAGCGAATCGCCGACGTAGAGGTTGCGCGAGCGGCCGCCGCCGGAGTGGATTCCGGCAAAGCCGTTGTTGTGAGCGTGCACGTGCGTGATGCGGACGTCTTCGCTCGCCGTCACATAGATGCCCGCATGGCGGAATCCGCTGACCTCGACGCGCGTGATCGTGGAGCCCTTCGAGTGCGCCAGATACAGGCCGTGCGCCGTGTTGCCGCTTTTGCGTCCGGCGCCGACGAGCTTGAGGTCGCGGACGAGGACGTAGTCGCAGCCCTCGATTGAAATCGCCCGGCCCGTTCCTCCGTCGATGGTGGCGCGGCCAGATCCCCAGGAACCGATCACGAGATTCTGCGTCGGAGTGGCCTTGTCGTCGGAGCCTAGCTCGAGCGGGCCGGCGAAGGTCTGCCCGCCTTCGAGCAGGATGCGGTCGCCCGGGGCGAAGCTCGTTGAGTTGACCTTGGCGAGGCTGCGCCACGGCCTGTCCAGGGTGCCCGGATTGCGGTCGTCGCCGCGCGGGCTCAGGCAGTAGTCCGCCGCCGGGGCCGGCCAGGCGAGCGGCAACAGGAGGGCGAGCAGTCGAATTTGCGACACGAATCACCTCCGGTGCGATCCAAGCCAAGAAGGGTAGGCGGCCGGCCGGCGCCTGGGGCTGCGGCCGGCCGCACTCAGCCCTAAGGAGGTCAGAACTCCAGCCGGGCGCCCATTTGCATGGTGCGGTAGAAGCCGCCGTCGACGCCGGTCACCTGCCCAAACAGCGGACGCGCCGGGTTGGTTTCGATCGTGCTCAAGCGGTGCCGGTTGAAGGCGTTCAACAGCTCCCAGCGGAACTGGAAGCGGAAGCGCTCCTTGACGGTCCAGTTCTTGTGCAGGCCGAAGTCGTCGTCGTAGGCGGGGAAGCCGCGAGCGCCGGTCATCCGGAACGAAGAGTTGCCGAACATGTAACGGTCCACGTCGGCCGGGTCGCGGATGATCGCCGTGTTGATGATCCTGTGATTGGGATTCACGCGGGTGATCGAGGCCATGTCAAACTTGGCCGGATCGAAATCCACCATCAGGGCCTGATTCTGCGGATTGTGGATCAGCGCCCGGTTGGTGGCCGCGTTGAAGTTCGGGATCGGCGTGCCGGCGAAGCCGAGCGGCATGCCGCTGCGGTAGTTGCCGATGTACTGCAACGTCCAGCCTCCGGCCAGGAACTCCAGGGCCGGATGCAGGCGGCTGGCGAACCTCCGGCCGCGACCCACCGGGATCTCCCAGGAGACGGCCGCCTTGACAATGTGCGTCTGGTCGTAGGCCGAGACGGTCTTCTCGAGCCGGAGATTGTAATAGTCCATGGGCCGGCCGGAGTTGACCCAGCTATGGAAGGCGTTCTCCAGGTTGTCCAAGGCCTTAGAGAAAGTGTAATTGGCCAGCCAGCTAATGCCGTGCGAGTAGCGCTTGTTGAACTGGATCTGAAGCGCGTTGTAAGTGGAGAAGCCGAGCGGCGAGTAATAGGCTTGGAGCACGTTCCAGGAAAGGATCTGCGGGAACGGCGCCGGCGTCTGCCACACGGGAACCCAGCCGCCGCCGGGCCGCTGCCCTTCGGGGATCCTCTCGTAAGGATAGATAGCGCCCAGGGCACGGGCCGACTCGGGGATGCCCGCCTGGCTGTTCACCCACTTGCCCAGATCATCGCGCAGGCTGAGGAAGCGGGGATGGACCTGGTTGATCTGGCGAGCCTGGTTGAAGGTCAGACCGATGCTCGTCGTACCGATGTAGCCGATGTCGAGGACCATCTGGCCGGGCAGCTCGAACTGGAAGTTGGCGTTCCACTGTTGCGTGTAGCCGACCTTGCCGCCCTCCGGATCCCAATAGGTGAGGTTCCACTGCGAGCCGGTGGAGTTGGACGGATCGAGCCTGGCCGACTCGACCCGGCCCGGATAGCCGTTGTCCCAGTTGAAAGCCGGGTAGATGCCGCGGCTCGGAACGACGTTGGTCTGCGTGAAGCCGTACTTGTTGCCGTAGGGTACGCCGGACCACTCGTTAGGCACGCGCGCCAGATAGAAAATGCCGTAGGCGGCCCGGAAGACGATCTTGTCCCGCACCTGATAGGCGAGGCCGGCACGCGGCCCGAAGTCGTTCCACTGGTTTTCGATGAACCTCTTCTTGCCGCTGCGGCCCGGACCGGAGCCGGCGAACTCGACGGCGCCGGGCAAGCCGGTGAGCGGATCGGTCAGCCGCGGGTTGAAGTGGTGCAGCCGGTCGTGCCATTCGGTCTGCACGGGCTGGCCGTCCCAGCGCAGCCCCAGGTTCAGCGTCAAGCGCGGCGTCAGCTTGATGTCGTCTTGAATGAACAGTCCGATCGAGTACATCTGCGAAGTCGTCGGCGTCAGGATCGGCACGCTGGCGCTGGCCACCTCACCCAGAAAGAAGCTGGCGAACGGATGGCCCGTCCGCGCAAAGCCGGGCAGGCCCGTATGATCGGCCGAGAAGTTGAAGGTGGCCGGCCCCGGATTGCCGGTGTCGGCCAGGGTGAGCTTCTTGATGTCTCCGCCGAACTTGATGGTGTGGCGCCCCCTCATCCAGGAGACGGTGTCCAGGATCTGGTAGGTGGTGCCGATGAGCTTGTCGTTAGCCAGGTAGCCGATCGTCGCCAGGTTGACGCGATCGCCGCCACCCCAGTTGATCTGCGGCCAGTTGCTCTTGCCGTTGATCCCTTTCAGGCCCAGGATGTCCCCGCCCGGCTCGTTGACGTGCCAGGAGGTGGAGGGGTTGAGCTGGCGGTTGAAGGCGACGCCCAGGTGATTGAGCAACACCGGCGAAATCGTCCAGTCGTAGGCCAGCCGCGCCATAAAGGTCTCGACCTTCTGAAGCCGGGCGCGCGACAGCGGGCCGCCCTTCTCCGGGTCGTTGAAGTCCCAGACGCCGCCCTAGTCGAGCAGCGTCCGCGGTCGGTCGATCCAGGCGTAGGAGCCGCTGATTTTATGCTGGGCCGAAAAGTAATGGTCCCCCTTGATGGAAAACTGCTTCTGCTCGAACTTGGCGGTGTTGAAAGCGGGGAAGAAGGCATTGTTGATCAGCGCGTCGGGGATGGCCGGCGGGCAGTGCTTCTTCATGATCTCGGCCACCTTCTGCGAAACGCTCGACATGCGGCTCTTCGGCAGAATGTTGCCCGGGAACGGGTCGCGCACGACGCTGCCGTCGGGCAGCGTGCGCACGGTGGCCGGGTCGTAGATCTGGCCGCGGTAGACGGTGCGGCCGAGCGCGTCGCGGCCCAGCACCTCGCCGGTGAGGTAGTTGCTCATGTCGCCCTCGTACCAAGGCAGGGTCGGCACGGTGACGCTCGGGGTGCCCACGCCCCGGTTAGCGTCTTGATACTTCTTTCAGGCGACGTAGAAGAAGCTCTTGTCCTTGCCGTGATACAGGCCGGGGAAGATGATCGGGCCGCCGCCCGAAACCGCCCAGTTGTTGCGCCGGTCGCGCGGCCTCGGCCGTCCGTAGAAGTTGTTGGCGAAGGAGTTGGCGTTCATCCACTCGTTTCGGAACTGGTACATCGCGGTGCCGCGCCAATCGTTGGTGCCCGACTTCATCACGAAATTGAAGAAGCCGCCGGCGGTTCGGCCGAACTCGGCGCTCATGCCCGAGGTCTGCACCTTGAACTCCTCGAGCGCCTCCATCGAGACCGAGCTCTCGCCGAAGTGCCCGGTGATATAAATGGTGGCCGAGGCGCCGTCGAGCAGCACCTCCTTGGTGAAGGCCGGACTCCCGTTGATTCGGCTGGTCCAGTTGTTGCCTTCCACGCCCGGGGTGAGCTTATAGGCGAAGTTCTCCGGATAGCGGCCGCCGCTGAAGCTCAGCGGCAGATCGATGACCCGCCTGTTGTCGAGCGACAGCCCGACGTCCGGAGATTCGGTTTGCAAGGGCGGACTTTCGGCGCTTACGGTGACCGATTCGGTGGTCGCCCCGAGCTCCATGGTCACGTCGATTCGGGCGACCTGACCGATTTGCAGGCGCAGGCCGTCTCGGACGATCGTCTTGAAGCCGTCGGCTTCAAAGGTGAGGCTGTAGGTGCCGATCGGCAGCGCCGGCACCGTGTATTGACCGAGCTCGTTGGTGCGGGAGTTGTAAAGCGCATTGGTGGCCAGGTTCCGCACCGTGATCTTGACGTTCGGCACGGCGGCCCCGGTGGGGTCGGTCACGATGCCGGTGAAGGCGCCGCGGTCCTGTTGGGCCAGTGCTGCCGGCACAGCGAGCAGCAAGGCGGCGCAAAGCAGTGTGCCCAGAACTCGGTGATGGCTCTTCACTTCAGACCTCCGTCGCGATTCAAATCAGGACTCCCGCCCGCAGTGGGGAGAGCGAGTATCCGACCTGCGAATAAGGCAAAGCAGGGAGCCTGACAAGGTTATTGCTGCTACCGGCAGGTTAGCTGCGGGGCGAACTTGTTGTTGACGAACCAGTTGCCGGACATTGCCGGACGCGAGCGCCCGGAAAAGCTCAGCCGCCCGGCTCCCACCGGCTCGCAGGGCCGGGCGGCCGCCGGCGCCCAGGCCGTTGCTAGGGCCATGTTTGCCCGTCCCGCCTGCTTCCGCTAACGCTACAATAACGGTTAGCGGGAGGGTCACCTTGTCGGGCAGGCCGACGATGGGTTCAATCTCCCAGCACGAAATCCGCCAGGAACTCGAAAGGGTCCTTCAGAGCCGGTACTTCGCCAAGGCTCCCAAGAAGCGCCGGTTCCTCGAGTTTGTTTGCCGGGAGACGGTGGGCGGCCGCGGCGGGCAGCTCAACGAGCACCTCATCGGCATGGAGGTCTACGAGCGCGGCCCGGACTTCGATCCGCACGAGGACTCCATCGTCCGGGTTCAGGCCCACGAACTGCGCAAATCCCTGGCGCGCTACTACGAGCGGGAAGGCAAGGACGATCCCATCCGGATCGATCTGCTGCCGGGCAACTACGTGCCGGTCTTCACGCGCGTCTCCGAGGGGGAGCGGGCTCCGGCGACGCCGCCGGCCGAAAGCGCGCCGCCGGCTCGCCCTCGCTCGAGATGGGAACGGCCGGCGCTCATCCTGCTCGTTGGGACGACCGCCCTGCTCGGCCTGGCGCTGATCCAGTCCCACCGCCAGAATCGGCCGGCGCCGACCTGGCCGGTCTCCTAGACGCCGGCAATGGCTTGGTTTTGGGGCCGCTTCCTGCCCCCGGCGCCTCCGCCGCTCATCGTGCTCCCGGTCCATCCCATTCTGCGCGCCGCCCACGAGGGTGACAGCGACCGCACGCGCGCCTCGGGCTATGTGATTCCCAAGGACGAGCTGGCCGAATTCCGCGATACGGTCCACTACCGCGAACTCAAACAGTTCTCCTTCGTGCCGTCGACCACCGACTTTACCGCCATCGGCGAAACGCTCGGCCTGGTGCGGCTGTTCCAGCTTTTCGCCAGCGCCGGGCAGACCTTTCGCGTCAAGGCGGCGCGTCTGGTCGATTTCGAGGAGGTCAAGGCCTCGAACGCCATCCTCCTTGGCGGCAACCAGGCCTGGAGCGGCCGGATCTTCCTCTACAAAGAGGGATTCTGGTTTCATGAGGGGCTGATCAAGAACATGCGGCCCCGGCCGGGCAAGCTGAGCGTCTACCGGCCGCTGTTCGATCCCGTCACCAACCAGTTGCGGCGAGACTACGCACTCGTTCTGATGCTGCCGAACGAAAACCGCGAGCGGCGGATCTTGTTGAGTTACGGCATTTACACTCAGGGTTCGCAAGCGGCGATCGAGTTCATGACGAACCCGGATCGTCTCGAAGACCTGAGGCGGGCGCTACTGGCCGCTTCGCCCGACGGCAAGACCCTGCCCGAGTATTTTCAGGCGTTGATCGAGACCACGGTGGAGAACGCCGTTCCGGGTCCGTCGTCGCTGGTGGCGGTGCGCTTGGTGCCGGACGAGGGACCTGCCGCGGTGGCGGGGCTGGCTCGGTAGGATTGAAGGTGGCCCAGTCGACATACGAGACCAGCCCTTGACGTCGCACGCGGGACGGCTCCCTCGGTATCAAGTATGCCCAGACCTCTCTCCCTGCTCACGCTGAAAGCGCTCCTCGCAATCGCCGCGTTCGCCGAGGGGCTTCCCCCGCAGCCAGCGCCCGGCGCACCGGCCGGCTACGACCTGTTCGCCTGCGCGATCCAGTCGCGAGACTGGGTGCCGGGCCGCAAGCTCACGGCCGGCGGCCTGCTTTACCGCTGGGCCGGCGGGCAGTGGGGCCAGCGCGGCGCCCTGCATCCGCTGATTGAAACACTCGACTACGACCCGCGCGACCCCGTGTCCTCTATCTGGCGGCGGGCGACGGCTGCTTGCGCTCTCGGGACTCCGGCTATAGCTGGGTGATGACGACCGACGAAACCATGACCGAACTGCGGGATCTGAGCGTCGACGCGCAGCAGCCGGACCACGTCTACATCGCGCTGCCCGACGGCGTCGCAGTAAGCCGCGATCAGGGCGCAAGCTGGCGCCGCCTCGAGCTCGGCGTCCCGCGGCGGTTCGTCAAGACGATTCGCGTGGACCGGACCCGCGCCGGGCGCGTGCTGGCAGGCGCCGAGCAGGCGCTCCTGGTGAGCGAAGACGCCGGCGCAAGCTGGCGGGTCGTGGCCCGCGGGGATCTGTTCACGGACTTGGCGCAATCGCCGCAGGAGCCGCAGTGGTGGCTGGCGACCCTACAGCGCGGCGGTTTGATGGAGTCACGTGACGGCGGGCGCACCTGGCGCCGGGTTGATGGCGTGCCGGGGGACTGCACACTCTACAACGCGGCGTTCGACCCCCTTGAAGCCGGCCGGCTCGCGGTCGCCGCTTGGGGTGCGGGCGTTTTGGTTTCTGAAGACGGCGGGCGCACCTGGAGCGCCCGAAACCAGGGCCTGCCGTCGGCCCGCGTCTGGCGCGTGGCGTTCGATCCCGGCCGCCGGGGACGCCTGTTTGCCGCGCTGCTCGAAGAGGCGGTGTTCGTCTCTGACGATGCCGGCCGCCGGTGGCGCCGCGACGGCGTGGAGGGGTCAATGGTCTATGACCTGGTTTTCGTTCCTCGCGCACGTCCGGCTGCGACGCGCGAAGAGGCTTTCCGCGACCGCCTCCGGCGGGTGGTCGAACACTACGCTCATCCCGCCGATCCGTCTGCGACCGGATATCAGCATGTGGCGGCCAAACTGTGTCTGCGCCGGGATCTGGAGTGGGCCTCGCGCCGGCTGATCGAGCTGCTCGAAGAGCCCCACGGCGACATGTTCTGGATGTTTCAGGCGACGGCGGTCGCCTTCCTCGGGCGGGAAACGCTGAGCGCCGACGCCCAAGCCGCTCTCCGCCGCGCCTGGAAAAGCTATCACCCCTTTCGCGGCGACACGGAAAATCACTGGCTCCTCTATTACACTTCGCTGTACCTGATGAGCCAGCTCTGGCCCGATCTCCCCGCCGACGCTTGGTTTAACGGCAAAGACTCCCGGACGAATCACCGCGAGGCTGATCGTTGGATCCGCCGCTGGATGGAGACGACGCTCGACGATGGCCAGGGCGAATACGATTCCACCCATTATATGGGCCTGTACCTGCTTTCGATGTCTTACCTCGCCGAGTGGGCCGCCGACACCGAAATGCGGCAACGGGCGCGGATGATGCTCGAGTGGCTCATGGCCGACTATGCGGCCGAGAACCTCAACGGTTTGCACGTCGGCGCTCACGCCCGCGCCGACGACCGGAGCGTGCTCGAGAAATGGCGCGCGGTCAGCTCCGACTTCGGCTGGCTTCTGTTCGGGCTGGGCTATCCTTTGCCCGGCTATAGTTATCCGCTGTTTTATTATGCCGTTTCGGCGGGGTTAGCAGCCCGTGGATAAAGTCGCCAAAACATCTTGACCATAGAATGGTTTGGTCTGATAATGGGCGTATGGCGCTCGGTAAGCGGAAACCGAAGCAGGCCTCCCTGTGGGTCGAGACCAGCCATTTGCGGGCTCACACCTCACACCCCTTCTATCGCCGGCTGAATGAGATCTTGGATCGGGCCAAGTTCGACACCGACGTGGAGCGGATCTGCCGCAAGTACTACGCCCCGGCCATGGGCCGCCCGTCGATCGCACCGGGGGTCTACTTCCGCTGCTTTCTGGTGGGCTACTTCGAGGGGATCGACTCCGAGCGCGGCATCGC
>Ga0308391_1000158_pt1 | contig 28338 bp, 21 predicted proteins | sample Hotspr20Samplet1_FD_202363 | JGI IMG/M metagenome (GOLD analysis project Ga0308391, IMG submission 202363) | Hot spring phototrophic mat microbial communities from Octopus Spring, Yellowstone National Park, Wyoming, United States - 20050623_t1 ... | reverse complement strand
GGCGACGGTCCGATGCACGTCATAGCCAAGGCATTGCCCGAAGGCAGGAAAAACCTGGGCGTGTTGGTTAGGTTGAAGAACTCGGCGCGAATCTGCAACGTGTGGCGTTCGGAGATCCGTGTGTTCCTGAAAAGCGAAAAATCGAAGTTGACCGAACCGGGTCCTCGCACTACCGGGCGACCGGCATTCCCGAGCATCTGAATCGGCGTCCCGCTCCGGCTCAACACCGTGCCCGGCACACGAAACGCCTTTGGGTTGAAAAAGTTGTCCGGCCCGCGATTCTGTTGCACCTGCGTCGGCTCTCCGGGCACGCGGTCGGGAACGTTGAACGTTTTGAAGATGGGAGCGAGGCGGTTGGTCCTCAAATCGCTTGGGAACCCGCCCCGCAGCGTGGTGATGCCGTTCACCTGCCAGCCGCCGAGAAGCTTGCCGCCCAAGCCGGGTAAGTTCAGCCACCGCTTACCCGGACCCCACGGCAGCTCATAGCCGTAGCTGGCCACGAAAACCTGCGGTACATCGAGCGGGTCCACCAAACGCTCCAGCGAGAGGTTGTAATTGTCCAGCACGAAACTGGTGGCCCCGTTCTGCGAGAAGGCGCTCGGCCCGGTGCCTCCTTCGCTGATGTTCTTCTGGATCGTATAGTTGATCAGAAAGCTCAGCCCGGAGGAGTAGCGCTTCTCAATCTTGAAATTCACCGAATGGTAGCTGGAGCGCGCGAAGTCGGACACTGTCGCGATGTTTCCGTTAATGTTCGGATAGGGCCGGTCCACCTGCCGGTTCCGCCCTTCGAGCGCATACTCGAACGGAACCTGATTGAAGTGCAAGAACGCCGTCGCCAGGTCGCGCCCGCGCGAGCCGGTCAGGTTCACTTCAAGCAGCCAGTTCGCCACCGGTTCGTACTGGAAGCTGAGGTTGAACTGATGGAGCACCGGGAAGCGCGAATGGTCGAACAACTGCGTCCGGATGGTCCGCACGAAGGGTCGCTGCGGCGTGAAGGAGGCCAGCGTCACGTCCGACGGGGAGGCCACGATCGGCGAGTTGATGGTGAACGGCGGTGCGACCGTGGTTGAGGCGTTCACCGCCGGGACGGTCAGGTCGGGCGTATTGGGATTGTTACCGGAAAACTGGGTCGTTTCCTGATTCTGGTCGCGCAAGCCGTAGAAAAGCCCGTAGCCGCCGCGGATCACCAGCTTCGGCCGCGCCTGCCAGGCGAAACCGAACCGCGGCGCGATGTTGTTGTGATCCCCGTTGACGATCGCCCGGGAGAAGCCATGCCGGCCCGGCAACTGGAATCGGCCGGTCCGCCTGTCGAACAGGCTCCCGCGATCGCGAGCATCCACCGGCTGGGTGAACAGGTCGTAGCGCACACCGAGATTCAGCGTCAGGCGCGCAGTCACCTTCCAGTCATCCTGAAAATACGGTGCCGCATAGATCCACCGGTGGCGCCCCCAGTCAAGCATTTGCGTGCCTTGCAGCATCGAGGGAAAGCCCATCAGAAAATCGGCGAAAGGCGCGCCGGAGCCCGGCGAATCCGAACTTGAGGAGAAGATCGAGCCGAAGATGATTTCTCCGAAAAATGGCGCACCTTTGAGCACATCGTAACGGTAGCGGCGAATGTCACCGCCCACTTTCAGCGTGTGGTTGCCGCGTGTGATGTTCAGGTTGTCGGACCACTGGAACGTGTTTTCGATATTGAGGTTCGAAGAGCCGCCGCCCCAAGAGGTGAATTGCTGCGAGCCGCTGATGTTGCCGGAGAAATTGAAGGCGATCCCGGGAAAGCCCCGCATCGGAAACGGGAAAAGCGCCAGCCCGTGCTGGTCCGCAAAAGCTACGCCCTTGGGGGCGTTGCCGATCTGGCCGTCGTTGTGCCGCACGTAGCCGAAACGGAACTCGTTGACAACATTGGGCGAGAACACATGCGTATCGTTGAGTACGAAGTGGCGCGATGCGTTTAAGAACGTCGACCCGCCGCCGATGAACCCTTCAAAGTGGCCAGGCACCGGCTCGGTATCGTCGGAATAGGAAAACCTCCCGTAGAGCGTGTTCTGGCTGCCGAGGCGCTGGTCGATCCGGAGATCCCAACGGTCCTGCCGAAAAGTGCGTGGCGCCTGCCGGAAATAGTTGCGCGAGGCAGCCCCGGCCGGACCGAAGTTCGGCGCTGGCACCAGCGCCGTGATCGCCGCCGACGTCGAATTGATGCGCGATGCTGGAATGAGCTTATTCGGGAACGGTTGGGAGATCACGGTGCCCGTCGGTCCGATCCGCCGCGCACCCGGATCGAAGATAATCCCGGGATACGCGGAAAAGTCGCCACGGCGCATATCCAACGGCGGCACGTCTACAATCGAACTGCTCGCCGCCGTCGACCGGCGCGTGCCTTCGTAGTCGCCGAAGAAGAACGTCCGGTCCCGGCGGATCGGCCCGCCCAGCGCGCCGCCGAACTGATTCTGCCGAAGCTTCGCTTTCGGTAGGCCCGCCGCGTTGGTGAAGAAATTGTTTGCGTCGAGCTTGTCATTGCGCAGAAACTCATACAACGTGCCGTGAAATTCGTTCGAGCCCGATTTGATCGTCGCGCTCACCACTATTGCCGCGCTTTTGCCGAATTCGGCCGAGAAGTTGTTCGTCTTCACCTTGAATTCCTGCACCGCATCGACCGAAGGAATGTGGGCGATCCCGGCCCGCCCGACTGCACCGCGTTCCTGGATCGTGTTGTTGTCAATGCCGTCGAGCAAGACCTCGTTGTTGCCAAAGCGACCGCCGCCGCCCACAAACGGCAGATTCGTCCCCATGCCAAACACCGGGTTCGTGTTACCAGCGAGCAACCCGAGGGCGAACGGATTGCGCCCATTTAGTGGCAGCTCGACTATCTTGCGGTTTTCGATCACCTGCCCGACCGAGGACGTCGTCGCTTCCAGAAGCGGCGTCGCCGCCCTCACTCGATTGTCTCGACGACGTCCCCTGGGCTAAGCGTCACGGTGATATTGGCGTCCTGGTCCACGCGCAGCTCAAGCCCGGAAAGCGTCGTCCGTTTGAAGCCCGGCGCTTCAGCCACCAGCACGTAGGCGCCAAGGGGCATGAACGCCGCACGGAACACTCCGCGCTCGTTGGTCTTGCCCTGCCGTACCTCCCCGGTCGCGGTGCGCGTCAGTATCACCGTAGCGTCGGGAACCACCGCTCCCGAGGTGTCCTGCACCTCGACATTGATCGTCCCAGCGGCGACCTGCGCTTGTGCGGCTGGGGCCGAAATCAGTCCACACAGAAAACTCAAGGCGACCCAGTTGCCTTTCCTCATAGACTTCCCCCTCCCTCCGCTCCAAGGGCGGAAGCGCTGAGATTATCCGGGATTTCCATTTCGACTCCCGGACACGTTCAAAAATATTTCCGGCCCCCCAATCTGTCAAGGCCCACAGTGGTTCCGAAACTGCTCCCGTTCTCTTCGCGCCTCCAGGTTCGTCGTAGGGCAGGATTCGCTGCTGCTGCCTCCCTCATGCAGCTCGACCGTCCTAAATCACGCTCCGAACGGGACTCCCGGAGATGCCTCCGCCCTCCGCCATGCACCTTTCCAGTCCGTTTCCTCTGCACGGGCTCGCCAGCTATCCGGCCCTTCACCGGTAAGGCGCGGGCAGCCCCTGGGCCCGAGCGGTTCAGCAGATCGGCGCTGTCTCGCTTTAGACAGTCATTGCCTGGCAGCCGGGCGGCACACTTCGCGTCGCGCCCTTCCGGCTCCTCGTAGAGCTCGGCCTTGGCCAAGGCGGGCGCCCTATGGACCCCGCGCTGCCAGGTTTTCTCGGAGCCGATCAGCCGGAAGGTCGAATCTCGGTTGAGGCGCTCTCATTGACGTCTTCATAGCCAGCCAAGCGACTGTCGACCGACCGGCGAGCCAGATCCGTCTACGGAAACTCGGTGTTCTTGCCCCGGTGCGGGTCGGTCGGATGCTGTGCGATGAGCTCTCCCAAGCCGGGCCGTTCGTCCAATTCGCGGACTAGAGCCGGGCCATCGTCGGAGCTGAGCTGCGATCCTTGGAATTCGATCTTCAAAGCAGTGTTGCAGGAAAGCTTAAGCGGCGGATTCTGTTTCTCACTCCTCGGGTTTGGCGCTCGAGAAGTGTTCGATCACGCTGGAACCCCGTTGCAACAATGATGACGGTGAGGAATTTTGCAAAGTTGTGCTAAAACGTTTAAAACGGAAATCCGGAATTATAGTGCCCGCGCGGGCGCGGTAGAATCGGCCGAGTAAGGAGATCCGCCCGATGGCAGACTTCATCGTTCGTCCGAGTGCGAAGGTGCTCAAAGCCGTTTACTTCCTCTGTGCGGCGGCCGCAACGGCTCTGGCCGTAGCCTCGGTCGTCACCGAGCAGTCGGCCTGGCTCTACCTGGTGGCCGTGCCCCTTCTTGTCTGGCTTTGGGCGCTCGTGCGGCATATTGCTCTCCGCTTCACCCGCTTGGTGATCGCAAGCGGGCGTGTAAGCTACGAGTCGGGCGTTTTCAGCAAGACGACGCGGACGATGGAGCTCAGCAAGCTGCAAGATATCCGGGTCGATCAGTCTCTCGGCCAGCGCTTGCTCAACACGGGCGACCTGTCGCTGGAGACGGCGGGGGAGGCGAGCCGCATCGTGATTCACGATGTCGATCGGCCGCGCGAGGTGGCGGACCGCATTCTTGCGGCAGCCGACCGCAGCCGTTAGAGCAGGCCTTCAGCTCCCCGCCTGCCCCGAAACGCGCCGCCAGACGACAGAGAAGGCGCGGGCGGCGGGATCGATCCGCACGACGTCTCGGTCCCTTGTAAAACTCGCGCCTTGGACGCTCGCCAGGGCGTGTCGGGAGCCGAGCCGCGCGGGCACGCTCAGGTGAGCCGGCGCCGGCCCCCCGCCGCGCTTGAACTCCAGCCGCCAAGCGCCGCCTTCGTCGGCGAGGCGAAGGTCGAGCGCGCCGAAGCGGGTGGGGCTGCCGAGCAAGGTGTACGGCTGGCCGGATGCCAGCTCGAAATCGCCCACGCCGGCCAGCAGGCGCAACGCCGACCCGTCCTCGAGCGCCAGCATATGACGTAAGAATAGGATGCATTCGGCGCTCGCCCAGTTGTGCGGCATGTCGCCGACATAGCCGGCGACGGCGGAGCCGCGCAACGGCTGCTCCTCGCGCCAGCAGTACAGTGGCGAGGCGTGATTCAGGAATCCGTGGAAGGTGAGCCGGGCCCAGTCGGAAAGTCCCGCCCAAAGGTAGACGTGGGCGACGAAGGCGGCGTTGTACACCCACAGGCCTTCGTGCGGGATCCAGCCGGTCTCGATCGGCACGTCCTCGGCGGTTGAGGCCTGCATCAGGGCGATGTGGCCGGCGACAACCGGATCGTCGGGCGCAAACACCAATCCGGGATAGATCGCCTGCGAGAGCGCCCACTGGGCCACCTGCGGGCGAGGCCGGCGTCGCTCGTCGGGCTCCTCCCACTGTGGGTCTTCGCGCATCAGCATGGGCAGGTAGTCGAAGCCTGCCGGGTGCCGGCGCATCTCCTGCCGGGCGGCGGCGAAGAACGCGGCGCGAAGTTCCTCATAGAAGCGCCGGACGCCTGCCGCCTCGCTCCAGCCGAGCCGCTCGCCCGCCTCCGCCACCGCGCGCAGCCCGGCCAGCGTCCACAGCGTGTTGGTGAACTCCGAGCGAATGCCGCCCAGCCCGCCGTCGCCCATGCCGCGGCAGAGCAGGCCGTAGCGCCCGTTGGCGCTGCCTTCGCGACGCGCCCGTTCGCGCAACTGTTCGAGGAATCGAACGCCGCGCAGGATCTCGGGCTGCATCCTCTGGAAATAGCTCCAGTCCTGATCGAGCTCAGCAAGGCGCACGAGCGTGAACATCGCTATTGCGGTGTCCTTGAAATGTTCTTTGCCCGCGCCGGCGAAGATGCCGCCGCTAGCGTCCTGATAGGACCAGGTGGTTTCCAGGCCTTGCCAAACCTCACGGGTGTAGCCCAAATAACGGGCCGCCTCGAGCAAGAAGTGGCCGTCGACCACCCAGAGCCCGCGGTAGACCGTCGGGCCGACCTGAAACGTCAGCCGGCCGTCGCGCCGCTCGCGTGCCTGAAGGATGTTGCGTGCGGAGGCGGTAAAAAACTCCCCATAGCGGCCGGGTAAGCTGAACGCGACGCCCCCGTGGCAGGGCGACCAGGTGCGCCAGAAGTTACGCGCCTCTTCAAGGATCGCCTCGGGCGCTCGGAGCCCCGCCAACAGGCGCGCCGCCTCCTGCTGCTGTTGCGGGAAGCGGAAGAAAAGGCGGAGCGGGCGCTCGGGCCGCGCCTCCGCCTCCTCGGCGGTGAGCACGCCGGCCGTGCCGGTGTCCCGAAGCCGGAGCGGCGCATCCGCGACCAGCAAGGGCGGGCGCTCCGGGCCGCCCAGCCGCACCACCGTCGCGTCAGCTTCCCGCGCCGCGAGCACCGACTCCCGCGTGCGGATCGTAACGACGGGCCGCGCCCAGAATTGTCGGCCTCGCTTGGGCCGCAACTCGAAGATCACATTGTCGACGCGGCCTTCGGCCTGGGTCGATGTCGCGAAGGCGATCACATCGACGAACAGCTCGGGCCGCTCGAGGCGGGTATGGACGATCGGAACGGCAGGATCCTCGAGCCGCTGCCGGACGACGCGGTCAGCCTCCATGCCCGCCACCGAGAACTCGACGATGACCGGAAAGTAGTCGATCGGCCGGCCGCGACCCGGATGGCCGTAGAGCAGCTGGCCGCGCTCGCCCACGAGGCTCTTGTGTGGGTCGTCGGGCAGGCAGATCGCCGTCTGCCAGGCAAGCGGGGCATAGCGGAAATCGATGACCGTCTCCGAGTTTGCGGGAATCGCGGCGGAAGGCCCGGCGGCAAGCGCGCCGGCTTTCAAAAAGGTGCGGCGGCGCATGGTTGGCGACCTCCTACTCATTAAATCAACCCCTGAGGCGGCCTGTTAGAATCGTAACTTCATGCCCGTACGGGTCTCGCTGTTCGTTACCTGCATCGTCGATCAGCTCTTTCCGAAAATCGGCTTGGCCATGGCCGACGTGCTCGAGCGCGCCGGCTGCCGCGTGGACTTCCCCGAAGATCAGACCTGTTGCGGTCAGCCGGCGTACAACAGCGGCTACCGGCGCGAAGCGGCGCAGGTGGCGCGCCACTTCCTGCGCGTCTTCGAGAGTGCCGACTACGTCGTCGTGCCCTCAGGCTCCTGCACCTCGATGATCACCCACCACTACGAGGATCTGTTCCAGAAGGATCCGGAGTGGGCCGAGCGGGCGCGCCGGCTGGCTCCGCGCGTCTGGGAGTTTTCGCAATTTCTGCTAGAGGTCTTGAAGATCGACGACGTCGGCGCGCATCTCAATAAGGTGGTGACCTATCACGACAGTTGCCACGCCTTGCGGGAACTCAAGATCCAGGACGGGCCGCGGCGGCTTCTCAAAAAGGTGCGCGGCCTCGAGCTCCGCGAGATGGACACCGCCGGCGAATGCTGCGGCTTCGGGGGAACCTTCTCGGTGAAATTGCCTGAGATCTCCGGCGCCATGCTCCAGGTGAAGCTCGCCTCGATTTTGCGGACCGGCGCCCAGGCGGTCGTCTCCGTCGACGCATCCTGTCTGATGCAGATTCGCGGCGCGCTCTCGCGCGCCGGCGTGCCCGTCCAGACGTTGCACCTGGCCGAAGTGCTGGCCAGCCGCTAGAGGAACCGATGAGCCCCTCCCCGCTGGTTCAAATTCGCCAGACCCTCGCTGATCCCGGACTCCAAGCGGCCATCTACAGCTCGACCGGACGGCTGGTCGAAAAGCGTCGGCAAGCCGTCTCCGAAAGCGATCCGGCCGAGTTCGAGCGCTGGCGGGAACAGGCGCGAGAGATCAAAAAGCACACGCTTGAAAACCTGGATTATTACCTGGAGCGGCTCGAGGAGCGCCTCACCGCACGCGGCGTGAAGGTGCTCTGGGCCAAAGACGGCGGGGAGGTCACCGACTTCGTCCTGCGACTGGCTCGCGAGAGAAACGCCCGGCTCATCGTCAAGTCGAAGTCGATGACCACCGAGGAGATTCATCTCACCGACCGGCTCCAGGAGGCCGGCCTGGAGGCGCTTGAAACCGACCTCGGTGAGTACATCGTCCAGCTCGCCGGCCAGCGGCCTTCGCACATCGTCGCCCCGGCGCTGCACCTGACGCGCTACCAGATCGGCGATCTGTTTCACGAACGGCTCGGCGTTGAACGCGAAGTGGTGCCGGAAAAGCAAACCTTGATCGCCCGGCGTACCCTGCGCGAGAAGTTTCTGGCCGCCGACATCGGCATCACCGGGGCCAACTTTCTGGTAGCCGAAGCGGGTCTCGTCGTCGTAGTGGAAAACGAGGGCAACGCTCGCCTGTCGAGCTCCATCCCGAGGGTCCACATCGTCATCGCCGGCATCGAGAAGCTGATCCCCCGCACCTCCGACCTCGCGATCTTCCTCAAACTGCTCGGGCGCAGCGCCACCGGCCAGCCGCTCACCGTTTACACCTCCTTGCTCGGCGGCCCGCGCCTCGCCGGCGAACTCGACGGGCCCGAAGAGGTTTATCTCGTACTGCTCGATAACGGCCGCACGCGCCTGCTGGCCGACCGCGCCAAGCGCCAGTCGCTGTACTGTATCCGCTGCGGCGCCTGCCTCAACCACTGCCCGGTCTATCGCAAAATCGGCGGGCACAGCTACCCGTGGGTCTACTCCGGGCCGATCGGGGCCATCATTACGCCGCAGTTCCACGGCCTGCTCGAGGATGCCTGGCTGCCCTACGCCTCCAGCCTGTGCGGCGCCTGTGCCGAGGTCTGTCCGGTGAAGATCGACATTCCGCAGATTTTGCTCGATCTTCGCTGGGAGAGCGTCAAGGCCAAGGTACGGGAGGGTAGCAATCGTCTGGAGCGATGGGCCTTCGGGGTGTGGGCTTGGGTGATGTGCCACCCCAGACTCTATGAGCTTGCCTCGCTTTTCTCTTCCGCAATCACCACGAGCGAAGGCGACGGATGGTTGAAGAGCGTGCCGGCGCCGTTCAACGCGGGGCCGATCCGCAATTGGCTCAGCCAGCGGGACCTGCCCCCGCCGCCGGCCAAGACCTTCCGACAGCTCTGGCGCGAGCGCAGGGGCCGAGGGCTGAGCTGATGTCACGCGAGTTCATCCTTCACCGAGTTCGCACCGCCCTGGGCCGCAGTGCGGCGCAGGCGCCCCCGCCGGCGCCGGAAGTCGAACTGCGCATTCGAGAGCTCCCCCTGAAGCAGCGAATCGAGATCTTCTCGGCGGCGCTCGAAAAGCTGGGCGGCCGGACCTGCGTTGCCGGCTCGGCGGAGGAGGCGCGCACTTACGCAGCCCGTCTGGTCGAGGGTAAACGGGCGGTGGCTTCCAACGCGCCCCTGCTGGCCGACTGCGGTTTGACGTCACTTCCGGGCGTGCAATCGGGATTCTCCAATGCACTCGAGCTGCGCCGGGCGCTTGAGACGGCCGACGTCGGCATCACCGGAGCCGACTACGCCCTGGCCGAGACCGGCAGCCTGGTTCTGTTGGCGTCGGCCTCCGAGGCGCGATTGATCTCGCTGCTGCCGCCTGTTCACCTCGCCGTGGTCTCAAAGGAGCGTCTGCTTGCCGGTCTGGACGAGCTCGTCACGCTCCTTCCCGACCCGGCCGCCGCCACGAGCGCCCTGGTCATCATCACCGGACCCAGCCGCACGGCCGACATCGAGCAGATCCTCGTGCGGGGCGTGCACGGACCGCGAGAGGTTCATGTTTTACTGATATAGATTAAGGATGATTCGACGAATGCGACTCGCGACGATGCTCTTTGCTCTGGTCCTCCCAGGTGCTGTGTTTGCTCAGACGGCCGAGCTCGGTTTCCATGGCGGCGCTCACCGGGTGGGAAATGCTTCACTCGGTCTGTTCCCCGACGGTTCCAACATTGCCCTGGATAGCAGTTGGTTGTTCGGCTTTCACGTGGCGCTGAACAACTATCGCTTTTTCGGGCATGAGATGGGCTACACCTACAACCGCACGAATTGGCTGCAAAGCGTGCGGGGGGCGAGCGTCAGTCAAGTCGGCACCGCAATCCACCGCGGCACGTACAACTTCGTCGTCCACGCCACGCCCGAAGGCAGCTCTATCCGGCCTTACGTCGGCGCAGGCGGCCACTTTCAAAACTTCGTCTTTCCAGGCTATTCCGGCGTCTACGGGGGCGGCTCGACGAAATTCGGACTTAATTATGGCGGAGGACTGAAGTTCCGGGTTTCGCCAGCCTTGGGCTTGCGCTTTGACCTGCACGACTATCGGACGGCAAAACCATTCAAGAATCTCTTTATCAATCGGTCCGGCTTGGTGCGTCAAGTGCAGTTCTCAATCGGCTTTTCGCTCCTGCTCTGAGAGCGCCGCCGGCCCGCGGACGGGGATCCTCACCAAGACCCACGCCAGGATGGCGAATGCCGCAACTGACAACCATCCGCCCCACCGGCGGGATATTTCCGACGCGGCACCTATCCGAAAGAGTTCGGCCGCCGAGGGTATGCCGGCGAGGAAGACCACGGCCAGCAAGATGCCGACGATCGCCTCGCCCGCAATCAGACCGCTGGCGAGCAGTGTGCCGTTCTCCTCAGTTTGAGCTTTCTCGGAAGCGGGCAGCCGGCGAGCCATTGCCTCGGCTGCGCGCCGCAGCAGGCCTCCGAGGAAGATGGCCGAGCTCGTCTCAAACGGCAGGTACATGCCCACCGCCACCAGCATCGGCGCCCGGGCGCCGAAGAGGATCAGCGCGGCGCCGAAGGCAGCCCCGATCCCGAGCAGCCCCCACGCCATCTCGCCTCCGACAATCCCTTTGGCGAGCTGCGCCATCAGGCCGGCCTGCGGCGCCGGCAGATCCCGGCCGCCGATACCCCCGCTCGCCAGGTTCGCCTCGTGCAGGGCGATGATCGGACCCATCAAGAAAAATGCCAGCAGGATCACCGCCAGGATCTCCACCAGTTGCATTTTCCAGGGCGTGCCTTCGAGCATCTGGCCCGCTTTGAGATCCTGAATGAGCGAGCCGGAAACGCAGCAGGCGGTGCAGACCACAGCGGCGACGCCCAGCACGGCCGCCACACCCGGCAAACCGGTCACACCAATGGCGACCAGGACCAGGGCGGCCACGACGAGCGCCGCCAGCGTCAACCCGGAGACGGGCTGATTGGAAACCCCGACCAGTCCCACCAGGTAGGCGCCGACGGCCGATAGCAGAAATCCTGCCAACATCATCACGGCGGCGGCGATGAGTGCGGTGCGCCAGCTTCCGGTGTAGTACCGATAGATGCCGGCGATCGGCACGAGCAGCGCGGCAAGCGCGGCCACGACCCACCGGCCTGGAATGTCCCGCTCGGTCCGCTCCCCTGGCGCCGCCTCGCCTCCGGCAGGCCTGGCGCGGCGAAACGCGCGGCCGACCGAGCTCGCGATGGCCGAGCGTAGCGACAGAAGCGTCCGGGCGGCCGCCACCAGCATCGCCCCGACGGCGATCGGGCGCACGACGTTGTACCAGACCGTAAAGGCGATCACCTCGTCGGTGACCTCGCCGCCGCTAAGCCGCGCCGGAAGGTCCGGATCGAAAAAAACCAGCAGCGGGATCAAGACCCACCAGGCGAGCAGGCCGCCCGAGACGTTCACCGAGGCCAGGCGCGGTCCGATGATATAGCCGATGCCGATCAGGGCCGGCGACAGGGCGGGAGTCGTCCAAGCGATGCCGCCGGCGTGACGGACCTGGCCGATGACGTCGCGCCGGAAATCGAAGTGCTGCACGAGCGAAGGCGCGAAGCGGAGATAGCCGCTCGCGTACTCGCGCAGGAGCGGCAACCCCTTGTCGCTTTTGAGGAACTGGACGAGGCCGCCCAGGCCCATGGCAAAGAAGATCAGGCGCGCGGCGCGTCCGGCCTGCGCACCGGCTTTGACGATCCCTACGCTGGCCACGCTCTCGGGAAAGGGCAGGCCCGCTTCGACGCACAGCGGACGGCGCAGGACGATGATGAAGAAGATGCCGGCCAGTCCGCCGACCAGCAAAATGAGCGTCGCCTCCCAGTAATGGCCGCGAAGGCTCTGCCAGGGCCGGCCGCCGTCCAGCTCCGCCAGCACGAAGGCCGGGATGGTGAAGATGGCGCCCGCCACCAGCGCCTCGCCAACCGAGGCGGCGGTGCGGGCGATGTTCTGCTCCTGGATGGTGCCGCGAAACAAGGGCAGGCGAAACACTGCCATCGCGATAACCGCGGCCGGGATGGTGGCGGCCACCGTCTGGCCGGCCTTGAGGCCCAAATAGGCGTTGGCGGCGCCAAAGACGAGCGAAAGCGCCAGACCGAGCCCGACGGCCTTGAGCGTCATCTCGGCCGGAGGGCGAGCTTCGCGCGCGGGCATAAAGTGCCGATCTTAGCAGAGACCGCTAGCGCCGCCCAGATCGAGCCGCAGACGGTGCGCAGCCAGATCTCAAACAGGCGCCGCGCGGCCGCGGATCAGGTATCCGGACTGAGCGGCTTCTCAAGATCGAAGCGGGGATATTTCCGGCGGGCGATGAGCTCCCTGTTTTCAAGCAAAGCCGTCACCAGAATCGGCATGGCGATCGTCGAGTCGCAATGGCAGGTGACCATCATCGCGTCCTTGGCGATCTTGCCCCAGCTTTGCGCCTCTTCGAACGTGCAACCCGACAGACCGCCCCAGTGCGGCGCATCGGTGATGCATTGAATGGCGTAGGTGTGGCCGTGTACGCCGTAATCGACCAGCATGCCGGTCACTTCGGTCTGCTGAATGAAATTCTTCGGCGTCCCGCCCCCGAAATAGATGACCCCGGTGCGCGGCGCGGCCTGCGTGAGATACGTCGATTCGGCGATGTCGCCGATGACGTCGAAGACGAGCCGATTGCCGCCGCTGTGCCGGTTGCAGGCAATGCCGATGCCGATCGAGCTGTCGGCGATGGCAGGGCAGAACAGCGGCACGCCGGCCTTGGCCGCCGCCGTCAGGATGCCGTCCTCACGGACATGCTTCGCCAGCTCGAGCCCGAGACGGTACAGAAACTCCCGTGTGGTGTAAGGGCGCGACTGGTCCAACCGCGCGGCGAACTCCCCGATCCAGCGGTCGTGCTCGCGGAACTTCTCCTCGTCGGCCAGCACGTCATACATGCGGTCCACCATGTGTTCGGCCAGCAGCACGTCGTCCATCACCGGACTGCCTTGATAGTGGAAGTGGCCGAGCGTTTCGTGAAGATCGTGGAAAAAGTTGGCGCCGGTCGACACCAGGCAATCGATCAGGCGGTGTTCGATCATCCGGACCACCAGCTTCCGCATGCCGGCGGGCACCATGGCCCCAGCCATGCCCATCATGATCACGCAGTCGTCGGCCAGCATCTTCTTCCAGACCTCGAAGGCCAGGCCGAGCTGCTTGCCCTGGAAGGCCGTCTCCCGCATGCGTGTGAGAAGCTCGGAGACGGAGCCGACGCCGTTCGGTTCGTAGGGGACGGTGGGGAAGCGGAGAATCTCCTGCTTGGTCGCGCTGAAGGCTCCTGAATGTTTCATGATGCTGCCGTTTGACCGGAACTACTGGAGGCGGGCGCGGTTCTTCTCGCTCATGACGAGCTCATCGAAGATGGCGAGCACCCGCTTGCGGTACTGGTAGACCCGCTTCAGGTTTTCCTGAAAGCCCGGGTCGTAGCGATGCGGCCGGAGCCATTTCTCCAGCACAGCCTTGGGAACGTCGATATCCTTTCGGAGCTGTTCGACGGAATGCCCGCGCAAGAAAAGGCCGTAGAACATAGCGGCCTCCTTCCGCATGGCATTCGGATCGAATTCGTCGTTCCCAATCATGTCGAACACCTGGGAAGTCACCCAGCCGAAACAGTTAGTATACATGCACGGCAGGCGTCGAGCAAGTGGCGGGCGGCCGAGGTTGCCAAACGGCTGCGGCCGCAGCGAGCGAAGGCACAGCGGCGCGCGACCGGAGAGAGGCGCGCCGGTCGCCTCCCATTCAGCGATCAAGCTCTGGCTTTGCCGGGAACTCGGGAGCCGGTTCCACAAGGCGCACGAGACACGCCGCCGCATGCGCCCAGGCGCGGTAGAAAGGGTGAGCCGTCTCCGCCTCGATTCGCTCGCAAAAGCCGACCAGCCATTCCAGGTGGTCGCGCCAGAAGTCCGCCAGGCGGTCCGCCGCCGTGCCGGAGCTGAGCAGGCGCGCGAAGAAAACCAGCAGGAGCCCGGCGTGGTCGGCCGGCTCGTTTTCCTTGGCCGGCTCGATCCCCTCTGCGCGATACCACGCGAGCGCGCGCTTGTGGGCCGGGCCCATCAGGCTGGGCTCTTCCCCGTAGACGGACTGCCAGGGCGGGCAGGGAGCGCCGGCCGGATCCAGAAACAGCCGGACGTACTCCCTCTCGAGCTCGAGCGGATCTGTCGCCTCGAGCGCCTCGCGGAACGCAGCCGGCAGCGGATCGCCCGGTCGCTCCCCGACCACCCTTTCCAACTCGCCCACCAACTCAGCCAGGCGCGCCGCATCGGGTGCGAGCAGGGCCTGGCCCAGGAAGGCAAACCAGGCCGCCGGCTCCGATGCCGCCGCGCCCGGCCCTGCCGCAGCCATCAGACGGCCTCCACGTTCACCACCGCGTCCATGATGCAGGCCGAGCCGCCGAAATTGCTGGCCGCGACCATCTCTTCCGGCGTCAGGTCCGGTATGACGTCGCCGTCGCGCACGCCCTTGCCGCCGGCAGCCCCGAGATACCGGGAGCGGTGACCGAAGCCGTGCGCCACCAGGACGCAGTCCGGCCGGAGCGTTTCGGTGAGGTGAGCCGGCAGCTCGATGGCGCCGACGCGCGAGCGAATGCGCACCCGCTGCCCTTCCTTGACGCCGATCTTTGCCGCCAGCGACGGGTGCATGCTGGCGGCATTGGTCGGAAACATCTCGTTGAGGATGCGGTTGTTCTGCGTCGTGTTGCGGCGATGCACCGCGGGAATGAAGGTCAGGTAGTAATAGGGATACTCCGGGCTCGGCAGCTCCCGCTTCGGCTTCCAGGTCGGCAGCGGCTCGCCGCCCCGCTCCTGGAATTGCGGCACGTAGATCTGGCACTTGCCGCCAGGCACGGCGAACGTCGTGCGCGGCACGAACGGCTGCTCGCGCGTAACGATGCCGATCTGGCGGAATTCGGCGAACGAGCTTGCCAGGCCGGCGCGCCGCGTCCGCTCGTCGAGCACCGCCGAGAGGTTGATCCACGTGCCGTCGGGATTCTTGAAATAGTCAGGCGCCAGGCGTTTGCCGAGCTCGAGCGCCACCCAAGCGATCGAGCGGGTTTCGAGCATCGACGGCACGACCGCCTGGCGCACAACCACTTGCGGTTGCTTGGCGTAGTAGTCGCGAACCATCAGGTCGTTGGCTTCGAGATACATCGTCGACGGCAGCACGATATCGGCCAGCAGCGCCGTGTCGGTGGGCAGAAAGTCCATCACTACCAGGAAGGTGATGGTGGCCAGCGCCTCCGCCATACGGGCCGGTTGCGGAAAGCCCGGGATGGTGTAGCTGTTGAAGAAGGCGGCCCTGATCATGCCCGGATATTTCTTCAAGAGCCCGTCGGCCAGCGTGGTGAAGATCCCGCCGCCGTCTTCGAGCACCAGCGGCAGTTTGTCCTTGCCGTCCACGCGCCGGCCCCGCCGCGCCGGATAGGCCGGCGGCGGAACGATGGCGTCGATTCCGGGAATGGAGATCGTCCGCGGGAAGTACCGGCCGCCCGGCCGGTCGATGGTGCCGGCCAGGATGTTGAGAATCGAGATGGCGTGCACCAGTTGCGTGGCGTTGGCGTAGTTGGCGCACAGGGTCTTCTTGTGCGCCGGCACGATCGCCGGACCCCGCCGGCCGAACTCCCGGGCGATGCGCGCAATCACATGCGCCGGCACGTCGCTTTCGCCGGCGGCCCACTCCGGTGTGTAGCGTTTGAAATGCTCCCGGATCTGGCTCTCGTACTGGCGGAAGTTCGTGTAGTTGTCGACGAACTCCTGGTTGAACAGATTCTCCGAGAGGATGACGTTGATCATCGCCAGCGCCACCGCCAGGTCGGAGCCGGGCCGGATCGGGTGCCATTCGTCGGCAAAGCGAGCCGTGGCCGAATACTGAGGGTTGAAGCAGACTACCTTCGCGCCTCTGTCCTTGGCGTTGATAATCCCGTTGGCGTAAACGATCTTCGTCTTGGCCAGGATGTCCCAGCCGAACAGGACGATGTATTTGGCGTTTTCAAAATCGTTGCACCAGGTCTTGCCGCCCGTCGTGTAGCGCTGGACGATGCGGTCTGTCAGGAAGCACTCGTCGATGTGGTCGATGCGGTTTACCACGCCGATGGCGTTCATGAAGCGCAGCCAGATGTCGGGCGAGGGCAGCGTCACAAACAGCAGCGACTCCTGCCCGAACTCGTCGAGCGCGGCACGGAACCGGGCGGCGATGGTGTCGAGCGCCTCCTCCCAGCTGATGCGCACCCAGCCCGGGTCCTCCTCGAGTCCCTTCTTGGGGTTGGTGCGCTTCATCGGATACTTCAGCCGGTCCGGATCATACAACAGGCCGGCGCCGGCGGCCCCTTTGCCGCAGAGCTTGCCCCCGCCCGAAAAATCGCCGGGCAACCCTTCGAGGAAGGTGAGCACGCCGTCGCGGACGGTGGCCACCATCCCGCACGCCGGGCTGCAAATGCCGCAGCAAGTGATGAGCTTGCGCTCGGCGGCGCTCGGCGACGCCGGGCGGAAGAACGGCTCCAAAGCGCCGAGCGGCCCGCTCGTCCAAGCGGCGCCGGCCAGCTTCAGCAGCTCTCGTCTGGTAACTGCCATCTTGAACCTCCTCCTTGCCTATTGCGCCGTCCAGGGCGCGTTGACGAAGCGAATGCGGGGCCGGGTCAGCGCCGGCTCGGGGAAGTTCTCCACCCGGGCGACGCCCGCCGATTCGATCTGCTTCCACTGCCCCCACTTCAATGCGCCGGTCGGGCAGACCGCCGAGCAGGCCGGCTCCAGTCCCCGGTCGATGCGGTCGGCGCACATGGTACACTTCTCCATCTTTTTGCGGCCGGCGTGAAACTGGGGAGCGTCGTAGGGGCAGAACTTGGTGCAGAAGCGGCAGCCCACACAGCGATCCTGGTCGATGAGCACGATGCCGTCGTCGCGCCGCCAGATCGCCTTGACGGGGCAGACCTTCAGGCACAGGAGGTTGTCGCAATGATTGCAGGCCATTGACAAGGCCTGCATGCGAGGATTCGGAAACGTGCCCGCCTCCCAGACCCTCACCAGCCGGTAGCGCACGTTTCAGCCGATGTCAACCCGGTTCCACTGTTTGCATGCGGCCTCGCAGGCCCGGCACTCGATGCAGCGTTTTGGATCGAATAGCCACCCGTAGCTCACGGTGAACCCTCCGGCTCGATGGAGCAATTTGTCCTCCAGTCGTTCTCCGCCCTGAGCTTGAATGCGCCGAGCGGGCAAACAGGGCGAACAATCAGGATCAAAAGGTTAAATTTTCCGAATTCAAGTCGGTGCCGACCCCTTCTCGACTAATTCGATCGGAATCGCCGTGCGCAACCTCACCCAGGGGGGGGGGGTGAGCAACTTCCCTAGCCCCGTGTGGCGCGCCGGCGCCATCGCCGCGGTTCAGCGGACGGCAAAAAAGCGCGCCAGGCGTTCCATCGCCTCCTCGAGGAAGCTCCGCGTGCCCGCGTAGCACAAACGCAACGAGCCTTCCCCGCCCGCACCGAAGGCGACCCCCGGCGCCAGGCTGACGCGGGCTTCCCGGAGAATTCTCCGGCACAGCGCCATGGAATCGGCCGCCCCGTCCACCCGCGGAAACAGATAGAAGGCGCCGTCGGGGCGGGGAACCCAGAGGCCGGGCATGCGGCGGAGCGCCCCCACGCAGAAATCGCGATTGGCGCGCAGGTCGGACACCATCTGCCGGATCCAGGCCTCGCCTTCGGCCAGCGCCACCTCACCGGCTTTCTGCGTGAAGCTCGGCGCGTGCGAGACGATGAACTCGTTCAGGCGCGCGGCGCGGTCGGCCAGATCGGCTCGCGCCACCAGCCAGCCCAGGCGCCAGCCGGTCATGGCGTAGCTCTTCGAGAACGACTGCGTGACGATGACGGCGTCGCAGCGTGCGGCCTTGCGCAGAATGCTGGGCGCCGGCTCGCCCGGCTCGTCCCGGTAATAGAGGCGCTCGTAGACTTCATCGGCCACGAGCCACAGGCCGTGCTCGCGCGCCAGCTCGAGCAGCGCCTGCTGTTCGTCCTCGGTGGCTACCCAGCCCAAGGGGTTCGACGGCGATGTATAGACGAGCAGACGGGTGCGCCGGCTGAGGGCGGCCCGCAGGGCGTCGAAGTCCACCTGGTAGCGCTCGCCGCATCGGGCGAGGGCGACCTCGACGGGCCTGGCGTTAGAGAGCGCCACGATCGCCGAAGGATTGGGCCAGGCCGGCGTCAGCAGGACCGCCTCGTCGCCCGGATCGAGGACCGAGCGGATGGCGACGTTCAGCGCCTGCACGCCTGAGGCCGTCACCACGATCTCCCGCTCCGGATCGAGCTCGACGCCGTGCAGCCGCCGGTAGTGCGCGGCGATGGCCCGGCGGGTCGATGGCAGCCCCGCATTCTCCGTATAAAAGGTGTAGCCCGAGTTCATCGCTTCGACGGCGGCGCGGCGGATGAACTCCGGCGTCGGCAGGTTCGACTCGCCGAAGTGCAGCCGCACCACGCCGTCCATAGCCATCGCCTCTTCGGCCAGTTCGCGGATGCGCGAGTGGGGTACGGCAAGGGCGCTGGCGGCGACGGTCGGCGGCGGCCGGTCAGACACGGTGCTTGGTGTCGGCCAGCTCGTCGATGTTGACGAGCGCGGTGGGATAGACGCCGGTGTAACAGGCGTAGCAGTGCACCGGCCGCTCGTCGTCGTCGACGGCGCGGCGCAGGGCCTCGAGCGACAGGTAGCCGAGCGAGTCCGCCTCGACGAACTTGCGGATGGCCTCCACGCTGTTGTGGGCGGCGATGAGTTCGCGCTTGCGCGGCGTGTCCACGCCGTAGTAGCACGGCGAGATGGTCGGCGGGCAAGAGATCCGCAGGTGGACCTCGCGGGCGCCGGCGCCGCGCACCATGCGCACGATCTTGCGGCTGGTGGTGCCCCGTACGATCGAGTCGTCGACGAGCACCACCCTTTTGCCGGCGAGCAAATGGCGGATCGGGTTCAGCTTCAGCCGCACGCCGAAATCCCGAATGGCCTGGGTCGGCTCGATGAACGTCCGGCCGACATAGTGGTTCCGAATGAGCGCCATGCGGAACGGGATGCCCGACTCGTCGGCGTAGCCGAGCGCGGCGGCCACGCCGGAATCGGGAACCGGAACGACGACGTCGGCCTCGACCGGATGCTCGAGCGCCAGAAGGCGCCCCATCATCTCGCGCGAAAGCTGCACCGAGCGACCGAAGACGATCGAATCCGGCCGGGAGAAATAGACGTGCTCGAAGACGCAGTGCGCCGGCTCGCGCGGCACCGTGTACTGCTGGCGCGTAATGCCTTCCGGGCCGACGATGATCATCTCGCCGGCCTGCACCTCGTTGACATAGACGGCGCCGATCAGATCGAAGGCGCAGGTCTCCGAGGCGAAACAGTAGCACATCCTGCCGCCGGAGAGCTCCATCAAGCCCATGGCGAGCGGCCGAAAACCGTGCGGATCGCGCGCCACGATCATGCGGTCCTTGGCCAGAAGGACCAGCGAAAAGGCGCCGTCGAGCTGAAGCAGCGCCTCGCGGAGCGCGCTCGCCAGGCTCGGCTCCCGCGAGTGGGCGATCAGGTGCAGAACGACCTCGGTGTCGCTTGAGGCATGGAAGATCGACCCCTCGCGCTCGAGCTCGCGCCGGATCTCCATCGCATTGGTGATGTTGCCGTTGTGAGCAATGGCGAGCGGGCCCCGGTTGCAGTTCACATACAGGGGTTGGGCGTTCTCGAGCACCGTATCGCCCGCCGTGGAATAGCGCGTATGGCCGATGGCGGCGTAACCGGACAGCCGGCCGACCACCTCGGGGGTGAAGATGTCCGCCACCAGCCCCATGGCGCGGTGGAGGCTGATCTGCCGGCCGTCGGTCGTGGCGATACCGGCGCTCTCCTGGCCCCGGTGCTGGAGCGCGTGCAGGCCCAGGTAGGCCAGGTTGGCCGCTTCCGGGTGACCGTAGATCGCCACGACGCCACACTCTTCACGGAACTTGTCCAACATCGACCTCCTCAATGCCGGGGAGAAGTCAGCATCTTGGGCAAGGCGTTCTCCCATTGCTCGCGCAAACTGCGCACATCGAGATGCACCAACCGGCGGCCCCGGTTGGCGATGTCGAGCCAAACCTCCTGGGTACGGCCGATCAGGGGCGCTTCGACGCCGAAGCGGGCGGCGATCTGGCGGACCGCCTCCGGCGCCTCGGTCGAGATCAGCACCCGGGACGGCGCTTCGTGAAACAGCAGTACGTGATCGGGCAGCTCAGAATCCAGCTCGATCGCGGCGCCGACGCCGGCCTCCGAGAACGAGCACTCGGCCAGAGCCACCCCCAGCCCGCCGCCGCTCAGATCGTGGCTCGAGGCGGCCAGGCCCGCGCGCACGATCTCGCCCACGGCCGCCTGGACGCGCTTTTCGTAATCCATGTCCAGCGCCGGCGGCAGGCCCCACAGCGCTTTCAGGATTACCTTAGCGTACTGGGTTCCGCCGAAGCGCCGCCAGTCGGAGAAGCCCAAGCCGCCAACCAGCAGGACGGCCAGACCCGGGCGCGGAAACTCGGTCGGGGTGACGGGGCCCGTCTTCATCAGCCCCACAATGCCGATCACCGGGGAGGGCCTCACGGGCTCGCCCAGCGTTTCGTTGTAAAGGCTGACGTTGCCGCCCGTGATCGGGGTCTCAAAAAAACGGCAGGCCTCGGCCATGCCCTCGATCGTCTCCACGAGCTGGGCCATGATCTCCGGCCGCTCGGGATTGCCGAAATTCAAGTTGTTGGTGGCGGCTACGGGTTGCGCGCCCACGACGGAGAGATTCCGGCAACACTCAGCCACCACCAGGCGCACCCCCTCGCACGGATCAAGATAACAGTAACGCTCGTTGCCGTCCAGCGAGACGGCAATCGAGCTGCCCGTCTCCTTGATCCGGATGACGGCGGCGTCGGCGCCCGGCCCGCGCAGGGTGTTGGTGCGCACCATGTAGTCGTACTGCTCCCAGATCCAGCGCTTCGAGCAGAGGTCGCCGGAGGTGACTAGGGCCACGAGGTCGGCTTGAACATCCGCGGCGGCCGCCTCCGGCCAATCCATCGGCGCGCGCCGATAGGGCTTCGTGTACGGCCGGTCATAGACGGGGGCGTCCTCGGCCAGCGCGCGCGTCGGAATCTCGGCGACAACTACGCCGCGGTCCTTGACGCGCAAAAGGCCGTCGCCGGTGACGACGCCGATCGTGACGGCATCCAGGCCCCATTTGCGGAAGACCCGGAGCACCTCCTCTTCGCGCCCCTTCTCGGCGACCAGGAGCATGCGCTCCTGCGATTCCGACAGCATGATCTCATAAGGTGTCATGCCGGTCTCGCGCTGGGGCACGTACGCTAAGTCGATCTCGATGCCCGTGCCGGCGCGGCTGCCCATCTCGCATGTCGAGCAGGTGAGCCCCGCGGCGCCCATGTCCTGAATGCCCACGACGGCGCCGGTCTTCATCGCCTCCAGACAGGCCTCGAGCAGAAGTTTTTCGAGGAACGGGTCGCCCACTTGCACGTTGGGCCGCTTCTGTTTGGACTCCTCGGTGAACTCGGCCGAAGCCATCGAGGCGCCGTGAATGCCGTCCCGGCCCGTCTTGGCGCCCACGTAGATGACCGGATTGCCCACCCCCGAGGCGCGCGCGTAAAAGATCTCGTCGTGGCGGAAGACGCCGAGCGCGAGCACATTCACCAGCGGGTTGCCGTTGTAGCACGGGTCGAAGACCGTCTCGCCGCCCACGGTCGGCACGCCGAAGCAGTTGCCGTAGTGCGCGATGCCGCTGACCACGCCTTCCAGGATCCGCCGGTTGCGCGCGCCCGCCTCCGGATCATCCAGGGGGCCGAATCGTAGTGCGTCCAGCACCGCGATCGGGCGCGCGCCCATGGTGAAGATGTCGCGCAGGATGCCGCCGACGCCGGTGGCGGCGCCCTGGAACGGCTCGATGAAGCTCGGGTGGTTGTGGGATTCGATCTTGAAGGCGATCGCCCAGCCGTCGCCGATGTCAATGACACCGGCGTTCTCGCCCGGCCCTTGCAGCACGTGCGGACCGCGGGTCGGCAGCTTCCGTAAGTGCAGGCGCGAGCTCTTGTAGGAGCAGTGCTCGCTCCACATTACGCTGAAGATGCCGAGTTCGGTATAGGTCGGCTCGCGACCCAGGATCTCGACGATGCGCCGATACTCGTCCGGGGTAAGCTGATGCGCCTCGACGAGATCCGGCGTGATGGCGCTCATCGGTTCGGGGCCAGCGCGGTAACCATGGAACGGAATACGACCAATCCGTCGGTGGAGCCCATCAGCGGGTCGGAGGCTCTCTCCGGATGCGGCATCATGCCCAGGATGTTGCGCTCCCGGTTGAGGATCCCGGCGATCGAGCGCAACGATCCGTTCACATTCTCGACATAACGGAACGCCACGCGGTCCTCGGCTTCGAGCTCGTCCAGGGTACGTTCGTCGGCCACATAGCAGCCCTCGCCGTGCGCCACAGGGATGCGCAGGATCTCGCCGCGGCCTCCGGCGTTGGTGAAGGGCGAGTCGGCGGTCTCCAGGCGCACTGACACCTGGCGGCAGATGAACTTCAGACCTCGGTTGCGGATGAGCGCACCGGGGAGCAGGCCGGACTCCACCAGAATCTGAAAGCCGTTGCAGATGCCGAGCACCAGGCCTCCCTCGGCGGCGAAGCGCCGCACCGCGGCCATGACTGGAGAGAATTTAGCGATGGCGCCCGAGCGGAGGTAGTCGCCGTAGGAAAAGCCGCCTGGCAGAATCACGGCATCGACGTCGCCGAGGCTCGAGGACTGGTGCCAGATGAATTCCGCGGCCTGACCCAGGTTGTGAACCACGGCGTACCAGGCGTCATGATCGCAGTTGCTGCCGGGAAACACGACGACGCCGAACTTCATCGAGGAATTTCCAGTCTAACAGAGTCGACGTAAAGGCCGCCTCGCGCGAGGTTGGCAAATATCTCCGGCTTTCAGCCGGTCCGCGAGCCTTGGTCCCCCGGCCGCCGTCAGTCGTTAATCGTTCGCAAAGCGCGAAATCTTGCCGCCTCCGGTTTGCCTCCAAGTAGCGGGCCGCGGCGGCCTATTCCGGACAATCGCGGTTGAGACAGCACAGCAGGACGTTGGTGTCTCAGCTTTTCACCGCCGGTATTTCCCTTGTGCCATGGATCCGACGTTGGCGACCTCACGCCAGTTCTCCGGAGGGCGCCGGAAGGCGCCTAACGACAGAGGGGCGGGAGGTTCCCAGCGATCGGTTCGGATGCGATCCGGGGAGTGGATCTCAAGCCAATGCTCGGCAGCGCGGCGCAGGGTCTCGGCCAAAGTCCACTCCTTGGCCGCCGCCAGCCGCTTGAGTTCACGGCAGAGGGCATCCGGCAGCTGAACCTGGGTCCTTACCATACATCACTTATACAGCTTCATTCGGAGTGCCGGCTCGATTCCTTGCTGGCCGGATCGGCTCGAGGCTGGGACCCGATATCTTGCGAAACACCGTTTTGAAGTGGTGTTCGAGCTGGTTGGCCTCGATCGCCGTGGCGGTCGTCAGGCTAACGTCCCAGGCCGAGCTCTGCCGGTCGCCGAGCAGAGAAAAGGTGGGCCGGAACCGCTCGCATCGGAATCACTCCCTTCTGCCGGCCGCTTCCAGGTCCATCAGGTAGATGCCCCTGCCGACTCCGGCCACCCAATCGGCCCGCGGCACCTGAAATGCAATGAACCGCCCGTCGTCGCTCACTACCGGATTGGAGGCTTTGAAAATCCCTCCCTCGTTGAACCAGGTGAGTCGTTCCAGACGCCCGCTTCCGTCAAGCGCCAGCTTGTAGAGATCGATGTGATTGGACCCTTTGCCGCTGTGCCGGTCGCACTCAACCAGGGTGTGCTTGCCGTCGGGGAAGACGCCCTCGGGCTCGTCGTACTGGTTGGGCGCCTTCGAGTAGTTGACGATTTCGCCTGTATCGAGATTCAGCCCCATCACCTCCGTGCCCTGATATCCGTAGGCGGAAAAGGTCAGCCAAGTCTCATCCGGAGGCACGAAGTTCTGCGTTTCGAGATTCGCTTTGAAGTCGAGGCGCGAGCCGTCGAGCACCAGCCGCTTGTTCTCGAGCCTCGGCTCGCCGGTCGAGTAGTCGATCTCAGCCAGGTAGATGTGCGAGACGCCCGCCGGGATCCGCTGCGGATAGTTGTCGTGGTCGACCGCCCAGGCGATCTTCAGGCTTTTTCGCGAGACGGCAGGCCCCTCCGAACAGTACTCGCCGAGAGGAACGGCGGGCTTGTCGAGTTCTCTGCGGAGCACCCAAAGCTCGGCCGTCCGCGTGCGCGCCTCCCAGGGGTGGGCCGGATCGAAAATGCGCGAACCGGACAGCAGGATGTCGCCGTTGGCCAGGTAAAGCGCTCGGGTGTAGCCGTGATGAAAGTAGTGGTGCGTCAGCGGTCGGACGATGCCGGTGGCGAGCTCCAGCTCGAAGGCATCGCCGAAGGTTTTCGAAAGAAACAGGATGCGTTTGCCGTCATGCGACCAGTCGGCCCGTTCGCCGAAATGGGTCAGACGGCGGATGTGGCCGGGGAAGACTTCGTCGGTCCAGGCGCCGGGACCGGGCTGAAGCTCGCGGAGCTCGCGCGCGCAACCGGCGGTGGCGGCGATTATGGCGATTAAGACGAGGAGAGCGAGGAACGGCACGGCGACGGTGTCCCTTCCTCGGACGATCCTATCAGAGCGGCCGCCAGCGCAGGATGGGCTTGCGGGCGGCGGTGACCTCGTCGACGCGGCGGACACGCGTCGCATGCGGAGCCGTCTTCACCAGCTCCGGATTCTCCTCGGCTTCGCGGGCGATCGCAATCAACGCGTCAATAAACAGATCGAGCTCCTGCTTGCTTTCGGTCTCGGTCGGCTCGATCATCATCGCGCCGGGCACGATCAGCGGGAAGCTGACGGTGTAGGGATGGAAGCCGTAATCGATGAGGCGTTTGGCGATGTCGCCGGTGCGAACGCCGTGGCACGCCTGGCGACTGTCGCTAAAGACGCACTCGTGCATGGTCGGCTCCCGGTGCGGCAGCTCATAGTAAGGCTCCAGGCGCTTGCGCACGTAGGTGGCGTTCAAAATCGCATCCAGCGTCGCCCGACGAAGCCCCTCGCCGCCGTGCGCCAGAATGTAGGCGAGCGCCCGCACCAGCACGCCGAAGTTGCCATAGAAGGCCCGAACGCGGCCGATAGATTGCGGCCGATCGTAATCCCAGCGCCGGCGGCCGCTGGCGCCGACCAGCCGGGGCACGGGCAAGAAGGGCTCGAGGTGTCGCTTGACCGCCACGGGACCGGCGCCCGGACCGCCTCCCCCGTGCGGGGTGGAGAAGGTCTTGTGCAGGTTCAGGTGCATCACGTCGACGCCGAAGTCGCCCGGACGGGCCAGACCGGTAAGGGCGTTCATGTTGGCGCCGTCCATGTAAACCATCGCGCCCTTTTCATGGAGAATTTCGGCGATGCGCCGAATGTTGACTTCGAAGACGCCGAGCGTGTTCGGATTGGTCACCATCAGCGCGGCCACGTCCTCGTCGACCGTGCGCGCCAGCGCCTCGACATCCACCATGCCCCGGTCGTTGGAGGCGATGTTCTGGCAGACGTAGCCGGCCATGGTCACGGTGGCCGGGTTGGTCCCGTGGGCGGAGTCGGGGATCAGCACCTTCTTCCGCGGATTGCCGCGAGCCTCAAGCGCGGCCCGGATCAGGAGCAGCCCGGTGAGCTCGCCATGGGCGCCGGCAGCCGGTTGGAGCGTCACGGCGTCCATGCCCGTGATCTCGATCAGGGCGGCCTCCAGGCGCGCCAGGATTTCGAGCGCCCCTTGTACGAGCTCGTCGGGCTGATAGGGGTGCGCCCAAGCCAACCCTTCCAGGCGGGCAGCCACCTCGTTGACCCGCGGGTTGTACTTCATCGTGCAGGAACCGAGCGGATACAGGCCGTAATCGATGGCGTAATTGTGCGTGGAAAGCCGCGTGAAGTGCCGAATCGCCTCCACCTCGCTCACCTCGGGGAAGCCATCGATGTCGGCGCGAACGTTCTGGGGGCCGAGAGCCGAGCCGGGATCGACCGCCGGCACATCGAGCGGCGGCAACTGGTAGGCCGCCTTCCCCGGTGAGCTGACTTCAAAGATCAGCGGCTCGTTCTGCGAGACGTGGGACCGGACTTTCTTGATCATCGGCCCGAAAAGACCTCCGCGACGGCATCCATGTCCTGCTTGCGGGACATCTCGGTCGCGCACAACAGCAGGCAGTCGGCAAGCTCAGGGTAATAGCGGCCGAGGGGCAGGCCCCCGAGAATCCGCCGCTCGAGCAGCCGCCGGTTGATCTCCTCGGGTGAGGATGCCGGCGCGCGCGCTACGAACTCGTTGAAGAAGGGTCCGGCGAACCGCCGCGGCAGGCGCCCGGCCAGGTAGTGGGCCTTCGCCAGATTCTGCTCAGCCAGTTCCCGCAGACCCCGCCTCCCATACACCGTCAGGAAGACCGTCGCCGCCAGGGCGATCAAGTTCTGGTTCGTGCAGATGTTCGAGGTCGCCTTTTCGCGCCGGATGTGTTGCTCGCGGGTGGATAACGTCAGACAGAAGGCGCGGTTGCCCGCCGCGTCGGTGGTCTGGCCGACGAGGCGCCCGGGCAGTTGGCGGACGTACTTCTCCTTGGTGGCGATCACCCCGGCAAACGGGCCGCCGTAGCTCGGCGCGATGGCGAAGGACTGGAGCTCTCCGGCGACGATGTCGGCCTCCACGGGCGGGGCCAGCAGGCCGAGCGAGACGGCCTCAGAGAAAATCACCACCAGGAGCGCGCCGCGGCGATGCGCGATCTCGGCCGCCTCGCGCACCGGCTCGATGACGCCGAAGAAGTTCGGCCGCTGAAGGATCACCGCGGCCGTGCGCTCGTCCACCTTGTCGGCCAGTTCGTCCAGGTCCGCCGAGCCAAGCTCCGGCTGGTAGCCGAACTCCTCGATCTCCACCCCTTGGCTGCGGCCGTAGGTGCGCAGCACTTCGCGGTACTCCGGATGTAAAGTGCGAGCCGCCACCACCCGCTCGCGCCGCGTCAGCCGCATCGCCATCAGCGCGGCCTCCGGCACCGCCGTCGAGCCGTCGTAGACCGAGGCGTTGGCCACCTCCATGCCCGTGAGTTGGCACATCAAGGTTTGAAACTCGAAGATCGCCGTGAGCGTTCCCTGGGAGATCTCGGCCTGATAAGGGGTGTAGGAGGTCAGGAACTCTCCCCGCGAAAGCACGACGTCAACGAGCACCGGCCGGTAATGGTAGTAGACGCCCGCCCCCAGAAATGAAGGGTAGCCGGCAACGTTTTCCGCCGCACGGGCGCGGAAGTATTCGAGAATCTCGTATTCGGAAAGACCGGGCGGAAGCTCGAGCGGACGCTCGAGCCGAACCTCCGGCGGAAGTTGTCGATAGAGATCGGCCTCCGATTCCAGGCCGCACGCAGCAAGCATCTGGCGGCGTTCTTCGTCCGAGTGGGGCAGATAGCGCAACGAGAACTACCTCTGAACGGCCTCTACATATGCTTGATACTCAGCGGCGCTCAACAGGCGCTTTATTTCCTCCGGGTCGGCCAGCTTCACCTTAACCAGCCACGCCTCCCCATGCGGATCCCGGTTCACCGTCTCCGGCGCTTCCGCCAAGGCGGCGTTGACCTCGACGACCTCTCCGGTGACCGGCGAGTAGATGTCGGAAACCGCCTTCACCGATTCGACCGACCCCATCGTCTTGCCTGCGACGACCGCATCGCCGACCCGAGGCAGGTCAACGTAGACGATATCACCGAGCTCTTTCTGCGCGTAGTCGGTGATGCCGATCGTAGCGATGTCGTCGGAGACTGTGACCCACTCGTGTTCCTTCGTGTAACGAAACTCTTCCGGGTACATCAGGATTTCCCTCTTTTATAAAACGGTGTCGGCACGGTGACCGCCTCCACCTGCTGGCCCCGAATCCCGACCTGGATTGTCCGGCCCGGCTCGGCCGCCTCCACGGGTAGGTAGGCCAGACCGATGTTCTTGTTGAGCGTGGGAGACGGGGCGCCGCTGGTGACCCAGCCGGCCGGCCGGCCCTCGAGGAAAACGTCATAGCCGTCCCGGGCGATGCCGCGGCCGCGCATTTCAAAGCCGACCAGCTTTCTCCGCACGGAATTC
>Ga0308391_1000157_pt1 | contig 28520 bp, 28 predicted proteins | sample Hotspr20Samplet1_FD_202363 | JGI IMG/M metagenome (GOLD analysis project Ga0308391, IMG submission 202363) | Hot spring phototrophic mat microbial communities from Octopus Spring, Yellowstone National Park, Wyoming, United States - 20050623_t1 ... | reverse complement strand
CGGGCCGCGGCTCGCGCCCGCGATCAGCCCGGGCAAGACCTGGGCCGGGCTCGCGGGCGGCCTGTTCGGGGCGACGCTCGTCGGCGCCGCGGGCGGGGCGCTGCTCGGCTGGCCCTGGGCGGCGGCAGGTGGCCTCGGCGCCCTGCTCGCGCTCGTCGCCCAAGGCGGCGACCTCTTCGAATCCTGGCTCAAGCGGCGGTCCGGGGTGAAGGACAGCGGCGCGCTCTTGCCGGGCCATGGCGGAATCCTCGACCGGATCGACGGGCTCTTGCCGGCGGCCCTGGTCCTGGGCCTCCTCGTGGCCCTCGGCCGATGAACGCCCCGGCCGCGAGCGTTCCCGCCGCGCGGGGGCGGCACTTGCCGCCCTCGCCCGATCGGCCGCGCTCGATCACGGTGCTGGGCGCGACCGGCTCGATCGGTCGCAGCACCTTGGCGCTCGTTTCCGAGCGACCGGAGCTCTACCGGGTCGAGGCCCTGACGGCGCAGCGCAACGCCGCGGCGCTCGCGGCACTCGCCCGGGCCCACCGGGCGCGCCTCGCGGTGGTCGGCGATCCTGCCGCCTATCGCGAGCTCGCCGAGGCGCTCGCCGGCAGCGGCGTCGAGGCGGCCGCCGGCGAGGCGGCGCTGGTCGAGGCGGCAGCTCGGCCGGCCGAGTGGGTGATGGCCGGGATCGTGGGCCTGGCCGGGCTCGCCCCCACCTTGGCCGCGCTCGAACGCGGGGCGATCGTGGCGATCGCCAACAAGGAGCCGTTGGTCTCGGCCGGCCCGCTCGTCCTCGAGACGGCGCGGCGGGCCGGCGCCGTGCTCCTGCCGGTCGATTCCGAGCACAACGCGATCTTCCAGGCCCTGGCCGGCAGCCCGATCGAGACGGTCGAGCGGCTGATCCTCACCGCCTCGGGCGGCCCCTTCCGGACCGCCTCGCTCGACGAGATGGCCGCCGCCACCCCGGAGCGGGCGGTCGCCCACCCCAATTGGTCGATGGGCGCCAAGATCAGCGTCGACAGCGCCACGATGATGAACAAGGGCCTCGAGATCATCGAGGCCGAACGGCTGTTCGGCATCGCCGAGGCGGCGATCGAGGTCGTGGTCCACCCGCAATCGGTCGTCCACAGCCTCGTGGCGTTCAAGGACGGCTCGCTCTTGGCCCAGCTCGGCGCGCCCGACATGCGGATCCCGATCGCCCACACCCTGGCCTGGCCGGGCCGGCTCGCGACGAGCGCGCCGAGGCTCGACCTCGTCGCGGTCAGCCGGCTCGATTTCGAGCCGCCGGATCCGCGCCGCTTCCCGGCCCTCGAGCTCGCCCGGCGCGCCTTGCGGCGGGGGGGAGCGGCCCCTACTATCCTCAACGCCGCCAACGAGGTGGCGGTCGCGGCGTTCCTCGCCCGGCGCATCGGCTTCCTGGACATCGTGCGCACGGTCGAGAGCGTGCTCGAGAGTCTGCCGGACACACCGACCGGGTCGCTCGAGGCCGTTTTGGCCTGCGATCGGGAGGCGCGGCGTTCGGCCCTGGCGCGGATCGCGGGCAGCCCGCCGGGCGGGCACCGAGGTGAGGAGGGGTGATGGAGCTCGTGAGCCTCGTCGGGCAGTACCTCGTGCCCTTCCTGATCATCCTCTCGATCGTCGTGTTCGTCCACGAATGGGGCCATTACCGGGTGGCGCGGGCCTGCGGCGTCCGCGTCGAGGTGTTCTCGATCGGCTTCGGGCCGGAGCTGTTCGGCTTCACCGACCGGCGCGGCACGCGCTGGCGGTTCTCCGCCGTGCCGTTGGGCGGCTACGTCAAGATGCTGGGCGATGCCGACGCCACGAGCACCACACCCGACCTCACCGCGGCGGGCGATCCGCAGAGCTTCCAGGCGCAGAGCGTGGGCCGGCGGGCGGCCGTCGTGGCGGCCGGGCCGGCCGCCAACTTCCTCTTCGCGATCCTCCTCTTGGCCGTGCTCTTCGTGGTGAGCGGCCGGCCCTTCACCCCGGCCGAGATCGGCGCGGTCCAGCCCGACAGCCCGGCGGCGGCGGCCGGGTTGCAGCCGGGCGATCGGGTCGTCGCGGTCGACGGCCGGGCGGTCGCGAGCTTCGAGGAGCTGCAGGCGATCGTGCGGGCGAACCCCGACACGCCGCTCCTGTTCACCGTCCGGCGCGGTAAGGAGGAGCGCACGCTCACCGTGACCCCGGCGCTCAGCGAGCTCGTCGACCGGTTCGGCGGGGTGCACCGGATCGGGCTCATCGGGGTGAGCCGGGCCGGGGTCGAGTTCCGCCGGGCGGGCCCGGTCGAGGCGGTGGTCGAGTCGGTGGCCGAGACCGGCCGGATGATCGCCGGGACTCTGAAGGGTCTGTTCGAGATGATCGTGGGCGCGCGCGGCACCCAGGAGCTCGGCGGGCCGCTGCGGATCGCCCAGATGTCGGGCGAGATCGCCAAGGACGGCTTCGTGCCGGCGCTCTGGTTCACCGCCGTCCTGTCGATCAACCTCGGCTTGATCAACCTTTTCCCGATCCCGATGCTGGACGGCGGCCATCTGGCGCTCTACGCGGTCGAGGCGCTGCGCGGCCGGCCGTTGACCGAGCGCAGTCAAGAGCTCGCCTTCCGCTTCGGTCTCGCGATGGTGTTGAGCCTGATGTTGTTCGCCACTTGGAACGATCTCGTGCACCTCAAGATCGTCGAGTTCCTGGCCGGTTTGATCTCCTGAGCCGCGACGAACGCCGCAGGGTTCCGCCCTTGCCCCAACGAGAAGGACCCCCGAGGATGCGCAACCGCTGGCGTCGCCCCCTCGCCGGTGCGGCCCTCGCTGCCGCCGTGGCCCTGGGCCAGACCGGGCCGAGCGCGGCGCAACAAGCCGGCCGGATCCGCGAGATCGTGGTGACCGGCAACCAACGGGTCGAGCAGGCGGCGATCGAGAGCTATCTGACGCTGCGCCGGGGCGACCCGTTCACGGCCCAGGGGCTCGACGCTTCGCTCAAGGCGCTGTTCGCCACCGGGCTCTTCGAGGACGTGCGCGTGCGCCGCGACGGCGACCGGCTCGTGGTCGAGGTGGTCGAGAACCCGATCATCAACCGGGTGGCCTTCGAGGGCAACCGGGCGATCAACGATGCGACCCTCGAGGGTGAGGTGGCGATCCGCCCGCGCCAGGTCTTCACCCGGGCCCGGGTGCAGGACGCGGTGACCCGGATCCTCGACCTCTATCGACGCAGCGGCCGCTTCTCGGCGCGGGTCGAGCCCAAGATCATCGAGCTCGACCAGAACCGGGTCGATCTCGTCTTCGAGATCGAGGAGGGCCCGGTCACCAAGGTCCGGGGCATCAGCTTCGTCGGCAACGAGGCCTTCTCGGAAAGCACGCTCAGGGGCGTGATCCAGACGGTCGAGGCCGCCTGGTGGCGGCTCTTCACGACCGACGACACCTACGACCCCGACCGGCTGCAGTTCGACCAAGAGCTTTTGCGCCGGTTCTACAATGCCCGCGGCTATGCCGACTTCCAGGTGGTCTCGGCGGTGGCCGAACTCACGCCGGACGGCAAAGAGTTCTACATCACCTTCACCCTCGACGAAGGCCCGGTCTACAAGTTCGGCACGATCGACATCCGCAGCCAGGTGAGCGATCTCGCCCCCGAACAACTCCAGGCGAGCCTGCAGGCCAGCCCCGGCACGGTGTACAACGCCGACCAACTCGAGGCGACCGTGCAGCGGCTGACCGATCAGCTCGGCTCGCTCGGCTACGCCTTCACCCAGATCGACGTGGTGCAGCGCAAGAACCGCGAGAACCTCACGGTCGACGTGACCTTCGACGTGCGCGAGGGCCCCCGGGTCTATGTCGAGCGGATCGACATCTCGGGCAACGTGCGCACGCTCGATTCGGTGATCCGTCGCGAGATCCGGCTCGCCGAGGGCGATGCCTTCAACGCCGCCTTGCTGCGCCGGTCCCGCCAGCGGATCATCAACCTCGGCTTCTTCGAGACGGTCGAGGTCCGCAACGAGCCGGGCAGCGCGCCCGACCGCACGGTGGTCAAAGTCAAGGTGAGCGAGCGGTCGACCGGCGAGCTGTCCTTCGGCGCCGGCTATTCGACGACGGACGGACCGCTGGGCGACGTCCGTTTCCGCGAGCGCAACCTCCTAGGGCGCGGCCAGGATCTGACCGCCAATTTCACCATCTCCGGGCGGCGGCAGAACATTCAGCTCAGCTTCACCGAGCCCTGGTTGTTCGATCGCGAGCTCGCCGCCGGCTTCGACATCTTCCGCACCAAAACCGACTACCAGAGCGAATCGAATTTCGATCAGACGCTCACCGGCGGCCGGGTGCGCGCCGGCTACGCCTTGACCGAGAATCTCCGCCACGGCGTCTATTACACGCTCCGCCGAACGCAGATTCACGACGTCGACGACGACGCCTCGCCCTTCATCCGCGACGAGGAGGGGGCGCGCTGGACCTCGGCGGTGGGCCAGAGCTTCACCTACGACCGGCGGGACCAACGCTTCTTGCCCTCGGAAGGCTATGCGCTGCGGCTCGAGCAGGAGGTCGCGGGGCTCGGCGGCGACAGTCGCTACCTCAAACACGAAGGTCGCGCCGATTGGTATTACCCCTTCGCGCCCGAATGGGTGCTCAATCTCGGGCTCTCGGCCGGCTACATCTTCGGCTTCGGCGGCGAGGACGTCACGCTCTCCGAGCGATTCTTCCTCGGCGGGTCGAGCTTCCGCGGGTTCAGCTTCGGCGGGATCGGGCCGCGCGACCGACGGACCGAGGATGCGCTCGGCGGCAATCTCTACTATGTCGGCACGGCCGAGCTCCGCTTCCCCTTGGGTCTGCCCAAGGAGCTGCGCTTCTTCGGCCGGGCCTGGACCGATGTCGGGACGCTCACCGAGATCGACCTCGACGGTCCGGGGATCGCCGACAGCGGCGACCTGCGCGCCTCGGTGGGCGTGGGCCTTTCCTGGCTGTCGCCCTTGGGCCCGCTCGCCATCGACCTCGGCTACGCGGTTCGCAAGGAGCGGGAGGACGAGACCGAGACCTTCCGGATCTCCTTCGGTACCCGGTTCTGAGGGACGGACGGGAGGGCGCATGCCGGGCCGCGGATGGCTGCTCGCCCGTCGGACGCTCGGCATCGTGGCGCTCGCCCTGCTCGTCCGGCCGGCCGCGGCCCAGCCGCTGCCGGCCACGGTCGCGGCGGTCGTCGACCATCAGCGGATCATGCGCGATTCGAAGGCCGCCAAGAGCATCCAGCAGCAGCTCGAGGTGCGCCGCAAGCTCTACCTCGACCAGCTCGCCAAGGAGGAGCAGCGGCTCGCCGAGGTCGGCAAGGAGCTCGCCCGCCAGCGCGGCGTACTGGCGGCCGAGGTGTTCGCCCAGAAGCGCAAGGAGTACGAGGAGGCGGTCCAGGCGCTGCAGCGCGCCTCCAACGAGCGGCGCCGGCAGCTCGACGAGGCCTTGGGTGCGGCCAACAACCAAGTCCGCCAAGTCTTGAAGGAGATCGTCGACGAGCTCGCCGAGGCGCGCGGCTTCAACCTCGTGCTGCCGGCCTCGGCGGTGCTGCTCTTCTCGCCGAAGATCGACATCACCGAGGAGGTGATGGCCCGCCTCGACCGCAAGCTGCCGAGCGTCAAGCTGCCCGAGGCGGCCAACTGAGCGGGCCCGCGCCGGACGGGCCCCGGGAGGAGACCGACACGATGAGCGAGACCCGAGCGGTGGGCACGCGCCTGCCGGACGTCGACTATGCCGGGATCATGCGGGCGATCCCGCACCGCTATCCGATGCTGCTGGTCGACCGGCTGACCGAGGTCGAGGCCTTCAAGCGGGCGGTCGGGATCAAGAACGTCACGTTGAACGAGCCGTTCTTCCCCGGCCACTTCCCGGCCGACCCGATCATGCCCGGCGTGCTGATCGTCGAGGCCCTCGCCCAGGCCGCAGCCGTGCTCGCGGTGACGAGCCTCGGTCCCGACGCGCAAGGCACGACGGTCTACTTCACGACGGTCGAGGAGGCCCGCTTCCGCCGGCCGGTCCGCCCGGGCGACACGCTCACCCTCGAGGTCGTCCTGGTCCGCCAGCGGCTCGGGATCTGGAAGTTCGAGGGCCGCGCCCGGGTCGGTGACGAGCTCGCCACCGAGTGCAGCTTCTCGGCCAAGGTGATGGCCAGCCGCAGCGGGCCCGGCTGACAGCCGGCCGCCGGACCGGGGCGGGGCGCGCCGCTCAGCCGCGCGCCTCGATCGGCACGAAGGGCCGTTCGGTCTGGCCGGTGTAGAGCTGGCGCGGCCGACCGATCTTCTGCTGGGGGTCCTGGATCATCTCGTTCCATTGGGCGATCCACCCCACGGTGCGCGCGAGCGCGAAGATCGCGGTGAACATCCGGGTCGGGATCCCCATCGCTTCGAGGATGATCCCCGAGTAGAAATCGACGTTCGGGAACAGCTTCCTTTTTACGAAGTACTCGTCCTCGAGAGCGATCTTCTCGAGCTCTTTGGCGATCTCCAGGAGCGGATTGTTCTTGTGACCGAGCTCGGCGAGCACCTCCTCGGCGCTCTTCTTGAGGACGGCGGCGCGCGGATCGTAGTTCTTGTAGACGCGGTGGCCGAAGCCCATGAGCCGCATGTGGGCGTCCTTGTCCTTCACCTTCTCGAGGAAGGACTTGATGTTCGAGACCGAGCCGATCTGCTTGAGCATGCCGAGCACGGCCTCGTTGGCACCGCCGTGCGCCGGCCCCCACAAGGCCGCGATGCCGGCGGCGATCGCCGCGTAGGGGCTCGCACCGGTCGAGCCCACCAGCCGGACCGTCGAGGTCGAGGCGTTCTGCTCGTGGTCGGCGTGCAGGATGAAGATCTTGTCGAGGGCCCGCGCCATCACCGGGTTGATCCGGTAGGGCTCGCACGGCACCGCGAACATCATGTGCAGGAAGTTCGAGGCGTAGTCGAGATCGTTGCGCGGATAGACGAAGGGCTGGCCCACCGAATATTTGTAAGCCATGGCGGCGATCGTCGGCACCTTGGCGATCAAGCGGTGCGTGACGACCATCCGCGCGTGCGGATCGTCGACGTCGAGGTCCTCGTAATAGAAGGCGGAGAGGGCGCCGATCACGCCGATCATCACCGCCATGGGATGGGAGTCGCGACGGAAGCCGCGGAACAGGTAGCTGATCTGCTCGTGCACCATCGTGTGGTAGGTGATGTCGTGCACGAACTTGGCGAGCTGCTCGCGGGTCGGCAGCTCGCCGTTCAGCAAAAGATAGCAGACCTCGAGATACGAGCAGCGTTCGGCCAGCTCCTCGATCCGGTAGCCGCGGTGGAGCAGGATCCCCTGGTCGCCGTCGATGTAGGTGATCTTCGATTCGCAGCTCGCGGTCGAGGTGTAGCCCGGATCGTAAGTGAACACGCCGGTGGCACCGTAGAGCTTGCGCACGTCGAGAACCGGCGGGCCCATGGTGCCGGGCAGAACGGGCAGCTCGACCGTTCGGCCGTCGGGCATCGTGACGCGAGCGGTCGCGGGGCTCGTGGCCTGGCTCATCGGCTGTCCTCCTCGACGGGCCCTCCGTTCGCACCTGCAGCAACGGGGGCGCCCGGACCCTAGCAGCCGGTCCCGGCAGCTTCAATTCGAGGCGGGCAGGACCGGGTTGCGACCCTCCGCAGCATCGCCGAGCCGGCCCAAGACCTCCTCGCGCCCCAGCACCACCATGACCTCGAACAGGCCGGGCGAGACGGTCGAGCCGGTGAGGGCCACCCGGAGCGCCTGGGCGAGGCTCGCGAACTTGAGCCCGCGGCCCTCGGCAAAGCCGCGGCAGGCCGCCTCGAGCGCCGCCTCCTCCCAGGGCTCGTGCGCCGCGAGGATCGGCGCGAGCGCGGCGAGGGCGGCGCGGCCGGCGGGGTCGAGGCGAGCCGCGGCCTCGGTGGCGAGCGGCAGGGGCCGCGGCCGCAGATAGAAGGCCGCACCCCGCGCGAGCTCGACCAGGGTCCGGGCCCGGGCCTTGAGGCCGGCCATGCCGGCAAGCAGACGCCGCGCCCCCTCGCCCTCGACGGTGAGCCCCTCCTTGGCGAGGAACGGGCGCACGAGCTCGATCAACTCGGCGTCGCTCCGCAGGCGCAGGAAGTAGGCGTTCACGCTCAAGAGCTTGGCCATGTCGAAGCGGGCCGGCGAGCGGCCGACACCGGAAAGGTCGAAAAGCGCGATCGCCTCGGCGTCGGTCAACAGCTCCTTGTCGCCGTGCGACCACCCGAGCCGCAGCAGGTAGCACCGCATCGCCTCGGGCAAGAAGCCCATCTCGCGATACTCGGTGACCGAGAGCGCACCGTGCCGCTTCGACAGCTTGGCACCGTCCGGGCCGTGGATCAGCGGGATGTGGGCGAAGGCCGGACAGGGGGCACCGATCGCGTCGTAGAGCTGCTTCTGGCGGAAGGTGTTGGTCAGATGGTCGTGGCCGCGGATCACGTGGGTGATCCCCATGTCGATGTCGTCGACCACGACCGAGAGCATGTAAGTGGGGGTACCGTCGGAGCGCAGCAGCACCATGTCGTCGAGCTGCTCGTTGGCCACCCGGATGGTCCCCTGGACGAGGTCCTCGATCACCGTCTCGCCCTCGAGCGGCGCCTTGAGGCGGATCACCGGCGGGACACCCGGCGGCGCTTCGGAGGAGTCGCGGTCGCGCCAGCGGCCGTCGTAACGCATCGGCCGGCCCTCGGCGCGCGCCTTCGCGCGCATCGCCTCGAGCTCCTCGGGCGTGGCCCAGCACCGGTAGGCCTTGCCCTCGGCCAACAGCCGCAGCGCCACCTCGCGGTGCCGCGCGAAGCGGGTCGATTGGAAGACCGGCGGCTCGTCCGGGTCGAGGCCGAGCCAATGCAGACCGTCGAGGATCGCCCGGATCGCCTCTTCGGTCGAGCGCGCCCGGTCGGTGTCCTCGATGCGCAGGAGATAACGGCCACCATGGTGGCGGGCGAAGAGCCAATTGAACAGCGCGGTCCGCGCGCCGCCGATGTGCAGATAGCCCGTGGGCGAGGGCGCGAAGCGGACGACTACACTCATGGTTGAATTTCCCGCCGGCTCGGGGGAGACTGGCCGAGCCGGCCTCTAGCACGCTCCGGGGGCAGCATGCACGCCGCGGCGAGTCCGCCTCTCGCTCCCCCCTCCGCCGCGGGCGCTCCGGGCAATCGGATCCTCGGCCTCACGGGCGCGCTCGGCCGCGCCCTCGCGGCCGAATCGGACCGTTGGCCGTTGTGGCTGCCGGTGGCCCTCGCCGCCGGCATCCTCTTTTATTTCGGCCGGCCCGCGCCACTTCCCGGCGCCGCCCTCGGGGCGGTCGCGCTCGCGGGCCTGCTCGCCGGGACGGCCGCAGCGGCGCTCCGGCGCAGCCGGCCGCTGCTCGCCCTGCCGCTCGCCGGGCTCGCCGCCGCGGCCACGGGGCTCCTCGCCGCCGCGCTTCGGCTCGCCACGGTCGAGGCCCCGGTTCTGCCGCGCGCCGGCGTCTGGACGGTCGAGGGACGGATCGCCGAGCTCGAGCCGCGCGAGCCGGGCGTGCGGCTCGTCCTCGACCGGCTGGCGGTCGAGGGGCTCGCGCCGGCGGCCACGCCCGAACGGGTCCGGCTCACCCTTCGGCACGGCGCCGAGCCGCTCGAGGTCGGCCAGCGGATCCGCCTCGAGGCCGTGCTGCGACCGCCCCGCGGTCCGGTCGTGCCGGGCGGCTTCGACCACGCTCGCCACGCCTGGTTCGAGCGACTGGGTGGCGTGGGCTGGGCGCTCGGCCGGCCCACGTTGCTCGAAGCCCCTCCCGCAGGCGGCTTCGCGCTCGCCCTGGCCCGCTTGCGCGCGCGGCTCGCCGAGCGCTTCGTCGAGGCCTTGCCCGGCCCCACGGGTGCGGTGGCTGCCGCCCTCGTGACCGGCGTGCGCGCCGGGATCGACGATGCCACCTGGCAGGACTTCCAACGTTCCGGCCTCGCCCATCTCCTGGCGATCTCCGGGCTGCACATGTCGCTCGTGGCCGGCACCGTGCTGCTCGTCGGGCGCTGGCTCTTCGCCCTCGTCCCGCCGCTCGCCGAGCGGGTGCCGGCGCGCAAGCCGGCGGCCGTCCTGGCGCTCTCGGCGGCCTTTTTCTACCTGCTGATCTCGGGTGCCACCGTGCCGACCCAGCGGGCCTTCCTCATGGTCGCCGTGGCCCTGCTCGCGATCCTGGTCGACCGCGAGCCCTTGTCGATGCGGCTCCTCGCCTGGGCCGCCACGGTCGTGCTGCTGCTCAGGCCGGAGGCGGTCATGGGTCCCTCCTTCCAGCTCTCCTTCGCCGCGGTGCTGGCGCTGATCGCGGTCTGGGAGCAGCTCGGCCGCAAGCTGAGGAGCGAGGGCACCCCGAACGGACTCGTTCGGCTCGCCCGCTACCCCTTGGGCGTGGCCGCCACGACGCTGGTCGCGAGCCTCGCCACGATGCCGCTCACCGCCTTCCATTTCCAGACCGTCGCCGGCTGGGGCGTGGCGTCCAACCTGCTCGCGGTGCCGCTCACGACCTTCTGGATCATGCCGGCGGGTCTCTCGGCGCTGCTGCTCGCACCGCTCGGCCTCCACCCCCCGGCGGTACAGGCGATGGGTGCCGGGATCGAGCTCCTCCTGGCGATCGCCCACACCGCGGCCGAGCTGCCGGGTGCCGCCCTCGCCGTGCCGCTCTGGCCGGCCTCGGCGCTCGCGGTCCTCTGGGCGGGCGGCCTCTGGCTCGCGCTCTGGCGACGGCCGTGGCGCTGGCTCGGCCTCCTCGGAATCCTGCCGGCCGCCTTCCTCGTCGCCCGGGAGCCGCCGCCCGACGTCGTGATCACGCCGTGGCTCGCGCAGCTCGCCGCCACCACGCCAACGGGTGCGCGCATTCTCGCCTTCGAACGCGACGAGCTGGTCGAGGAGGCGCTCGCCCGAACGCTCGGCGGGCGGGCCCCGGAGGGCAGCGGCGCGGACCTCCGCTGCGACCGCGCCGGCTGCGTTCTCGAACGGAACGGCACGAGGCTGACGCTCGCCCGCCGCCTCGACGCGCTGCTCGAAGCCTGCCGTGCGCCCGGCCTGGTGATCGCCCGCCTCGGCCCCGAGCACTGCCCGGCCGGGCCGGCTGAGCTCATGGGCCCGCGCGCGCTCGCGGCGAGCGGCGGCATGGCGATTCGGCTCGAACCGGACGGGACGATCCGTCGGCGGTCCGTCGCCGAGGCGCGGGGTGCGTGGCCATGGGTGCGACCGGTCGGTAGCGGGAACCGCGCGGGACGTTGAGGATTTATCAACTTTTCGGGTATATGTTGGCGCTGGTTCAACTCGGGATGGTAAGCTGTGTCGGTCCGCCCCGTCCTGCCGCAGTCGGCCGCCGCCCCGTCCGCGGCCTTCGCTCTCCTCCTCGTCCTGGGCGCGGCCGCCCTGGCCGATGGCGGGAGCGAGCGCGGCGCGGGCGAGCCGCCCGCGGTCGCGCCGCCCGACCCAGCGGAGAGGACGCGGCTCGCGGCCGAAAGCAGGGCCGGCGAGGGCGCGGTGGCCGGAGCCGGCCATCTCGGTCCGGTCGAGCGGCTGCGGATCCGGCTGCTCGGCGGCAACCCGATCTTCGCGCTCGACTGGCTCGCGCGCGGTGGCGAGCCCGAGCCCCACCGACCGCCGCCTCGGCTGCCGCTGCCGTGAGCCCGGCGGCTCCTGCCCGGCGGGGACTGACGCTGCTCGAGCTCTTGCTCGTGCTGCGCCGGCGCGTCGGGCTCGTCGCCACGATCCTGCTGGTCGGCTGCGGGACGAGCCTCGGCGTCACGAGCCTGCTTCCGAAGATCTACGTCGCCCGCACGCTGGTCTTGTTCGACCCCGATCGCGGCCGGCCGGGTGAAGCGGCCGGGCTCGCCCCGGGCGGGGTCGACAGCGCGCTGGTGGACAGCCAAGCCAAGATCCTCGCCTCTCGTTCGTTGGCGCGCGAGATCGTGCTCAACCTAGGGCTGATGGAAGACCCGGAGCTGCGCGCGCCTCTGCCGTCGCCGGACCGCCTGATCGGCACACTCTGGCAGCGCCTCGCGGGTGCGCCCGAGGCCGGTGCGGGCACCGACCCGGCGGAGGAGCCGGTCGACGATCCGACCGCCGAGCTGGTCGACCGGTTCCTCGAACGCCTGACGGTCGCTCGCGAGGGCCGCACCTACGTCATCGCCGTGAGCTTCAAGGCGACCGATCCGGAGAAGGCGGCGCGGATCGCCAATGCCGTGGCCGAGCATTATGTGTTGGCGCAGCTCGCGAGCAAGCTCGACAGCGCGCAGCGGGCCGCGGCTTGGCTCGGCGAGCGGCTGGCCGCCGCCAAGGCCCAGCACGAGGCGGATCTGGCGGCGCTCGCGGCGTTCCGCGAGCGCACCGCGGCGGGCGGGCCCGAGGGCGGTGGCCGGGACGGCGAGCGGCTCGTCCAGCTCGAGCGCGAGCTCGTGGCGGCCGGCATCGAGCGGGCCGCCAAAGAAGCCCGCATCGCCCGGCTCAAGGAGCAGATCCGCCGCGGCGAGCCGATCGCGCCGGTCGAGGATCTCGCCTCCTCCACGCTGCTCCAGAACCTCAACGCGCTCAAGGCACAAAGCCTGCGGCGGGAGGCCGAGCTCAAGGCCGAGTACGGCGACCGGCATCCCAAGATCGTCGACGCCCGGCGCGAACTGGCCGAGCTGCAGGCTCGGATCGAGGCCGAGCAGGCGGCGCTGCTGCGCGAGCAAGAGGGGCTCTTGCTGGTCGCACGGGCCAAGGAGCAGGCGCTCCGGCGCGAGCTCGACCGGGTCAAGGCTCGCGCAGCCGAGCAAGAACGCGCGGAGCAGGAGCTCCAGACGCTCCAACAGCGAGCCGAGATCAGCCGCCGGCTCTACGAGTCCTATCTCGGCCAGGTCGAGCGCAGTGCCCAGGGCGAGGCGGCGCAGCGCCCGGATGCGCGGATCATCTCCGAGGCGGTCCCGCCTTCCGCGCCCGACTTCCCGCGTCCGCGCCTCGTCCTGTCGGTTTCGCTCACCGTCTCGACGATCGTGGCCCTGGTCGCGGTCTACCTCGCCGAGCTTGCCGAGAAGGGCTTCCGCACGGCCGAGGATCTGCGCGAGGGGCTGGGTCTCGCCCCGCTCGCGGTGCTGCCGCAACTGCCGAGGCGCGGTGCCCACGGGCCCGAAGCGCACATCGTCGAGCGGCCGGCCGGTCGGTTCGCCGAAGGGATCCGCGCCGTCCTGCCGAGCCTGCTCCGTTCGTCGAGCGGTGGCCCCGGCCGGGTGGTGCTGGTGACCTCCTGCCTGCCGGGCGAGGGCAAGACCACGCTCGCCATGTGTCTCGGCCGGCTCGCTGCGGCCGAGGGCTCGAGGACGCTGTTGATCGATGCCGATCTCCGCCGGCCGCGGGTTCGCGAGATGCTCGGCGCCGCGCCCCGCCCCGGCCTGGTCGAGCTGCTCCGCGGCGAGTGCACGCTCGAAGACGTCCTCGCGGTCGACGCGGCGAGCGGCCTCGTCGTTTTGCCCGGCAGCCCGCGGCTCGCCCAGCCGACCCGGCTGTTGGGGCCGGACGGGCTCGGCCGGCTGCTCGACGCCTGTCGGCGACGGTTCGACCTCGTGCTGGTCGACACCGCACCCTTGCGCGCCGTGGCCGATGCCCGGTTGATCGCGCCGCTGGTCGACCGGGCCCTGCTGATCGTGCGCTGGGGGACCACGGCGCGCGAGCTCGCCGCCGCGGCCCTGGCCGACGCTCCGGAGCTGGAGGGCAAACTCGCCGGTGCGGTGCTCAACCGGGTCGACCTGCGCAAGGCGGCGCTCTGGGAGCGACCCGGTAGCCGCACGGCCCGGCTCGCCCTCGCCGGCTATTACGGCGAGTGAGCCGCGGCCGGCGGAACGTACCTTCCCAGGGTCGGGCCGCCGGACCCCGACCGCTCGTGCCGAGCGACGCGCCGTTCGGCCGACGCGGGCTCCGCCCGCGGCCGGGTCGCCGCCCGTCGCCGAGGCCGAGGCGCGCAACCTGCAGGAAGGACTTCGGGTGCTGCTGCCCGGGGTCGAGACGGACCCGGCGTCGACGGGACGCGCGGAGGGGCTCCTCCCCGCCCGGGCCCGGCGAAGGCTGCGCGATCGCGAGGGGCTGCCGGTCGCTCGCCCTCGCTCACCGGCTTGCAGCGGAACAACCCTTCCCGGTGACACGCGAGGGCTCTATCGACGCGTTACGCTTCCCCGGAGCACGGCGAAGCCTTCGGCCTCGATCTGCAGCGGCCCGCGGTGGGCGCCGGTTCGACCGGGGCCGCTCGCGCCGCGCGACCGGCAGCTCCTGCCGAGGGCCGCGGCCCTCGCCCGTGGAGGCCGGCGGTTCGCGGGCGGCTCGCGGGCCCGCTCCGCCGATCCCTGGTTCCTCCTGCCGCCCGATCCGCCGGGCCGGTTCCGGGGCGGGTACCTGCAGCCCGGCCGACGCGACGGCGCCGACCCCCGGCCCGGCTGCTCGCTACCGATCTCGCCGGCCTGCCGCCGAGCCCGTTCGGCGCGGCCGGACACGCGCCCCGGTCGGTTCGGCCGGGCCCGCGCCGAGCCCCGGGTTCGGCACGAGTTCATGCGCCTGCGGGGCCTCGCCCACGACGGCCCGGACTTGACCGGCGCGTTCGATGCCGCCGTGGTGGCGCTCGAGCGGCTTGGCCGCCTGCGCCAGGAGGACTCGAGGGGAACTTGCAAGAGGAGGCCGACCCCGACGGCTTGGCCGCCTGCGCCAGGAGGACTCCCCCTTGACCACCACCCCGCTCTTCCGCACCGCGCTCGTGACCGGGGCCTCGCGCGGGATCGGTGCGGCGATCGTCCGCGCGCTCCGCGCCGAGGGGCTCGAGGTCTGGGCGGTCGCCCGCTCGGCCCCGCGCCTCGAGGCGCTCGCCGCCGAGACCGGCTGCCGGGCGCTGCCGCTCGACGTCACCGACACGGCAGCACTCGAGGCGGCCTTGGAGCCGCTCGCGATCGACGTGGCGGTGGTCAACGCGGGCGGGGTGAGCGCGGTCAAGCCGCTGCACGAGATGGGCCGGCACGAGCTCGACTCGATGCTCGATCTCAACGTCAAGGCGGCGTTCCACACGGTCCGCGTGGTCCTGCCGGGGATGGTCGCCCGCCGCTTCGGCCACCTCTTCCTCGTGAGCTCGATCTCGGCCCACCACGCCTATCCGGCGATGGCCGCCTACACCGCCGGCAAGGCCGCGGTCTCGATGCTCGCCCAGAACCTCCGCCTCGACCTGGTGGGAACCGGGATCCGCGTGACCGAGCTCGCCCCCGGCCGGGTCGAAACCGACATCTACCTCGAAGCCATGGGTGGCGACCGGGCGGCGGTCCGCGAGCGGCTCTACGCGGGCTTCCGCTCGATCAAACCCGAGGAGGTGGCACGCGTGCTCGTCGAGGCGCTGCGGTTGCCGCCGCACGTCGATCTTTCCCGCATCGACATCGTGCCGACCGACCAGGCGTTCGGTGGCGTGGTCCTCGCCCACCTGGACCGAGCGGAGGCTCAAGGCCGCGAATCGAGCCAGCGATGATAGGGCAGGGCGAGTCGGCCGAGGACCGCGGCGAGCCCGGGCAAGGGGATCGGCTTCGGCCGCTCGAGCGGCAGCGGCAGCGCCCGCTCGTCCTCGCCCGCGAGAAGCGCGGCGAGGTGCGGGCCGAGTGCGGTGGCGAGCGCCACGCCGCGGCCGTTGCAGCCGATCCAGGCGTAGAGCTCCGGGCCGAGCGCCAAGAGGTGCGGGTGGCGGTCGGGGGTGAGCGCGATCGCCCCCGTCCAGGCGAAGGCGAAGCGTAGGCCGGCGAGCGGCGGGAAGGCGCGGGCGAGGAGGTCGCCGACCCGTCGCTCGAGCCGAGCCCGTTCGGCCAACGGCAGGGCGAGGGCGCCGCCCGAGACCAGCCTGCCGTCGGCGGTCCAGCGCAGGAAGCGGAGATCGGCCCGGGTGTCGGAGACGGCCTCGCCGCTCGGCACGACCGACCGGCGGACGTTCTCGCCCAAGGGCTCGCTCGCGAGCATCCAGGGCCGGAAGGGCACGAAGGTGCGGGCGAGTGCCCCGGTCGGCGGTCCGGAATAGGCGGCGGTAGCGAGCAGCACGCGGCGGGCCTCGACGCTGCCCGAGGGCGTGGCGAGCCGCCAGCGCGCGCCACGCCGCTCGAGCCCGGTCACGGGTGACCGGACGAACAGGCGCACGCCGCGCGCCACGACCGCGCGGGCGAGGCCGCGGGCGAAGGCGAGCGGGTTCAGATGCCCGCCGGTGCGGGCCGCCCAGCCGCCGCACCAGGCCGAGCTGCCGAGCCGTTCGGCGAGCCGCCTCGGCTCCAAGAGCTCGACCTCGGCGCCGCGCCTCGACCACTGCTCGAAGCGCTTGCGGCTCACCCGCTCGAACCGCTCGGGGCTGTGGGCAGGCTGGATTCAACCCGCCTGGACCGCCTCGCAATCGATGCCGAGGCGGCGGATCAGCGCGAAAGTGAACGCCGCCGAATCGCGCACGAGCGCCACGAAGCGCTCGCCCCGCTCGGGCCCGAGCCGGGCCACGAGATCGTCCGGGTCGGGGCGGGTGAGCGTCGGGATGACCTGCCCGTTGTTCCGGCCGGAGGCGCCGAAGCCGGGCTCCTCGGCCTCGAGGACGATGGTGGTGAGACCGGGCGCGGCCTCGGCCAGGTGGAGTGCGGTCGAGAGGCCGGTGAACCCGGCGCCGACGATCGCGACGTCGGCCTCGACGGGGCCTCGCAGCACCGGCAGTACGGGGGGCGGTGGCGCGGTCGCGGCCCAGAGCGAGCCCGAAAAGCCGGGATCGCCGGTCGAACGCTCCCTCATGGGCGCGGACCTCCCGACGAACTCCCGGCGCAGCCGGAGGCCTGCCTCCCCCGGACGAGGGCATGGGCGAGGGACACGAGCCGAGGGTTCTGGGGCGGGAGCGGGCCCGCTCGAGCGCGCAGCTTCGGCGCCGCGCTCGCGCGGGGATCGGCAGGGAGCCCCGGCGCCCGAGTCGAGGCAGCGAGCAGGAGCCGGAAGCCGCCCGAGACCGGTTGCGGGCGAGGGACATCCCGAGCCGCTCGCTCGTTCACGCCTCCGCCCCCGGGCGGAACAGGATCACCACCCCGGCGGCGGTCGCGGCCGGCACGAGCACCGCCCCGCCCTCTCCGGCGATCGCTGCGATCCCGGCCGCTTCGACGCAGGCACGCACCCGCCCCGGGTCCTCGACCGCGAAGGCCAACGCGGCGAGGCCGGGCTCGTGCGGGTCAGCTTCGTCGACCGCACCGGAAAGCCGGTCGCGGAGCGCCTCGGGCGTGTGGAAGCTGATCGTGGCGGTGTCGGTACGGATTTCGACCGTCGCCCCGCGGCGCTGCACGCGCTCGCCGAACAGCCGCCGCCAGGGGCCGACCAGGGCGTCGAGATCACGCGCCCAGCCGAGCACTTCGACGATCGCGCGGGCGCCGTTCGGTTGGTCGACGTAGCCGGGCCGCCAGACGAGCTCTCGAGTGTGGTGTTGGCAGAGGAAGCACCAAGCGCCGGGCAAGGCGTCCTCGCGCAGCCGGGCGACCGTGAAGCGAGCATCGCGCGGGCCGTCAGCGAGCTCGACCGCGCGGGCGAAATCGACGGCACCCCCCTCGCCCAACCCTGCCGCCTCGAGCTCGGCCGCCGCGGTTCGCGCATCGTCCGTGGCAAAGGCGAGACCGTGGAGGCCGGGTCGACGGGCGAGGCGGGCACGCTGAGCCGCGTTCGCCGGGGTCGGGGCGACGATACCGAGGAGCTCGACGTAGGTCCGCCGGTCCGGCATCCCGACGGTCGCGTTGGCGGTCCCCATGTGGGTCGAGTGGTAGCCCCGCGGCGTCGGGCGGAAGCCGAGTTGGGCGAATTGCTGCTCGGCCCGGTCGAGGTCCGCGACCAGGATCACCGCGTGATCGAGATGGCCCACCTTGCCCATCGCCGCGTTCCTTCGAGCCATCGTGCGCCTCTGGAACCATGCGCCTGGAACCATGCGCCGGCGCGAGATCCGCGCACGGCCCCCGCGGACCCGCCGCGATCGCCTGCCGGTCGAATTCGGCCGCTCCGGCCGGCGGCAGCTCGCCCAGGATCACAGCGGACCAGGACGAGCGTCGGTCCGAACGGGCGCGAGGCAACGACGACGCTGCGCAGCCCAGTCGGCGGTCCGGACCTCGTCGAGCGAGACCATGGCGGCCGGCACCCCTTCCTCGTCGTTCGAGGGGATCGCCACACGCTCGGCTGCCCCGGCCTCCCGGGCCGAGTGGAGCACCACCGGGCCGCCCCGGCCGCTGCTGCCGTTTCGCCGACGGGGGCCTCGCGCCTGCGCCCGTCCACCCGGTCGATCCCCGCCTCTGCTCGCCCTCGAGCCAGCCTCCGCACACGGTCGGGTAGGCCGATCGGCGCCGACTGCGCAGGCTCGTTCGGCGCGGGAGGTGACAGCCAAGGAGCAGGTTCCCCGGATGCGAGAGGGCTCCGTTCCATTCGGTATTTCCCGGCGCGCGCTCGATCATCGAAGCAGTTCGCGCTGCAGTCGGGAAGATCCACCCGACGGCAGCCCAGCGGGAGGCAGGCATGCGCGCGATCCGCTTCCGCGGCACGGAATGCCCGAGCCATCTCGCCTCCCCGGCGGCCCGAGCTCGGGTGCGGGGCGTCGACGCAAGTGCCGTGCCGGCCGAGGAACGACGTCTTCGCGAGCGGCGGTCACCCGTGTCCGCTCGGGCCTCCAGCGGGCCGAGGCGGCCGGCCCGTTCCCGCCGCCCCCGATCGCCGCGCGTTCGACATCGGGGGCTTGCCTCGGCTGGCGCACGGTCGGACAAGCGGGCGGTCCTTCGCGAGCCCGATCCATGCCGCTCCTGCCCGCGAGCTGCCGCCCGGAGACCGCTGCCCTCGCCCTGAACCCGCGGTTGCGCGTGAGCGCCGGCCCCGCGGCCCGTGCGGTCCTCGACGAGGCCAGGTTCGAGGCGGCGCGCGCGGCGATCCGTAGCTGGCCCGGCTACGCGCCCTCCCCGCTCCGAGCCCTCGACGGGCTCGCCCGGGCTGCGGGGCTGGCCGGAGCGCTCGCCGCCGCCGGCTGCCCGGGGCTCGCGGAGTCCTCGGGACTCGGCCCGGAGAGCCGGGTGCTCGTGCTCGGCACGGAAGGTGCAACGGACCCGGAGCTCCGGCGCGCGATCGTCGGGCGGGCGCCCGAGGAGGTCGTCGCGCGCCGAGGAGGCGAGGCATGACCCGAAGCGTGATCGTCGCCGCCGCGCAACTCGGGCCGATCGCCCGGAACGAAACGCGCGAGCGGGTGGTCCGTCGGCTGGTCGCGCTCCTGCGCGAGGCGCACGGGCGTGGCGCCCGGCTCGTGGTGTTCCCCGAACTCGCGCTCACCACCTTCTTCCCCCGCTGGTGGTTCGCCGACCCGGCCGAGCTCGACAGCTTCTTCGAGACCGAGATGCCGAGCCCCGTGACGCGGCCCCTCTTCGAGACCGCGGCCGCGCTCGGCTGTGCCTTCCATCTGGGCTACGCCGAGCGCACCCCGGAAGGCCGCCGCTTCAACACGGCGATCCTCGTCGATCCTTCGGGCCGGATCGTCCTCAAATACCGCAAGGTCCACCTGCCCGGGCACCGCGAGCACGAGCCCTGGCGGCCGTTCCAGCATCTCGAGAAGCGCTATTTCGAGCCGGGTGATCTGGGCTTTCCGACCGTCGAGGCGATGGGCGGGCGGATGGGCATCTTGATCTGCAACGACCGGCGCTGGCCGGAGGCTTGGCGGGTCCTCGGCCTCGCCGGCGTCGAGCTCGTCATGGTCGGCTACAACACCCCGCAGCACTACCCGCCCGTGCCGCAGCAGGACCATTTGCAGAATTTTCACAACCATCTCGTGCTGCAGGCCGGTGCCTACCAGAACGGCACCTGGGTCGTGGCGACCGCCAAGTGCGGTGTCGAGGAGGGCTGCCTGTTGATCGGCCAGAGCTGCATCGTCGCGCCCACGGGCGAGATCGTCGCCATGTGCAGCACGCTCGAGGACGAGGTGGCGGTGGCACGGGCCGACCTCGAGCGTTGCCGCGAGATCAAGGAGCACATCTTCGACTTCGCACTCCACCGCCGGCCGGAATGCTACGGGCCGATCTGCGCCGAGGAGTGAGCGCGCCCCAGCCGTCGACCCCGCAGCCGCTCCAGGCGCTGACCGCGGGCCGGCTGCAGCGCGCGCGAGGGTTCCTCGAGCTCGAGGTCGGGCTGCGCGCGGGCGCGAGCACCCTCCTGGTCCACCGCGAGAGCGGCTGCGCCAAGGCGCGCTTTCCCCGGGCGGCCCACCAGCGATCCTTCGAGGCCGTGCTGATCAACACCGCGGGCGGCATCGCCGGCGGCGATCGGATCGAGCAGCGGCTGCGGGTACGGGCAGGTGCCGGCTTGCTCGCCTCGGGCCAGGCGGCCGAGAAGGTCTACCGTTCGCTCGGGCCCGCGGCGCGCCTCGCGACGCACCTCGCGATCGAGCCCGGCGGGACGCTCCTCTGGCTGCCGCAGGAAACGATCCTGTTCGACGGTGCACGGCTCGACCGCGGCCTCGAGGTCGAGCTCGCCGGCGACGCGCGGCTCCTTGTGGTCGAAGCGGTCGTGCTCGGACGCACCGCGCGCGGCGAGGAGGTCCGCGCGGGCCGCCTGCGCGATCGGCGCGTCATCCGTCGTGACGGGTCGCTCTTGCTGGTCGATCCCCTGCGCCTCGAGGGCGCGATCGCCGAGCTCGCCCTTCGGCCGGCGCTCTTGGGCGGGGCGCGCGCCTTCGCCACGATCCTGGCTCTAGGCCCCGGGCTCGACACGGCGCTGCTCGAGGCGCTGCGGGGTCGGCTCGCCGAGGCCGCGGGTCGCGCCGCGGCAGGGCTGCGCGGGCCCGTTCTGCTCGCCCGGCTGCTCGCAGTCGACGGCTTCGAGCTGCGGCGGGCGATCGGGGCGGCCCTGGGCGTGCTGTTGCCCGCCTTCGGCTGCGCGGGCGAATTGCCGCGCGTCTGGCGCTGCTGAACCCGGCTCAGCCGCGCCGGGCGGCCTCGTATTCGGCGCGGGTCGCGTCGTCGGGCGGGTAGAGCCCGGGCAAGGGTCGACCGCGGGCGACCTCCGCGATCACCCAGCGCTCGAAGGCGTCCTGCTCGCGCGCGGCGGCGAGCAGGTCCGAGGCGAGTGCGGCCGGCAGGACGATCGCACCGTCCGCGTCGGCTACGACGAGATCACCCGGCAGCACCGCCGTCCCGCCGACTCCGACCGGCATGCCGTAGCCCGCGAAGAACAGGCTCACAAACGACGGGGGCGGGGCGAGTCCGGCGCACCAGAGGGGAAAGCCGACCCGCTCGAGCCCGAACCGGTCGCGCATCACCCCGTCGCTCACGGCACCCGCGAGGCCCCGGATCCGCGCCCGGTCGGCCAAGATGTCGCCCAAGACGCCGCCGTCGCGGTCGCCCTGCGTCTCGATCACGAGGACCGAGCCGGGTGGTGCGGCCTCGATCGCTTCGACGAGCCCGCCCGGCCGGCCGATCGCTTCGGCCATGGGCAGATCCTCGCGTCCCGGCAGGAAGCGGAGCGTGAAGGCCGGGCCGGCGATCCGCCGGTCCGGCCGCAGCGGCGCGGCGCCTCGGATCCGGTGGCGGCGGATCCCGCGCTTCACGAGCTGGGTCGAAAGCGTGGCCGTGCCGATCCGGGCGAGTTCGTCGAGGGCTGCCGGGTCGAGGGTCATACTGGCCTCCCTGCCTGTTTTTCGATCACGATGTGCCCTGCGCTCGGGCAGCCGCCCCGAAGCTCGAGCGCCGGTCCGCGATCCCGGGGCTGGCCACGATCTTGCAGCGTGCTATGCGGCTCGACGAGGGCCGCGTGCGAGGGACGTCCTCGGAGGGGGCATGCAGCTGAGCCCACGCGAGAAGGACAAGCTCTTGATCGCGCTCGCCGCGATGGTGGCGCGGCGGCGCCTCGAGCGGGGTGTGAAGCTCAACTACCCCGAGGCCGTGGCCTTGATCACCGACACGGTCCTCGAAGGCGCGCGCGACGGCAAGTCGGTGGCCGAGCTCATGCAGGCCGGTGCGGAAGTGCTGAGCCGCGAGCAGGTGATGGAAGGGGTGGCCGAGATGATCCCCGAGGTCCAGGTCGAGGCGACCTTCCCGGACGGTACCAAGCTCGTCACCGTGCACCGGCCGATCCGCTGAGGAGGCGAGCCTTGATCCCGGGCGAGATCCGCACCCAGGACGGCGAGCTCGAGCTCAACGCCGGCCGGCCGACCGTCACCCTCGAGGTCGCCAACACGGGCGACCGTCCCGTCCAGGTCGGCTCGCACTACCATTTCTTCGAAGTCAACGCGGCCCTCGCCTTCGATCGCGAGAAGGCCCGCGGCATGCGGCTCGACATCCCGGCCGGCACGGCCGTGCGCTTCGAGCCGGGCCAGCGCCGCGAGGTCCGGCTCGTGGCCTACGCCGGCGATCGGCGGGTGTACGGCTTCAACCAGAAGATCATGGGTCCCCTCGACCCGCCGGAGGCGTGAACCCATGCCGTACAGGATCGGCCGCGACGCTTACGCCGCGATGTTCGGCCCGACCGTGGGCGACAAGATCCGCTTGGCCGACACCGAGCTCTGGATCGAGGTCGAGCGCGACCACACGATCCCGGGCGAGGAGGTCAAGTTCGGCGGCGGCAAGGTGATCCGCGACGGCATGGGGCAGAGCCAGCGCGGGCGGAGCGAAGGTGCCGTCGACACGGTCATCACCAACGCCGTGATCCTCGACCATTGGGGTGTGGTGAAGGCCGATGTCGGGATCAAGGACGGGCGGATCGTCGGCATCGGCAAGGCCGGCAACCCGGACGTCCAGCCGGGTGTGGACATCGTGATCGGCCCCGGCACCGAGGCGATCGCCGGGGAAGGGCGGATCCTCACGGCCGGTGGGATCGACGCGCACATCCACTTCATCTGCCCGCAGATCTGCGAGGAGGCGCTGCATTCGGGCCTCACCACGCTCTTCGGCGGCGGCACCGGGCCGGCGGCCGGCACCACCGCCACCACCTGCACGCCCGGCCCCTGGCACATCGGCCGGATGCTCCAGGCGCTCGAGGCCTTCCCGCTGAATTTCGGCCTGTTGGGCAAAGGCAATGCGAGCCTGCCGCTCGGGCTCGTCGAGCAGATCGAGGGCGGGGCCTGCGGCCTCAAGCTGCACGAGGATTGGGGTACCGCCCCGGCGGCGATCGACTGCTGCCTCGATGTCGCCGAACGCTACGACGTGCAGGTCGCGATCCACACCGACACCTTGAACGAGTCGGGCTTCGTCGAGAACACCATCGCCGCCTTCAGAGGCCGGACGATCCACGCCTTCCACACCGAGGGTGCGGGGGGTGGCCACGCGCCCGACATCATCAAGGTCTGCGGGCTCGAAAACGTCCTGCCTTCCTCGACCAACCCGACCCGGCCCTACACCGTGAACACGGTGGACGAGCATCTCGACATGCTCATGGTCTGCCATCACCTCGACCCCTCGATCCCCGAGGACGTGGCCTTCGCCGAGAGCCGGATCCGCAAGGAGACGATCGCCGCGGAGGACATCCTCCACGATCTGGGCGCCATCTCGATGATGTCCTCGGACAGCCAGGCCATGGGCCGGGTGGGCGAGGTGATCGTCCGGACCTGGCAGACCGCGCACAAGATGAAGGTCCAGCGCGGCCGGTTGCCCGAGGAGACCGGCGACAACGACAATCTGCGCTGCCGCCGCTACGTCGCCAAATACACGATCAACCCGGCGATCGCGCAGGGCGTCGCCCATCTCGTGGGCTCGGTCGAGGTCGGCAAGCTCGCCGATCTGGTCTTGTGGCGCCCGGCCTTCTTCGGGGTGAAACCGGAGATGGTCATCAAGGCGGGCGTGATCGTGGCGGCCCCGATGGGCGATCCGAACGCCTCGATCCCGACCCCGCAGCCCGTCCACATGCGGCCGATGTTCGGCGCCTTCGGCCGGGCCTGCGAGCAGGTGGCCGTGCATTTCGTGAGCGCCGCCGCCCTCGCCGGAGGAGTCGGCCGACGCTGGGGTCTCACCCGGCCGCTCGAGGCCATGCGCAACACCCGGACCATCTCCAAACGTTCGATGATCTTGAACGATGCCACACCGGTGATCGAGGTCGACCCCGAGACCTACGAGGTCCGCGCCGACGGGGTGCTGTTGACTTGCGAACCCGCGGCGGTGCTGCCCATGGCGCAGCGCTACTTCCTGTTTTGACGGCCGGGCACGGCATGATCCGAGCGATCGAGGTCGAGGCGGAGGGAGAGGTGGCGGGCAGCGTCACCCTCGCCTACGACGATCGCCACCGGCGGCGGATGACGATCCGGACCGATGCCGGCGAGACGATCCTGCTCGATCTGCCCGAGGCACGGCACCTGCGGGACGGCGACCGACTCGTCCTCGAGGACGGCCGAAGGCTGCTCGTGCGCGCCGCCGCGGAGCCGGTGGTCGAGGTCGTGGCGGACGAGCCGCGCACACTCGCCCGCTTCGCCTGGCATCTCGGCAACCGCCACACGCCCGCGCAGATCCTGGCCGACCGGCTGCGGATCCGACCCGACCACGTGCTCGAGGCGATGCTCGAAGGGCTCGGCGCCCGGCTCGAGCCGAGGCTGGCGCCGTTCGACCCGGAGCACGGCGCCTACGGCTCGGGGCACGGACGAAGCGGGCACCACCACGATCATGGATGAGGCGGCGCTCTACCGGCTCCTGACCTGGCTCTCGCCGGGCTTTCCGGTGGGTGCCTTCTCCTACAGCCACGGGCTCGAACGGGCGGTCGAGGCGGGCCTGGTGCGCGACGAGCCGGGCCTCGTGGGTTGGGTCGCGGACCTCCTCTCCCACGGCACGCTCGGCCAGGACGCGATCCTCTTGGCCCGCGCCCACGCCGCGGTCGAAGCCGAGGACGAAGAGGGTTTCGCCGAACTGCGGGCCCTCGCCGCGGCCCTTCCCGCGACCGGCGAGCTGTTGCTCGAGACGACGGCGCAAGGGACCGCCTTCGCCCGGACCTGCCTCGCCGCTTGGCCCGATCCAGAGGGTCGCCTCAAGCAGCTCCTGGGCGAGCCGGACGCAGCGCCGCCGCTCGCCTATCCGCTCGCCGTCGGTGCCGCCGCGGCCGCGCACGGTATCCCGCGCGCCGCGACCCTCTGGGCCTTCCTCCTGTCGGTCGTGGCCAACCTCGTCTCGGCCGCCGTGCGGCTGATCCCGCTCGGTCAGACCGCGGGCCAGCGCGCGCTAGCCGCGCTCGAACCCGCGGTCCGCGCCGCGGCCCGGCGGGCCGAGCGTGCCGACCTCGACGAGCTCGGCACCGCGAGTCTCGTGCTCGACTGGTGCTCTCTGTCGCACGAAACCCAATACACGAGGTTGTTCCGCTCGTGAGCCCGCACGGACCCTTGCGCGTCGGCATCGGCGGCCCGGTCGGCTCGGGCAAGACCGCGCTCTGCGAGGCGCTCTGCAAGGCTCTGCGCGACCGCTACGACATGGCGGTCGTCACCAACGACATCTACACCAAGGAGGATCAGCGGATCCTGACCGAGGCGGGGGCGCTGCCGGCGGAGCGGATCTTGGGCGTCGAGACGGGCGGCTGCCCGCACACCGCCATCCGCGAGGACGCCTCGATCAACCTCGCGGCGGTGGCCGAGATGCGCCGCCGCTTCCCGGGCCTCGAGCTCCTGCTGATCGAATCGGGCGGCGACAATCTGGCGGCGACCTTCAGCCCCGAGCTCGCCGACCTCACGATCTACGTGATCGACGTGGCCGAGGGCGAGAAGATCCCGAGGAAGGGCGGGCCGGGCATCACCCGCTCCGACCTCCTCGTGATCAACAAGATCGACCTCGCCCCCTACGTGGGCGCTCGGCTCGAGGTGATGACGGCGGACGCGCGGCGGATGCGCGGCGAGCGGCCGTTCGTCATGACCAACCTCAAGACCGGCGAGGGTGTCGCGGAGGTGGTGGCGTTCTTGATCCGCGCGGGCGGGCTGCCCGAGCGCGGCTGAGCCGGGACGGCGACGGTTGCGGGCCGGCGGGCGAGGTCGTATGCGCGGGCGCGCTCGCTCCGGGAGGGACGGAAGATGCCGCGCTTCGCCGCCAATCTCTCGATGATGTTCACCGACGTGCCGTTCCTCGAGCGGTTCGGCCGCGCCGCGGCGGCGGGCTTCGAGGGCGTCGAGTTCCTCTTCCCGTACGAGCACCCGGCCGAGGCGATCGCCGCCGAGCTCGACCGGCACGGGCTCACCCAGGCCCTCTTCAACCTGCCGCCGGGCGATTTCGCCAAGGGCGAGCGCGGGATCGCCTGCCTGCCCGGCCGCGAGGCGGAGTTCCGCGAGGGCGTCGAAACCGCGCTGCGCTACGCCGCGGCGACCCGCTGCCGGGCGCTCCACTGCATGGCGGGGCTGTTGCCCGAAGGTGCCGATCGCACGCGCCACGAAGCGGTCTACGTCGAGAACCTGCGCCACGCCGCCCGACGCTGCGCCGAGGCCGGCATTACGCTCGTGATCGAGCCGATCAACACGCGCGACATCCCGGGCTATTTCCTCAACTATCAACACCAGGCCCGCCGGATCGTCGAGCGGGTGGGCGAGCCGAACCTGAAGCTCCAGCTCGACCTCTACCACTGCCAGATCATGGAGGGCGACCTCGCCCGGCACATCCGCGAATTCGCCGACATCACGGCGCACGTGCAGATCGCGGGCGTGCCCGAGCGCCACGAGCCCGACCTGGGCGAGGTCAACTACCCCTACCTCTTCGCGGTTCTCGATGAGCTCGGCTACGGCGGCTGGGTGGGCTGCGAATACCGCCCGAAGGGCCGGACCGAGGACGGGCTCGGCTGGTTCGCCCCCTGGCGGCGGCGCTGAGCGGGACCGCTCGGCTCAGAGCTCGGTGTTGCGGTAGAGCCGGTCGAGGGCGATCCGGTCCTCGAGGACGCGGCTCTCGAACCTCGCAGCAGCCACGAAGTCGCGGCCCGACCAACCGTCCGGCTCGCGCCACCAGACCTGCACGCAGCGGCGCTCGGAATCGACGAGCCAGATCTCGGCGACGCTGTCCAAACTCTTGTAATCGTCGAGCTTGCGGCCCTTGTCGTCGGTGCGGGTGGACGGCGAGAGCACCTCGACGATCAGAACCGGATCTCGGGTGATCTGGCTGCGCGGTTCGGGATTGCAGGTGAGCGCGACGTCGGCGACGTAGAAGGTCGCATCGTCGATCCGGATACCGGCCTCGATCTGCGCGCGACAGGGCGGCCTCCGCTCCAGTCGGCGGTCGATCTCTCCCCAGCAATTGCCGACGATCGTGCCGTACTCGCCCGAGGGGGCGGCCATCATCCTGAGCCGGCCGTCGACCAGCTCGTAGCGTCGGTCGGGTTCCCCCTCGAAGCGGAGGAACTCCGCAACGGTCATGGTGATCGCGTCGGGGTTCGTGGCCATGGCCTCGAGCCTAGCATGACCGGCTCAGCCGGGGAACCGGCGGCGCAGCTCCGCGACCTGTTCGGCCGTCAAGGGCCGGATCGGCCGGCCCTGGAGATGGACGAAGAGCTTGGCGGTCTCCTCGAGTTCCTCGATCGCGTGCACGGCGGCATCCAGCGAAGAGCCCGCGACGACCGGCCCGTGATTGGCGAGGAGCACGGCGTGGTGCCGGTCGGCCACCGCCTCGACCGCGGCGCCGAGCGCCGGATCGCCCGGTGGGATGTAGGGAAGGAGTTTCAGCCGGCCGACCCGCATCACGTAGTAGGCGGTCAGGGGCGGGATCGGCTCTTCGGGGTCGAGCCCGTCCAAGAGGCTCACCGCGACCGACCAGGTCGAATGGAGATGGACGACCGCACCGGCCGCGGGTCGCGCCCGGTACATGCCCAGATGCATCGGCACCTCTTTGGTCGGCGGGTCACCGGCCACCGGCCGGCCGGCCGCGTCGAGCCGGGCCAGGCGGGCGGGATCCAGGTCGCCCAGGGCCACGTTGGTGGGCGTGGCGAGGAAGCCGCCGTCGGGTAGGCGTACCGAGAGGTTGCCGGAACTGCCGAAGGTGAGGCCGCGGGCGAACAAAGAGCGGCCGAGCGCGCAGAGCCGTTCGGCGAGCCGGGCCTCCTCGCTCACGGCATCACCTCGAAGGCACGCAGGAAAAAGTCGCGCCGGCCGAAATTACCGCTCTTGAGGGCCAAGGCGAGGCGCGGCCCGCGGCCGATCGTCACGGTCGCGGGCACGCCCGGGTCGATCTGCGGGCCGATCGCCAGCCCCTCGATACCGAGCGCCTTGACGACCGCACCGCTCGTCTCGCCGCCCGCCACCACGAGCCGGCGCACGCCCCCCGCCACGAGCTCGCGGGCGATCACCGCCATCGCCTCTTCGACGACCGCACCCGCCCGGTCCCGGCCGAGCTCGGCCTGGACGCGGCGAACCTCCTCGGGCGGGGCACTGGCGTAGACGAGCACCGGTCCGCTCGGGAGATGCTCGCGCGCCCAGGCGACCACCTCGTGGAGCTCCTCGCCGCGGGCCAAGGCGAGCGGATCGAGGCGCCGTGCCGGCCGATGCTCGCGGAACGCCTCGATCTGGGCGAGCGTGGCGGCCGAGCAGGACCCGGCCAGCACGACCGCCGGCCCCGGAACCGGCGGCAGGGCCGCGGCATCGGCACCCCGTTCGGGCAAGAGGCCCGTCCGACG
>Ga0308391_1000144_pt1 | contig 29680 bp, 19 predicted proteins | sample Hotspr20Samplet1_FD_202363 | JGI IMG/M metagenome (GOLD analysis project Ga0308391, IMG submission 202363) | Hot spring phototrophic mat microbial communities from Octopus Spring, Yellowstone National Park, Wyoming, United States - 20050623_t1 ... | reverse complement strand
GCGAGCATCAGCGCGCCGTGGGCCAGCCCGAGCGAGGCGTCGCCGGGCCGGCGAATCGCCAGCGGCGCCGGGTAGAGCGTGAGGACGACGAAGTTCAGCATCGGCATCAGGAGCTTCTCGGCAAAGCCGCCCATGTCGAGACCCGGCCAGGCGGCGAGCAACGTCACCCCGCGCCGCTGCGCCTCAGCGAGGACGCCCCCGAGGGCTTGCGGGGCAAGCCGCGCGTCGGCATCGAGAAACAGCAGCCAGGGCGAGGAAGCCTGCTGCGCAAGCCTTTGGCAGGCGAAGGTCTTGCCGCGCCAGCCGGAGGGAAGCGGCTCCGGGGCGAGATACCGCACCCGCGGATCGCGCCGTGCGTAGCGAGCCACGGCGGCCGCAGTGCCGTCTATGGAGTGATCGTCATAAACGAGCACTTCGGCGACCCCCGGTTGAGCCAGCGCAGCTTCGAGGCAGGCAGGCAGATTCTTCTCCTCGTTGCGCGCCGGGATGAGCACCGAAACCGGCTCCATCTCGACAGCCGCCGCGGGCCGCACTCTCGGCCAAAGCAAGACATTGAAGGCAACCAAAGCCGCGACCGCCGCGGCGACGACCACCATCAGATCCGTCACGCTGCCCCCCTCCCCGCCCCGCGATCCGGCCCAGCGACGTCGGGATCACACCCGCCGAAAGCAACCTCGGCCACCGCTTGCGGCGCTTCGAGGATCGGTAGGTGTCCTGCGCCGGCGACCACCCGGATGCGCGCCTGCGGCCAGATGCGCGCGAAGATTTGCGCCGAGCGCCGCACAGCCCCGAAGGTCCTCTCCCCGTGAAGGAGTTCGATGGGCATCGCCAGCGGGGCAAACTGCTCCGGGCCGCGGATCTCCGCGAGCACGCGCAGGTACGCCCGCGCGATGCCGGCCGAACGCGCCGTGAACCCCTCGGTGAGGTCGGTCTCGGGCCGGCGGTTGGCGGCCAGCGCCGCGTTGACCAGACGCCGGCCCACCGGATTGCCGAAAGCCGCGGCGAAGGCGTAACGGCCGATCGATTCGGAAACGAAGACGCGGAAGTACCAGGGCCAGTACGCGAACGGATCGATCAGCACCAGACGCTCGAGGCGGCAGATCTCGCCGGTTTCGAGCAGCCGCAACGCGGCCGCCAGGCCCAGCAATGCGCCGCTGCAATTGCCGATCAGGGTAAGCGACGGGCGGGCCAGGGCCCGCAGCAGGCCGGCCAACTCGCCGGCAATTGCTCCGAGCGTCCACCGCTCGGGCGGCGGTGTGGCGCCGCAGCCGGGCAGGTCCGGAGCGTAGAGCGTTGCGTCGGGGGGAAGATAGGGCAGAAGTGGGTCGAAGGTGCGGTGATCGCCGCTCCAGCCGTGTATGCCCAGGAAGATCCTCGGCCCCGTCCCGTGCTGTTCAACATGCATGGGCGGCGATCCTCTGGGCCGTCAGCCTCCCGCTCAGCACCACCATCGGCATCCCCGTGCCAGGTGTGGTGCTGGCGCCGGTGAAATACAGGCCGCGGAGGCGCCGGCTGTAGTTGCGGGGCCGGAACGGTCCCATCTGGTCGAGCGTGTGGGCGGCGCCGAAGGCCGAGCCGTCGAACAAGCCGAAGCGCCGGCGCCAGTCCTCGGGCGTGAGTACTTGCTCGGCCAGGATCTGCGAAGGCGACAGCTCCACGCCGGACTCGCGCAGGCGCCCCTGAACAGCTTCCCGGATTCGCTCGCGCTGCTCGGCCCAGTCGGTTCGGCCCAACCGGCTCAGTAGCGGCAGCGGCACGAGCACGAACAAAGGCCACGCTCCGGCGGCGCGGAGTTCTTGGGCGCTCGCCCCGGGAGCCGCGACGTAGAACGCCGGATCGGCGGGAACCTGTGTTCCGCGGTTGAGCTGGTCGAAGGCGGAGCGGTAGTCGCGCGGGAGGAAGATCGTGTGGTGGCCGAGTTTCGCCGGCAGCTCCGCCACCGACCAGTAGAAGGTGAGCACCGAGGGCGACATCTTCAAAGGCGGCGCCGGCCGCTCGAGCAGCGTCTCCAGCGTCGCCGGCAGATCGACGTTGGAGACGACGATCGGGCTGAAATGACGCTGGCCGTCCGCCAGGCGGACCCCCCTGACGCGTCCGTCCTGCGTCAGGATGCGGTCCACGCGGCAGCCGGTGTGAATCGCAACGCCCAGGTCGCGCGCAAGCGCTTCAATCGCCTCGACCAGCGCGTAGATGCCGCCGCGGGGCAGCCACAAACCGTGCGCCAGCTCACCGTAAGGAAGGATGGAAAACAGGCCCGGCAGCTCGAACGGGGAGCCGCCCAGATACATCGCGTAAGAGCCGAGCGCCTCCACTAGGTACCGGGAGCGGAAGAAGCGTCTGAGCTCAGCGTGCATCGAGCGCCACAAGGCGGTGCGCACCAGTTCGCGCGCCGTGAGGGGCGCAAAATAGCGCAGCGGGCGGTCTTCATTGCGCGGCACCAGCTTATCGAAGGCGATGCGAAACTTCTCGCCGGCGTCGTTGAAGAATTCGACCAGCCGAGCTCCCGCGCCGGGCTCGACCCGCTCGAACTCCTCCCGAAGGCGCTCGAAGCCGCTCGAGAGGGTCAAACGGGTGCCGTCCGGCCACCGATAGGTGACGGTCGGCTCGATCCGGCGAAGCTCGACGGCGGCGTGAAAGTCCCGCCCGGCGGCACGAAAGAGCTCTTCGAAGACCCAGGGATAATTCAGCAGCGTGGGCCCCGTGTCGAAGCGCAGGCCGCCGACCTCGAGCCGGTTGGCTCGGCCGCCCACGCTCGGCCCGGCCTCGAACACCGTCACAGCCCGACCCGCCAGCCGGAGGTGAATTGCGGCGCTCAAGCCGCCCAGTCCCGCACCGATTACCGTAACTTCCTCCACGGCCTCGCTCCCTGCGGCTTCCGGCGGCTAGAGAAAGCCCGCATAGGCCAGCGGCACGCGCCAGTACTTGCCCGGCGGCAAAACGCGGAACTTCTCGATCGGACTGACCGAAAGGCGGCGGGTGATGGGCGCCGGTTCGGTGAGGATCCGGCGATTGAGGGCCTCGTAGACATCGATGCAAGCCGCAATGGCCGGCCGGCAATCCGAGGAAAAGACCCCGAGGTGTCGCCGCGCGAACGCATAGCCCTCCTCAGCGTAACGAGCGACCTCGCGGACGGCCCGGCGGAGCGCGGGCGCCGCCTGCGGCAGAAACCAGTCGTGGGCGGACAAGCCTTGCGCCGCCAGAATGTCGAGCGGCAGATAGAGCCGCCCGCGAAGGCGATCCTCATGCACGTCCCGGACAAAGTTCGTCAATTGAAGCGCAATGCCTAACTCGCGAGCGCAGCGCAGCGCCTCCTCAAGCGCGCAACCCGGCGCGGGGCGGTAGACATGCGTCAAAAAGTATCCGACGACGATCGCGCTGCCGTAGACATACTCGTCGATCAGAGTCTGGAGCGTCGCAAACGGGTGTGGGCGCACGTCGCGCCGCATCGCCTTGAGGAAGGCCAGGTAATGCTCGACGGGTATCTCATGCTGGCGCACCACCTCGGTGAATCCGGCAAGGATCCAAGGCGTGCCGCACGCCAGGCGGGCTTTGAGTTGCCGCTCCCGCATCCCAACGAGATAAGATTGCTCCCAGGCGTCGAGGAGTGCAATCTTTTCGTCGGCTGGTAAGCGAAAGGTATCGACGATCTCGTCGGGGTAGCGGACCGCGGCGTAGATTACTTCGACGGCGGCGCGCTGGCGCGGGGGGAGGAACCGCGTAACCAGGAAAAAACTGCTGCTATACGTCCGGAGGACGCTCCGCGAACAACGGACAATAAGCCGCCAGATCGCCGCCTCCGAAGCCGGCGAATCGGCCGCCCTGCCCATGCGCTCTTCCATCTGACGCCACCGCGCTGGACTCCAACTCACAATCACAGGCTAGTAAATTCCGCGTAAACCGAGGTCCCGGCTTCAGCGTCGTCCTAGGCCCAGAGCTCGTGAATCGGGCCGTAGATGTCGTCTTTCGATCGCGGGACGTACTCGAAACCGCGGCCGAAGGGATCGTCGTAGCGCACATTGGTCCAGTTAATGCCGAGCGCGGAGTAGATCGTCGCTTCGACGTCCTCGATGCGGGCGTCGCGGTCCCGGCTCCAGCCCGGCTCGATGGTTATGGAGCCGGTCGGGTCCGTAGCGCCGATGATCTTGCCGCCCTTGACGCCGCCTCCGGCAAAGACGACGAAGTGCTGGAGGAAGTGGTCCCGTCCGGCCTGCGGCGACAGCGGCCCCACCGTGCGGCCGAACTCGCCGGTCATGACCAGAAGCGTCTCCTCGAACAGGCCGGTGGCCTTCAACTCATCCAGCAGGGCGCTGAGAGCATCATCGAGCACCTTCGCCATCCGTGGCAGCCGCCCGTTGTTAGAGGTGCTGTAGATGTCCTGATGGTGGTCCCAGCCGTCGAAGACGATCTGGATATAGCGCGTCCCCTGATTCGCCCGCAGAACCTTGGCGGCCACCAGACAGGCATTGCCGAACGCCGAGTTGCCGAAACGGGCGCTCTCTTCGGCTGAGAACGAGAAGGCCTGCTCGACCGCCGGATTGTACATCAGCCTTTGGGCGGTTTCATAATAGGCCTCGAACTCCTCCGCCGGCCGGCCGAGCGGAGAGTTGGCTCGCAAGGCGCCGTCGAGTTCGCCGAGCAAGCGATAGCGGAACTCGAACCGCGAGGCTCCGTCGGCCAGCGGATGTGAAGCATAACCCAAGCCGCCGGCGGTCGGCTCCACGCGAAACGGGGCAAAACTCGAGGGCAGATAGCCGGGACCCACGGCGTTTTGCGCGTTCAGCGCCAAGAACGCAGGGAAGACCTGGCTGGGGAGCCGTTCCGGCTCCTTCTCCGCCGCCACGATGGAGCCGATGTTGGGAGCGATCTCGCCGAGCGCCGCCGAGGGATTCCTGCCGATCTGCACCCAGGTCTGCATCCCGCTGTGCTGCAAGGCCCAGGCCCGCATCGAGCGCACGATTGCGATCCGGTTCAGCCGCTCGCCGAGCTTGGGCATTAAACCTGCCGGCCAGACGACGCCGCCGGTCCTGACCGGTTCAAACTCGCGCGGCGTGACCCCCTCGACCAGCTTGAAGTCGAAGGTGTCGATCTGGCTTATGGCGCCGGCAAGCAAAATGAAGATCACCTGCCGGGCGGTATTCTTGGTTTCGACTCGCGCCCAGGGAACAACCTCCCCGGTCCAAGCCGGCGGGATCAAAAACGACGCCGTCACACCGGCGCCGCCGAGGCGGAAGAAGGCGCGCCGGCTCATCGCCGGCCGGGCGTAAAACGGCCGGTGCGGGTGCGGATGCCGCTTCAGATACCGTGCGAATCGGTCTCTCTCGCTCATGGTTGCCTCAATGGTTGAAGATGAAATCCACCTTGTTGTAAAGCGCCCACTGATTATCTTCCACCCGTGCCCGGCGATCGCCGGTTTTGAGAGCGGCCTCCGCCACCCTGCGTTCTTCAGCCGTGGGGTATCGCGACAGGATGGTGAGAAACAGCGCGTCCACCAGTTGCGGATCGGGATAAGAGAAGACGCGCGCCGCCAGGGATCCGCTCTGCGCCGAGCCGGTTATCCGGCATCGGGTGACCACGAACGGGTGGTTCATCAACATCAGGGCCTGGAGAACCGAGCCGTCGCCGCGCCGCTCCTGGTCATCCCGGTTTCCTCGGAAGAAACTGTCCAGAAAGGCCGTCGTCGCGCCCCGCGCCGCCGGAAAGCCCGCCGGTTCGGGAAACTGCATCGCCCAGTTCCGAGCGTCGAGGTCGGAAAAGCGGTATTCGGGGATCAGTCCGCTGGTCTGAGCGATCGCGTCGTGAATCTCCTCGGCCCACAGGCGCCGAACCAGCTTGCGGGCATACAGGCGAGCCCACTCCGGATTCCACTCGCCTTCATAGCGCGAGGAGAGCTGGTAGGCCTCCGAGTTGACGATCTTGCGCATCAGATCCTTGAGGTTGAACCCGCCGGTCGCGAACTCGGCGGCCAGCTCGTTGAGCAGGCGCGGATGCGAGGGTTGCAGGTGCCAGGGCTCGGGCGGCGGCCTATCCGGGTCGAGCCGCGCCGGGTCGAACTGATCCGGCGGTTCGACCAGACCGATGGTGAAAAACTCGCGCCAAATGTAGTTGACTATGGCGCGTGCGAACTGGATGTCCGCGGTCAGCTCGCGCGCCAGGGCGACGCGATAATTCTCGCCCGGCCGCGGCCCTCGCCCGCTAAAAGGGTACTTGGGCGCGACATTCGCCACGGAGCCGAAAGGCTGCCGGGGCGGCCGATTGCCGGTCTCCGTATTTAGCGGGTAGTCCGTGCGGAAACGGACGTTGTCCTCGACGGCGTAATAGACGCGGTTGGGCACGCCCGCGTTCACGGCGCGCAGGTTGGTTCGCGAAAAAAACGACGCCAGCTCCCAGGCCTGCCAGCGCGTGGCCGACTCTCCCCACAGGCTCAATCCGTTCAGGCGCCGCCGCCCGTCGTGACACAGCAGGCAGTCCATGTGGGCCAGCCCGAGAAATGTCGCGGCGAGGTTGGCGGCCTGCTGATCGAAAATGTCTTGACCCGTTCGCGGGCTTCCCATGACGATGCCGCCCACGAGCCAGTTCACCTCGCCCTGCTCGAAACTGTTGGTTCCCGTGGTGGCTATCAATTCGGTGACCATTCGGTCGTAGGGCTTCGCGGCCGCCAGCGAGGCGCGGATCCAGCGGTAGAAGGCGTTGCGACCCTCCGGGTAACGGCTGACCTGGGCGTTGCGGGCGTTGTTTTTGAGCAGGTCCCCGAAGAACATCGTCCACTTGTCCACCCAGGCCTCCGAAGCGAGAAGTTCTTCCACCAACCGACGGCGCTTGTCGGGCGAGTTGTCGTGGACAAAGGCCAACAGTCGCTCCGGCGTCGGCACGCGCCCCGTAAGATCGAGAGTCACCCGGCGGATGAACTCGAAATCGTCGGTCTTCGCAGCCGGCCTTACCCCCGCCTCGGCCATGGCCTGAAACAAGTGCCGGTCGATCGTGTCCAGCTTCTCCCAATCCGGCAACGCCGCGGCAATTCGGAGCCCGGCGGAGGGTTTCGGGCGCAGCCGGCTGACCTGTTCGGTGGCGGCGCTCCATTGTGAGGCCGGGCGCGCGATGGCCCGCAAGCCGGTTTGAAGGAACCGCTCGCGGTTCGGCCCGAAATACGTGCACTCGGCGTGATCGGCCGCAACCGCGTGCCAGGGGTTGCCCAAAGGCAGACACAGGGCAACGAGGAGAACGCGCACCGTAAACCTAAGCGAACCGGCCCAGGCCGTCATAAGGCATCCACCCTACGGGGTCCCAATATTATACCCGGATGATCCAGCCAATCGCCTATCCCGCCACGTCGCCAGGTGAGACGGGAAGGCAGTCACAGAGGGCTCTTACAAGGCAGGGCTGGAAAAGGATCCACTCCGCTGGCTCGGTGAAGCCCGTAGCGGGGGCGGTCGTCCTCCGGATAGCACCGCAGCAGACGGTGATCCTCCGCCCCGCATGCAGCCTAGAGGCCTCGCGCGCTAGTAGTGGACGGCAATCGCCGAGCCGGGGGCCGGCGCGCCCCGAGGTGGGGTGCGCCGGCGGCAATCCTCCGCGACGGCCTCAGGCCGTCTGCGGCTGCAGTTCGAGTGCGATCTGGTATAATCTCGCTCGAGCTGTATCTCATGTGGACTGCCCTTCAGGTACGATTGCTGAATTTAATAGCCCCGGGCCCTCCGACAGCTTGTAGCGGCTCCGCCTATTCCCAAAAGTCAAAGCTAGAAACTCTCCTGGGTAAAGGGTTCTTCGAGGCGATTACTGGAAAGACGGTTATCGATTTCGGTTGCGGCGAAGGCACCGACGCTATCGAAATGGCGCAGAGGGGCGCAAGTCGGGTGATTGGCGTTGACATCCGCGACGACGTTCTCCAAATCGCGCGCAAGAGGGCTGAGACGGCCCACGTCGAGGACCGCTGCGTCTTCTGCCGGGAAACGCACGAGCGCGCCGACATCATTGTCTCTCTTGACGGCTTCGAACATTTCGCCGAGCCTGACGCCGTGTTGGAAACCCTGGCGCGGTTACTGCGGCCCTCTGGCGTGGTCTGGGGCTCGTTTGGTTACCCGTGGTATCATCCCCTGGGCGGCCACTTGTTCTCCGTCTTCCCTTGGGCGCACCTGCTTTTCAGCGAGTCTGCGCTGATTCGCTGGAGATCGCGCTTCAAGAACGACGGCGCCACTCGTTTCAGCGAGGTCGCCGGAGGGCTGAACCAGATGACCATCAAGAGATTCATCCGGCTGGTGGAGGCTAGCCCGCTCCGTTTTGACATTCTTGAGCTCGTGCCGATCCGGAAACTAAGATATCTTCATAACCGGTTGACACGGGAGTTCACCACCTCGGTGGTGAGGTTTCGACTCATCCGGCGATGACGTGGAGGATTCGAGCGTCAAGGCCGAAATCCACGCGAAGTCCGGCAGGCCAAGCCGCAGCGATGATTTGGTCGTCGCGGCCGGACTCGAACCTGCGACTCCATAACTATAGGGTTACACAAGGCTTCCTGGTGCTTCCTGGCCTCCAAGATACGTCCAGACCAGTGCGGCCTCGTCGGCGTCCGGGAGGGGACGACCGTCCCGGCAGGCTCTAATCGGGACGGCCTTCACGAGCAGAGCAGGGTTGTTGAAGGGGTCGCCTTCGGGCGTTGTACTCAGAGTTGCGGGAAATGCCTTAGCGGAGTCTGTCGGCGAAACGAGGGCCCGCTTCTCAGATGGCCGGGTGGCGTGGGCGCCGAGCTCGGCGCGGCGCGCCGCCTGCGTTCGGCAGGCCCCGTTTCGGGCCGTCGAATCGGGCGCTCCTCACTTCGTCTCGTTCACAGCGCCAGCAGTCCCACGGCGTCCTGCCGGGTCAGTCCGTGCTCCGTTTTCTCCCAATAATGGGGGCGTCGGACGAGTTGCCACAGACCTTTGTAGGCGGCTACGGACATTAAAAAGTAGTATACAGGCAGCAATAAAGCCCACCAGGCCAATGCCCGCTTGCCGCGTTTCCAGGCGGCCAACATGTGGAAGAGGCAGAGGCCGCCCCCTGCAACAAACAAGTTACTCCAGGAGATGACCCACAACCAGTCCGGAAAGAGCGCCGCAATCCACGGCGCCTCCGTCAGATGCCAGGCGCAGAAGAGCGCCGCCAGCGGCAGAAAGCTCAGCGGGGCGATGAAGGCTCCCCCGATGAAGAACTGAAATCCAAGGAAAGGCCTCAGCCCGATGCGCCGCGCCAGTCGGACGGGATGACGCATATGCACCAGGTAGGTCTGCATGTACCCCTTGATCCAGCGAGAGCGCTGGCGGATCCAGTTGCCGACGCGCGAGTTTGCCTCCTCGTAGGTGGTCGAATCGAGCGTCGCCACTCGCCAACCCTGTTGGGTGAAACGCAGACCGAGATCGGCGTCCTCGGTCACGTTGAACGGGTCCCAGCCGCCCATCTGCTGCAACACCTTCGTGTGGAAATGATTGGACGTTCCACCGAGCGGGATCGGAATTCTCAGTGACTCCAGCCCGGGCAGATACCAATCGAACCACAGCGAGTACTCCAGCGTGAAAAGGCGCGTCAGCCAGTTTTCGTCCCAGTTGAAGTAGTTCAGCCGGGCCTGAACGCAAACGAGCGACGGAGGCGCCTGCGTGAAGACCTGTACGGCGCGCTTGAGCTGGCCGGGCTCGGGAATATCCTCGGCGTCATAGATGGTCAACAGCTCGCCGCGTGCGAAGTTGAGCGAGTAGTTGAGCGCCTTGGGCTTGGTGCGTGGCTGGCCCGGTGGCACGCGGATCAATTCCACATTGGCTTCCAGACCAGCGCGCTTGCAGGCCTCGATCGTCTCCCTATCGTCGTCTTCAAGCACGAGCTTGATGTCCAGCTTCGAACGGGGATAGTCGAGGCGGCGCAAGGCGCGCGCCAGCACGGGGACCACGGCGGCGTCTTTGTACAACGGCACCAGGATGGTGTAGATCGGCAGTTCGGCCTCGGCGAGCACCAGATACGGCGGGGTTCGGCTGGTTTCGAGCCGTTTTCCCCTCCAGGCGCGCCAAACCAGCGCCGACCGCAACAGAAAGGACAACGCGAGGAAGAGCGCTAAGAATGCGTTTGTGGCCAGCAGCGTCCCGATCGGCCACCGCCAGACCAGCAGGCCCCAGATCGCCACGGCAAGACACAGCGCAATCCATTGCGGCCAGGTCAGGATCTTCCGCGCCGACAGGTGCGGGGCCTGGCGCCACAAGGCGTAGGTGGCGCGCCGGCGGATCGCCTCTCCGGCCAGGCGCTCGATCGTCCAGAGAATATCGAAGCGGGAAGTGATGACGAACTCTGTGGCTTTACCGTATCGCTCCCGCAGGGTCTCAAAGAGCGCCTCCGACGGCTCGGCGACGGCGATCGTCAGGGACTCGCCGCTCGAGTTCCACGGGAGGTATTGAAGCCGAGCATATTCCTCCACTCGGGCCATCTCAAAGCGAGCCGGATCGGGCGGGGACTCGAGCAAATTGACGAAGGGCAGGCCGAACTTCTCGGCAAGAACGCCGTAGAAGTCAAGGGGACGAACCCAGCCCCGGGCCAGGAGGATCTGCCCGAGGGGATCCCCGCACCGCTGTTGTTCCAGGAGGGCCTGGCGGAGCTGCTCTGCCGTCACCAGGCCGCGTTCCAGCAGGAGCTCACCGATGGGTTTCGTGGCCAGGTCGCGGCCCGTGGCGGCCGCTGATCTGCGCCTTCCAAGAGCCCCCTCGGTCTCGGGCGAGTCGAGGTCTAGAAGCTCTGCCATAGGCCCACCACAAGCGCATTTCCCGCGCCGGTGTTGCGGCCGGCAAGATCGTGCGCCCAGCCGATCTGGAATCGCAGGGACGCCGATAGTCGCAACACGGCCGAGACCTGAATCTTGTGCAGGTCGAATCTCGGCTCAACCAGCGGGTTCGTGGTGCGCTCGGCCGGAACCAGCTCGCCCAAACCGCGGATGGCGAAGTACTGAGTGAAAGCGGCGACCCGGGAAGTGAGATGCACTCCGCCGGAGGCTTCTCCCCGGAGCTGATCCGCCGGTCTGCCCCAACGCCTCCGGTAACCACTCTCCGCCGCTATCCAAGCCCAGCGGGAACCTATCGGAAAACTGCGTCCCAGAAGCAGGCTGCCTTCCCAGTCCAGTTGCCCGTTGCCGGGCCGGGGTCTGGTTTGGGCCCCGTAGCTTGGCGCCTTCGCCAGCGTCTGCACGGCCAACTGCCAGCCGCGCTCGGGCGCCCTAAGGCGGTAGCGCACGCCGCCCTGCACATCTGCCGGCGAGAAGCTCTCCTGGCTGATCCACCGGTCCCGGTATTGCCACCAGCCGAGCGGCAGGGCGGCAACAAAGGTCCAGCGATCGGTCAGCCCGGCCTCGAGCCACCCTTGCAACACGACGCTCTGAAAGCGAGCCTCCGGCCCCAGAGGCTCGCGACGGCCGTCGCTGTCGAATCGTTCTTCGGCGCGATAGGCATACGTCTGCCAGAGAAGCAAGAACTCTCCCTTCCTGGGAGACCAGGCGGAGCCCGCCGCAGGCGAGGCGGCAAGCAGAGCCAAGCCGATGGCGCAGAGGGCCGAAACGGTGATACGAACCGCCGCCTGCCGTCCCGAGCTCAGGCGTTCGTCGATACCGTTCTTTGCCGCCTCGTACACCGGGTCTCTTCGGCCCTGCTTGTTCTTTCGTCGGAACTTGGAAAGAACTTCAGTGCCGGAGACGGCACTCACCGCCGAGCGCAGAGACCTGCGCGAGCAGCCGACTTCGGCCTCCCCCGCCGCAGCGACAGCGCCCGGGGTGATTCCCGAGGGACGCACGTGGTAAAAGGAAAGGGATGCGTCCCGTGGCGCTCGTGGGCATCGGCAAAACGCCCTTCGGCGCCTTCCCGGATCGCGACCTCGGTTCCCTGGCGGCGGAGGCGATCTCCCGCTGCCTGGCAGACGCGCACGCCGTCCCCTCCCAGGTTGAGGCCTTCTACCTCGGCAACTTCGCCGGGCCGTGCTTTGTCGGGCAAAATCACCTGGCCCCGTATGTCGCCGCCGCCTGTGGCCTCACCGGCATCCCGGCGACGCGTCTGGAGGCGGCGTGCGCCTCGGGCGGGGCCGCCTTCTGTCACGGCGTGATGGCAGTGGCGGCCGGCCTCTACGACATCGTCCTGGTGGCAGGTGTCGAAAAGATGACCTCCCAGCCCACACCACGCGTGGCGCAGATTCTGGCTTCGGCGGGCGACCTGGCGGGCGAAATGCGCGCCGGCGCCACCTTCCCCGCCCTGTTCGCCATGATCGCCCGGCGGCACATGCACCAGTACGGAACCACGCGCGAACACCTGGCTCAGGTGGCGGTGAAAAACCACGCCAACGGCGCCAGGAACCCTTTCGCGCACATGCGCAAAGAGGTGACGCTCGATACGGTCCTGGCGGCCCGGCCGGTGGCCGAGCCGCTCACCGTCTACGACTGCTCGCTCATCAGCGACGGCGCCGCCGCCCTGCTGCTTGCGCCGCTTGAACGCGCCCTGGAGTTCACCTCCCGACCGGTCCGGGTGCTAGGCGTGGCTCAAAGCTCTGACCGGCTTGCGCTTCAGGATAAGGCCGACATCACCACGTTTGAAGCGGTCAAAAGAGCGGCCGAGAAGGCCTACCGAATGGCCGGGGTCGGCCCGGCCGACATCGAGTTCGCCGAAGTCCACGACTGCTTCACGATCGCCGAGATTTTGGCGATCGAGGATCTGGGATTCGTCGCCAAAGGAGAGGGCGGGCCGTTCACCGCCGACGGCGGGACGGCGCCTGACGGGCGGATCCCGGTAAATGCGAGCGGCGGCCTGAAATCAAAAGGCCATCCGGTCGGCGCCACCGGCGTGGCGCAGATCTGCGACCTGGTCGAGCAGCTTCGCGGCGAGGCCGGCGCACGGCAGCTCAAGCGCCACGCGCTCGGGCTCGCCCAGAACCTGGGAGGAAGCGGCGCCACGGCCGTGGTGAGCATTCTGAGCCGCTGTGGGACGCCATGAAGCCGTGGGAGCCGCACTTCGGTCCGGGCATCGTCTACACGGAGACGGTGGTGCATGCCGCTCCGGAGCCGTTCGTGGACGAGGCGCCGTATCAGTTGGCGATCGTCGAGCTGGAGGGCGGTGGGCGGCGCACCGTTCGCATCCTGGCCCGGAGCGAGGAGCAACGAGTGCGCATCGGCGACCGCGTCGAGTTCGTCGAGCTACGAGAGGGAGTTCCCTATTACAGGAAGAGACCATGAAGGTTCAAAGCACCAGAAGACTCGCCGAGCGGATGCAGAGGATCGGCACGGAGACCGCATTCGACGTGCTGGTAAGGGCCCGAGCTCTGGAGGCGCAGGGCCGTCACATCATCCACCTGGAGCTGGGCGAGCCCGACTTCGACACGCCCCGTCACATCATCGAAGCCGCCAAACGCGCCCTGGACGAACACTGGACGCATTACGGGCCCACGCAGGGATATCCCGACTTGCGCGAAGCCATCGCCGCCTACGTCTCCAAAACGCGCGGCATTCGTGTGGGAGGCGAGCACGTGGCGGTGGTGCCGGGCGGCAAGCCGATCATCTTCTTTCCCATGCTCGCCCTGATCGAGCCGGGTGATGAGGTGATCTACCCCAATCCGGGCTTTCCGATCTACGAGTCGATGATTTCGTTTCTCGGCGGCGTTCCCAAACCGGTTCCGCTCATCGAGGAACGCGGCTTCGCCTTCGATTTGGAGGCCTTCCGGCGCTGCCTGAGCGACCGCACCCGGCTGATTATCCTCAACTCGCCCCAGAATCCCACCGGGGGCCTCCTGCCGGCCGAAGACCTCGAGGCGATCGCCGAGCTGGTGCGGGACCGCGACGTGATCATTCTTTCCGACGAGATCTACTCGCGCATCTACTACGAGGCGCCGCCGTGCTCGATCGCGAGCCTCCCCGGCATGCTCGAGAAGACGATCATCCTCGACGGTTTCTCAAAGACGTACGCGATGACGGGCTGGCGGATCGGCTACGGGGTGATGCCGGAATGGCTGGTGGAGGCGGTCAACAAGCTGATGGTGAACTCGAACTCCTGCACGGCGAGTTTCACCCAGCGGGCCGCCCTTGCGGCTCTTACGGGGCCGCAGGATGAGGTCGAGCGGATGGTGGCGGAGTTCCGCCAGCGACGCGACGCCTTCTGTGACGGTCTGAATAGCCTGCCCGGGTTCCGATGCACCCGGCCGAGCGGCGCCTTCTATGCCTTTCCGAACATCGAGGGGACGGGCTACGGCTCGCGTGAGCTGGCCGACCGACTGCTTGAGGAGGCGGGCGTGGCGGCGCTGAGCGGCACGGCATTCGGCGCCTACGGGGAAGGCTTTCTGCGGCTGAGCTACGCCAACTCGTACGAGAATCTGATGGAGGCGGTCGAGCGGATTCGGCGCTGGCTGGAAGCCCATCCGCGGCGGCCTTGAGGCTGTGGGGCAGCGAGGGACAAAGTTGACGGGGGAGCCGGCCTGGTGTTACCATTTTCGTTTACGTAATACCGAGCCATGCCTCAACCCGCCCAGCTATCCCTCTCGCGCCTGACTCTTCTCGCTCTGCTACCGCTCGGGCCCCCGCCGACGGCCGCGCAAACGACCCTGGCCTCCCTGGCCGGCTGGGTCGAGGACGAGCAGGAGCGCCTGGTCGCCGGCGTGCGCCTCACCCTCCGCGACCCTACCCGGGGCGCAACCCGGCAGACTGAGAGCGATCCGAGCGGCGCCTTCCGATTCTCCCAGCTTCCCCCGGGCCGCTACGAGCTGACGGCCCAGCGGGCCGGTTTCTCCCTGTTGCGGTTGGACGAGCTGGTTCTCCATGCCGGCGACCAGCGCAGCGTGCGACTGCGGCTGCGCGTGGCGCCGCGCGAGGAGGCGGTGGTCGTCACCGCCGATGTGCCTCTGTTAGGGGAAGGCCCCTCGCTTGCCACCACCGTCGACCGCGGCTTTGTGGCCAACCAGCCGCTCAACGGCCGCAGCTTTCAGTCGCTCATCACGCTGGCCCCGGGCGTCGTGTTGATGCCCGCCAGCCTGCCCAATCAGGGTCAGTTCTCCGTCAACGGCCAGCGCACGGGGACGAACTATTTCACCGTGGACGGCGTCGCCGCCAATTTCGGGCTGCCTTTCGCCACGACGCCCTACGAAGGCGCAGGCGGCGGCGTGCCGTCGCTTTCCGCACAGGGCTCGACGGCGGCGCTGGCCTCCGTCGACGCCGTCGAAGAGTTCACCATCCAGACGTCGAGCTATGCGCCGGAATACGGTCGCCAGCCGGGCGCCCAGGTGGCGATCGTCACGCGCTCGGGCACCAACCGGCTGCTCGGAACCGTTTTCAACTATCTGCGCAACGACAAGCTGGACGCCAACAGTTGGTTCGGCAACTACCACGGGCTGCCGCGTCAGGCCCTGCGGCAGAACGATTTCGGTTTCGTTCTCGGCGGCCCGGTGCGCCTGCCCTCTCTGTATGACGGACGAAACCGAACGTTTTTCTTTACCTCTTATGAGGGGCTGCGACTGGTGCAACCGGTGATCTCAGTGCCGTCGCGCGTGCCGTCGCTTGAGGCGAGGCGGCAAGCCACCGGGCTGCTAAAGGCGATTCTCGAGGCCTATCCGCTGCCGGTGGCGCCTCCGCTTGCTGAGGCGCCGCTCGAGACGCCGTACGTGGCCGCCTTCTCGAACCCCTCGACGCTCAATGCCATATCAGTTCGCTTCGATCATCTCGTCGCGCAACGGCTGACCGCTTTCCTTCGCGTGAACCATGCCCCCTCGGAGAATCGCGAGCGAGGCCGCTATGCCACGCCGAGTTTCATTGCCCGGCTGCCGGGGCTGACCCAGACCGTTACCGGCGGCGTGACCTTCATCGCCTCACCGACTCTTACCGGGGACGTGCGGTTGAACTGGAGCCGGTCGCGGGCCTCGCAAATCTACGAGCAGGACACGTTCGGAGGCGCCAGGATTCTGCCGCCGGAGCTGATCTTTCCGCCCTTCGCCAAGCCGGAGACCTCTCTGTTTTACCTCACCATCGGCGCCAATGACGAGAACACGATCAGCCCGGGCACTTTCAGCCGCAACACGCAACGGCAGCTCAATCTTGTGCAAACGACGAGCTGGATCCGGGGGACACACGCCGTGAAGTTCGGCGCCGACCTGCGGCGTCTGGCGCCTTCGATCGGCGGCCGCCTGTATAGCAAAACGCTCGTGTTTCCCTCGATCACCGCGCTGGCCACGGGTCTGGTGCCGACGGCCGAGATTCGCCAGGTGGACAATTACCTGGAGCCTCGCTACTTGAACTTCTCGGCGTTTGTGCAGGACACCTGGCGCCCGCACGGGCGGCTCTCGCTCACCTACGGCCTGCGTTGGGAGGTCAATCCGGCGCCGTCGGAGGCCAGGGGCAATCTCCCGTTGACGCTCCTGGGCCTCGACAATCCGGCCACGGCACGGCTGGCACCCCGCGGAACGAAGCTCTACCCGACGCGGTACGACAATCTGGCGCCGCGCCTGGGGTTTGCCTGGCAGCCCTTCCGCTCACAAGCGACCGTTATTCGGGCCGGTGTCGGGATTTTCTACGACCTGGGCTACGCCTTTACCGGGACGGCATTCACGCCGACGAACTATCCGTTCTCGCGGATTCGCAGCGTCGCCAACCGCCCGATCGACGATCCGGTGTTTTATTCCGAAGTCGGGCCGCAGAGCTATGAGCCGCCGTATCCGCGCCTGTTTGACTTCGACGACAACTACAAGCTGCCGTACTCGTGGCAGTACAACATCACACTGGAGCACTCGTTGGGGCGCGCCGACACGCTGGCGATCGGCTATGTCGGCGCCGCGGGCCGGCGTCTGGCCCGCGTCGAAAGCCTTCGCCCGCAGACCCTGAGGAATCCCAACTTCACGCGAGTCGATGCCGTGAACAATCTGGGATATTCCGACTACCACTCCCTTCAGGCGCAGTACCGGCGCCGCATGGCCCGGGGTCTCCAGGCGCTGCTCTCCTACACGTGGGCGAAATCCCTGGACACGGCCTCTGACGAGTCGATTGCGAATTTGGCGGCGCCGGCGCGACTGCTTGATCCCTCCTCGGACCGTGGCCCCTCGGCCTTCGACGTCCGCCACAGCCTCGCCGGCGCGGCCAGTTACGAGTTTCCTGCGATCGCCCGAAGCCGGCCGGTGCGCGCTTTGGTGGGCGGTTTCGCGCTGGACGCCGTCGTGCGGTGGCGCACCGCGCCGCCGGTTACGGTTATTACAGGGCGCGATCCGCTCGGGCTGGGGCTTACCAACGTTGCACGGCCGGACCTGGTCCCCGGCCGGCCCGTTTACCTCTACGGGTCCGGCTATCCGGGCGGCAAGCGAATCAACCCGGCGGCGTTTGACGGCGCGGCGCCGCTTGCCGAGACGCGTCAAGGCACGCTGGGACGAGGCGCCCTCCGCGGCTTCGGTCTCAGCCAAACCGACTTGAGCCTTCGGCGCCGGTTCCCTCTCACGGAGGCGATCACCCTCGATCTGCGCGCCGATGCTTTTAACGTCTTCAACACCCCGAACTTCGCCCCGCCGGTGGCGGTCTTGACCAACACCAATTTCGGGCGCGCCACGCGGATCTTCGCCACGGCAAGCGTCGGCGGTCTGAACCCCCTGTTTCAGGTGGGAGGACCGCGCTCGGTTCAGCTCTCGCTGAAGCTCCACTTCTGACAGAACGGGAGGTTGCTCTCATGGGTTCTCGGATGTCCCGGTTCATTGCCTGCCTGTTGCCGGCCGTCACCTCCGCTCACGTGCTCTACCTCATGCCCGAACGCTTCGCCGTTGAGCCGGGCGCCGTCCTCGAAATTCGCTTTGAAAACGGCGACGACTTTCCGGAAGGCGAGGCCCCGGTGCGCCCGGAAAGGCTCAGAAGTTTGCGCTTGCTTTCGGCCGCCGGAGAGGCACCCTTTGAGAACGTTCAGGCGGGAGAGCGCCGTACGACCGCTCGCGTGCGCATGCCCGGCGCCGGCACCGCGATCCTGACGGCCGAGACCTTGCCGCGTTTCATCGAGCTCGCCCCGGAGAAGTTCCACGCCTATCTCAAACACGAGCATCTGGACGCCGTTCTGGCCTGGCGCGAGCGCGCCGGCGAGACGGCTAAACCGGGACGCGAGCTCTACAGCAAATATGTAAAAGCCTTGATCCACGGGGGTCGCCCTGACGAAACCTACCGGCGCGAAGTCGGCTTTATCGTCGAGTTCGTGCCGGAGGCGGACCCGTTTGAGTTGCGGCCCGGCGATGAGCTGCCCGTGCGCCTGCTGTTTCGCGGCAAGCCCGCGGCCGATGTCGCCGTGCAGTCGGCCTGGCTTGAAAACGGCGCCGGGCGAATCGAGGTCGTCGGCCGAACCGATACCACCGGGCGAATTCGCGTGCCCGTTCGGGCCGAGGGACCTCACAGGCTGCACGCCATCGTGATGGAGCGCTCAAGCGGAGCGGAGGCCGACTGGGAAAGCTTTTGGGCAAGCCTGACCTTCGAGATCCCGGCCGCTCGTTAACGCCTCGGCGCCCGACCGACTTCCGCGCGACAGGGGAAGCCCGTCTGTGCTACATTTCTGCTGAGGTTCTCTGCTATGGCATGCAAAACTCCGAAAAAGGCCGGCAAGCAGGCACCGAAGAAGGAGAAAAAGGCGAAATAACCGGCTAAATGCGTTCGCTGGGCGGTGGGGTGGTACGCCCGGCTGGATTCGAACCAGCGGCCTCTTGCTCCGGAGGCAAGCGCTCTATCCGGGCTGAGCTACGGGCGCGCCATCTCTTATTGTACGCGTTCCGGCCTCGCTTGGGGAACCGTCCGGCAGGCGAAGGCGGTCCCGGATCTGTCAGACCTTCACCAGGTACACCATGGTGTCGTAGAAGACCACGCTACCGCCAACGACATCGCTCAGCGGCGAGCGAAGATAGGGATCCACGTACATTGCTGCATTGGCGTGCACGCCGGCAGCGCGCCGAGGATCGGCGGGGATCACCTCGCCGTCGATGACCTGAGCGGTGGCCCCGTAGGCCCAATGTCCCCAGCCGAGCTCGAAGGAGATGACACCGGGCCGGATGTGATACGTGGTCCGGATGCGACCGATGAGGGGCTTGGAAAGGTTCGGACCATAGTTCCAGGCACCCTCGGGATTCGAGGCCGACAGGACCATGACTCGGTCGTTGTTCAGCAGGCCCAGACGGTTGGCATCCAAGCGGTTGATCTCGATGACGTTCTCCGGCTGGATCTGCGTAAGCCAGTAGTTGGAGATGGTTCGGCTTTTCGTGGCCAGCATGCTGCGGTGCGTGATCAATCGCAGCGGCGCTCCGCGGTGATCGAGCGGCCGGCCAAGCGAATCGCCCCGCGGGACGTATGCTGCGATTCCCTTGAGAAACTCGCCGGTCATGGAGTTGCGCAGGGTAGCGGGCTTTTCCTGATACAGATTGACCAGCCGGCCGTACTTGGCCCGGGTCTGTTCGCCGCTCCAGCCCTCGGCATAGCCCCACCATCGTCCGCCGCGGTTGAGCACGTAGATCACTTTCCGCCACCAAGCATCTCCTACCACACGGGCCCAACGCTCCGGATCGAACATCGACCGCGGCAGATGGCGGCGCGCCTTGAGAAAGATGGCCACCTCCTCGTCGCTGGCGTCCGGACAGATGTCGGTGCCGGCGGCCGCGTCGCCGAAGGCGATGTTGGCCACCATGCGAAGGTAGAAGTCCTCCGGCCGGGTCAAATCGGCGTCGATGAAGCCCCGAGGCCCGAAGCCCGGCATCTGCAACCGCTCGGCGATGGCCAAAAAGACCGCTTCCATTGAGATCGGCATCTCCTCGCCAAAAATGCGGACCGTTTCGTTGGGCGAGGCCACCGCAGGCTGGCGCACCGGCGAGACGCGGTGAACGATCGACGGATGGGTCCGGTGGAACTCCCACCGCTCCAAGTAGGTCAGATCGGGGAAGACATAGTCGGCATAGAGGGTGGTCTCGCCGATGACGATGTCGCAGGCGACAAACAGCGGGATCTTGTCCAAATCTCTGAGGATCGGGATCAGAGTCTGCCCGGCCGGCAGCGCGTAGACGGGCGAACCCATGTACAGGAAGTAGGCTTTGATGGGATAGGGGTATGCGTCGCCGGCCGAGGGGATGACTTCCTGGTAGATGTCGCTCGCCAGCGGAAACCACGGGCGTTTGGCGGGATAACCTGCAAAGAGGGTGCTCTTCTCGTAGGTGGCTTCGCTACGAGTGATGTCGATTCCGAAGGGCGTAATCGGCGCCGGATGCCTGTCGAGCTGAAACGGTCGGCCCGTGCCGCCGAGCTCACCATACGTGCCGCCGCCAAAGACCATGCCGCCTTTCCAGTCGAAATTGCCGATCAGCGTATTGAGCGCCCCCATCGTAGCGAGCGAGTTGTAGAAGCCGTTGGTGTGCTGGGAGACGCCCCGGTGAATCTCCACCGCTGCGCGCTTGCCATGGGAGGTGAACTCCCTGGCCAGCTCCGTAATGTCCTCGACACGCACCTCGGCCAGAGCGGCCCACTCGGCCAGACTGCGCGACCGCGCCTCCTCAAGCAGAATCTGGAGCGCGCTTTTGACGCGCACACCGTTCACCGTGGTGTTCACAAACAGCTCGCCTTCGACCGCTCTGCTGGCGTCGTCGGACTTAAAGGCCACCGGCCCGCCGTCGCGCAGACAGACGAAGGTATCGGCGTCGCCCTCCAGACCCGCCTCGGCGGCGCGCAGGAAGCCCCCGGCGGTGCCATCGCTGCGGATCTTCACCAGCCAGGCGGCATTGGACCAAGTGGGTTCGCCATCGGCGTTTGCGGCGGCGCGGTTGCAATTCTCCAGGTACCGCTTGTCGTAGCGCTGGTTCTCCAGGATCCACCGGATCATTCCCAGGGCCAGAGCGGCGTCTTCGCCGGGCTTGATCGGCACCCACTTCCAGGCCAGGGCCGCGGCCGTCGAGTACCGGGGGTCCACCACGGCGATCCGCAAACGCCCGCTGGCCACGCCTCGCGTGATCTTCGGGACTTTCAGCGGCGGCCCGTAGTTGCCTTCGATCACATTGGCGCCCCAGTAAATGATGAACTCCGCATGGGCGGCGTCGGCCATCCAGTAAAATTTCGTGCCGCCGGTGAACTTGCCGCCGCTTGGCTGGTCGGACATCGACTTGCCGGCAAAATAGATGGAGCCCTGGCAGACCGTGGTGTGGCCGTGCGCATTCTTCGAGCCGAAGCTCGAGCGGACAAAGCGCAAGAAGAACTGGGACCGGCCCGCTTTCAGTCGCCCCCAGTTGAAGACGAACTGGTTGTTCTTCGGCCCTAAATCCGGATGATCCGGATCGATGAGCTTGTCCAGGTGATCCTTGTACTTGGCCTTGAACTCGGCCACCGTCATCTTCTTGTCTTCGATGAGGGCGACATCGGCGGCCATGTCCCGGAACAGTTTCGGATCCCGAAGGGCATAGAGATCCTTCAGCCCCGTGACGACGCGCCCGCCGTCCTGCGGAAAGAGCACCCCGCCGTTGACGATCTCCTCGATCGCCTGGTGGAAGGGGATGGTGACCCATTTGCCCTCACCCCGGGCGCCGGCGCGTTTGAGGACCTTCGTGATGCGGTAGGGATCGTAGGTCGTCTGGATGCCGGCCTGGCCCTTCGGGCAGATCGAGCCGGTGAGGCGGGCCGCCTCCGTTACCGGCGTGCGCCAGTCGATGTGCGGATCCATGGCGCGCGGCCCGTAGGGATTGCCGTCGATCTTCACCGCCAGGCCGTCCTGGATGCGGACCTTGATCTCGCAACCGGTGTTGCATTGCAGGCAGGTTGTATAGATGAAGTCGGACGCCTCGATCGGCTTCATCGTCCCACGGACCGGATCCGAGAGTTGGGCGCCGGCCTCGAGCGCTGCGGCCAGACACGCGCCGCCGAGCAACGGTCCCTGGCGGAGAAATTCGCGCCGCGCTATGGTGTTGGATTCAGGAACGGTATTGTTCAGTGTCATCCTGCGCCTCCTCAATCAGTAGTGGCAGACCGAGCAATCCATGTAAGAAGCGCCCGGCATCGGTTCGGTGAAGTAGATGACCCGCGGTCCGACAGCCGCCGCCTCGTGCCCGCGGAAACGCCGCCTGCCCTGGGTGATTTCGTTCACCAGGCTGGCGGGATTGTTGGCGTCGCCAAAGTACATCGCTCCGCCGATGCAGGTCCTCACGCAGGCCGGCAAGACACCGACATAAAGCAGGTGATTGCAAAAGTTGCACTTGCGCGCGGTGTCAACCAGTTGGTTGGCGCCGGGCTTGCGGCTGTAGGTCACTCCGTTTTCGACAAACGGGCGCTCTTCATACGCCTGCGGCGCCGGCGTCGTCTGCGTGAAGGTCTTGCCGTCGTCGATGTGAATCGCTTTGAACGGGCACGCCGCGGCCGCCGCCCGAGCATACGGCCCACGGAGCCGGCCGTAGTCGAACTCGACGATGCCGTCCGGGCGCTTGCGGATCATGCCCTCCGGAACGGCGCGCGCACACGGCGGGTTGTCGCATTGCAGGCAGTTTGACGGCTTGAAGATCGAAACCGGCCGTCGACCTGGCGTGAACCGCAATTGGATCACCCGCCGAAAGGCGCCGGCCGGACCGGTGGGATTCTCAGCGCGGCACGCCACCGTGCAGGCATCGCAGCCGATGCACTTGCGCGTGTCGACCACCATGAGCCAGCTCGGCGTCGTGCCGCGAGCCAGCGTAGCCTCAAGATCCCGCTGCATGCGCAAAAGCAGGGTGCCCTGGGCTTCGGCCAGCACCGGCGGCGGCTCGGCGGCCTGCGCCCGACGCCAGCCGAGCGCCTTCCAGCCGGTGACGGCGGCCGCCAGGCCCGCCCCAAGGCTGCCAAGCGCGCGGAAAAAGCCTCGCCGCGGCGGCTCTATCGACCCAATCGTTTTGCTCTCTTCTGATGCCATCTCAGTCACTCCTTCCGTTAACCTCCGTTCTGCACGCCGTTGTTGGCTGGGGCCGCTCCCACGGGTTCCTCCGCCAGAATTCTGCGGATCGTCGAAATGCCGAACGGTTTCTTCAAGACGGCGAGCACCTGCTTCGACCGAAGCCGTTCGCGCCTGGCGCGCCGGCCCGCACCGGCGACCGCGTAGAGGATGCGCGAACCGGCAATCGCCCGGTCCGATAGCAGGCTTTCGAGCAGTCTCGCCCCCTCGCGGCGGTCGACCTCTTCGTCCACGACCACCAGCGCCGGCCACAGCTCCACAACCAGACGCGACGCCTCATACGAGCCGCCGGCGAACTTCATCTCCACGCTCGCATCGCCCGGCTCGAGTGCGCGCCGGAAGGCGCCGTCCTCTGTGATGACCAGCACGCGCGCGGGCAGGCCGGCAACCTTGCGGTAGTACGGGCAGTCCTCGCATTGTCTCGGGCCGCAGCAGAAAAATCCGGCGTCTTGCTTCCACTGCCGGAGCCGGAAGCACCGGACCGCCCCGACCTCAAACGCCAGGCATTTACGGCACTCGTCCCGGATCCGCCCGCCGGCGGTTAAGTACTCCCAGCAACGCAAGCTCGCCATCCGGCTCCGGGCGACCGAGCTGGGGCGAGGCAGGCGGAGCAGCCGCTGCAAATCCTGCCGGGCGATGCGGTGATGGCCTCCCGGCGTGCGGGAGGCCGGAAGGCGCCCACGCTTGATCCATTTCAAGACGGTATCGCGCTCGACCGCACAGAGGCGGGCCGCCTCGCCCGTGGTGAGCCACTGGGAGTCCAGCCGATCCGTCGTCATGCCCAACTCATAATATACGGATAATCAGGTCTTAAGTCAAGAAAAACTGTATTGGATTTCTTGCTTCGCCCCCACCGGCCGCTCGGCGCCCCCGCGCCGGCGCACCGGCTCAGGCGGCCGTAGTAGAATGGGGCGAACTGAGGTGCGCGAGATGACCGACCATTCCCGTATCGAAACCCAAAAGATTTCCCGCCGAACGCTCGTCGCCGGGGCTTCGGCGGCGCTCGGCGCCGCCAGCAGCCGCGCCTGGGCCGCACGCGAGGCTTTGGCTTTGGACGGCGGCCCAAAGGCCGTCACCATCCCGGAGAGCGAGCAGAAGGAGATCTCCCGCTGGCCCCGCTACGGGCAGGCCGAAAAGGATGCCATCCATGCCTTGATGGACTCCAACCGCTACTACGAGGAGCTCCCGCGCTTTGAGAAGGCCTGGAAGGAGTACCTTGGCGCACAGTATGTCAAGTCCCACTGCAATTGCACGAGCGCTCTGACCTCGATGTTCTTCGCCATCGACCTGCCGCCCGGCAGCGAGATCATGGTGCCCTCCTACACCTTCTTCGCCACGATCCTTCCGATGCGGTTCTTCGGCTACGTGCCGATCTTCATCGATAGTGATCCGCGGACCTGCTGTTTTGACCTCGAAGACGCCAAGAAGAAGCTCACCCCCCGTACCAAGGCGATGATCCCGATGCATGCCTGGGGCATGCCCTGCGAGATGGATCACATCATGAGCTTCGCCAAGCAGCACGGGCTGATGGTGCTCGAAGACGCCGCTCAGGCCCATGGCGCCTCCATCCAAGGCAAAAAAGTGGGCACCTGGGGCGCCGTGGGTTGCTTCAGCTTCCAGACCAGCAAGGTGCTGCCGAGCGTCGAGGGGGGCGTAGGCGTCTATCAGACGCGGGAGCTGTTCGAACGCGCCACCGCCTTCGGCCACTACGAAGCGCCGCCTACCTATCCGCAGGACAGCCCCTACCGCCGCTACGAAGGCACGGGATTCGGCCAGAAGTATCGCATGCATCCGTTCGCCGCCGCGGTGGCGCGCGTGCAGCTTGAGAGTCTGGACGAGCGCAATGCGCTGGTCGAATCCCAGGTGCGGAGGCTCAATGACCGGCTGACCGCGCTCGCCGGCCTGTCGGAGCCGCGCCTGCGGCGCGATCAGAAGCGCGTCTACTATTACGCCAACATGCTGTTTCTCGATGAGAAGAAGGCCGGCTTTTCGCGCGACGCGCTCGTGAAGGCGCTCAAGGCCGAGGGTGTTCCGGCCTCGGTGTGGATCTACCCCGAGCAGCACAAGTTCGCCATCTACTCCGAGGAGAAGTGGTGGCACCACAAGCCGAACGTGCCCAAGGTGCTGCCGGGTTGCGAGCAGGTCAACCGCACGCACATCTTCGTGCCGCTCATGTACCGCGAAGCGCCCGAACTGATCGAGCAGTACGCCCGGGCCTTCGAGAAGCTCTGGGCGAATCGCGACAAGTTGGCGAAGCTGTAGCGAAACGCTTGACTCCGAGAGGGTGCTGCCCCTTGACCCCGCGCAGGACGCCCACCGAATGAAGGGCTCCTGCACCGGTGAGGCACCTTTTTGCTGAGATCCCAGACCCGATGGGGCTTGGCGTCTCGCTCGCCGAAGATGCTATAGAGGATGCTAGAGAGAGACGGAAGCTCTTGATCGATTCATGAGCGCGTTTCCCCAGCCCGGCGCCTTTCTGCGCCGACGGGATGGCAGGTCGGCGGGACGAGTCTACCGGCTGGCCGGGGAGCCGGTGCGGATCGGTCGCGACCCAGCGGGCGAGATCGTCATCGAGGGCGAGGAGGCGGCCGTGGTCTCCTCCCGCCACGCGCTCATCGAAAACCGGGGCGGCGCCTGGCGCATCGTGGATGCCGGCAGCACAAACGGCACCTTCGTCAACGGCCGCCGCATCGGCGAGGCGGAGCTCACCGACGGCGCACTCGTCCGCCTCGGCGCCGGCGGGCCCGAGTTTGAATTCCGGCTGGGGCAGCCGCCGGAGACCGTTGAGCTCGACAAGACGGTCGTCGCCTCCGCGCCACCCCACCAGGAAAAAAAGGACGAGGTCGATCTGCTCGCCGAGGCCGTCGAGCGGGCCCGGCGCGCCCGCACGGCGGGTCGCTACGGCCAGACCACGGTGATCATGCGCGAGATGTTGACCAAGGCGCTGCGGCGCTCGGCGCGCAAGTTTCACGCCGTCATCGCGGTGCTGGCGGCGGCGCTCGTTGCCGTCTCGACCTACTCCTACTGGAGCATCCAAGAGCTCAAGCAAGAGAAGACCGCCATCGACCGGCACATTCAGGAGATCGAAGAGCGGCTCGCCTCCGGCGACCTCTCTGCCGGCGAGGCCGAAGCGCTGCTCAAGCAGTTGAACGACTACCAGGCGCAAGCCAAGCGCCTGGAGGAGAGTCTCTTCTATCGCCTCGGCGCCTCGAGCGAGGAGGGGTTCATCGAACGGGAGATCCGGGCGCTGCTCAAGGAGTTCGGCGCCGAGCAGTACAGCGTCCCGCCCGAGTTCGTCGAGCAGGTGCGGCTCTTCATCGAGCGTTACCAGACCACGGACCGCGCCCACGTCGAGCGCCTCATGGGCGTCGGGCGCCAGAAGCTGGCGCTCATCCGGCGGGTCTTCGAACAGGAAAAGCTGCCGCCCGATTTGGCCTATATGGTGATGGTGGAGAGCGCCTTCATCGCCCAGAGCGAAAGCCCGAAAGGCGCCGCCGGCTTGTGGCAGTTCACGCCCGCGACAGCTCGCGCCTACGGCCTGCGCGTAAACGCCCAGACGGACGAACGCCTCGATGTCGAGAAGGCCACGCGCGCGGCCAGCCGCTATGTCCGCGAACTCATTCTCGACTTCGGCGCCGGCAGCTCGGTGATGCTGGCGCTGGCGGCTTACAACCTGGGCCCTGGCAAGGTCCGACAGGCGGTGCGCCGGGTCGAGGACCCGATCCGCCAGCGTGACTTCTGGTACTTGTACCGTGTGCGGGCGCTGCCGCTTGAAACCCGCCAGTATGTGCCCCGGATCGTGGCGGCGGTGATCATCGGGAGGAATCTCGAACGCTTCGGCTTTCGCGCGGAGTCCTGAGAGAGGGAGAAAGCAGTCATGAGACGGGGTTGGACTCGACGGGCGTTTCTGGGAATGGGCGCCGGGCTGGTCCTGGCGCGGCCGCGGCCTCTGGCCGCAGAACTCGGCAAGGTTCGATTTTCGTTCATTCAACTCACCGACACGCATGTTTCGCGGGAGCGGCTCGTCGACGCGCGACGCGGCTTCGACGTGCCTGCTGAGGAGTCGATCCGCCGCTGTCGCGCCGCCGTCGAGGAGATCAATCGCTGTTCGCTCCCTTACGAACTGGTGGTGCACACGGGCGATGTCGCGCACACGCGAGAGACCAATGCCGACTTCGACCTGGCGCGCGAACTGCACGCCTTCAAGAAGCCGGCCTATTACGTGCCCGGCAATCACGACGTCGGCTACAGTCAGACCGCGAAGTTTCGGCCCGCTTTTGAGGAGCGTTTCGGCAAGGCTAACCAGGCGATCGAGCCGGCGCCCGGCCTCCGGCTGGCCTTCTTTGACAGCCAGCCGCTCGATCCGCGCGCCGGCGAGGAGGACCGCGAGCAGGCCTTTGCCGAACTGGATCGGATCCTCACGCCCGCCAAGCCGACCATCCTCTGCTGCCATGTGATGGGTCTGGAGTCTTTTTACTTAAATCGGCTGGCCGATGGATGGCCGGCCGAATTAATGTTGCGCTGGACAGAGCGGATGAAGGTGGGCGGGGTCTTCGCGGTGCTGGCCGGGCACTTTCACCGGGACGAACACCAGCGATTCAACGGCCTCGACTTTTATCTGGCCGGACCGGTCATCAACTTTTGGGGACGGCAGACCACGTTCCGCCACTGGACGCTCGCCGACGGCGCCCTGACCTATCGAACGATCTACCTCGAACTCTGACGAAGTCCTCAGCTTGGGCGGAGCAGCGAACGGCCGACCATGGCCGCGGGCTTGTCGATGCCGAAGAAGTCCAGGATGGTCACCGGCAGGTCCCAGATATGCGGATCGGGCGCCTGAATCGGCAGGCTTGAGAACAGACAGCCCGGAACAAGATCGTACGCCATGGAGTGGTCGCCGCTCCACGGCCAGGGGTTGATGTCGATGGTGACCGGGCCGGTCTCGCCGAGCACCGAGGCGGAGGAGTGGCGATAGCCCGGCCGGTAGCCGACGAGCAGATCGGGCATCTCTTGGAGCGCCTCGCCTGGGCACACCTGCTCGCGCCGGTAGACCTTCGCCACGGGCCGCAGGCCGGTCTCCGGATCCACGACCGCCTCGAGCTCGCTTGCAATCCGCTCTACGAGATCGGCCCGTTTGCCCGGGCCCACCTGGCCCAGCGCCTCGCGCCCCTCCTGGTTGATGTAAAGTCCGTTGAAGCCGACGGCGTAGGCGGCCGTATGCTCCCAATCGATGTCAAAGATGGAGGTCTTGGGCTTTCTTTGCGCCTCCGGTTTGAGCGCGAGATATCCTTGCTGCCGCAACCAGGTGTTTAGATGGAACTGGCGCCCGAATGGGGCAAAGCCGTGGTCGGAGCAGACCACGAGGAGGGTCCGATCGTCGGCCGCCGGCAGAAGCTCGCCCACCAGCCGATCCATCTCCTCGTAGAGGTAGTGGATCCAGCCTGCAAACCGGGCATCGCTTGCTTCGTGCATCGGGTGGGTCTTGTCCATGTTCCGCCAGAGCATGTGCGAATCCTGGTCGATGCTCGAAACGTAGAAGAACAGGAGCCCGCCGCGGAAGCGGCTCCATTCGTAGCGAAACAGAGCGAGCTGCTCGGCGAGCAGCAGCTCGGCCTGCTTGACGTAGCCGGCGTCGTCGAGCACGTGATGGTCGAAGGCCTTGGTGTCGCACGGCAGCCCCTTGGTCCAGAAAGGACCGATGGCGCGTGCGAGCTCGGCGCCGAGCTCGCGCGGATGGGTCACCGGCATGGCCGGTTCGGCCGGATCGATGTTGATCGGCGTGGCGTAGAGCTTCAAGTGCGGATGCGCTTGGCGCAGATAGAAGCGCACGATGCCCGCGACCGAGCTCAACCACCCAAGCATCCGAAAGCGCACCCGCACCCATGGGCTGTACTCACCTTGGTTGAGCACCAAGCGCCTCCCTTCGATGTCGATCCGGACGGCTTCCGCGTCAGGATCGCGGTAGACGGTGAAGGGCACGTGCGTGTGGTTGACGAGCCGGTCGGCCGGGTCTTCCCTGGGCCGCTTGAGCGCATGAAGCGGGCCGTAAAGCCGGCAGTCGGCGCGGTGGTTGCGCAATCGGATGTGCACGACGTGGCCGCCGCTCAGATCCGGGAACTGTTCGCCGGCATCGGAAGTGAAGTAGTGAAAGACGCCGAAGGAGTCGACCAGATCGGGCGTACCCATGCCGCTTACGGCCCGCGTCGCCGTCTCCTCGACGGGAAAGTTGGTCGGGATGCGGATGATCGAAGCCGGAACTCCCCGCTCGGAGAGCCAGGCCCAGAACGGCCGCCCGCGGCGCCGGCAGACGACCTTCGCCTGCCCAAGCGGGAGCTGATAGTCGCCGAGCGAGAGCGTCCGTGGCGAGCCTTGCGATTCCCAGATCGAAAAAAGCAGCATGTAGGTCGCCGGATCGCGGACGATGAAGTCGGCGATGCCGTGGCCGCCGGGCGCAAGACCGGTGATGAAGCTTGACCAGGCGACCGGGCTCAGGGCGGGCATGGTTGTACGAAGACGCCGGAAGACGCCCTGCTGGGCCAGTTTCTTGAAGTTCGGCAACCGGCCTTGCCCGATCAGACTCTCGACGATCTTGGGATCCAGCCCGTCCAGTCCGAGCACGACAACTCTTTTTTCCGTTTCCGCCCTCCGGCCGCCGCGTCCTCGGACGCCGCAAGCTGGCAAAGACAGGCCGCCGGCCGCCAAGAACTGTCTGCGGTTGAGCACTTCCGAAGCAGTCCGCCTACTGGTTCTTGCCGCGGGCGGCGATC